>Ga0315902_10010825_pt1 | contig 12047 bp, 8 predicted proteins | sample LakEriMetagenome_9_FD_203523 | JGI IMG/M metagenome (GOLD analysis project Ga0315902, IMG submission 203523) | Freshwater fungal communities from buoy surface, Lake Erie, Ohio, United States - Buoy 12 MA117 | ecosystem: Environmental > Aquatic > Freshwater > Lake > Lake biofilm | place: USA... | reverse complement strand
ACCTATCCAAATAGCAAAATTGATACTTGCCCGAGCACCGTCTTCACTATTGTCTCCTGAGTGCGTAACACCGATAACCTCTCCTGATGAATTTATTAACGCTCCTCCGCTGCTTCCGTGAGTAAATTCTGCATTTGTTTGCAGCATAATTGGGGTTGACGACATTTCAATATTTGAGATAATACCTTTGCTAACCGTATTCATGTACATGGGATCAGCTGGTGTACCTATAGCCCAGCAATCATCTCCCTTGGAAGGATATTTTTTTGCCATACGCAAATAAGGAAAAACAATCTTGGCAGGATTATTAATTGAGATTTTTGCTAAATCTTTGACTTCATCTCCCTCCAATATCTCTTTTACTTCATAGTCTGCTTTATTTCCGCTCCTTTCTATGCTTACCTTCATGAAATATGCGTCTTTTACTACATGGTAATTAGTAACCACTGTTCCAATACTGTCGATTATAAAACCGCTCCCGTGCCCGACAAATTGTCCCTGGAAATCAAAAATCTTAACAATTACCACTGCATCGTCAATTTTATCAATGTCCGGTTTGGATTGAGCAATTGTTGAGTTGTGTTGGATTAGAAAAAGCGATAGGGCTATTAAGTTTATAAAAATCTTCATTCGATGTTTTATGTTGAAATTTAATTGATGACTGCTAATTGCTTTCATGGATGTAATTGTTTTGATGCTTTAAGAAAATATTTGGGAATAGTGTATGTGTTTTTTAGGCAGGCCTTACAATTAATGAACTCTTATAGTTTAGCGTACTCATGGTTTCTTTCGGGGGAATAGGATAAAGTTTATCGCTTAGAAAATATGGAATTGCTTATCTATCTCACAAAAATAAATCGATTTTCCGATGAAATTGTTGGGTTGAAGGAATATCTATCCGCATTAAATGATTTAATGTTTTCGTGATTGGTCAACATATTATCTATTATAAATCTCGCCATTTTACCTCTCGCCATTTTTGAATAGGTGTTGATGGTCACGAAAGCATTTCCTCTCTTTTCTTTGAATTCACATTCTATCACTCTTTTACCAAGCACTTGTGTATCGATGGCCTTGAAATATTCCTGCGAAGCAAGGTTGATTATAACATCTTTTTTTCCTAACTCTTTATCGAGCACAGCTGTTATAATTAGTTTCCAGAATGCATACAGGTCGGGTGTTTTAGAATCAATTTTGAACTTGGTTCCCATCATTAATCGATAGGGCATTACCAAATCGAGCGGACGAAGAATACCATACAATCCGCTTAATATGCGAATGTGCTGTTGCGCAAAGTCAAGTTGTTTTTTGTTTAGCTCATTTGCCTGTAAACCTCTATAAACCTCTCCTTTGAACATGAGTATTGCCGGGTGGGCATTTTCATGGGTGAAGGGGAGCTTCCAAGCATGGAAACGAGCACGAGTTTCATCGCCCAGTGCAGTGCTCATCTCCATCAAATCTGCCAGTTGCTCTGATGAATATCTTTTGAGCTTTGAAACAAGCGCTTTCGATTGTTCTGTGAACAACGCATCTGTGCAGGATAAATCTGGATAGTGCGTCTGATCATCAAGGAGCTTGGCGGGAGAGAGCAAAGCAATGAAGGAACTCATAGGTCGAATGCAGATTTTTCCGTGATTATTTTTCTACTTGGCAAATTATTGGAATGTTGATCCAATAAGTATGAAAGTCTAGCGACTACTTATCTAGAAGTTTGGTTTCAACAAATACTCCGAGTAGAACTTATCGATTTCATCCACTGCCTCCTGTGCGGTATCTACTACGCTGAAAAGTAACATGTCGTCGGGTGAAATGTTTTTCGCTGTATCAAGCAACGTAGCTTTTATCCATTCAACTAAGCCGCCCCAGAAAGATTTCCCGACAAGTATGATAGGGAAGCGTCCGATTTTATCCGTTTGAATAAGCGTAATTGCTTCGAAGAATTCATCGAGTGTTCCGAAACCACCGGGCATGACAACAAATCCCTGACTGTATTTCACAAACATTACTTTGCGGACAAAGAAATAGTCGAAGTTGATGCTCTTGTCATGATCGACGAACTGATTGCCGTGCTGTTCGAATGGCAGCACGATATTCAAGCCCACAGAGGTTCCTTCGCCTTCTTTGGCTCCTTTGTTGGCGGCTTCCATGATGCCCGGACCGCCACCTGTAATAACGCCATATCCTTTTTGTGTGAGTTTAAAGGCAATGTCGCGTGCGGTCTGGTAGTAGGGATTGTCGGGTTTGGTTCGAGCCGATCCGAAGATGGAAACACATGGCCCAATTTGACCCATACGTTCGTATCCCTCTACGAATTCTCCCATGATTTTAAAGATCGACCACGAATCGTTCGATCGTATTTCATTCCAGTTACGTTGCTTGAACTTGTTGGTTATTCTACTGTCTTTTTCCATAGTGTCGTATTTAGGGGCTTTAGCTCTTTAGAGAGCTTTGCTTTCGTGCAAGGTAAGTGATTATTGTTGCTCCAATCAACAGGGGGTAATGTTCAATTAACAGATTTATGAAACGATAAATAGAACGTGCCGAATGGGATGAATGAAAGTAATACTGCTCGTATGATTTGTTTTCTGTTAATTGCACCGACATGTAGAGAATAGTACAATGCAATCATGAAGGCCACGAAGAGGAAACCATGTGCAGAGCCGGTCCAGCGCACTGCCTCTTTATAACCCATAAAGTGTTTTAGTGGCATCGCAACGAAAAGGAGTAGTACGTATGAAACACCCTCCCACACGCCAATGCGATGTGTCCAATTCAACAAATTCCCTTGCGAGCTCATTATTTTTTCTTGTACGTTTTTTTGAATGTTTTGCCTTTGCGTCCCGATTTGTTGATGGCATCTGATTTCTTACCTGCGCTCTTTTTTTTCTTGCTGTCGAGCGAAGGTTTGAATTTTTTCTCATGAAAAGCACCTTTGAAATCAGGGTTTTCCAATCGTTTCTGCCGATCAATTTCACGCATCTGATCTTGAAACTCGGGCTTCGGTGTTTCGAATTGTTCTATTTGCGGAGGAAGTGGAATTCGCTGAATGGTTTGTTTGATGAGTTGTTGAATTTTACGAATATGATAGCTCTCCGATGGATCCATGAAACTGATGGCAACGCCGGTTTTGAAGGCACGCCCTGTCCGACCTATGCGGTGCACATAGTCTTCGTAATGAGTGGGAATATTGAAATTGATAACGTGCGATACTTCAAACACGTCTATACCACGCGCACTTACATCGGTACTTATGAGCAAGCGCACTTCTCCGCTTTTGAAATCATCAATAGCATTGATGCGGGCATTTTGTCCTTTGTTGGAATGCAACATCCTCATTTCGCCGATTTGCCTTCTCTCGAAGTATTTGAAAATGTTGGAGGCAATTTCTTTGGTGCTCACAAATACCATCACCCGTCGAAGCATTTCGTTCTGAAGCAGGAATTCAAGCAGTGAAAGTTTTGTACGGAAGTTGGCTGCCTCGTAGAGTTGCTGATCTACGGTTGATGCTGGAGTGGCTTGAGGTGTAACTTCAATACGAGTAGGGAAGAGCAGAAAATTATCGGCCAGCCGCTCTACCTTTTCGGGGAAGGTCGCTGAAAAAAGAAGCTGTTGTTTTTTCTGTGGGATTTTTTCCTGCACATCTCGCAATTGTGGCCAGAAGCCCATGTCCATCATACGGTCACATTCATCCAGAACAACATGTTTTATCTTTTTCGTGCTGATGGTTCCCTTTGAATACAATTCTAAAAAACGGCCGGGTGTGGCCACGATGCAATCCACCCCTGATGTAAGTTTTTCGATTTGTGCTTTGGGGCCAATACCGCCGAAAAGTGCGACCCATCGCAGGTCGGTATGAGTTGCGAGTTGAGATAGGGTGCGTTCTACCTGAACGACGAGTTCTTTGGTTGGTACTAAAATGAGGCATCGAGCCTCTGTCCCTTGCGCATATTTGAGTGTTTGCAGAAGAGGAAGCAGGTAAGCTGCCGTTTTACCTGTGCCCGTTTGCGCGATACCGATTACGTCTTGCCCCGCGAGTATGCGAGGTATAGCCTTCACCTGAATTTCGGTGGGGACTTGATAACCGGCTTCTTCAATAGCATTGAGAAACTGACGAGTCAAATTAAGTTCTTCGAATGAGCTCATGTGCGGTTACACTTCGTCTTCAGTAATCCACTTATAAATTTCTGGCGCCTGGTAGTTTTTCATTCGGTCGATGAGGCGCGTCGCATCGTCATCTACCAAAATCAGGTCACGAACGGTTTGCGATAGAAAACCTTCGTTGCACATATGGTGAACAAATGCCACGAGGTGATTGAAGTAACCATTTACGTTGAGCAATCCAATCGGGTATTCGTGCATGCCCAGTTGACCCCATGTGAGTATTTCAAACAACTCGTCGAGCGTGCCGTATCCACCTGGCAGTGCCATAACACCTTGACTGAGTCGATGCATCAACATTTTTCGTTCGTGCATCGTGTCAACCACATGCAGGTTTGTAACATCGTAATATGTGACTTCCTTCGTGCGAAGAAATTTCGGGATGACACCTGTAACGGTTCCGCCTGATGCGAGCGCACCGTCTGCAACAGCTCCCATGATGCCGATTTTTCCTCCCCCGAAAACAACTTCTATGTTTTGACCGGCTAGCAGTTTGCCAACGCTGAATCCCGTTTCTTTGTAAATAGGATTATCACCTTCGCTTGCGCCGCAGAAGACCGTAATGCTTTTCATGAGCGAAAGATACGTGGTTGGTCAGTTTTTAATGAGTTGCAACACTGAACCGTTTTCAGTTCTTATAATGTACAGACCCGATTGCCAGCTGGAGGTGCTGATAGATTGCTCATTTTTGAAGTTCATGATTGTTTTTCCGGCTATGTCGAAGACAGTGGCGGAAATGAACTGATTGAAATGAACCCAATCTTGTGAGGGGTTGGGATATGCGTTCAAGGGTGAATCAAGACTTTCACGTACATTAATAGTCCCACCGTTGTTACTTGCATCGGGCGTTGAGACGACGAAAAGAACCCATTGATCTGCCCCATCGGTTATTCTTCCAAGCGAAGTGTCGGGCGCGATATAACTCCATTGTATTTCGTCGGCAAGGGTATAGCCGTCGGGACTTGCTAGGCTCAGGTATTCACCGTTGTTCGACAGGCGGAAATCTGCATGTAAAACCCCTTGCTCTATATCCGCGTCTGCCCAAAAGAGGAGCCAGCCATTCGCGGGAACCGTAACGCTATCGGGAAAAGAAGTAGGGACAACCCACTTGTTGCGTACTTCCGGGTCGTCGCTGAAATAGTAGCCACCCAGGTTGACGGGGAAGCTATTTGGATTATACACCTCGAACCAGTCTTCTAACTCGCCAACGTTGTCTGTAATGCCGTTCTGGTTGGCCGAGAGCAATTCATTGATGACGATGTTTTCCGGTTGAATTACGATGAGTTGATTGCTAACCGTGGGTGTAGGAGTAGTGAATTCAATACTGTTTGCAGCACCATCGCTTGCACGCCCCCAGCTGCGGTCAGTTGGAGTAGCGGGAAATGAATAGGTGTCGGTTATGGAAAATCCATCAGGGCCGATGAGCTGAATGGTTGCTCCATCGCTTGGAAGAACTAAAGGACTGTGATTTACATCGTCGGTCAGGTCGTTGTCACACCAAATCAACAGATATCCCCCGGCCGGAATAACGGTGCGTGCAGGGCGCGTATCGGGCACAACCCAGGGGGTGCTGCCATTTACGCTGATGCTATAATTAGCGAGGTTCACCTGAAAGTTGTTCGGGTTGTAAATTTCAAACCAGGGCTCGAATTCATTTTCTAAATCATCGTACGTTGAAGAATTTATGGGCTGCACTTCATTGATGAATAGTAAGTTGTTGGTCTGAACTTCAAGGTTGTTGTCGTCGAAGGTCACATTGTTGAAATACTGCCATTGTGCGCAACCGTCGCACGTGCGCCCCCAGCTTACATCGGGGGCCATTTCGGGGTAGGAGATGCTGTCGACTATCGTTGTGCCGTCGGGGGCGGTCAGCAGGAATGTTTCGCCTTCGCTGTTGAGCACAAATCCTGCATTGTGATCGGCCCCCTGTGAGTTGGTATTGTTAAAGTCATCATCTATCCATAGAACAATAAAGTTATTGGGGAGCACGGTTGTTACCCCGGCGTCGATGGCAGGTATTTGCCATTTCGTAAGTGTGTCGGGGTCATCACTGATGTAATAGCCCGCAAGATTTGTGATGGGGCTGCCGGGTGGATTGTAAATCTCAACCCAATCGTCGTATTCAAAGAAATCATCCATTACAGTCGTTTGATTGTTTGTAAGGATTTCGTTGATGCGCAGGTTGAGGTTTTGAGCGTGTGTAAATAGACACGTCGCTACAAGGCACAGGGAGAGAATTCTTTTCATATTGAGTGGCGTAAAGTTAAGCCATTGTTGTTGTTGGATTAATTTGATTCGAATTGCGCTTTTACGATTATAGAAGCTAGTTGATGAAGATGTTATGCGAGTTGCGTGATGAAGATGTTATGCGAGCTGCGTGATGAAGATGTTATGCGAGCTGCTTGATGAAGATGTTATGCGAGTTGCTTGATGAAGATGTTATGCGAGTTGCTTGATGAAGATGTTATGCGAGTTGCTTGATGAAGATGTTATGCGAGTTGCTTGATGAAGATGTTATGCGAGCTGCTTGATGAAGATGTTATGCGAGTTGCTTGATGAAGATGTTATGCGAGTTGCTTGATGAAGATGTTATGCGAGCTGCTTGATGAAGATGTTATGCGAGTTGCTTGATGAAGATGTTATCCGAGCTTCGCTCGGATGAATTGAAAGTGAAGCCCTGCGGGCTTCGGGGATTGGAGTTTCAGCTATTATCAGCTTTAGCCAATCACAGCTGAGCGTTATTCAATTACAGCTAAGCTGCAGCCGATTACAGCCGAGCGGTAGCCGATTTTTGGCCGATTTTTGGCCGAGTACAGTCGAGCGTTAGCCGAGTGGTAGCCGAGCGAAGTCGAGTGGTAGCCGAGCGTTAGCCGAGCGAAGTCGAGGCTCACGTCGGTTGTAAATCTATTACAACGGAGGGATTTTTATTTGGCGTCGACAATCAGAAAAATCGGGAGAAAATCTTGCCTGCCTGAGGCAGACCTTTCCTTACCTTTCAACCATGGCTGAACGCGCTATTATGCATATGGATCTCGATACGTTTTTCGTGTCGGTAGAGCGGTTGCTCGATAGCCGGCTCAATGGCCGGCCTGTGCTTATCGGTGGCACCAGCGACCGAGGCGTGGTCGCCTCTTGCAGTTATGAGGCGCGTAAGTTTGGAGTGCATAGCGCTATGCCCATGAAGCTCGCCAAACAGTTGTGCCCCGAGGCGATTGTCATACGCGGTAATTCAGCCAACTACATGAAGTATTCCGATATGGTGAGCGAGATTGTGCGCGAGGCCGTGCCGTTGTTCGAGAAAACATCGGTGGATGAGTTCTATTGCGACTTGTCGGGCATGGACAAATTCTTCGGGTGCTATCAATACGGAACCGAGTTGCGCGAACGTGTCATTCGCGAAACGGGGTTGCCCATTTCATTTGGCTTGTCGGAAAACAAGACCGTGTCGAAAGTCGCAACAGGCGAGGCGAAACCCAATAACCAGCGACGCATTTTGCTCGGTGACGAGAAGCCGTTTTTAGCTCCCTTGTCGATTCAGAAAATTCCCATGGTGGGCGACAAGACGTATCAGACGTTGCGCAACATGGGCGTCAGTAAAATACATACGGTGCAGGAAATGCCCGTTGAATTAATGGAAAATGCGTTTGGCGATAACGGCGTTACGATTTGGCGCAAGGCCAATGGTATCGACCCTTCACCGGTCATTCCGTATCAAGAGCGCAAGTCGATATCCACTGAGCGCACGTTCGATCGCGATACTATCGACATTGTGAAGCTACGTGGCATCTTACTGGCGATGGCCGAGAACCTTGCGTTTCAATTGCGTCGTGGCGACAAACTCACTTCGTGTATCACCATCAAAATTCGTTACTCCGATTTTCAAACCCATACCCAACAGTGCCGCATACCTTTCACATCGGCCGATCATCTCATTGTGCCGCGTGTGCTTGAGTTGTTCGACAAGATCTACAACCGCCGTATGCTGGTGCGCCTTATAGGTGTCAAGTTTAGTCATCTCGTAGGCGGTGGCTATCAAATCAATTTATTCGACGATACCGAGGAGCGAATCAATCTCTATCAAGCCATGGACAAGATGCGCGAGAAATATGGCGACCGTGCCGTGGTGAGCGCTGCGGGTATGATGGCCAAGTCTATCGGCCGCTGGAATCCGTTCAATGGTGAAGCGCCACCATTATTGGCCAATCGTCGTCAATAACATTCACGCATCGTGCTCAACAATCACTCGTATTATTCGCTGCGATACGGAACGCTGGAGCCAACGGCTATGCTCGAACAGGCTGCTCAGTTGGGATATACTTCGCTCGCACTAACCGACATCAACTGTACGGCCGGTATTATTGAGTTTGCTCGCTTAGCGATTAAAAAGGGAATGAAGCCGGTGGCCGGTATTGATTTTCGAAACGGAGTGCAGCAGTGCTTTGTGGCGCTTGCGAGCAACAACGAAGGCTTTGCGAGCATCAATCAATACCTTTCACAACACGTGCATTCCGGAGTCGAGCTACCTTTACGTGCGCCCGCATGGAAGGATGTATGCGTGATTTACCCGCTGCGTCATTTCATGGATGGTGCTTTGCGATCCGATGAGCTTCGCGAAAATGAATACGTCGGTGTGAGTTTGCGCGAAGTGGGTAAACTTCGGTTTGCAAAAGTGAAAATCGACGAGGAGAAACTCGTCTATATGCATCCGGCAACCTTCGCTACCAAGCGCGATTTCAATGCGCATCGCTTGTTGCGTGCCATCGATCAGAATACGTTGCTCAGCAAACTTTCGCCCGATGAGCAGGCGGATGCAGACGATCGCATGTATACACGCGAGCACATTCGTGAGGTCCTCGATGAGTATTTCCCCGCTTTTGAGCGCGCTGAGGCTTTGCTTGCATCCTGTTCAGTTGACTTTGGTTTTAAAAGTGATACGCATAAAAATTTGCTGAACTACGGGGCGAGCGCTGAAGAAGACGAGGCCTTGCTGTTAGCTCTTTGCAGACAAGGCCTAGCATATCGCTATCCCGGCGCAGGTGCCGAGGTGATGCAACGCCTCGAAAAGGAATTGCACCTCATTCGAGAAAAGAAATTCGTTTCCTATTTCCTCATCAACTGGGATATTGTCAATTATGCGCGGAGCAAGGATTATTATTATGTTGGAAGAGGCAGCGGTGCGAACAGTATAGTTGCCTACCTGTTGCGCATAACGGATGTGGATCCACTCGAACTCGATTTGTATTTCGAGCGATTCATCAACCTGTTCCGACAGTCACCGCCCGATTTCGATATCGATTTTTCCTGGAAGGAAAGAGAAGATATTACGCGATATATTTTTGAGAAATTCCGCAATGCGACATTGTTGGGAGCATTCAATACGTTTCAATATTCGGCTGTTGTGCGTGAATTGGGAAAGGTGTTTGGATTACCCAAGAGTGATATTGACATGCTGAGCGATGGGAAATTCAACTTCGATGATCTGGACGCTATGCATCAGCAAGTGCTTCGCTACGCCGCGTATTTGAAAGACTTTCCCAACTACATCAGCATTCACTCGGCGGGTATACTTATTACTGAACAGCCCATTTATTATTACGGAGCTACCTTTCTTCCACCCAAAGGTTTTCCTACCGCCATGTTCGATATGCACCAGGCAGAGGATATTGGCATCAACAAGCTCGACATTCTTTCGCAGCGTGGATTGGGTAAAATCAAGGACACGCTTTCCATCATTCGTTACAATCAACCGGAGAAAGCATCTATCGATATTCATGATATCAGGCGTTTTAAGGATGATTCGAATTGCAATGATATGTTGCGACGTGGTGAAGCGCTGGGGTGCTTCTATGTGGAGTCTCCCGCAATGCGTATGCTATTGACCAAACTTCAAACACATAATTACATTGGGTTGGTTGCGGCAAGTTCGGTGATACGTCCCGGTGTATCGTCGTCGGGGATGATGCGCGCTTACATACAAAGAGAGCGCATACCCGAGCGCAGAAATGATGCGCCGGAGCCACTGATGAGGTTGATGCCCGAGACTCATGGAGTAATGGTTTATCAGGAGGATGTGATTAAGGTCGCGCACGAGTTTGCAGGTTTGACCTTGGCGGAGGCCGATGTGTTGCGTCGCGGTATGAGCGGAAAATTTCGCGGACGAGAAGAGTTTGAGCATGCTCGTAACCGCTTTCTGCAAGGTGCATTGGAAAAGGGACATAGTGAAACCTTGGTGCGGGATGTTTGGCGACAGGTAGAGAGTTTTGCAGGATATGCCTTTGCCAAGGGACATAGTGCCAGCTATGCAGTGGAGAGTTATCAATGTCTTTTCTTGAAAGCCTATTTCCCGTTGGAATACATGACGGCCACCATCAACAATTTTGGTGGCTTCTTCAAAACTGAAATCTATGTGCACGAAGCGCGCATGTATGGAGCGACCATTGAGGCGCCCTGTGTGAACGATTCAGGCGATGAAGCGGTGATTCGGGGAAATCTGATAACGCTTGGTTTGCAGATGATAAAGGGGCTGGAGCATGGCATACGCGAATCAATTGTGCAGGCGCGCGTAAATGGTCCATTTCAAACTCTCGACGATATGCTCGATAGGGTAGCTATGGGATTGGAGCAGGCCACGTTGCTTGCCCGCGCTGGCGCCTTGCGATTTACCGGTATGGGTAAAAAGGAATTGCTCTGGCAACTGCACTTCAAGTTGAGTGGTTCTGCTGGTGCAACTTCAGACCAGCTTTTATTCAATACGAGAAGAGCCGACGCAAAGCTTCCGACGCTCGAGCATCATTGGTTAGAGGATGCCTACGATGAACTCGAGTTGCTCGGTTTTCCGTTGTGTCATCCGTTTCAGTTAATAGATTCTGCTCTTCTGCCTGAGCATACCTATGTTTCTACCGTACAGCTAAAGGAACATTTACACAAGGACATTCATATTATCGGATACAAGGTGGCGCTGAAGCCCACGGGAACCAGCAAAGGTGAGGGTATGTTCTTCGGTACTTTCCTGGATGAGCAAGGGAACTTTGTCGACACCGTTCATTTTCCTCCGGTGGCGAAAGCATATCCGGCAAGCGGTTGGGGACTGTTTCATATTCATGGGAAGGTTTCGGAAGAATTTGGCGCATATACAGTGGAAGTGAAATCAATTAAGCGTTTGGATTTATTACCCGATCCTCGCGTAAGTGACGGCCCAACCCATCCGGCGCTACTGCGCAAGGGGAGTGGCAACGACCGATGGGTGAGTCGCACCCTTCATGGCAAGCCTAAATTGAAATGAAAAGTCCCGCTCGGTGGCGGGACTCTTCGTGGTGTGGTTGCAATACTATCTTATTGCTTGATGAATTTCTTTTGCTGAATTCCTTGCTGCGTTTGTGCACGAACGAAGTAAACTCCAGAAGCCAGATGGCGCACATCGATGCGCTGCTGGTTTGCACCAATCGATTCAATTGTTTTTCCGCTTACGTCGAGGATACTCACGTTGGATTGCGTTATGCCTTGAAGGTTCAATATGTCGCTGGCAGGATTTGGGAATACGTCGAAGTTCATTTCTGATACTTCATACACATTCACAATATTTTCACCCTCGATAATAACCAGGTTCTGGTTGATGCCCGGAGCAATGATGCGATCGGTGATACCCGATGGCCAACAAACACGAATGCTGTCGATTTGGGTGTCTTGACCAATTCCGAAATGTCCGTTGAGTGAGCTCATATAGCGGAAGCCTTCACCGCTTCGGATATCTCGAATTTGCTGACCGCTCGGCGTGAAGAGCGTAATGCGTGCACCAATGCCGTTCTTATTACTTTGCACACCGCGCATATTGAGCGTGATATAGTTGTTGCCATTGGGTACGTTCATGTATGCTGTTCCACCGGTTACAA
>Ga0315902_10010824_pt1 | contig 12047 bp, 9 predicted proteins | sample LakEriMetagenome_9_FD_203523 | JGI IMG/M metagenome (GOLD analysis project Ga0315902, IMG submission 203523) | Freshwater fungal communities from buoy surface, Lake Erie, Ohio, United States - Buoy 12 MA117 | ecosystem: Environmental > Aquatic > Freshwater > Lake > Lake biofilm | place: USA... | reverse complement strand
GAATGCGTCGCTTCTTATGACCATTCCCCCGGACGACTACAAATTTCCGGGCTACGATCTCGCCTTCCGTAATGTGCGCGGCGATGTGCGGCTGAATTTCCCGCCGAAAGAGCAGTTGAACAACCTGGTCAATGTCGTCCGTTTCGACCGCGCGCGCTGGCGCAATTTCACCGCGCGGGATCTGTGGGTCTCGGTGACATTCGATCTACGGGGAATCAACGGCCTGTTCGGCGGCACGGCCTACGGTGGCTACATCAACGGCGGTTTCAGTTTTTTCCTGCAGCCCGAAGCGCCCTGGACCGGCTGGATCACCGGCGAAGATCTCGACATCGATGCGCTGACCCAGGCGGCCGCCCCGCAGCACTTTGTCATGAGCGGAACCGCCGACACGAGGGTTGAAGTCAACGGATGCGGCCCTTTGATCGAAAGGGTGGTCGGAAACGTGAGGACTTCGGGCGGCGGGCGGATGGTGGTGAACAAACTCAACGACCTGCTCGACGCCATCCCGAAGGAATGGACAGCGATAAAACGGGAATCGACGCGGGTCAGCCTTGAGACTCTGCGCGACTTCGATTACACGCAGGCGGGGGCGGATTTCTGGTTCACCAGGGACGAGGGTCTGCTCGACGTAAAAATGAAAGGTCCCGGCGGTTCCAGAAATTTCGAGGTCGTGTTGCATGGCGACGGCCCCGGCGGCGCTTGGTCGCGACTCGGGGGCACGCCATGAGAAATTCCGCGTTTTTTTCCGCCGTGCTTCTGCTCGTCGCCGGCTGCCGTCCGCTGGACGTCAATCTTTCCGCGCCCGAACCGATTGTGGTCGATGTCAACATGCGGGTGGATGTCTACGAGCGTGGCGGCGGAAGTTCGGCCACGGCCAGGGTGCAGGGCGCGCCTGGCGGCGGAGTTCCGGCCGCCGACGCGCGCCGGCGCGCCCGCATGGGCGACATCCAGACATTCAAAAATTCCAGGCTGGTCGGCGAGGGGCGCGACGGATTGCTCGTTGTGCTCGAGCAACCGGAGGGTTCCTACGGCAAATTCGTGGCCACGACCGTGGCGGAGGAAAATGCCGATCGCTTGGTCATGATGCGCCAGCTGGCCACCGAGCGCAGCCTGAGCCTGGAGGAGATGCAGAAACAGCAGGGCGAATTGTGGCGCAATCGTTCCTTCAGCGGCGAATGGATCGAGAAGGTTGGGGACGGCGGGAACTGGGCTTGGGTGCAGAAGCAGTAGACCGGGCCTGATACCAAACACCAGAAGGTCGTGGACGTATCGGGAGAGCGTTGTTGGTAGGGTCCGCTGGCTCAGCGGGCCGCTGCCTTTCTGGTGGATGCGTGCGGTCGGCTGGGCCAGCCGACCCTACCGAGGGGTGTGATAAGTCAAAAAACTTTTCGTGATTGGCCTGAGAACCCCAGGTGGATTGCGCGGTCCCAGCGCCATAATTCACTGCGCAACAAATCGCGATAGGGACATCGCGATCCACCCGGCAGACGAGTGCTGCTCGGCAAAAAGTAGAAGGTGCGTGCCTGCCGCTTCGACTTTACAGACTTGCCTACGTCGCGGCCGGCTCGGCCTTGGCTGCAGTCTTTTTCGGCGCCTTCGGTTTGCGCTCCTCGAACTCGAAGCCGACCTTGCCGGACTTCTTGTCGAGGGTGAGAAACGCGTTGAACGGGCGGCCCTTCTTCGAAATGAACTTGGTCAGCAGGTTGGTTTTTCCGTCAGCCGCGATCTTGCGCACATCGTCCGGGCTGATCTCGCGCTGCAAAATCATTTTGCCCATGCGGAAGGCGCACTTTTTCTCGGGCCCGAGCCCGTGTTCGCAGGCGAACGCGTTGCCCGCGTCGTAAATGCCGCCTTTTCCGCAGACCGGGCACTTTTCGACGATGAGGGTGGCCGCCTCCTTGTTGAACGGCTCGTTGTTGCGCACGCCGCCGTCGCCGAAGTCGAAGGTCGTTTTCCATTCCGTGCCTTCGCTCAGGGCCAGCTTGGCCTCGAAGGGGCGTCCCATCTTGCTCTTGAAACCCTTGAGCGGGCCGACGCTGCCGGTCTCGACCAGCGTGCGCACTTCCTCGGGTTCGAGTTCGCGGCTGCTCACCGTTTTCCACACGACCAGTTTGCAGGATTCATTTTTGCAGTCGTAGGCCTTGAAGGATTCTTTGAATCCGCCGGTGCTGCCGCACTTCGGGCACTTCGCTTCGAGATCCTTGAAATTGCCGCTCATCGTCTCGCTGCTCAGGTGGCCGGAGGCGTCTTTGATCTTCTTGATTACATTGGCCACGAGGTTGCGGATCTCCTCCATGAACGCATCGCGTTTGAATTCTCCGGCTTCGATCTGCTTGAGCTTGTATTCCCACTCGCCGGTCAGTTCGGGGGAACTCAGCGCTTCGATTTTGATCTCGCGCAGGGCGGTGATCAGCTTGATGCCTTTGGCCGAGGCGGCGAGGTCGCGTCCCTCGCGGCGGATGTATTCCTGGGTGAGGAGGCCTTCGATGATGGCGGCGCGCGTCGCGGGCGTGCCGAGCCCGCGCTCGCTCATCGCGTCGCGCAATTCCTCGTCGTCGACCAGCTTGCCCGCGCCTTCCATCGCCGAGAGAAGCGTCGCTTCGGTGTAGCGCGCGGGCGGACGGGTCTGCAGTTCCTTCAGCTCGATCGATTTGGTTTCGGCGGGCTCGCCTTCCTGCACCGGGACGAGCGATTCGTCGTCTTCGCCGGCCGCCGATTTGCCGTAGACCTCGAGCCAACCCGGTTCGCGGAGGATTTTGCCATCGGTCTTGAATTTTTCGCCTTCTACCGTGGTGATGCGTTTGGTCACCTCGAATTTGGCCGCCGGAAAAAAGACCGCGATGAAACGCCGCGCCACGAGGTCGTAGAGCTTCATCTCGTATTCGTCGAGATTGGCCGCGCTCGCGCCGGTCGGGATGATGGCGTGGTGGTCGCTGACCTTGGCATTGTTGAAAACGCGCGGGGTCTTCGTGACCCAACCTTGGTCCAGCGCCTTGCGCGCGTGCGGGGCGAGGGACGGATCCTCCATACCGCCGAGAACTTTTTTCACCACGGGAAGGTTGTCTTCGGGCAGGCAGCGCGAGTCGGTGCGGGGATAGGTGAGGACTTTGTGGCGCTCGTAGAGGGCCTGCGCGAGTTGCAGGGTGCGCTTGGCGCTGAAGCCGAAGCGTCCGTTCGCTTCGCGCTGCAAGGTGGTAAGGTCGTAGAGCAAAGGCGAAGCCTGCGTGGTCGGCTTGCGCTCCTCGCTGACGGTGCCGGTTTTGCCTTCGCACTTCGCCTTGATTTCGTCCGCTTTGGCGCGGTCCCAGATGCGCTCGGCTTTGGCGTCTTCGTCGGCCGACTTCTTGAATTTTTCGTCGAACCATTTGCCCGCATAAGTCCCGGCGGCGACGCCGAACTCGCCGTGCAGCTCGAAATAACCGCGCGGTTTGAAATTGCGGATTTTCTCCTCGCGTTCGACGAGAATGGCCAGCGTCGGGGTCTGCACGCGTCCGACCGGCGTGACCTGGAAGCCGCCGAGCAACTCCTTGTAGAAGGCGGTCATGGCCCGCGAGCCGTTGATGCCGACCAGCCAGTCGCTTTCCGAGCGGCAAGTGGCCGCCTCGCTCAGCGGGATCATTTCCGCGTCGCTGCGCAGGTTGGCGAAGCCCTCGCGGATGGCATCCGACGTCATCGACTGCAGCCAGAGGCGTTTGATCGGCTTCTTGTTTTTGAAGTGCTGGACGACGTAGCGGAAAATGAGTTCGCCCTCGCGGCCGGCGTCGCAGGCGTTGATCACCTCTTCCACATCGGGGCGGGCGAGGAGTTTTTTCAGGATGCGGAGCTGCTCCTGCGCTTTTTCGCGCGGGACGAGATCGAAATGGTCGGGAAGGACCGGCAGGTTCTCGAGCGACCACTTGCCGCGCACTACTTTGAAGCTGTCGGGCTCCTGGATCTCGAGGAGATGGCCCACGGTGTGCGAGATGACCAGGTCATCGCCTTCGTAGTAGCCTTTTTCTTTTTTGAATTTGCCGAGGGCCTTGGCGAGATCGCCGGCCACGCTGGGTTTTTCCGCGATGACGAGGGTTTTGGACATCTTCAGACGAGTTTTACGTAGCGCTTTCCGGGAAGTTGTTTCACCAATCGCCGGATTTCGAGGCCGAGCAACGTGGAAGACACGACGGCGGCTGTCAACCCGCTTGTCGCGATAACAGATTCGAGCGATATCTCGTCCGCGCCGATCGCCTCGAGAATTTTTTCCTGTTCGCCGGTCAGTCCGGCGGGCGCGACCGAGGCGGGCAACGCGGGCTGTTCTTTGAACAACATGGGCAAGTCATCGAGGATGTCTTCGGCCGCCGTGACGAGCTTGGCGCCTTGCTGGATGAGGCGGTTCGAGCCGAGGCAGGTGGGCTGGTCGATGCGCCCGGGCACGGCATAAAGAGTGCGTCCTTGCTCGGCGGCCATGTTTGCGCTGATCAACGCGCCGCTGTTTGCGCCAGCCTCGACGACGAGCACGCCGAAAGACATTCCCGTGACGATGCGGTTGCGGATGGGAAACGTTTGGCGGTCGGGTTTGGTCTCGATGGGAAATTCGGAAATGACCGCCCCGTTTTCTGCGATGCGCTCGGCCAGTTGCGCGTTTTCCGGCGGATACAGATGGGCCAAGCCGGCGCCGATCACCGCGATGGTGCGTCCTTTGGCCGCCAGAGCGCCCTGATGCGCCGCCGTGTCGATGCCCCGGGCCAACCCGCTCACCACGGTCAGTCCCGCGTAGGCCATCTGGAAGCTGAGCTTCTTGGCGCACTCGCTCGCGTAATGGCTCGCTTTGCGCGAACCGACCACCGCCACGGCGTTGCGGTCGCGATCGCCGATGCTGCCGAGGACATAGAGGACGATCGGTGGATCGTGGATTTCGCGGAGGAGGGGCGGGTATTCGTCGTCTTCCGCCGTGATGATGTGCGCGCCCATCGCTCGCGCCTTGCGCTCTTCCTCCGCGGGGTCGGCATGCTTTTCCCACTCCGCGATATTCCGCGCCAGCGCGTCGCTGATGCCGTCGACCTGGGTCAATTGCGAGGGACGTGCCAAGAGGATTTTTTCGGCCGAACCGAAAGCCTCGAGCAGACGGCGCATCCGAACCGGTCCCATCAGCGGGATCATGTTCAAGGTGATGCAGGCCTCGCGGTGGTTCATGGGGGCGCCATGCTAAACACGGGCGTCAAGGGGGAGGGAGAATATCAGATTTGAAATTTGAAATTTCAGGCAAGGGGGCGCGTGGGTAGGCTGCGCTGAGTGAAGGCTTTGCTCCTGACCAATGAATACCCTCCGAACGTCTACGGTGGCGCGGGTGTTCACGCGGAATATCTTTCGCGCGAACTCGCGCGACTCATGCCGGTGGAGGTGCGCTGCTTTGGCGAGCAGCGGGTGCAAAAGGGGAATCTTGTGGTGCGTGGTTTCGCTGCTGACGAGTCGGGGTTCGGGTGCCCCAAGGCGCTGCGTTCCGTCTTCAGCGCGGTGCAGCGCGATGCGGCCATGGCCGCCGCGGGCTGCGATGCGGATCTCGTCCATGTGCACACTTGGTATACGCACCTCGGCGGAATCCTCCTCAAACAGAACTACGGCATACCGCTCGTTCTCACCGTGCACTCGCTCGAGCCGCTGCGTCCGTGGAAACGCGAGCAACTCGGGGGCGGATACGACTTTTCCTGCTGGGTGGAAAAAACGGCGATCGAAATGGCCGATGCGGTCATCGCGGTGTCCGAATCGACCAAGGCCGATGTGCTGCGTCTCTTCAAGGTCGATCCGGCCCGCGTGCACGTCATCCACAACGGCATCGATCCGGCCGAATACGTCGCGCGGCATGATGCGGAGATTCTCCGGCGTTACGGCGTCGATGCCGCATCGCCCTACATTCTCTTCGTCGGACGCATCACACGGCAGAAGGGCATCATGCACCTCATCCGCGCCATCCGGCACCTTGATCCCGGTTTTCAAGTCGTGCTCTGCGCCGGTTCGCCGGACACCCCCGAGATCGCGTCGGATATGAAGCAAGCGGTCGACGCCGCAAAAGCCGCACGAGAGGGGATTGTTTGGATCGAAAAAATGGTCCCCAAGAAAGATCTCATTGCGATCTACTCGCAGGCCGCGCTGTTTGTCTGTCCGTCGATCTATGAGCCGTTCGGCATCATCAATCTCGAGGCCATGGCCTGCGGCGTGCCTGTGGTGGCCAGCGCGGTGGGCGGGATTCCCGAGGTCGTCGTGCCCGGCGTAACGGGCACACTCGTGCCGGTCGCGCAGATGGACGAAGCGCCGTTTGAACCGATTGATGCCGAAAAATTCTCGCGCGATCTCGCCGCGGCCATCAACAAATTCATGCGCGATGGCGCGTTGCGCACCAAGATGGGCGTGGCAGCACGAAGCCGGGTGGAAGAAAAGTTCAGCTGGGCAGCCATTGCCGCGCGCACAGCCGAGGTCTACGAGGCGGTGTGCCGCGGTTAAGCGGCACGGACGGTGCAAGATGCCAGCCGGGGATTTGCGCCATACAGCGTGAATCCGGTGGTGTCGGTGATATCGATATCGACCAATTCGCCGGACATCGCCGAGTCACCTTCGAAAACGACAATCTTGTTCCCGCGGGTGCGGCCGGTGAGACGCGCGTCGTTGTGGCGGCTCGGACCGGTGCAAAGGATCTCGACCGTTTTCCCGACCAAGTCCTGCAACTTATGCTGCGCGTGGCGGTTGACCACGGAAAGTAAATCCTGGTTCCTCTCCTCTTTGACTTCCTCGGACAACTGTTCACCCATCGTGGCGGCGGGCGTGTCTTTGCGCGGCGAGTAGCGGAAGACGAATGCGTTGTCGAAACCGATCTCGTCGGTCAGGGCGCGCGTTGCCGCGTAGTCTTCGTCCGTTTCACCGGGGAAACCGACGATGATGTCGGTCGTGATGGCGATATCCGGGCAATTGGCGCGCAGTTTGGCGACAAGGGCGCGGAATTTTTCCGCGGTGTAGCCGCGGTGCATGGCTTTGAGAAGGCGGTCCGAGCCGGATTGCAACGGGAGGTGGACATGTTCGGCAAGCTTGGGCAGGCGACCGAAGCAATTGACTAGATCCTCGCGAAATCCGATCGGGTGGGGGGAAGTGAAACGGAGGCGTTCGAGTCCTTCAACTTCGTGCACCGCTTCGAGCAATTGCACAAACGGACTACGTCCTTCGATTTTGGGGAACTCGTGGCGTCCGAAAAGATTCACGATCTGGCCGAGCAGCGTGACCTCTTTGCAGCCGCGCTCGACCAGTTCGCGCACCTCGCCGACGATGCTGCCGATGCGGCGGCTGCGTTCCGCGCCGCGCGTGTCCGGCACAATGCAGAAAGTGCAGCGCATGTTGCAGCCCTGCATGATGGAGACGAAAGCGCTCGGCGGGACGGTGGCGTGGTCGCGGATCGTTTCCTGCGATCCGGCTTCCTCGTCCGTATCGACGATGGAAAAACGCAGGTCGTCCATCGCGGTGTCGTGCGCCATTTTGCGGCGCAGGATGGCGTCCACGTGGTCGGCCACCTTGTGGAATTTTTGCGTCCCGACAACGAGGTCGAGGTGGGGCACCTCGGACAGGAGGGACTCGCCGCGGCTCTGGGCCATGCAGCCGAGGAATCCGTAAACGGTGTGCGGGCGCTTCTTTTGCAGGCGTCCGAGCAGCCCCATTTTACCCAGCGCTTTTTGCTCGGCCATGTCGCGCACGCTGCAGGTGTTGAGCAAAACGACGTCGGCGTCGTTGGCCTCGGCGGTCATTTCATAGCCGCGCGCGACGAGCATTTGCGCGACTTGCTCGGAATCGCGCTCGTTCATCTGGCATCCGTAGGTTTTGAGGAACACCTTGGGCATGACGCGGCCAAAGTAATCGCCGGGCCGGGTCAATTCCAGCGCGGCTTGCTTTTTCCCGCGCCGCGACCCGAGATAGCGTCATGGCAACGCCCGCCGAGTTGGGATTCCGCATGCCGGCCGAATGGGAGCCGCACGAGGCGGTGTGGTTTTCCTGGCCGCACCCGCACACCGACAGTTTTCCCGGCGCTTACGAACGGATTCCATCCGCCATGGCGAACCTCATCCGCGCCGCCGCGCAATTCGAACCGGTGCGCGTCAATGTCAGCAACGCATCGGAGGAGGCAGAGGTGCGGCGGCAGGTGGGCAAGTGCGACAGCGTGCAATATTTTCGTGTGCCGACCGACGAGCCTTGGTGCCGGGACCACGGGCCGGTCTTCCTCGTCAACGACGCGACCGGGGAGGTGGCGGTGGCCGATTTCGAATTCAACTCGTGGGGGCGCAAATTGCCGCGTTGGGAATTGGACCGCCTCGCGCCCGTCGCCATCGCGCGGCAGCTCGGCCTGCGCTGTTTCAGCAATCCGATGGTGCTGGAGGGCGGATCGATCGACGTCAACGGCAGCGGATCCGTGCTGACCACGCGGAGCTGCCTGCTCAACCCGAACCGCAACCCGTCGATGAGCGAGGCACAGATCGAAGAAAACCTGCGCGATTGGCTCGCAGTCCGCAACATCCTCTGGCTGGGTGACGGCATCGAGGGCGACGACACCGACGGCCATATCGACGATCTGACGCGCTTCGTCGGCCGATCGCGCGTCATCACCGTTGTCGACGACAACCCCGCCGACCCGAACACTGCGATCCTCGCCGAAAATCTCGCCACGTTGCGCTCCCTGCGCGACGAGGACGGCAACCCGCTCGACATCGTGGAATTGCCCATGCCGCAAAAGCACCGTGACTGGCAGGGGCACCGCCTGCCCTCGAGCTACGCCAATTTTCTCATCCTCAACGGCGCCGTGCTCATGCCGACGTTCGACGATCCGCGCGACGCGGACGCCGCGGCCGTTCTCTCCTCCGTTTTCCCCGGCAGAAAAGTCGTGCCTGTCGACTGTTCCGACCTCATCATCGGTCTCGGTTCGGTTCATTGCCTCAGCCAGCAGCAGCCGGCACCGCCCCGCACTTGACTCCCCATGCCCAGAAAAGCATCCTCGCCGCCCCCGACACAGAAAAAGGAGACCACTATGGACCTCAAAGACATCAAGGCCCTCATCGATCTGATGCAGAAAAACGGCCTGACCGCCTTCGAAATGGAGAAAGACGGCTTCCGCATTTCGCTGGCCAAGGAAACCGCGTTCGCGCCGGCTGTCAGCTACGCCCACGCGCCCGTTGCGGCCGCCCCTGCTGCGTCTGCTCCCGCCGCGGCCGAAGCCGCCGCTCCCGCTCCTTCGGGCAAGGAAATCCCGTCCCCCATGGTCGGCACCTTCTACTCGTCCCCGTCGCCCGAATCGCCCCCCTTCGTCAAAGTCGGCCAGAAAGTCACGCCCGACACCGTGGTGTGCATCATCGAGGCGATGAAAGTGATGAACGAGATCAAGGCCGAGGTCTCCGGCACGGTGACCGAAGTCGCCGCGGAAAACGGCCAACCCGTCCAATTCGGCCAGGCCCTCTTCCGCTACAAATAAGCGGCTCCCTTCGCTCGGCGGACCGGAAATGATCAAGCGTCTCCTTATTGCCAACCGCGGCGAGATCGCCCTGCGCATCATCCGCGCCTGCAAGGAACTCGGCATCCGCAGCATCGCGGTCTATTCCGAGGTCGACGTCCAGTCCCTCCACGTCCAACTGGCCGACGAAGCCATCTGCATCGGCCCCGCGCCCAGTCCGCAGAGTTACCTCAAGATCGACCGCATCATCAGCGCGGCCGAGATTGCCGACGCGGACGCCATCCATCCCGGCTACGGCTTCCTCGCCGAGAACGCCCACTTCGCCGAAGTCTGCGCCAGTTGCAAAATCAAATTTGTCGGACCGTCACCCGAGGCCATCCGCCTGATGGGTGACAAAAACATGGCGCGCCAACAGGCCATCAAGGCCGGCGTGCCCGTCACCCCCGGCAGCGAGGGCATCATCGCGACCGAAGGCGAAGCGCTGCGCCTCGCCCGCAAAATCGGCTTCCCTGTCATGGTCAAAGCGGTGGCCGGCGGCGGCGGACGCGGCATGCGCGTGGCCCACAACGAAGTCACCCTGGTCAAAGGTTTCCACAGCGCCCGCACCGAAGCGGAAAAAGCGTTCGGCAATCCGGATGTCTACATCGAGAAATTCGTGGTCAACCCGCACCACATCGAGTTCCAGCTCATCGCCGACAGCCAGGGCAATGTCGTCCACCTCGGCGAGCGCGACTGCTCCGTGCAGCGCCGCAACCAAAAGATCATCGAGGAGTGTCCGTCGCCCATCATGACGGACAAGCTGCGCAAGCAAATGGGTGACGCCTCCATCGCACTGGCCAAAGCGGTCAACTACGAGAACGCCGGGACTATCGAGTTCCTCGTCGACGAGGATCGCAATTTCTACTTCATGGAGATGAACACGCGTATTCAGGTCGAACACCCGATTACCGAGGAGGTTTATGGTGTCGACCTGGTCAAGCAGCAGTTGCAGATCGCCTCCGGCCAGCCGCTTTCGCACCACGTGCTCAATGCCGTCCCGCGCCATCACTCCATCGAGTGCCGCATTAATGCCGAGGATCCGGAGAACAACTTCATGCCCAGCCCCGGAACGATCGACCTCTACTACGCGCCGGGCGGACGCGGCGTCCGCATCGACTCGCATGCGTATGCAGGTTATCCGATCCCGCCGAACTACGATTCGATGATCGCCAAGCTCATCGTCCACGCCTCGACCCGCGAACAGGCCATCGCCCGCATGCGCCGCGCGCTCGGCGAATACATGATCAACGGCATCAAGACGACTATTCCGCTGCAGCTCGAGATCATGCAGAACAAGGATTTCATCGCCGGCAAATACGACACCGGTTTCCTCGAGCGCATGCTCGCGGAACGCGGCGGAAAAAAGAAAAAGTGAGCGCCCTCGGCGACGCGCGCCTCTACGGCATCGTCGATCTCGGTTACCTCTCGGCCGACACCGCGCCGGTCGCGGCGGAAAAGCTCCTCGAAGGTGGCGTTGATATCCTGCAACTCCGCGCCAAGAACGCGGAAAAGTCGGTCATCACCGGACTGGCCGAGGAAATCCATGCGCTGACCGAACCGCTCGGCGTTCCGCTCATCCTCAACGATTATCCCGAACTGCTACGCGACGTTCCCGCCGAGGGTGCGCACGTCGGACAGGACGACATGTCCGTGGCCGAGGCCCGCGCCGCCGCTGGTCGTCCGGTCATCATCGGCAAATCGACCCACAACCTGACCCAAGCCCGCGCCGCCGCGGAAGAGGGGGCGGATTACATCGGATTCGGTCCGCTCTTTGCCACGCCGACCAAACCCGGCCGCCCGGCCATCGGTCTGCAAGACATCGCCGCGGCGCATGATTTGGTCCCGGTCCCGATCTTTTGCATCGGCGGGATCAAGCAGGAGAATCTCGCGCAGGTTCGTGATGCGTGCGCGCGGCGGGTGGTCATCGTTTCCGGGTGGCTGCAAGCTGATGACATCGTCGGTGCGGTGCGGGCGACGCGCGAAACTCTCAGAAAGGCTTAGCGGCGAACCGCATAAATATACTTGTAAGTATAAGTGCTTTAGCTATCTTAAGTCTGTGCCTCATCTTAACATCTACGTGGACGAGCCTGCGGGAAGGTTGATTGCGAGGGCGGCCAAACGCGACTCGCTTTCGCTCTCGCGCTGGGCCCGTGAGAAATTGCTGGCAGCTGCCGGAGCCCCAGAGTGGCCGGCCGGTTACCGCGAGCTGCTCGGGAGTATTGATGACGATAGCTTTCTTGTTCCTGCAGAAGACGCGGTGGCGAGGGATCAGATGGCGCGATTCGAATGATTCGCGCGCTGGATACCAACATCGTCGTCGACCTGTTGCGTGGTAAGGACGCCGAACTATCCGCGCGCTTTTTGGACGGCCGACCTTCGGACTATGCAGTGCCGGAAATGGTGCGGGCGGAGTTGCTGTTCGGCGCAATGCTTAGTGCGCGACCCCGCGAGAACCGGGCGGCCGTGGAAAAATTTCTCGCTCCGCTGCGCTTGCTCCCGTTTGCGGGGGACGCGCCCGCGCACTGGGCCGATATCCGGATGGCTTTGCAAAGTTCAG
>Ga0315902_10010823_pt1 | contig 12048 bp, 12 predicted proteins | sample LakEriMetagenome_9_FD_203523 | JGI IMG/M metagenome (GOLD analysis project Ga0315902, IMG submission 203523) | Freshwater fungal communities from buoy surface, Lake Erie, Ohio, United States - Buoy 12 MA117 | ecosystem: Environmental > Aquatic > Freshwater > Lake > Lake biofilm | place: USA... | reverse complement strand
TGTTTATATTATAAAAGAGCTAGAATCTATCCCCCCTATTACTCATTATATCTATCCTAAAAGCCACCAAGACAAGTTACATGAAGTAATTAAGCGTATTTACGAATAATTATTGATTTGTACCAAAAAATTGATTTATAAACATTATAATTATTAATTTATTATTTATTGTGCATACAAAATGGAAACTAAAATTGATGAGAGTCTTTATTCTAGACAACTTTATGCTATCGGCTTCGATGCTATGAAAAAAATGGCTCATTCTCATGTTCTAATTAGTGGCATGAATGGTCTAGGTGTTGAAATAGCCAAAAATACCATTTTACAAGGATTTAAAACGGTTACCCTTCACGATACGAGAGTGGTGTCTAACTACGATTTAGGTACTAATTTTTATGTCACGGAAAAAGATATTGGAAAGAATAAAGCTCTTGCTTCTTTCCCAAAACTATCCGAATTGAATAGTTATGTAAATGTCAACACAATAACAGAACCTTTAACTGATGAGATAGTTCAACAATATACAATTGTGGTTTTAGTGGATTATGAACTAAATGAACAAATAAAAATTAATAATTTTACACATGACCACCAAATCCATTTTATATCTTGTGCTTCCATCGGTTTATCAGGGCAAATATTTTGTGATTTTGGGTCTAATTTTGTAGTTACAGATCCAGATGGGGAGCCGATACAAACAACTATAGTTGAAAATATATCAAATGATAATAGCCCTCTAGTAACATGCATCGATTCTAAACCGCACGGGTTGACATCCGGTAATTTTGTTAAATTTACAGAGATTAAGGGAATGACCGAATTAAACGATACCCTGCCGATAGAGATACAATATGTTGATAAAACATCTTTTAAACTTTTACACGATACTACCGATTACAGCAAGTATCTTGGAGGCGGTACGATGACTCAAGTTAAAATTCCAATTAAAATGGATTTTTTGAAATTATCGGAAGCATTAGAAAATCCAGAATTTATAATTACAGATTTTACAGATTTTGATAGACCGGCTAAAATGCACAGTATGTATAGGGCTATTAATACCCATTTAGATAAGAAAACATTTATTGAAAAAACCAAAGAATTTTATAAATCCCAAGATTTCCCTGAAGATCTTCTCGATCAATTTTACCATACTAAAGAAGGTAAATTAACTCCTATCAACTCTATTATTGGAGGTATTGTAGCCCAAGAGATAGCCAAAGGATGCAGCAATAAATTTATGCCTATCAAGCAATGGCTCTATTTTGATAGTTTGGAATGTTTACCAGAAAATTATTTAACTGCTGATGTGCACCAAACAAATTCAAGATATGGTTCTCAAATATCTGTTTTTGGTGAAAGGTTTCAAAAGAAATTAGGTGATCTGAACTATTTTATTGTTGGATCAGGCGCTATTGGGTGTGAGTTATTAAAAAACTTTGCTATGATTGGTGTTGGATGTGGTGAACAAGGAAAAATTTATATCACCGATATGGATACAATCGAAAGGTCTAATCTCAATAGGCAATTCTTATTTAGAAATAAAGATATAGGAAAATCAAAATCGGAAGTTGCAGCAAATGCAATCAAAGAGATGAACCCTAATGTCAATATTATTCATCATTTAAATAGAGTTGGACAAGAGACTGAGGATATTTATAATATCGATTTCTTTAACAATTTAGATGGTGTTGCAAATGCTTTAGATAATGTAGCAGCAAGACTGTATATGGATAGAAGATGCGTTATATTTAAAAAACCGTTATTGGAGTCAGGCACTTTGGGAACAAAAGGTAATGTCCAGGTAATAGTTCCACATTTAACAGAATCTTATGGCTCTTCTTCAGATCCTCAAGATGGAGGAATTCCAATTTGTACCATTAAATCTTTTCCAAACGAGTTATCTCATACTGTGCAATGGTCGAGAGAGTATTTTGAAGAATATTTTACAATTAAAATCAAAACATTGCAAGATTATCTGGAAAAGCCTGATCTTATAAAAACTCTTTCGCCAGGTGAACTCTTAACTTTGAGCGATAATATTAAATTTGTGGTAGATCATATACCAAATAATTTTGATAATTGTCTCGAATTGGGATTCAAGATGTGGCATGAAAATTTTGTGAATCAAATTGAGCAACTATTGTACAAGTTCCCATCAGATAGTACCACAAGTACAGGATCACCTTTTTGGTCAGGAAGCAAAAAATGTCCGCATGCTCTTAAATTTGATGTTGAGAATACGATGCATATCAACTATGTAACCTCTTTTGCCAATATATGGGGACAGATTTTTGGAATTACAAAATATACAAATCAAGATTATATCAAAGAATTTTTGATTAGTTTGCCAATTCCTAATTTAATCATAGACCGGAACGCTAAAATAAGTGCTTCTGATGAAGAGGAGAAGAAAAGAGTAGAAGAGGTTGTGGCTATAGATATGGAGAAAGTGATTCAGGAATTACCAAATCCTGATAAATATAAAGATTTGAAGTTAATTATGCAAAATTTTGAGAAAGATGATGATACGAATTCTCATATCGATTTCATTACAGCAAGTGCTAATTTAAGGGCAATCAATTACGATATTAAACCGGATACCAAACATGTGATAAAAGGGATTGCCGGGAAAATTATTCCGGCTTTATCAACAACAACAAGCATTATTGCGGGATTAGTTACATTAGAACTATATAAATTGTCTCAAAATTTTAATAAAATATCACAGTATAGAAATACTTTTATTAATTTAGCACTACCATACATTGGATTTTCAGAACCAATGGTTGTTCCAAAGGTTAAGATCAATGATGAATATTATTCAATGTGGGATACTTTTATCGTTAAGGGGGATATAACTCTACAATGTTTGTTGGATATATTTGAAGAAAATTATAAACTACCGTTAGACACTGTGACATATGGTAATTTTATGTTATATAGTTTGTTATTAAATAGTAGGAAATTAGCGGCTAGATGCAATATGACAATCAAAAATATTATAGAACAAGAGTTAAATACTAAAATTAAATCTTCATCGATTACTTTACAAGTATACGCTTATTTCGATGAAGACGATGAAGAAAGTGGGGATATAGAATTACCAGAAGTGCTTTATATTTTTTAATTTATACACCGATGACCCGATTAGCCGATCTAGGACCATCTGAACATTTTTCAAATTTATTATTTTCCATCATTCTGTAATATGGGTCGATATAGTAGTAGTAGTCACATTTTTCAAAGTTATAAGGTCCAAATCTATCGCCTCCAACACAAGTACTATTTCCCCATTTATCAACACAGAACCCACAATTAAAACATTGTAAGCATTGATTAAAGGTTCTTCCGTTACAAGTTGTACATAATTGCCCACAGTGATCATTAAATCCTTCTCTTGATTTACTAATACAAATGAGAAACAAAATAATTATAAGTAGAATGATGAGTAACATTATATATAAAGTCAATATAAAAAATTGAAAAACAAAGTTAATAAACCAGTTTCCAAAAATAAATAGTACTGAAAGAATGGAGATTGTCAAATATATTAAAGAAGGCGATCTTAAAAAAGTGGAGGAAGCGTGTTCAAGTCAAGATTTTAAACCTGATTGTAAAATTAATGAGTTTTCGTACTTATGGATTGCAATTAATGGTACAGATGGACGTCCAAAGCATATAGTTACTGATTATCCAAACTTTAAAATAGTTGAACATTTACTTAAGAAAGGGTGTGACCCAAATGGATCCTTTGCAAGAATGTCACTTTTATATGTTGCACTGTACCATCACCGACTTGATATAGGAAGATTATTACTTATTTACGATGCTGATCCAAATAAATCGTCAATTATTAGAACTGTTTCACACCTTAAAAGAGTTATTTGTCAAGTTCCGCTCGATATTGCTTTAGAAAGGGGAGATATTATGATGACAAAATTACTTGTCTCTAATGGTGCAATTTACAATAAAATTACTATTAAAAAAATAAAAATGAAAATAAAAAATGAAGCTACGAAGAATAGCGATGAATATAATAATTTTAATAAAATATTAAAATATTTAAAAGTAATGTATAGGCCGTATTTTGAAGACAATGTCGACGATATAAAAGAACAAAATATACTCAAAGCGTACAGTTGTTATTTTCCTTATTTTGATTTAGATTGGTAAATTTAATCAAGTCTTGTTCTTGTTTATTATTTATTTGTTTTTGGTAACCATATGCATTGATACCACAATAAGTGTGATTAATATATTTTTCATTAGTGCAGTGTGAATGACCATATAACCAATGTGTGATAGGTTTTTTAATTAGATAATCTAAATTAGAATAGTATCGATCACTTATTTTAAGATATCTTTGAGTTTTATATTCATCAGCGATTAATTGATAAGATGGAATATGATGTGTCAACATAATTGTTTTTTTGTGGGTAAGATTATTTTTGATCCATTCAACCGATTCTGAATGAAGTTGATTAATTGTATTTCCATCTAATAATTGATTTTTTTTATATTTAATATACATTGTATCACCATATTTTTTATCTAAACTGGATGTGATACGGGACCATAATGTTGTGCCTAAAATTGTATACTCTTCAAGTTCGTATCTTTCTTGAATGAGTGGGAATACATTTTGATATTTTGAAGCTAAATCTTTAATTTGCCACTCTATTTCTTCCATACAATATTGATCATTATAGTATTCATGGTTACCTGTAATCAGAAAAACTTTATCCCAATGGTGGGATGTATAGTCGAGAAATATCTTGTAGTTACTTTTGAAAGGATTACCAATATCTCCAAGGAGAGCTAAATATTTTCCAGCTACAGGAACCTTAACAATACTTTCAATAAATTCAAGATGAAGATCGGAAATATATTGTAGTCGTCTCATTTACAGCCTGTAAATAATAATATTATCAGTTTAATATTTTCGAATTTCATTTTTTTTGCTTATATAATATATATTGATAATGCCAAGTACAAGTATTAAAATTGAGTTATTTTGGGCTGGATGGTGTCCACATTGTGTTAATTTTAAGCCCAAATGGGATGGCGAATTTGCCGAATATTTTAAAAAGGAGGGAATAGAGTATGTGGATTACCAAGATGAAGCCCATTCTGATAAAATAGAGGAAGAAGGTGTGACTGCTTTTCCAACCATTAAAATTACAATGAATGGGGATAAAAAAGAGTATAATGGTGAAAGGACTCTCGAAGGAATCAAATATTATTTATCACATGGTGAAGTTAAAAAAGGTGGGTCATCTGGAAAATTTGAACAATGTGGTGGGGGTAAGAGCATTAGAGATGAAAAATATAAAGCTAAATATTTAAAATATAAGGCTAAATACATGTTACTAAAATCTAGGATGGAATAATTGTTCTTCCAAAAAATAATTTTTTTTATCTATATAGTATATAAAATGCAAAACAAGAATAAACAAAAAAATGCTGGTAAACCAACAAAAAAAAATGTATTTGCCAAAAAAAACGACAAAGGTAAATCGTTGAAAATAGTGAAGAGAGGAAAAGATAGGAAATTGAAATATTGTACAAGTTCCTCATCAGAAGGAACCAGCGCCGATTGGTCTTCATCTAGTTCTACTTTCGAATCACCCGGATACGATTCAGACAATTATGCTTTGAAAAAACAAAGTGAAAGTTCGCACAGTGATGCTTCTGTCTTGACATCCCACTCTTGTTCTTCAATTTTGTCTACTAGTGCATCCAGTTCGTCTAGCTCTTCCAGTTCGTCTAGCTCATCTAGCTCGTCTAGTTCGTCTAGCTCATCTAGCTCTTCTTGTAATAACTGTGGATTAGCTTGTGTTTTGATTGGTCCCACTGGTCCAACTGGTGCTCAAGGTGTTCAAGGTGCTCAAGGTGTTCAAGGTATTCAAGGTCCCCAAGGTATTCAAGGTGAAACCGGACCTACTGGTGATACTGGTGCAGTTGGTCCTACTGGCCCTCAAGGAAACCAAGGTAATCAAGGTATTCCTGGAGAGACAGGACCTATTGGTGAAACTGGTCCCCAAGGTGATACTGGTGCCCAAGGTGAACCTGGACCCCAAGGTGAAACTGGTCCTCAAGGTGAAACAGGTCCCATTGGTGATACTGGTGCCCAAGGTGAACCTGGACCCCAAGGTCAAGGTGAAACTGGTCCTCAAGGTGAAACAGGTCCTACTGGTGAAACAGGTGCTACCGGCGAAACAGGTGCCATTGGTGATACTGGTGCCACCGGTCCCACAGGTGAAACTGGTCCTATGGGTCCAATGGGTAGCAACGTTAGCACGTTGTTCTGGAACAGTGGTGGTGCTACATTAACTGCTAGTAATTCTTATTGGCTTGGTTTGGGATCCTTAGTAGGTAGTCCTTTCAGCGGTTCTATCGTTGTTCCATACGATGGTGTTGTTTCAGATCTTGTTGTTGAATCATCTGATGTTCTTGTTTCAGGTAGTATTGTATTTACAGTCCAAAGAGACTTCACGGATACTACTGTTGTTGCAACAATTAACTCTGGTACCGATGGAAACTCGGATCATCTTAACTCGTTCAATGTGCTTGCTGGTGACAAAATCACGATTCATGTTGTATCTGATGCCAGTCTCAGCCCAGATGTTTCAGTTATTGGCTCTGTTAAATTTACCAGTTTGTAAATTTCAAAACTATAAGATATATATAATTTTCCTATTTTTTAGGTTAGAAAATAGAAAAATATTTTGTTATAATATAGATGACAAAAGGTACTGGATGTTGTAAGAAGAAATGCTTAAATGTTATTAAAAAAGGGAGTCCTATTAAAAAATCCCGCCATACAAGCCCAAAAAAAGTATGTAAGGGATGTAATTTAGATAAAGATAACTGTTATTGTAAATGTGGACAAGGAAAAGAAGATTATTACACTTCAGACTCGGAATTCTCTTCTCCCGGTCATTATTCTGGCGGTTCATGTGGTTACAATAAAGTAATACAAAATATTAAACCCCAAAAACCCAAAAAATGCCAAGAGCCCAAAAAATGTGGTTGTCATGGTCCCCAAAGACAAGGAAAAGTTGACTTCTATACTTCTGACTCAGAATTTTCTTCCCCAGGATATGCTTCATCATGTGAGATTGTCCCTGTTAAAAAACAAGATAAAAAACCTTGCAAGAAACAATCCAAAAAACACTCTAAGAAACATCATAAAAAACACTCTAAGAAACATCACAAGAAACACTCCAAGAAACATCACAAGAAACACCATAAGAAACATTCTAAAAAGAACAACAAGAAAAAAAATGATCAACCTGTTCAAGACGTACAACCAGCCCAAGCTGTGCAACCGGCCCAAGATGTGCAATCTGGTGAAGAAGAGAAACAAGATGCATCTAATTAAATCATCGATAATTTAATTCTAAAATTGTATATATTATCAGATAATAATATATATTTATTTCATATTTTTTTAAGCCTGAATGCGATTCTCGATGTTGGATCTCACATTAGATTTTTATTTAAGGAAAAGTCTAAATCACGCCACTAATTTTATTTCACCATTTGATAATTATATTATGCAAATCTGGTGATTTTATTTAGATCATCATATTGTGAATTTGTTGATCTGAATCAATGAGCTTTTATACCCATTATAAAATATTTTTCCGATTAGCTATATTTATTACTTTTTTTATGAAAGTAATATGGCAACAATAACCATATTATAGATCCACGCAGGAGTTTCCACAATAAAATAACCAGAATAATTCCCATTATAATCTATTTTCTGGTTATTTTATTGTGGAAACTCCTGCGTGGATCTATAATATGGTTATTGCCAGTAAATTACTTTTACAAAAAATATTATTAGAAATATAATTATCTAGCTTATTTCTTTTTATTTATCTATTTTTGCCAAATATACAAAAAAGTAATACATAATAACGATCGGAAAAAATATTTTATACATGGTATAATAAAAAAATGAAATTCCAAGTTATTGTTACATCGTAATAATTTAATATTACACATATACCAAGATGACTTCAACGCGCTGGAATACACATGGAGCTGCATTGACTTACATCAGCCCAAGTCAACAACAAATGCCACAAAGTAATGGTTTTACTGATCCACTTGAAACAAAAACACTTGCTGAACTAAAAGAATGGCGTAGTAACCTGCAACAATTAGTTGATAATGGAGAAGGAGGATCATCTATAACTCTTATCAGGAAAAAGAGAATCCAGAAAATTGGAGCCAAGATTGAAGAATTGGAAGCACTATAAATTTTTTTATGGCAAATCGTTTAATCGATATCTAATAAAGTAAATATAACGACAAATTTAGGAATATCAAAATAATCAGCAATATATTTTAATTCTTCGTTATCTTTTTTATATTCAAATATTTCTTGGGCACTTGGATACTTTTTTTCAAGTAAGATATATAATAACCAATCTATAATTAATTTGAATCCCTGATAGTCTATATTGTGATTACCACAACCTGCGAAATAATTTTGATGAAAAACTGGCGAATGGTCTCCAAAAAAAGGTTTCAAATAATATGGTACCTGCACAATACCATTTAGGCAATTAATTTGAATATGTGTCACCGAATCTTCTAAAAATAATTTGTGTGCTTGTTTTAGAGTTTGTGGATCCACAACCATTTTGGAGTAAAATTTATGAAATGGAATCATATCTGGTACTATAGTTTGATATTGTGGGAATTCCGATAATTTGCACAATATGCCTCTACTCTTAAATGGCGCCACACTTTCCAACCCAACAAAAATATAGATTTTAGAAAATGTAAAAAATCCACAATCACAAAAGATTGCTTGTTCGTCTTGAGAAAACCAAAATTGTGTTTCTTCCCATTTATTTTGTTTTGTATTAAACGCCCACCCACCAAAAATAGTCAGATATTTTTTTTCCGATACAATATTGACAATATCGATACTTTGTTGTGTTTTTGGATTGATGATAGTTTGATCGTTTAATCTAAACCAAAGATCGTCAATTTTGTTCTTAAAAATTGCATTAGACTTGTGTAAAGTAATAATTTTCCCATCATGTTTTCTTTTGAATATATCCAGATAATTACAGGCATAACAATTTTTATAGCTTGGTGTCAAAGATGATCCTTTTGTTGGTAATCCAAGATAAAGACAAGTTGGATCGAGGTTCAAATCATATGAAGGATCTTTATAATAATCGTTAACCAAAAAATTTAAGACTATTTTGTTCATCACAAAAATTCAAAAAAAATAGTAACAAGATAATAAAATTTCATTTTTTTTAGATAATATGTTTAGGTGGTTCAGCTTGTTCTTTATAAGATTGTAAAGTTGATCTGGCAATGGATGATGGAAAAATAGCTTCATAATCCCCATAAACATGACTCCATGGTCTTGTTAATCTAGTTATTTTTTCATTGAAAATATGTTTATCGTAGTAGTTGGTATATTGCCAATATTCACATTGATCATCAAATAATGGACCATCATCATCCCCAGGCATACATTGAGCATGACCACTTTTATAACATAGCCCACAGTTAGAATACTTCATACAATTCCTTGGTGTTTCTTTGTAACAATCCAACGATGTGTTACCTTCCCATAAAGGATCCCATCGATTGTTTTCCGCTGGAATATTATAATAAGGGATCGACTCTTTGCCAGGATATCTGTCCCAATTAAAGTGCTCATACTTGTTTTGAATGGAATAAAGATATAGGAAGAGAAGTAGTACAATCAAAAGACAGATAATTATTAACATCTATATATAATCGTGACAAAATAAACAGTACAGCAAATCTAAAGATTTAGTCGCGTGTCACAACCTTTAAGTCGTAATGTGCAATCCAGGCCAGAGAATCCACGATATGGCAACCTGATATTTTATCTGGGATCCATATTGGAGATTGATGGATGGGACCGTTTGGTCAATATCTCTGTCGCTATTTTACAATATTGTGATAGTCAAATGATTACAATAGATTTCTATTTGATTGAATTCGTATTGTGAAATAACGGCCTGGAATATTCTCAATATTATTTATCAAAATAGTCGCATATTAGACTTTCTCCCAAGATGTATTCAGTAATAAAAATTGAAAAAATAACTGCTTGGTAAACTATCCAACTTATAAACATCAAAAATAACCTAACAAAATGTTCTTGGAAATTAACGATCGTTATTATCATATTTCCAGTCAAGATGAAGCTGTCGTGACTGAAAAAATAATTCCAAAAGCTCAAGAGCTGGGGTATAGATTTAAAGTCATTCATAATTTTGATAATATTGATGGCAAAAATATTATGATTATTAAAGTCTCGTTGGATGATCTTTGTTTGACATTATACAATTCTGTAAAATATGCGAAAGAAACGCCATCTAATGGGACATGCCTTGTTGTTGCGAAACACAAAGTTAAAGACGAGGTCTATGGATTTTATATCCTACCAGGCAAAGTGAATAATATTCATGTTACATATATGGATCACATTAATTTGGTTCGATTGTACTATCCAATCAACCAAATTAAAACCAATTTAGAGAATATATTGGGTCATTCTGAATGGAGAAATCAATATGTTCCCATTCTAAGAAGAATGTTTGGAATTACACCTCCAGTAAATAGTGTATTATTGAACCAAATATTGAAAGGTAATCAAAATGATCATTTAATCGACAATTTGAATGAGATGATTAAACATTTATTGGTTCAAGATACAAGTTTTGTAGACCAAGAAACCCTCGAGAAATATGGATTTATTAAAGATGGCAAGTTTAACAAGAAAATGTTTTCTCTCCTTAAAAATTATTTCAAAATAAATTGTATTGATCTTAAAATGAAGAAAATTATTCATATGGAAGGAGATCAAGTTACATATAGTCTCAAATTAGAGCATCAATAAATTTTTTTATAATAATAATAATATATATGAATAAGTTAAATAAATATATTAAAAAATATAGTTATAATCCTCAAAACCACTATTTGAACAAGATTGCATACTATTTGATAGATAGTAATAAAATAGTTCAAACAGGTGGTTTAGTGCCAAATGATACATCCTCGCTTTTAGAATTTCTAAAAAAGAAATCGGAAGAAATACCATTTGTTACAAACAATAAATATTTTGTTGTTTTATATGGTCCTCCAGCGTCCGGTAAATCAATTGCTAGGAAAATTGCATGCCATTATATTAAAAAAATATACAAGAATGAGACTCTTATGACACTTGATATGGAAAAATCTTTTGTGGATACCGGAGTGGATGAAATTACATATGAAATAGAGGTTGGAGTTCAAAAACCAGATGAGAGAAAAATTAAGCCAAAAGAAGATACAATTAAAATCAAACAAAAACTACTGGAAAATTTGAATGAAAAAATACCAGGTGATAAGAATAAAGATGCTATAAAAGCAAAAATAGAAGAGTTAGTGAAAAGCTCTTTTGAAATTTATAAGGCAAATAGAGCTGATGCTGTTTCTGAATTAATGTTTTATTTTGCGGTTTTTCTTGGGAAAAATATTTTTATGGAAACATCTTCTGGGGATATTGCGTATGTAGATAAGATGGTGAATACTTTAAAATTTTATGGTTATATTCCTATGATCGTATATCCGTTCATTAACGATGTATCTATATTGTATGAAAGGTCTCTTACAAGAGGAATAAACGAAGGAAGATTTTTGAGGTGTGGAGATCCATTTGGTTTAACTATACAAATGAGTTCGTGTCTAAATAATTACGAAAAGCTCAAAGAAAATATTAGGAAAAATAGTACTTATTGTACTGTTCAATATAACGCTAACTTTTCAAAAGAAATTTTTGATGAAATGAATGGAGGAAATTTTAGTGAGCTTCAAAATTATATTTTGGATGAAGAATATAAAGAAGTCACTAAAGGGGATAAGGTAACCGATATTCATACTCATCATGCTTTTGATAATAACTACAAGGTAAAAACAGTATTATCTTTGGATTGTACCAAACAAATATAATGTTTTTGGGAAATAGTTCTATAATATTATTTCAAA
>Ga0315902_10010819_pt1 | contig 12051 bp, 10 predicted proteins | sample LakEriMetagenome_9_FD_203523 | JGI IMG/M metagenome (GOLD analysis project Ga0315902, IMG submission 203523) | Freshwater fungal communities from buoy surface, Lake Erie, Ohio, United States - Buoy 12 MA117 | ecosystem: Environmental > Aquatic > Freshwater > Lake > Lake biofilm | place: USA... | reverse complement strand
GTCAATCTCGGTGTGCACCTTCTGATGGACGCATTCAAGGGGAATCACGAGAAGGCAGTCGTCTTCTCCAATGATGCAGACCTTCGAGAACCGATCCGGATGCTCACCCAAGATCTGGGACGTCACGTCACCGTCGTCAATCCGCGAGGCCACAGTCGTCCCTCAGCCTCACTGCAAGAGGTCTCCAGCGAGACCCGGCGCTTGCGTGCTGCCGCAATCACCAGCTGCCAGTTACCTCAAGAAGTAAGGGACTCACACGGCGTCTTCTACAAACCATCCACGTGGTGAATACAAAGGCCCGCCGTTGCCGGCGGGCCTGAACCCGAAAGCCGAAGCCTTCGGGGGAGTGAACGAATCTTGCCAGATCGGTGTGGCAACGACAACCGTCTACGGCAGATCGAGGCGGACGAGATCGTCCATTGTTTCGCGGCGCACCACCACGCGGGCCTTGCCGTCGGCAGCGAACACCACCGCCGGACGAGGAACCTTGTTGTAGTTGCTGGCCATCGAATGCCCGTACGCACCCGTGACGGCAGTGGCCACGAGGTCGCCCACCTTCAGGCCAGCCGGAAGATCGGCGTCGAAGATGAGCACGTCACCGCTCTCGCAGTGCTTGCCCACGATGCGTGCGCTGTCGGTTCGATCGGCCGCCACGTTGCTCACACCGAACGCTTCGTAACCGCTTCCGTACAGCACTGGTCGCGGATTGTCGCTCATTCCACCGTCCACCGACACGTAACGACGCACACCCGGAATCTCCTTGATGGTGCCCACGCGATACACGGTGATAGCCGCACTCGCGACGATCGAACGACCGGGTTCGACGAACACCGCCGACTTGATACCAATCGACCGACAGGCGTCGAGCAACACGTTGCCCCACGCGCCGATGGTGGGAGCTTCCTCGTCTTCGGTGTACGCGACGCCGAGTCCGCCACCGAGTGTGAGTTCGGGGAAGTCGTACGGCGCCGCGAACCGCGACATCACATCAGCCGCCTTGGCGAACGACTCGACCGCGAACACGTTCGACCCGATGTGGCAGTGCACACCCACCAACTCGCCGCAACCGAGACGCTGGATGAGTTCGATCGCTCGCGCGGCATCACCGTTGGCGAGATTGAAGCCGAACTTCGAATCGTCCTGGCCGGTGGCGATGTATTCGTGTGTGTGCGCGTGCACACCCGGAGTCACGCGCACCTGCAACCTCGGGAGCGGGTGGCCATCACGACGCAACGCGTCGAGACGGTGGATCTCGTCGAACGAATCGACGACGATGTGGCGCACACCCGGGCGCTTCTGCGAGTCGCGACCCGCGTTGAGCGCCATCTCGAGCTCGTCCAGGCTCTTGTTGTTGCCGTGCAACACGCACCGATCGGCCGGCACACCCGCGTGCAGAGCCACGAACAACTCGCCACCCGTGGCGACGTCGATGAGCAAGCCTTCGTCGTGAGCCAAGCGAGCCATGGCGGTGCACAAGAACGCCTTCGACGCGTAGATCACACGATCGGCGCCGAACGCCGACACCGCCTCACGACAGCGAGCCCGCAAGTGCGCCTCGTCGTACACGAACAACGGCGTGCCGAACTGTGCGGCCAGATCGTCGACCCGGCAACCAGCGATCGACAGCGAACCGTCACCTTCCACCCGAGCGTTCTCGGGCAGCAGCCGCATCGGGACCGGGCGCGAACTCACATCTGCTCCGGTGCGTCGATTCCGAGAAGACCCAAACCACGATCCATCACGCGTGCAGTGAGATCGCACAGAGCCAAACGCGACTCGCGTACGGCATCATCGGCCTTGAGCACCGGACAGTGTTCGTAGAACGCAGTGAACGCAGTCGCCAGGTCGTACAGATACGTGCACAAGCGATGCGGGCTGTACTTCTCGAGAGTGTCGGCCACCGCCGAGTCGAATCCGAGCACTGCCAGAGCCAGCACCTTCTCCTGAGCTTCCACGATCGCGGGCGTGACCGACCGCAACGACGCACGATCGACGCCAGCGCGGCGGAAGATGCTGCAGATACGAGCGTGCGCGTATTGCAGATACGGCGCGGTGTTGCCGTCGAACGACAGCATGCGCTCCCAATCGAACACGTAGTCGCGGACGCGATCGGTGGACAGGTCGGCGTACTTCACGGCACCGATCCCCACCATGCGTGCCACTGCCAGCCGCTCGTCGACCGACAGTTCAGGATTCTTCGATGCCACCGCGACTTCGGCTCGCGTGAGTGCTTCGTCGAGCAGGTCGACGAACTTCAGAGGCTCGCCGCTGCGGCTCTTCAACATCTTGCGATCGGATCCGAGCACCGAACCGAAAGCCACGTGCACGGCCTCGGCCGGCTCCTTCAACCATCCGGCCATGCGCGCGACGTCGAAGACCATCGACAGGTGTTGGGCCTGTGGTGCGCCGACCACATAGAGAAGTAGGTCGGCGTCGATGCGTTCGATTCGATCGATCACACAGGCCAAGTCGCTGGTGGCGTAATTGAAACCGCCGGTCCCCTTCTGCACGATGAGCGGCAGCGGGTCGCCGTCGCGATTGGTGTAGCCGGGAGGGAACACCACGTCGGCGCCATCGGACTGCTGGAGGAGGCCCAGCGCGTCGAGACGCGTGATGACTTGAGGAAGAAGGTCGTTGTACGCGCTCTCACCCATGAGGTCGTCATCGGTGAGCAGAACTCCGAGCCGGTCGTACACCGCGTTGAAATGACGAGTGGACAGCCCCACGAGGAGCTTCCACAACCGACGTGTCTCGGAGTCTCCACCCTGCAACAGAACGACGCGGGCGCGAGCCCGCTCCTTGAACTCGTCGGATGCGTCGAACTTCGTCCGCGCCTGTTTGTAAAAGCCATCGAGATCGCCGAGTGACAGATGATCGGCCGCCTCGGTCTCACCCAAGTCGAGAAGATGCTCGATGAGCATTCCGAACGGGGTGCCCCAGTCGCCGATGTGGTTCTCGCGAATCACACGATGGCCCACGAACTCGAGAAGGCGCACGAGCGCATCACCGATCACCGTGGTGCGCAGATGTCCGACGTGCATCTCCTTGGCCACGTTGGGGGCCGAGTAGTCGACGACCACCTTGCGCGAACGAGGCGCCTTCGACACGCCGAGTCGTTCATCGGCTGCCACCTTGGCGACTTCGTCACCCAGGAACGCGTTGTCGAACACGATGTTGAGAAAGCCCGGACCCGCCACTTCGATCGACGAGCACACTCCGGTGAGTTGCTTCGCCTGCACCAACACCGCATCGGCCACTTCACGTGGCGACTTGCCCAACTCTTTGGCGAGAGCCAGCGCACCGTTGGCCTGAGCGTCGGCCCGATCGGACGGACGCACCACCGGATCGACTCCGGTTCGTCCGGCGACCGCCTCGAAAGCCGGCTGCAAGCGAGCCGCAAGAGTGACGAGGGGGTCCGCCATGGTTCTCCATTGTGGCCTCGTCGTTACAGATCAGCGGGGTTCTTTGGCGATTCGTCGCTCGATTCGCGCCCCCGAGGGTCGTCACCCACGGCAGGTAGGGTTGGAGCAGTTGCCCACGTAGCTCAGTGGATAGAGCGTCTGCCTCCGGAGCAGAAGGTCGTAGGTCCGATTCCTACCGTGGGCGCCAGAGAACCAACCGACGTCCGGCTTTGCCACGTTCGAGAATCCAACCCTGACGAGGCGAACAGCGGACAATTAGCATGACCCTCATGCGCAAAGGTCTTCTTCTCGCTTGTTTGCCCTTGCTGTTCACGGTCGCGTCATGCGGCGGAAATGACGAAGTCGCGGCAATCAGAAATGACGACGTCGCGGCAACCAAGGGCTACTCCTACGAAATACCCAAGGAATTGGAACCATTCATTGAAGACATCGAATTCATCGACTATCCAAGGAGGGATGGCCAGGCTCAATGCCTCGTCATGTGGTTGTACTTCAAGATAAACAAGCTCAATTCGGACTATTGGAAGGACCGATTGAAACTCTATTGCGAATACGGGAAATTCGGGAGGTTGGACCAATTGCTCAGGCCGTGAAGGCTGTGGCGCGCTGATCCTGATCGGCTCGGCGGTGATTCGGTTACGGCCAGTGGCTTCGGTCGTCGACGCGGTCGTCGAGTGGTCGACTCGCGAGATGGAATTCAACTGCGATGTTGGAATGACGTCGGAAACCGGCACCAATCCCAGTCCGACCTGTCGGCCCGATCCATCAGACGCAACGAGCAGGCTCGTCGAGTTGGCTTCAGGGGCCATTCTGAATTGTTCGATCGGAACCGACGATGTGGAGAGTCCGAGCGAAACCACCTGAGCAGTCGGAATCTCGGTTTCCACCGAGATCACGGCACGACCCGACGAGTTCGCATCGGACGATCGACTGCAAGCACTCACGCTGACGGCAAGGACCACGACTGACACCGAACACGCAAGACCTGCAATCAGCCTCGGACGGCCGGAATTTCGGGGCGAAGTTCTCACGATTGCTTCAACGTCAGGGGTAGTCCTGCCGTGACAAATCCGCCCTGAGCAGGGCGAAGGCAATCCTCAAGAAAATCTTGAGGATTTCTGGCAGAAAAGTGCGAGACCGCGGACGGTCGTTCCTCTTGTCCGGTGTGAGGCCAACGGGGCCCCACACCAACCGAAAGGAACCACCGCCATGAAGACCACCAAGATCACCAACCTCCGCAATGCCGCTCTCGCCACGGTGGCGACCGCCGCACTCGTGGCAGGAACCGCCGCCTGCGGCGGAAAGAACGACACCGCAACCGAGGTGTCGGCCGACGAGATCGTCGCCGCCCTCCTCACCGCCGCTCAGAGCGGCGACACCGGAGCGATCGACGAGATCATCGCCTCCACTGATCCGGCCGTCATCGCCGAAGTCGCTCCCGAGATCGCCGGCGTCGTCGCGACTCCGGCTGCCGACAACGCGCCGACAGCACAGGACGCACCAGCCGACGACGTCGCATCGGCCCCGACGACAGAGGACGCACCAGTCGTCGAGGACGAGCCCGAGATCGAAGAGGCTCCGGCTGCCGAGGCCCCCGCTGAGGAAGCCCCCGCCGCCGAGGCACCGGCCGATGAGGCACCGGAGTCGGGTTCGGGATCCGGTTCGGGATCGGGTTCAGGTTCGGGCCCGACCATCACACTGCCCGGTGGCGGCTCACTCGCCGGTTCGCTCGGCAACTACTCGCTGGTCCCCACGCCCGAGATCCTCATCTACAACTTCCAGTACAGCGGCACGAAGATGAATGCCCGTGTGGTCGTCAACGGCAAGAGCGCCGGAGAGCTCGCTTCGATCGACAGCGTGAAGATCTCGTACACCTACCGCAATTCGATGGGGCTCGTGCTTCCGATGTCGAAGACCGGCACCAAGATCTCCACCTCGACCATGGGCAGCACCTGGGCGATCGACGGCTTGAGTGTGAACGAAGGCGACACGGTCACCATCACCGCCACCAACAAGGGCGGACGCACCGTCACCGCAACCGTGACCGTGCACGTGATCATCCTCTAGTCGCACACTCCGACAACTGATCCTCCCCCAGAGGTAATGACGGCCCGGGCAACCGGGCCGTCATTCGCGTTGTACGGCGAATGTCGAAGTGGGTGTCAGAGCGCGGACTTCACAGCGGCCGCGATGGCTGCACCATCGGCACTCGCGCCCACACGTTCTTTCACGGCCTTGATGACCACACCCATCGCCTTCGGACCGGTCTGACCGTTGGCGGCCGCCTTGGCCACTTCTTCGCTCACGACGGCGTTCAACTGTGCCTCGTCCATCGCGGCCGGCAGATACCGCTCGATGATCGCGATCTCGTTACGTTCCTTCACGGCCAACTCGGTGCGACCGGCCTGTTCGTACACCTCGGCGGATTCGAGGCGCTTCTTCGACTCGGATCGCAGCACGCCGATCACCTGCTCGTCGGAGAGTGTGACGGCTTCTTTGCCCGCCACTTCTGCGTTCATGACTGCCGCCAACATCATGCGGATGGTCGACTTGGTGAGATCGTCGCCGGCCTTCATCGCCTCGGTGAGGTCGTTCTGCATGCGGTTCTTCAACGATTCGGGCTGGCTCATGACCCCATTCTGACGCTGTTGGCACCGCTAGCCTCACTCCATTGTGAATCAGGTCAAGAACCGCCTCGCCGCTCTCTCGCTCCTCGATCGGGCCATTCGCCTCGTCGACGACGCCACCATCGTCGCGCGTTACAACGCGCTCGACGACGAGGCCAAGGACGGTTTCCAGCACCTGCTCGGCGTGAAGGGCCAGAACCCCGACGACGCAGCGATCGTCTCGGCTGCTCGTACTGCCGCCGCCAAGGGGCGCATCAGCGGCGACCTCGAGCGCATCGCCCTCGTTCTGACCGACGCCTGTTTGGCCGATTGCATCGAAGCCCTCGGTAACGCCGCCGACGATCCGAGCGAAGGTCAGTTGCGCGACGCCCTTCCGGGTGTGATCGAGAAGCACGGTCTGCCACTCACGCAAGTGATGTTGGCGTCGGTCGTGTGCGGAGAGGCCGTGGCCTCCCCCATCATCATCCGCTTCCTGAAGCACGACGATGCGTGGAAGTTGCCGCCGGCCCCCACCGTCACCACCGCACCGGTCGTGCTCGAAAAAGAAGACAGCCCCGAGCGTGAAGCGCTCAAGGCCGAGCGCAAGGCGCGCAAAGCAGCCGAACAAGAAGCCGCGCGACGTCGTCGCGAGCAGTCGGCTCAGGCTCGCCGTCGCGGCTGACGCGACCCGTTACTTCTTGCGGCGGCGTAGCGCCGGCTCGTCGGGCACTCCGTCGTCGAGCCGCACTCCGGTGCTGTTCAAGAACATCGCCACCATCGTGTAGTTCCCGACCGTGGCCACGACATCGAGTACCTGCTCGGTGGAATATGCCGACGTGAGCGCGTCCCACGTGCGATCACTCAGCGTTTGGTGCTCGTGCAATTCGTCAGCGGCGCGCATGAGAACACGATCGTGAGCCGACCAAGACGGCGAATCGGCACCACTCTTCACCGCTTCGATCTCGGCATCGCTGATACCGCATTCACGCGCGATCACCACGTGCTGACCCCATTCGTAACGCGAGCCACAGTTCCAACCGGTCCTCAAGATGAGCAACTCGCGATCACGCGGTGACAACGAGTTCTTCGACAACACGTGCGTGGCGAACACCAGCCATCGCTTGAGCATGTCGGGGTGATTGCCCAACACACCGAAAATGTTGAGCGGGTCACCACTCGGGCCGTTGAGCCCCTTGGCGAACAACTCGCCGAGGCGCGGGTCGTCGGCGGCTTTGCGGACCGGCAGTCGCGCCGCCACAACATCACGTTCGTGATCGAGTAGCCACACCTTCTTTTCCATGCCGCCGCTGTAACCGGTGAGCGAACCATCCGATCCGATGATGCGATGGCACGGCACGACGATCGGCAACGGGTTGCGACCATTGGCCGAACCGACCGCCCGCGACTTCTTCGCATCGCCGAGACGACGCGCCTCTTCGCCGTACGAAATGGTCTCGCCGTATTCGATGCCTTCGATGACCTTCCACACCGACAACTGGAACGGCGTGCCCTGCGGCTCGAGGGGCAGGTCGAACTCCCGACGCTCGCCAGCGAAGTATTCGGCCAACTGCGCAGCGGCCCGCGACAGGATCGGCGAGTCGCCCACCTCGATGTCGGGTGCGTCGACGCTTTCACCCTCGAACCGGATCTCGCACAATCCGGTCGGTGATGCCACCAGCGTGAGGGGCCCGAGCGGGCTCGGAATCGTGCGTGTGATCAGGGCCATGGCCCATCTTCGCCGTTCTCGACACTCGCCTCGGCACGGGGTTGGTTGTAAGTTACAAATACCCCCTGGGAGGCCCATGACCACCGAGACCGCATCCGGACCCGGCACCTACACCAAGCGCCAGATCACGATCATGTTCGCCGGCATCATGTCGGGCCTCTCGCTGTCGGCCCTCGACGGCACCATCATCAACACGGCCCTGGCCACGATCGTGGGTGACCTCGGGGGCGTGACGGCCTACGCCTGGGTGGGCACGGCCTACCTCCTCACCTCCACGATCTCCACACCGCTTTTCGGCAAGTTGTCCGATCTCTACGGACGACGTCTGCTCTTCCAGATCGCGATCATCTCGTTCGTGGCCGCGTCGTTGCTGTGCGGTATCGCGCAGAACATGTGGCAACTGGTGCTGGCGCGTGGTCTACAAGGCATCGGTGGCGGCGGATTGTTCGCCATGGCGTTCACGATCGTGGGCGACATCGTGCCCCCGCGCGAGCGCGGTCGTTACGTCGGCGTGATCACGAGTGTCTTCACGATGGCCAGTGTGGTCGGGCCGCTCATCGGCGGCTTCATCGTCGACAACACCTCGTGGCGATGGATCTTCTTCATCAACTTGCCGATCGGTACCGCCGCACTTCTGGTCGTCAACTACAGCCTCAAGTTGCCGTTCACCAAGAGACCGAGCCAGGTCGACTTGCGCGGCGCGTTCCTCCTCACCACGTCGGTCACCGCTCTCATCCTGGGCGTCAGCTGGTCGGGCGAGGAATACGGCTGGTTCAGCGTCGCCACCCTCGCACTGCTCACTGCAGCGGTCGTCCTGGGTTTCGCTTTCGTGTGGTGGGAGATCCGCGCCCCCGAACCCATCATTCCCATGTCTCTCATGAACAACGACGTGATTCGTGCGGTGATCCCGATGATGATCTGCGCCGGCGCGATCATGTACGGCGCCAACGCGTTCGTGCCTCTGTATCTGCAAGCCGTGACCGGAGTGTCAGCCACCAATTCGGGGCTTCTGCTCACTCCCCTCGCCGGAGCGGTGGCGATCTCAGCCACCTGGGTGGGTCGCCGCACGTCGAAGACCGGCTCGTACAAGCCGTGGCCCTTCGTGGGTGGTTTCATCATGCTCGCGTCGATGATCGTGTTGAGCACGCTGGGCAAAGAAGACGGCTATCTCTACGTCGCACTCATTGGATCGGCCCTCATGGGGTTCGGTGTCGGTGGGGTGATGCCCACGGGCTCGCTGGCCGCGCAGAACGCAGTTCCCCAGAACGAGATCGGTACTGCGTCGTCCACCGTGTTGTTCATGCGTTCGCTCGGCGGAGTGGTGGGTCTCGGCGCGTACGGAGCCGTGTTCAGTTCGCAGATCAACGACAAGATCGATCCGAGCCTCGTTCAGCGTCCGCGCGCCATTTCCGATCTGCCCACCGAACAGAAGTTGCAGGCCCTCGACGTGATGTCGACCGCCATCACCACGGTGTTCAAGGCCGCCATTCCGGTGGCGGCGCTCATCGTGATCACCGGTTGGCTGCTGCCGGCCAAGCAATTGCGTGGCGCCGAACAGTCACGCGGCGACAGCAGCAGCGCGGCTCACTGACCGGTTGCGGTACCAGATCAAGATCAGTAGTCCGGCGGCGGCGAAGGCAGCACCGCCCACGAACGTGGATCGCTTGCCGAAAACCTCACCGAGCACTCCGAGTGACAAGCCGCCAACGGCCGAGCCGATTTCGAAGAACGCGGTGAAGCTGGCCACGACGGCCACGCGACGCATGTCGTCCACTCGCTGAACGCTCATTGCAAGGAGCGAGGGATACAAGAACGACATACCGAAGCCCATGAGCACGGTTCCGACCCAGATGCCGGCCTCGTTCGCCATCAACGCCACAACACCAGTACCCAACGTGAGACACACCAAGGCGAACATCACGGTGCGCTTGAGGCCGAGGCGTTCGGGCCAACGCGCACCCACCAAGCGAATCACCAGACACAAGATGCTGTAGAGCGTGAAGAAGGCGGCCGAACCGCCCAAGCCGAGTTGCTTGGCGAAACCGGGAACGAACGAGCTGAAAGCCGTCCACGACACGATTCCGCCGGCGAGGATCATCCCGGGGATCACCGCTTCGCGCTGCATCCACGACACTTTGTGCTTCTCGATGTTGGGACGCTCGCCCACCCAACGCGGTGCCGACAACGACACCACGGCCGCCACCGCGGCGAAGATCGTCATCAGCCAGAACACCGCGTCGAAACGCCCGGCATCGAGACCCCGCGCCGTGCTCGCGACGTCGCCCATCACCAGCTCACCGATGATCGGGCCCACTGCCAAACCACCGAAGACCGACAGCGACAAGTAACTGGCCGCCTCAGCACGACGTGAGTCGGGACTCAACTCCACGACGACCGTCGATGCACCGACGAACAAGCCGGCCTCGCCAATTCCCATCACCGCGCGCAGAGGAAGCAGTTGCCACGCTTCGGTCACGAACAGATGACCGAGTCCGGCCACCACGCTCAATGCCGAGCCCCACACCATCATCGACCGACGACCGAAACGATTACCGATCCAGGTGATGCCAGGGCGTGCGGCAACAGCGGCGACACTGAACGCGACGGCCGTGGCACCGACCATGGCCTCTCCCGAGCCCATGCCGTTCTCGACGAACACCGGCAGCACCGGAATGAGTACGCCGACGCACACGTAGTACGCCAGTGTCGCCCCCATCACCAAGAGGAATCGGGGCGTCACCATGCGGTTGGTCAACCTGCTGACGGCTCCTTCGGCAGACCGAGCACGCGCTCACCCACGATGTTGCGCTGAATCTGACTCGTACCACCCCAGATGGTTTCGGAGCGACTGAAGAAGAACGACGACATCATCGGACTCACCGGATAGCCAGCACGACGCTTCTCGCGTGCGACACCCGGCCACGACGCGCCAGTGGGGCCGGCATCGACGAGCATCGAGGCGGCACCGAAGATGTCGAGTGCCAACTCCATGGCGGCCTTGTGCATCTCCGACCAGTACATCTTGTTGGTGGCGCCGAGGGCCGCCACACCAAGGTCCTTGGAGTTGTTGAGAGTCGCGGTGAGCGAACGAAGTCCGTTGATCCGGAGGATCTGAATCTTGGTGTAGTACTGCATGAGGCGCTGACGAATGTCGTCGCGCTCGATCGCACCGTTGTCGGTGGCGGCGCGCACCATCATCTTGTATTCCTCTTCGAAACGGCGGTAACCGGTGGTAGCGCTCATACCGCGCTCGAAAGCGAGCGTGGAGTTGGCGACCTTCCAGCCGTTGTTGACACCGCCCACCACGTTGTCCTTCGGGCAGCGAGCGTTGGTGAAGAACACTTCGCAGAACTCGGCAGTGCCGTCGGGCTGTGTGATGCCGCGAACTTCAACGCCTTCCTGACGCATCGGCACCAAGAGGTACGAGATGCCCTTGTGCTTGGGCGCTTCGGCGTCGGTACGCGTGAGCAAGAAGCAGTAGTCGGCGTGGTGGCCACCGGTGGTCCACACCTTCTGACCGTTGATGATCCACTCGTCGCCGTCGAGGATGGCCGACGTCTTGAGCGATGCGAGGTCGGAACCCGAGTTGGGCTCGGAGAAGCCCTGACACCAGCGCGTCTTACCCGAGAGAATGTTGGGAAGGAATTCCTTCTTCTGCTCTTCGGTTCCCCACTGCAGAAGAGTCGGGCCCACGAGGGTGTCGCCGAAGAAGTCGGCGCGCAGCGGTGCCTTCACACGGGCGAACTCTTCGGACAGAACCACACCTTGCATGGTGGTGAGTCCCTTGCCGCCGTACTCCTTGGGCCAGGTGGCGCAGATCCAGCCGCCCTCGTACAACTTGCGCGGCCAGTTCTCGTTGAACTCCTTGCGCGCTTCCGGGCTCAGGTCGAAACCGGGTTCACCCCAACCTTTGGGCAGGTTGGCAACCAGCCACTCGCGGATCTCGGAACGAAAGGCCTCGGCTTCGGGGGAATAGCTCATGTCCATGGCCGCCATTCTCACCGCTCGACCCCCGACCTTCCGAACCCGCTCGATGGTTTCCGTTCACAGAGCACTCGCACGCCCGGAACAGGCCCGTGACCAGGCCCAACCGTGCTTTTCGCATTTCGGCACACGCAGGAAACATTCGCGAAACATGGGTTCGGGAAAGTCTGCTCGCCCCTCACACGAAAGGAATCCTCATGGAACCTGCATCCCTCACGTGGGTCCTGGTCTCAGCAGCCCTCGTGCTGTTCATGACGCCGGGTCTCGCGTTCTTCTACGGCGGCATGGACCGCAGCCGGAACGTTCTCAACAT
>Ga0315902_10010818_pt1 | contig 12051 bp, 10 predicted proteins | sample LakEriMetagenome_9_FD_203523 | JGI IMG/M metagenome (GOLD analysis project Ga0315902, IMG submission 203523) | Freshwater fungal communities from buoy surface, Lake Erie, Ohio, United States - Buoy 12 MA117 | ecosystem: Environmental > Aquatic > Freshwater > Lake > Lake biofilm | place: USA... | reverse complement strand
AGATCGAGTACCGCCAGTGGCAGGACAAGGAGGGGCAGACGCGCTACACCACCGAAATCCGGGTTCGCGAGCTCATGCTCCTTGGCGGACGGAGTGGCGGCGCCGGGGGCGACGAGATGGAGGGACCGGCTCGCCGTACCGCCTCGCCTGCACCCCGTCCCAAGGCCGCCGCCGCCACCGGAGCCGACTTTGACGACTTCCCGGGTGCCTTGGCGGACGAGGACGACGATCTGCCGTTCTGACCGGCCGTGACCGGCCTCTCGCCCCTTCGTCCTCAGTACAGGATATTGTGTGGGTACCGGTGGCTGATGGCTCGCGGCGTGTCGTCCGGGCCGTCGGCACCCTTTAGAGGTCTGGCCTGATGCGTCCACTCAAACAAGAACGTCGACCACGAGACCGAGCCGTTTCCGTTCCCCACCGGGTTGACGCGGAAGCCGGTTTGGCCTTTGTGGTAACACTGGTTCTCCTGCTGCTGGGCAGTGCCGCGCTGCCGGCGCAGGACGTCGTTGCCGGCGCCGTGGTGGCGGGGCAGGGGAGTTCCGCTCCGCAGGACACGGTGCATGTCGTGCAGTCCGGGGAAACGCTCTGGTCCATCGCGGAACGCTTCCTCGGTACCGGGCACGCCTGGCGGCGTCTGGCAGAGCGCAACGGCATCCCGACCACCTCTGATCACCCCCGTCTGGCGGTCGGTCAGCGGCTGGTCATCCCACCCCGCCCCATTGCCGGTGGGGGGCGCGCCCCGGTGGCGGGTACACCGCGCGAGGCCGCGGCACCCCCTGAGCCGCCTGCGCCTGCCCTCTCCCCAGTCCCCGTCTCCGTCGCGACGCCCCCGGCGGTGGAAGCAAATGCCGTCACCGGGGCGCAGGCCGATTCCGAGCCGACGCTACCACCCGCACGGCGGATCGGGCTTGTGTCGGATGCAGAGCGCATGTCAGCGAGGTCGCCTCAGGAGTCCCGTACCGTCTTCCATCGCGAGCTGCCGACGCTCGACTCCACGAGTGTGCTGTTGGCGAGGGTTTCCCAGCGAACTGCTCCGGCCCCCCGGCTTGCCGAGTTCGAGGCTGCGCCCCATGTGGTGGATCCGAAACGACTCGAGGGATTGCCCCGGCTGATCGTGCATGCCACCGCACGGGATCGGGAGGTGGCACATCTCGGGGACCTCGTCGAGGTTGTGGCGCCACGGTCCGATATGGCGGTCGGCATGCGTTTCGCCATTGTGGGAGCGCTGATTCCGATGGGGAAGATCGGAGCCGTGACCATTCCGGTCGGGGTGCTGAAGATCACGAAGGCTGGAGCCAAGTCACCGATCCTGGCCGAAGTCGTTCGTCAGTCCGGCCCGATCTCGGGTGGCCTCCGCCTCCTTCCTATCACCGGGGCGCCGTCGGATCCGCGACCTCCGATCCGAATGGAATCACCGGATCTCACGACCACGGTTGGCTGGGTGGATCAGGAAGCCCGGACTCCCTCGCTGCAGGACTATGTCCTACTCGATCTTGGGGCATCGCGGGGGGTGCGCGCTGGTGATGAGTTCGCCGTCTACGCCACACGAGCCGGTGTGGAGCAGATCACGGTCCGCACCCGGGTGGTCCGCGTGGATGCCAGCACCAGCGCAGCCATCATCATTCGGCAGTATTCCCCCAACGTGACCAGCGGCATGGTGGCTCGGCGCGTGGCGAAAGCCCCGTAGTCGAGCCCGGCGCGCCAGATCGGATCGGTACACCGGACGCCGCGGCCCCATTGGTCCCGGCGTCCGTGTACATTGAGCGGCACGTCCTCCGGATCCACCGACCAGCCGACTGTTCATGGACCAATCCGTACTTATTTCCGGCGGCGCCGGTTTCATCGGCTCGCATGTGGCCGACGCATTTCTCGCTGACGGATGGCAGGTCACCATACTCGATGATCTGTCCAGTGGTCGCGCGGAGAATCTCCCCGCGAATGCCCGTTTCGTACGAGCTGACATCGCATCACGAGAGGCCGCGGAGCTGGTCCGGGATGGCGGGTTTTCCGTGCTCTGCCACCTGGCCGCGCAGATCGACGTGCGTCGCAGCGTGGCCGAACCGGCCTACGATGCCTCTCGAAACATTCTCGGCACGCTGAATCTCCTCGAGGCCATCCGGACCAGCGGGCAATCGACCCGCGTGGTCTTCTCCTCCACCGGGGGGGCCCTGTACGGCGACTTCGATCCACCGCCGAGCCGGGAAACTTTCGGCAAGGATCCCGAAGCCCCGTACGGGATCGCCAAGCTCGCCGTGGAGTACTATTTGGCGTACTATGGCCGGGTGCATGGGCTCGAGACCGTGTCGCTCCGCTATGGCAACGTGTATGGACCGCGCCAAGACCCCCATGGGGAGGCTGGTGTCGTCGCGATCTTCTGCAACCGGTTGCTGGAGGGGCGCGCCCTGACGGTGTTCGGCTCCGGCGATCAGACGCGTGACTATGTCTACGTCGGCGACGTGGCGCAGGCCAATCTCGCCGCCGCTCGTGCCGACTTGCCGGCGCGGGGGCGAGTGGATGCCCGGGCGTTCAATATCGGGACCGGGGTCGAAACATCGGTTACCGTCCTGGCCCATACGCTCCGTTCGGCGGCAGGCATCGAGGTCCCCATCGAGCACGCTCCGGCCCGTCCGGGCGAGCTGGCCAGATCGGCACTCGGCGCGGAGAAAGCGCGGGAGTGGCTCGGGTGGTCCCCGGGGGTGCCGATTGCTGACGGGCTATCTCGGACGTTTCGATGGTTCGCCGACCGTCGGTCGCGTATGGGGGCGTGATGGGATCATACATGATGCCGCACATGGCCGTGGGACTTCCGCTCCTGCAGCTCTCCACCACCGGTGGCGCGGATTCCCGCACGCTGCTCGCCATGATTGTCGGGAGCGATCCGGTGACCAAGGGGGTACTCGGCCTGCTTGCCGTACTCTCCCTCCTGAGCTGGGCCGTGATGTTCGCCAAGTGGCGAGCCTTCTCGAACGCCGAGTCGCGGGGGTACGCGTTCGCCGCCGAGTTCGAGCGCGCGGCCGCGGTCGATGAGGCCGCACGCGTGGCCCAGCGGATGCGGCCGAGCGCCTTCACGGCCGTCTTCCAGCGGGGCGTGCAGTTCCTGAACGATACGCGTCCGGCCATACCGGCAACCTCCGACCGGTCCGCGAGGCTGTCGGCCTCACAGGTCGAGGCCCTGCGTTTGGTGCTCGATGCGGAGTCCGGGGCCCAACGCGAGGAGCTTGGCCGGTTCATCCCGTGGTTGGCGACGGTGGGCAGCGTCAGCCCGCTCATCGGACTGTTCGGCACGGTGCTGGGGGTCATCGAGGCGTTCGAGGGGATTGCCACCAAGGGCTCCGGCAACATCGGTGCGGTGGCTCCCGGGATTGCCACGGCACTGCTGGCCACGGCCGCCGCCCTCGCCGTCGCGATCCCGGCGGCGTTCGCCTACAACGTGTTCGCTTCCCGGCTGAACCGATTCGACTCCCGGCTCGAGGGGTTCGGTTCCGAGCTGATCGCGTTGCTCGTCCGCGAAGGACGGATCTGAGAGTGCGCCGAGGGTCGCGTGGGGATCGCATGGCCGTCAATGGCGAGATCAACGTGGTCTCGCTCATCGACGTGATGATGCTGCTGATGGTGATCTTCATGATCACGGCGCCGATGATGCAGGGTGGTGTGGATGTCTCGTTGCCGCGCGCCGACGTCCAACCGCTCGAGCCCAAGAGCGGTCTGGTGGTCACGGTAGATCGCGCGGGCCGCCTCTATGTCGACGAGACCCCGCTGGCGTTCGAGGAGTTTGCCGGGGCCGTGAAGGCCTTGCATGACAAGAAGGGCGGCGGGGGCGTGTTCGTCCGGGCCGACGCGGCTGCCGCCTACGGCACCGTGCTCAAAGTGGTAGCCGCCCTCAAGGCGCAGGGGATCACCGAAGTGGGGCTGGTCGCCGAACCGGAGGATGCCCCCTGATGCGGCTGGCCGTCCCGGCCAGGGGGATCGGGACCGGGATCGCCGCCTCGGTGCTCCTTCATGCAGGGCTGGTCAGTGGCGTGCTCTGGTGGGCGGGGCGCCCGGGACCGGTCCGCCCTCCCGTGTACCGTGTGGAGCTGGTTGGTCAGGCGGGGGTGAGGCAGGTGGGCGTCGAAGCCCCCGAGGCGCCTCCGGCACCTGCGCCGGAAACGCCAGTCGCCGGAGCGGAGCGGGTGGCGAAGGAGCGTGTCATCCCGAAGCCAACGAAGGACCGGCGGGCCGTGAAGCCGTCACCCAAGGCCACCCCGTTGCCCGCCACCAGGAAGTCAGCCCCGGGCGCCCGAAAAGGCGGCGCTGATGCCGTGGGGGCGCCGAAAGCCGGCGCCGGTGCTGCGGGTGGCAAGGCCGGGGCCGACGTCGTGAACCTCCGGACGGAGGGGATCACCTTTCCGTTCCCCGGGTACCTCAACAATGTCACGCGTCAGGTCTTCCTTAACTGGAGTCCCCGTCGGGTCGCGGCGGCCCTCGTGGCCGAGGTCAAGTTCATCATCCGCCGCGATGGATCGGTCATGGGGATCGAGGTCGTGAAGCGGTCCGGCGACCGCCTGTACGATCTCGATGCCATGGGGGCCATCGAGGCGGTGGGGGCCAGCCGGGGGTTCGGGCGTTTGCCGGAGGGCTGGTCCGACGACGTGCTGGTCGTGTATTTCACCTTCGATTATGCGATGCGACCCAACTGATCCGATCCGCGTGCCCGCCGCGCGTCCTGCGTGGCCAACCCGGTGGCAGCGGCGCCTTGGCTTCGTTGCCCTCCTGACGGCGGCAACCGCGGTCGATGCCCAGGAACGACAGCCCGGGGTCAGCATCGGCTTGCAGTACCGGGTGGGGCAGAAGTCCACGTTGCTGGTCCTGCCCATCACCGGCCCCGCCGGCGACTCGGTCGCGGCCATGCTCACCCGGGATCTCGACTACAGCGACCGGTTTACCATGGTGGCGTCCTCTGCCGTGCCTCCGGTGACGGGCGCCCTCAACTACGGTCTCGTCAGTCGCCTCGGGGTGGATGGCGTCGTTCAGGTGGTGCTCCGGCCGACCGGGGGGCTGCGCGTGCAGCTGCATGACGTGGGAAAGAAGTCCGTGGTGCAGGAGCGGGAGGTCCCGTTGCCGGCACCCGTCCTCTCGGCCGCGTGGCGCATGGCCGTGCACGGCGTGGCGGATTTCGTCGAAGAGTGGATCGTCGGTCAGCGGGGCATCGCGCAAACCCGAATCGCGTTCACGCGTGGCGGGCGGGTCTGGGTCGTGGACAGCGACGGGGCCAATGTGACGCCTGTCACGGCGAGCGGCATGTCCCCACAGTGGCTCCCAAGCGGCCGTGGCCTCGTCTACAGCGTGCTCGACGGGACGCGGAACCCGATCATGACAACGGATCTTGCCACGGGAACCCAGCGAATTCTGGTCGCTGCTGCGGGCGTGGAGCACACTACGCCCGCCGTCTCGCCGGACGGACGGCTACTGGTTTATGCCCGGGGCACGGACGTCGGGACTGACCTGTATGCCCAGCTGTTGGAAGGGGGGGCGCCGCGCCGGATCACGGTTGGCCGGGGCCGCGCCAGCGTCCAGCCCTCATTCGGTCCGGACGGACAGCGCCTGGTGTTCATGTCCGACCGCTCCGGTCGGCAAGAGGTGTATATTGGTGATGTGGATGGTACCAACGTCGAGCTCCTGACCACGGGGGTGTTTGGCGATCGCGATTACCGGGCCGGTCCCGACTGGTCCCCGGACGGTCGCCTCGTCGCCTTCCAGTCCAGGAACGGGGGCACCTTCCAGATCATGACGATCAACCTGCGCGATCAGTCGGTGCGCCAGGTCACCAACGAAGGACGGAATGATGACCCGTCGTGGGCGCCGGATTCCCGGCACCTGGTGGTGACCCGGAGCTTCGATGGCGTGCGGCACCTCTGGGTAGTCGACACGGAGACGGGACGCACACGGCAGCTCACTCGGGGCGCAGAATCCCGATTGGCGGCCTGGTCGCCGCGTTTGTCGTCTCCGTGAAGATTGCCGCCATCTGACCATCCGTTTCTTCCGTACCCCACCCACCCCTCCCCGGAGTTCTCATCCATGCATCGTGTATCTCGTCTGATGGTGGCGACTGCCGCGGCGTCCCTGGTCCTCGGCGCCTGCAAGAAGAAGCCGACGCCCGCGCCAGCTCCCGTGCCGGCCGCCCCCGCGCCGAAGCCGGAGCCGCGCCCGACACCGCCGCCGGCTCCGCGTGACACGATGGAAGAGTACCGGACGAAGATCGCCGCGGCGCGCGCCGTCCTGCTCGAAACGATCTACTTCGACTACGATGCGGACGAGCTGCGCGAGGAGGCGCGGGCCTCGCTCGATGCGAAGCTCCGCCTGCTCAATGCCAACCCCGGGCTCAGCATCCGGGTGGCGGGGCATTGCGATGAGCGCGGCAGCGACGAGTACAACATCGCCCTCGGCCGGCGCCGGGCCGAAGCGGCCAAGCGGTATCTGACGGATCGCGGCATCGACGGGGCGCGCATCGCCACGGCGTCCTTCGGGCGGGAACAGCCGGCGTCGACGGGGGCCAGCGAAGAGGCGTGGTCGAAGAACCGGCGCGACGAGTTCGAGATCACGGCGGGCGGCGACGCCCTGCGCCCGGCTCCGTGATGCGCCGCGCCACGCCCGGCGTGGGGCGCCGAGTGTGGCGGTTGACGCCGCTCGTAGCGCTGGTGGCCGCGAGCGGCTGCTTTGCCACGCGCGGAGATGTCCGTCTGGTCCAGGCAGATCTGGCAACCCTGCGGAAGGACGTGACGAGCGCTCAGCGGGAGCAGCAGGATGCGCTCGCCCGCACGTACCAGCTCCTGCAGGCGGCGTCCGATTCGCTGACGCGCCTGGGCGCCCGGACCGTCAGTCTGCAGGGGGATGTCCGCGGGGAGATGCGTAACGTCCGGGAGCAGTTGCTGCAGGTTCGCACCCTGCTGGGTGAGAGTCAGGCGACGATCGCACGCCTGCGCGCCGAGCTCGAGGCACGTACCGTCCCCGTCGTTGTGCCTCAGGTAGGGCCCATCGCGGGGACCCCGCCGGCATCCGGCGGGGCCGGGAGTGGTGCCGGCCGACCCGGGGCGCCCCCGACGCGCCCCGACTCTGCTGCGGTGAGCCCCGATCCGGGGCCCAATCAGCTGTTCATGACCGGGCGCGACCAGTTGCTCCGCGGGAGCACCTCGACCGCACGGGCGACCTTTCAGGAGTTGATCGCGAAGTATCCGACACATGACTACGCGCCGGACGCGCAGTACTGGATCGCCGAGTCGTTGGCCAAGGAGAAGAACCTGGCGGCGGCCGATGCGGCCTACGCGGCGGTCGTCCAGACGTATCCCAACTCCGAACTGTCCGCCCGGGCGCTCTACAAGCGGGGGTTGCTGGCCGTCGAGCTGGGGAACACGGCGCAGGGGTGGGCCCTCTTGCAGCAGGTGATCGCGCGGTACCCGCGCAGCGACTCCGCCGCGTTGGCGGAGGAAACGCTCAAGACCCTGCGCTGACCGACCGGTCGGCGCCCCGTTCATCGGATACCGGATGGTGAGTGCTTCGTCCGCGGAGATGCCGTTCCTCGAGCACCTCGAGGAGCTGCGCTGGCGCCTCTTCCGGGTGGCGCTCGCGCTCGCCCTCGGCGTCGGGGTGTCCTTCGCGCTGATCTTCAGCAAGCAGGTCGATGTGCTGGCCCTGCTATCGGTACCGATCCAACCGTACCTGAAGCGTCCGCTGCTCGTCACCCATCCCGGGGACCTGTTCGACATCGCCATGAACGCGTCGATAACCCTCGGGCTTATCCTGGCGTCTCCGGTGATTGTCTGGCAGGTCTGGGGGTTCCTCTCCCCGGCGCTTTACGGCCACGAAAAGCGGGTGGTGATCCCGGCACTCGTGTTCGCCGCGCTCCTGTTTCTCGCCGGCATGGCGCTCGCCTTCGTGTACGTCGTCCCGGTTACCCTGCAGTTCTTCATGAGCTTCCAGAGCGGGGCCGTGGAAGTCATGTGGACAGTGGACAAGTACATGGGCTTCATCATGTCCATGTGCCTGGCCTTCGGGGCCGTTTTCGAGTTGCCGGTGGTCATCGCGCTGCTCTCCGCGCTGGGAATCGTCAAACCGCAGTTGCTGGCCCGTTTCCGGCGGCATGCCTTTGTCGGGTGCATGGTAGCGGCGGCACTCATCACCCCCGGGGGGGATCCCACGTCCCTGCTCCTGTTGACGGCGCCGCTGTACCTGCTGTACGAGGTCTCCATCACGGTGTCTCGCCTCATCATGCGTCGACGGGAGCGCGCGGTCGGCGCCGAGGGCCTATGAGCCACGCGCTGGGGCGAATGGCTTGCTGGCGTCGACATATCCCCGTGATCGCGCTGGTGCTGGCCGGTGGGATGATTCCCTGGACAACCGCTGCAGCCCAGGCGGGACGGGCCCCGCGGCCGGCCCCCGGTGCGCCTGGTCCGGAGCGGGCGGGCATGGGTCGGGCCGGGAGGGACAGCATGCGCACCCTGAGTCGCGAGCGGACCGTCTTCCGTTTCGCCGATCCCGATTCCACGATGCGAGCGCTGCTGGAGCTCGAGGGGTACCGCGCGGTGCAGTATCAGGGAGACACCGTCCGGTTCGATGCCCGCACCCGCGCGCTCGTGCTGCAGGGAAAGCCTTCGGGGGTCCAGCGCGACGAGACGCTGCTGGTCGGCGATTCCATCGTCTACAACGATTCCACCAAGCGCGTTCTGGCGCTCGGCGACACGGTCCTGCTTCGCGATCCGACGCAGGAGGCGGCTGACGATTTCGTGGCGGCGGGGCGGATCGACTACGATCTGGAAAACCGGCAGGGCTCGACCGGGGCCTTCACCACCTCCGTCGAGTCGGGGCAGCGGCTCTTCATGAGCGCCTCCAGCAGTACGATCGTATCCGATACCGCCGTGAGCGGTCGGCACGTGGTCTTTGCCCGCAATGGGTCCTTCACCTACTGTGACCATCAGGACCCGCATTTCCACTTCACGGTGCGCGACATGAAGTTCGTGTCGCAGAACGTCATGGTGGCGCGTCCGGGGGTGCTGTACATCGGGGAAGTCCCCGTCTTCTGGATTCCGTTCTTCTTCCAGGACGTGCGTTCCGGTCGTCGCAGTGGAATGCTGACCCCGAACTTCGGCGTTGCGGAGCTGTTCCGCAACAGCCCGTCGTACCGGCGCAGCGTCCAGAACATCGGCTATTTCTTCGCCATCAACGATTATCTGAACGCCGAGACCTCGTTTGACTGGCGGAGCGGCGCGCGGGGTAACGATGGAGACCCCGGCTTCGTTCGCGCAAATGCGGAGATCCGCTACAACTGGCGTGCGCGATTCGTTTCTGGTGAACTGGCCTACTCGCAGATGGCCCTGCGGAATGGCACCTCCAACGCGTCCTGGACCTGGAACCACAATCAGGATTTTTCGAAGGAGACCCGGCTCACGGCCCGTCTCAACTGGGTGGCCAACACCCAGATTCAGCGCGCCACCACGGTGAATCCGGTGGCGGCCAATGCCACCATCCGCTCTCAGCTCAACTATCAGACCAAAATCGGGCCCGCCCAAATCAATCTTGGCGGATCCCGCGTGCAGTATCCGGGGCGCACGCAAGTCGACATGGACTTTCCGTCCCTCAACGTGACGACCGGTACACTGGAGGCGGGACCCGTATCGTGGACACCGTCCCTTCGCTTGGCTGTCTCCGGCCAGAGCCGGATCGACCAGGGCGTCCAGTTTCCGTTCGTGTACAATCCGCGACCTGGCGGCGGCATCGATTCCAGCCGGTTCGACGCGAGCCGGCGCTCGATGCAGTTCGGCTTTGATACGCCGATCAAGCTGTGGGATTTCCAGTGGCAGAACTCAATCACCGTCAATGAGCAGTTCCGGGACTTTCCCGAGCAGCGCGAGGTGATCGGGGTGCGTGACACGTCCCAACGGGCCATCCGGATCTTCTCGCGAACCTTCGAGACGAATGTGGATTGGACCACGTCCTTCAACTTGCCCCGCTTCTTTCAGGGCACGTGGAATGTGTCGCCCTCGATCAACGTGGCCAATGTGGATCCGGCCTCCGGCCTGTTCGTCCGGACCGAGCGGAGCGGCGGGCGCTGGGTGAACCAGAACAAGCGGCTCAGCTACGCGCTGAGTGCCGCTCCCACGCTCCACGCCATGCTCCCCGGTCTCGGTCCCATCGCCAAGCTCCGCCACTCCATCGCGCCGAACATCAGCTACAGCTATTCCCCGACCGCATCGGTGAGCGATGCGTATCTCGAAGCCTTGGGTCGAACCCGGATAGGCTACCTCGGTGCCCTGGCGCAGAACCGCGTGTCGCTGTCATTGAATACCCACCTCGAAGCCAAGGTCCGTGCAGCGGCCGACTCGGCGCCGGAATCCGGGCGCAAGATCAAGGTCTTGTCGCTGAACTTTTCTCCCCTCACCTACGACTTCGTCCGGGCCGACACGACGGGCAAGGGCTTCACCGATCGGACCTTCTCAATCTCGGGGCGTACGGACCTGCTCCCGGGACTTGATTTCCGGACCTCCTACGAGCTGTTCCAGGGCGACCCGATGTCCGATACGGCCACGTTCAGTCCGTATCGAACGGATTTCGGTGTGACCTTTTCGCTGAACGGCGAATCCGGGATCTTCGCGCTTCTGGGACGCCTGCTTGGCCGCTCCACCACGCTCGAGGCGGATAGTGCCGGTGGGCGGAGCCGTGAGGCGGCGGATTCGGAGATCGATCGCCAGTCGCGGCAGATGAATGCCGCCGGCAGTGGTGGCATGCGGGGCCTGCAGATGTCCATCCCGTCCGGGCAGGGGTGGAATCTCAATCTCCAGTACAATGCGGCTCGCCAACGGCCGCCACGGGGCGGGACCCAGATTCTGAATGATCCGGCCAAACTGTGCGAGGCCCAGCGGGCCTTCGGCCCATTCGCCTACGACCGCTGCGTGTTGGAGGCCCAGAGTGCGCCGGCAACCGGGTTGACCAGTGGCCAGAGCGCCATCGGGGCCCCGGTGTTTCTCCAGCCGCCAACCCAGAACGTCACGGCAACGACCTCGTTCAACATCACGCCGAACTGGGCCGTGCAATGGTCCACGCAGTACGACGTTGAGCGCGCCCGTTTCTCGAGCCAGCAGGTGGGCTTGCAGCGGTCGTTGCACGACTGGAATGCGGTGTTCACGTTCTCGCAGACGCCGAACGGCAACTTCGCCTTCAACTTCTTTGTCGCGCTGAAGGCGCAGCCCGACCTCAAATTCAACTACGATCGGCAGACCTACCGTGGCAGCAGCTTCTGACCGGAGCGCGTCGAGGGTGGTCGTGCTCGATGGCCGCTCCCTCCGGATCGAGGATCTGGTGCGGGTGGCGGAGGCCCGGACCCCCGTGGCGCTCGCCGAGGCGGCACGGCAGCGGATGCAGGTGACGCGCGATGTCGTCATGCGGGCCGTGGCAGTGGGGACGCCTGTCTACGGGATCAATACCGGCTTCGGCAAGATGGCCGAGGTGACGATCCCGCCCGACCAGTTGGAGCAGCTGCAGCGGAATCTCGTGCGGAGCCATGCGGCCGGGGTCGGGGCGCCACTCCCAGAGGCCGAAGTGCGCGCCATGATGCTGCTGCGGGCGAACGTTCTGGCCTCGGCCTACGCCGGCGTGCGCCCGTTGCTCGTGGATAGACTGATCGAGCTGCTCAACGCCGCGGTGTGGCCCGTGGTCCCCGAGCAGGGCAGCGTGGGAGCCAGTGGGGACCTCGCGCCATTGGCGCATCTCGCGCTGCTGCTCATCGGTGAAGGCGAGGCCCGATGGGCCGGCCGCGAGGGGTCCTCGGCTGAGCTGCTGGCTACGGCAGGGGTTGCTCCCATCCGGCTCGAGGCCAAGGAAGGCTTGGCGCTCATCAACGGGACCCAGGCACACACGGCCGTGGCGGCCTTGGCGTGCGCCATGCTGCGTCGCCTGTGGGGGGTGGCCCATGTCGCGGCCGGGATGAGCCTCGAGGCGCTGTTGGGGACGCCGGATGCCTTCGACGCCCGCATTCAGGAGGCGCGTGGGCAGGAGGGACAGCGGACGTCTGCCGCCCTGTTG
>Ga0315902_10010816_pt1 | contig 12052 bp, 17 predicted proteins | sample LakEriMetagenome_9_FD_203523 | JGI IMG/M metagenome (GOLD analysis project Ga0315902, IMG submission 203523) | Freshwater fungal communities from buoy surface, Lake Erie, Ohio, United States - Buoy 12 MA117 | ecosystem: Environmental > Aquatic > Freshwater > Lake > Lake biofilm | place: USA... | reverse complement strand
TGGCCTTCGGCGTGGGACAGGGCGATTGGAAGACGACAGAGGTCGTGCCGGGAACGGTGACCGTCAACATCAGCCTGACGGCGAAGCGGGCGAAGTAGCGCGCGCGGCGGAAGCGCTACGCGCCGGCAGCCTTGTGATCCTGCCGACCGAAACCGTGTACGGGCTCGCCGCCGACGCGGCCAACCCGCTGGCCGTGGCGGCTGTCTATTCGGCCAAGGGCCGGCCGAGCTTCAACCCGCTGATCGCCCATGTCGCCGATGTCGAGGCCGCGCGAAGGATCGCCGTGCTGGACGATCGGGCGCTGGCGCTCGCGGCGGCCTTCTGGCCTGGCCCCCTGACCCTCGTGGCGCCGGTCGCCGACGCGGCCGCGGTCTGCGACCTTGCGCGGGCCGGCCTGGAGACGGTCGCGGTGCGCGTGCCGGGCCATCCGCTGTCGCGAGCGCTGCTGACGGCGTTCGCCGGCCCGGTGGTCGCGCCCTCGGCCAACCGCTCGGGACGTCCGAGCCCGACGACCTTCGCCGACGCCATGGAAGAGACCGGCGCCTCGGCGGCCGGTTCGCTCGATGGCGGTCCCTGCCGGGTCGGCCTGGAATCCACGGTCGTCGCCCTGCTGCCCGGCGAGCCGGCGCGGCTGCTGCGGCCAGGTTCGGTCACCCGCGCCCAGGTCGAGGCCGTGATCGGGCCGCTGGCCGAGGCGGAGGGCGACGCCAGACGTTCGCCCGGCCGGCTGGCGGCGCACTACGCCCCGGACGCGCCGGTGCGGATCAACGCCTCGGGCGCCGGGCCCGGCGAGGCCTTCCTCGCCTTCGGGCCGAGCGACAGCCCCTTCAACCTCAGTCCCTCGCGCGACCTCGCCGAGGCGGCGGCCAACCTGTTCGCCATGCTGCGGGCGGCGGATCGGACGAAGCCCTCGGCCATCGTCGTTGCGGCGATCCCGGACGAAGGCCTGGGCGAGGCCATCAACGACCGCCTGCGCCGCGCCGCCGGCTATGTCGGCTGAAGGGCGGAGCGGACGTCGGTAAGCGCAAAGTCGTCGCCCTTGTAGAGGAGGGGCGCGTCGAGAGATTTGGCCAGGGCATAGGCGAAGCAATCGCCCATGTTCAGCCGGGCGGGATGATAGCCTCGGCCAAACGTGAGGTAGGCGAGTAACGCCTCTTCGGCGAGATCGACAGCCTGGACGATCTCTACGCCCAGGGTGGCGAGCCAGATGTTCAATTCAGCTTTGGAGGTCAGGCGGCCTCGGCCGATCAGGACCAGACCCGCTTCGACATAATTGACCGCCGAAATCCGGGTCTCGTTGGTCAGCAGAACGCCAGCGAAAATCTCGGCCTCGGGTTCGAGCTCGCCTATGGCCACGAGGGCCGACGCATCAACGACGATCACGAGGCTTCGCCGCGGCTTCCAGCTCGTCCGCGTCCCATAGCGCGTCGAAATCCGCCTTCGTGACGTTCAACTTGACCTTGTCCTCGCCGGCCTGGCGGCGGAATTCCCGTGTGGCGGCCATCATTTCCTCGATAGACCGCGCTTTGCGAACTGCAGGAGCCTCGGCTGCCAGGGCCTTGTCCAAGGCTGCGTCAATGACCGCCGTCAGCGTCTCACCGCGCAACCGCGCCAGTTGACGCGCCTTGCGTTCGGTCTCGGGGTTCTTGATGAAGATGCCCATGGCGATCCCTCGGTATATACCCGAGTATATACTCGTCAGGACGTTCCGAGAAGCGTAAGCTCCAGGCCCATGACCATCTCCGTTCCCGCTGACGTCATCTCCCGCCTCAAGGCCGTGCTCGGCGAGGGCGGCTGGAGCCAGGACCCCGACCGCATCGCGCCCAAGCTGGTCGAGTGGCGCGGCCGCTGGACCGGGACGACGCCGCTGCTGGCGCTGCCGAAGACAACGGCGCAGGTGGCCGCCGTGGTCGGCATCTGCGCCGAGAGCGGCACGGCCATCACGCCGCAGGGCGGCAACACCGGCCTGGTCAGCGGCCAGATCCCGCAGGGCGAGGTCCTGCTGTCGACCGAGCGGCTGAACGCCATCCGCGACATCGACGCCTTCGATGACGTCATCGTGGCCGAGGCCGGAGTGACCCTGGCCGCCGTGCACGAGGCCGCCGCCGCCATCAATCGCCGCTTCCCGCTGGGCCTGGCCTCGGAGGGCTCGGCGACCGTCGGCGGGGTGATCTCGACCAACGCCGGCGGGACGCAGGTGCTGCGCTACGGCACGACCCGCAACCTGGTGCTGGGCGTCGAGGCGGTGCTGCCCAACGGCGAGATCTGGAACGGGCTCAAGCGCCTGCGCAAGGACAACACCGGCTACGACCTCAAGCAGCTGCTGATCGGGGCCGAGGGCACGCTGGGGGTCATTACCGCCGCCAGCCTGAAGCTGTTCCCGGTGCTGGCCTCCCGCGCCACGGCCATCGTCGGCCTGCGCACGCCGCATGACGCGGTGGCGCTGCTGGCCCGCGCCAAGGACGCCACCGGCGGGGCCATCGAGGCCTTCGAGCTGATGGGCCGGCCGGGCCTGGCTTTCGCCGTGAAGAATATCCCCGGCGTCCGCGACCCGCTGGCCGGCGAGCATCCCTGGTACGTTCTGGTCGAGACCGCCAGCGGCGAGCCGGGCGCGGCCGAGGGTGCCATGGAACGGCTGCTGGCCGGGGCGCTGGAGGACGATCTGATCCAGGACGCCGCGATCGCCCAGGCAGAGGCGCAGGCGAAGGCCTTCTGGGCGGTGCGCGAGAACCAGTCCGGGGGCCAGAAGGCCGAGGGCGCGGCCTGGAAGCACGACGTCTCCATCCCGGTCTCGCGCATCGCCGACTTCATCGACCACGCGACGGCGGCGGTGCTCAAGCTCGATCCGACCCTGCGGGTCGTCGCCTTCGGCCATGTCGGCGACGGCAACGTCCACTATGACGTGCTGCGCGCGGCGGACGGCGATGACGAGGCGCACAACGAGCGTCGCGACGCCGGCTCCCGCATCGTCCACGACATTGTCGCCAGCATGGACGGCTCGATCAGCGCCGAGCACGGCCTGGGCGCCGCCAAGACCGCCGACGCCCTGCGCTACAAGTCCGCCGTCGAGGTCGAGGCCCTGCGCGCCCTCCGCGCCGCGCTGGACCCGCAGCGGATCATGAACCCGCGGGTTCTGTTCTAGGACTGGCAGCGCGGGGACGGATCGTCCGGGGTCTCGACGCGGCCGCGTTCGTCGAAGACCTTCCAGTCAACGGCCCAGTAACTGCCCCGCTCCTCCTTCTGGAGGTAGAACAGCATGGTTCTAGGCAGCCGGTAGGCAGAGCCCATCAGGGCGCGGACCGTGATGTCACGGGGACCGAGGCGACCATTGATCACCTCCTCAATGCGTACGGTCAGGTCATAGCGACCGCCGATGTAGATGGCGTCCGGATCCGGGTCGGGGTCCATCTCATGGTAGCCGAGGAAGGCGCCGTAGGCCTTCACCTCGCCGATCACCACCATGTCGTGGCAGAGCCGACCGTCGCGCTCCCTGAGCGCGGCGTCGGCGGGGCCGGCGACGAGCATCGCCGTCGCGGCCAGCGGCAAGACCAGCGCGCGCATCAAACGTCCTTCGGCTGGTCCTCGACCGTCACGGGCGGAGCCTTGCGTTGCCCGGCCGCGCCGGGGGGCGCCAGCCGCACGTGGAAGCCGGTGATCTTCCAGAGCTTGTCGTCGCCCTTGGCGAGAACCGTCTCGGTGACCACGGTCGCCGACGAATAGCTGTAGGCGTGGATGAGCGTGGCCTTGGTTCCGCCCGTGCCTGCGCTCAGGCTCCAGCTACGGTTGGCGACCGCCGTCGGCGGTCCCGCCGGCAGGGCGTCCTTGACCTTGGCCAACTGCGCCAGCGCCGCCGGCGTGCGCAGGTCCGCCGCGAGGTCGGCGTTGGCGGACAGGTCGGCCCCGGTCCGGATCTGTTCGTAAAGCGCCCGGGCCTTGGCGTCGGCCTCCTTGTCGGCGGTCGGCAGACTGCAGGCCGCCAGGCTTGCCGCGACGACCGCGACAATGGCGGCTGGGAACAGGGCGCGCATGAACATCCTCCTTCGGAACGCGTGATCCTTATCCCCGCCCCTGGCGAGGGCAACCGGAACCTGTCTAGGCCGTGGGCTCGGGCGGCGGAGCGGAGGCCTTGATCTTCTTCGGCTTCGCCCAAACGCCCGTCAGGATCAGCAACGCCCCGACCGGCAGGGTGCATTTCAGGAACCACGGATCGAGGCCCGTACCCGTCGATACAATGCCGAAGCCGAGGATCTGGATCGTCAGCCACTGGATGCCGATCACCCCGGTGGTCCAGTTCATCTGGAAGCTGAACAGGCCGATGAAGGACACGATCCCCCAGAACCACTTGTGCCGCAGGCCCTTGCGCCGGATCACCCGCACCAGTGCGGCGATCATCACCAACGGCGACAGGATGACCGCGACCATGAAGCCGAGCTGCGGGAGCGGCTTGCCGATCAGGGTGAGGTCGTTGACCGCCATCTCCTGTGCGGAGGCGGTTTGGACGTGGAAGGACTGGACCTTCCAGACCTGACCTTCCTCCCGGACCAGCGCCGTCGTGGAGAGGGTCCGCATGTCTCCGTAGTCGTACAGATGGCGAAGGGAGGCGCTCCCGCTGCCGCCCATGGAAACGGTGTTCCAGCCGACCATCTTGACGCTCTTCGGCGTTCCGGCGGGAATGTAGCTGCGCACCATGGCGACGTTCTCGGGCGTCAGGTCGGCGACCAGCTCGGGCGTGCCCTTGCTCTTCAGCGCCTCGGGATTGTCGCGGAAGTCGACGTAGACCTGCCGGGCCATGGTCTCGGCCTGGTCGTCGGGCTTGAACCCGCAGGCGGCCACGAGCAGACAGGCGGCCACCACCGCAAACACACGCTTGAGCATTTCACCTCCCCGACTTGCAGCCATGGTAGCAGCGCGTCGATACCGGCACTAGCCGCACCGGTGGCAAGCCGGTATCTCCCCGCCCATGCTGTTCGTCATCTCTCCCGCCAAGGCGCTGGACTTCACCCCGCCTGATCGGACCCTGCCCCTGACCACCCCGGTCCTGAAGGACGATATCGCCGCGCTGGACGCGGTGACCCGCAAGCTGCGGGTGTCGGAGGTGCGCAAGCTGATGGATCTGTCCGAGACGTTGGCGATTCTGAACCATGAGCGGTTCCAGGCCTTCGACCCCACGGTCGAGGAGGGGCTGCAGGCGGCCATCGCCTTCAATGGCGATGTCTATGCCGGCCTGTCGGCGCGCACGCTCGACGCAAAGGCCTTCGCCTGGGCCCAGGACCGGCTGCGCATCCTGTCGGGTCTCTACGGCCTGCTTCGGCCGGCAGACGCCATCCAGCCCTATCGGCTGGAGATGGGCACGCGGCTGAAGACCGAACGCGGCAAGAGCCTCTACGACTTCTGGGGCGACCGGATCGCGCGCGAGCTCAACGCCGCCGCCGAGGGGCACAGGGACAGGACCCTGATCAACCTGGCCAGCCAGGAGTACTACGGCGCCGTCGACGCAAAGGCCCTGACGCTGCCCGTGGTCACCTGCCGCTTCTTCGAGGAGAAGGACGGCGCGGCCCGCCAGATCAGCTTCTTCGCCAAGAAGGCCCGCGGCCTGATGGCCCGCTACGCCATAGACAACCGCATCGAGAAGGCGGCCGACCTGAAGGCGTTCGACGTCGCGGGCTATGCCTGGCGCAAGGACCTGTCCTCGGACGCCGACTGGGTCTTTCATCGTCCGTACACCCCGCCTGCCTGAAAATTCTGGATCAGGTGAATTTTAGGCCCTCGCGGTCGGCGGCGCGGTCGTTTATGCTGCGCTGCAACATAGACTGACAGGGCAGCGCACGACATGGACTACGGGCTCAGGGGCCAGGTCGCCATCATCACCGGGTCGACCAGCGGAATCGGGCTCGGTCTGGCCGAAGCGCTGGCGCAGCAGGGCGTGAACATCGTCCTGAACGGACTGGGCGATCCGGAGGCCATCGAGGCCACCCGGTCGGGCCTGTCGGCCCGCAACGGCGTCGAGGTGCTCTACCACGACGCCGACATGACCCAGCCGCACCGTATCGCCGACCTGGTGTCCTCGACCCGGAACGCCTTTGGCCGCATCGACATTCTGGTCAACAACGCCGGCATCCAGCATGTCGCGCCGGTGGACGAGTTCCCGGTCGAGCAGTGGGACCGGATCATCGCCATCAACCTGACCTCGACCTTCCACGCCACCAAGGCGGCCCTTCCGCCGATGAAGGCCGCCGGCCGCGGGCGGGTGGTCAACATCGCCTCGGCCCACGGCCTGGTCGCCTCGCCGTTCAAGAGCGCCTATGTCGCCGCCAAGCACGGCGTGATCGGCTTCACCAAGTCCGCGGCGCTGGAAGTGGCGCAGCAGGGCGTCACCGTGAACGCCATCTGCCCGGGCTATGTGAAGACCCCGCTGGTCGAGGCGCAGATCACCGACCAGGCGAAGGCGCGCGGCATCAGCGAGGAGGCCGTCATGCGCGACGTCATCCTGGCCGCCCAGCCGACCAAGCAGTTCGTCACCGTCGAACAGCTGGGCGGACTGCTGCTCTACCTCGTCTCCGACGCCGGCGCTTCGGTGAACGGCGCGGCCCTGACCGTGGACGGCGGCTGGACGGCGGCGTGAAGCCGCGCCCGGCCAGCCCCCGGTCCATCAGCCTGGCGCTGCAGGGCGGGGGCTCGCACGGCGCCTTCGAGTGGGGCGTGATCGAGCGGCTGCTCGAGGAGGACGGGCTGGAGATCGGCGCGGTCACCGCCGCCTCGGCCGGGGCCATGAACGCCGCCGCCCTGGCCAGCGGCCTGGCGACCGGCGGCCGCGAGGGCGCCAAGGCCACGCTGGCGAAGTTCTGGCGGGCGGTCAGCAACGCCGACAGCCGCAACGGGACCATCTTCGGCGACTCCAGGGTCTGGTCGGCGATCCTGCAGCCGGACTGGTTGAAGGCGACCCCGGCCTGGCGCTGGGCCGAGAGCCTCGGGGCCAGCATGAGTCCCTACGAGTTCAATCCGTTCAACCTGAACCCGATGCGCGAGGTGCTGGAAAAGTCGGTCGACATGGCCGCCATCCGCGACCATTGCCCGGTCGCGCTGTTCATCGCCGCGACCGGCGTGCGCACCGGCAAGGCCCGTATCTTCGGGCGGGAAGAGCTGACCATCGACCACCTGCTGGCCTCGGCCTGCCTGCCGACCCTCTTCCACGCGGTTGAGATCGACGGCGAGCCCTACTGGGACGGCGGCTATCTTGCCAATCCGCCAATCTGGCCGCTGGTCTACGCCGACACACCCGACGACGTGCTGGTCATCACGCTCAATCCGTTCGTGCGCGAGGAGGCGCCAAAATCGCCGGGCGAGATCATGGACCGCCTGAACGAGATCACCTTCAACGCCGCCCTGTCCGCGGAGTTGCGCGCCGTGGCCTTTGTCCAGAAGCTGCTCGACGAGGGCATGCTGAAGGAGACCGCCCGCGGCCGGTATCGCCGGTTGCGCATGCACGCCATCACCGCGGACGGTCACCTCAGCGACCTGTCCATGGCCTCGAAGTTCGCCACCGACTGGGCCTTCCTGACCGGGCTTCGCGACCGGGGCCGCAAGGCCGCCGACGCCTGGGTGGCCGCCCATCTGAAATCCGTCGGCGTTGAGTCGACCGTCGACCTGAGAACTGAGTTCCTATGACCGTCTCCGTCCAGCGTCCCGTCCCCACTGTCGGCGTGGTCTGCCTGAAGGGCGACAAGGTCCTGCTGATCAAGCGGGGCACCCCGCCCCGGCTGGGCCAGTGGAGCCTTCCCGGCGGGCGGATCGAATGGGGGGAGGCCGTCGACGCCGCCGCGCTGCGCGAGCTTAAGGAAGAGACCGGCGTCGAGGCCGAGCTGACCGGCCTGCTGGACGTCGTCGACGGGGTGTTCACCTCCCGCGAGACCGGCGAGACCACCCGCCACTACGTGATGATCGACTATGCCGCCCGCTGGACCGGCGGTGAACCGGCGGCCGGCGACGACGCGGCCGACGCCCGGTTCTTCACGCGGGATGAAGCCATGGCCGCGGTGGAATGGGACGAGACCCGGCGCGTCATCGAACAGGCCTTCGACCGCATCGCGGCTTGACCAACCCCGCGTCACCGGCCTTTTTGTGCGTCAAACAGACGTTCAAAACGGGAAGCGACGCACCATGGCCTACAAGCCCTTTGATCTGACCGGCAAGGTCTCGCTGATCACCGGCGGCAACGGCGGTATCGGCTTTGGCATGGCCGAGGCCCTGGCGCAGTCCGGTTCGGACATCGTGATCTGGGGCTCCAACCCCGAGAAGACCCAGGCGGCAGAGGGCCGGCTCCTGGCCCACGGCGTGCGGGTGAAGGCCCAGATCGTCGACTGCGCTGACGAAGCCCAGGTGGTCGCCGGCATGGCGGAGGCCGCCACGGCCATGGGTCGCATCGACACGGTGATCGCCAACGCCGGCCGCGGACGGGGCGCCGCCTCCTTCTCCGAAATGACCACGGAGGCCTGGCGGTACAACATGGCCCTCAACCTCGACGGCGTGTTCTGGACCCTGCGCGAGGCGGCCAAGCACATGGTCGAGCGGGCCAAGGCCGGCGATCCCGGCGGCTCTCTGATCGGCATCGCCTCGCTGGCCGCCATCGAGGGCGCCGCCCGCAACGAGGCCTACGCGGCCACAAAGGGCGGCGTGATCTCGATGATGAAGTCCATCGCCGTCGAGCATGCCCGCTACGGCGTCCGCGCCAACGCCGTCCTGCCCGGCTGGATCGCCACCGACATGACCGCCGGCGCCCAGGGCAACGACACCTTCACCACCAAGGTCATCAGCCGTGTTCCCGCCCGCCGCTGGGGCGAACCGGCCGACTTCGGCGGCGTGGCCGTCTACCTCGCCTCCGACGCCAGCAGCTACCACTCCGGCGACACCTTCGTCATCGACGGCGGTTACGCGGTGTTCTAGCGCGGCCTCAGTCCTCCCCGCTCGCGGGGAGGGGGACCGCCGGGACGGCGGTGGAGGGGCAGCGCCGGCGCCGGCCGCTACATCCTGAACACCGCACCTCCGGTTCGTCTCCCGACACCCGCGCCGCCCCCTCCACCATGCTCCGCATGGTCCCCCTCCCCCTCGCTTCGCTCCGGGGAGGAAAGACAAGAAAAGGAAACGCCCTCATGTCCCTGCGCACACCTCTCTGCGACCTGCTCGACATCGAGCATCCGATCATGCTGGCCGGCATGGGCGGGGTTTCCTACGCCGAGCTGGCGGCGGCGGTGAGCAACGCCGGGGGCTATGGCGTGCTCGGCATGGCCGGCACCCAGCCGGAGTTCATCCGCGAACAGATGCGCAAGGTCCGCTCGCTGACTGACCGACCGTTCGGCGTCGACCTGCTGGCCGCCAGCCCCGAAAGCCTGACGGCGGCCGTCGAGATCATCATCGAGGAGGGGGCGAGTTCCTTCATCGCCGGTCTGGGCGTCCCCATGCCGATCATGGAAAAGCTCAAGAAGGCCGGTCTGAAGGTCATGGTCGTCTGCGGCGCGGTGAAGCACGCGGTGAAGGCCGAGCAGGCCGGCTGCGACGCGGTCATCTGCCAGGGCGGCGAAGGCGGCGGCCACACGGGCCTGGTCGGCACCCTGCCCTTGCTGGCCCAAGCCGTGGAGGCGGTGAAGATCCCTGTGGTCGGCGCCGGCGGCCTGTATGACGGTCGCGGCCTGGCGGCCTGTCTGGCGCTGGGCGCCCAGGGCGTGTGGATGGGCACCCGCTTCATCGCCAGCGAGGAGGCCCACGCCGGCGACCTCTATCGCCAGACCATCCTGGCGGCGGCCGACGAGGACACCGTCCGCACCCGCTGCTACAGCGGCAAGCCCATGCGCGTGCAGAAGAACCCCTATGTCGCCGACTGGGAAAGCCGCCCGCAGGACATCCAGCCCTTCCCGATCCAGGCCGGCATCAGCATCCGCAACAACGCCATGGGCGGCATCGGCGGCCAGATCGAGGGCCTGGACCCGGACAAGTCCTGCTTCGCCATGGGTCAGAGCGCCGGAGGCGTCCACGACGTCCTGCCGGCCGGCGACATCGTCCGCCGCATCATGGCCGAGGCCCATGCCTCGATCGCCGCCATGACGGCCCTGAACGCGGCCAGCCCGGCCACGACGCGCGAGACGGCGGCCTGACCGCCCATGGCCGTCTACGGAGTCGCCCACATCACCATCACCGACCGGGCAGCCTATGACCGCTATTCGGCGGCGTTCATGGCGGTGTTCAGCCAGTTCAGCGGCGCCCTGCTGGCCGTCGACGAATCGCCCCGGGCCATCGAAGGCGAATGGACCGCGACCCGGCTTGTGATGATGAGCTTCCCGGACGAAGCGGCCTTTCATGACTGGTTCGACTCGCCCGCCTATCAGGCGATCGCCGCGGATCGCCACGCCGGCTCGACCGCCGTCATCCTGTTGGCCAAGGGGCTCGGCGGTTAGGCGCCCCGCCGGGCCACCCTTGTGCTCCACAGGAGCAGCAGGGGCATCAGCGCCACCTCGGCGAGGAAAGAGCCGACGATCTGCGGTCCAAACAGCACGTCGGGCCGCAGGGCGCTGAACCGCGCCAGCCCGCCGATGACGATCAGCACCAGCGCGGCCTGGACCGCCGGCCTCAGCGCGCGCAGCCGCCACGCCGCCGCGACGAACAGCAGCCCTACCCCGAGCCAAAGGCCGCCCAGGAACCGCACATGGCTGTCCTGAGCCGCGAAGGCCTGCGGGTCGGTGACGGCCAGGAAGTCGGTTGGCCCCTGAAGGCCCAGGGTGACGATCCCGCCGAGCCCGACATTGAGTCCCGTCCAGACGATCACCAGTCCGACCGCAAGAATGGCCAGCCGGAAGCCGGTCTCATTGAATGTCATGGGCTGTCGCATCCTGGACTTTTCCCTGCTCCAGCGTCTGATTGCATTAAAATGAACGCGTGCTAATTAAATAGGGATGATGTCCGAGTCAACCGCGATACGGCCGCGGGGGCGCCCGCCCCGCTCCGCCGAGGCCATGAAGGCCACGCAGGCGCGGATCGCGGCCGTGGCGATCCGTCTGTTCCGGGAGGAAGGCTATGCCTCGGTCTCGATGCGCCGGATGGCGCAGGAGGCGGGCTGCACGCCGGCGACCCTGTACAGTTACTTCGGAAGCAAGACCGACATCCTGCGCCACATCTGGGCCGAGGTGTTCGAAGGGCTGTTCACCGCGCTGGGCCGGCTGGCGGCCGGTATCGAATCCCCGCGCGAGCGGCTGGCGGCGGTTTCACGCGCCTATGTTCGCTACTGGGTCGACCATCCGGAGACCTATCGCGTCGTCTACATGACCGAGGGCGTCACCCAGCCCGAGGTGAGCGTCTTTCTGGATGAGGCCGCCGATCAGTTCGCGCTGTTCTTCGACCTCATGCGCCGGGCCTGGGCGACTGCGTCACCGGACGATGTCGAGGGGCGAACCCAGGCCCTGCTTTGCGGCCTGCAGGGTGTCGCGCACAACCTGGTCACCGTCAGCGGCTATCGATGGGCGCCCGCGGAACGTCTGGTCGACACCCTGGTGGAGGCCCTGCTCCCGCCCCGCCTGCCGCTTTGGCTCGACGCCTAGACGCCATCCACGATGATGACCCGGCACTCGGCGCCGGCCATCCGGTGCTTGAGCGCCTCCTGGTAGGCGGGGCTGTCGTACCAGGCGCGGGCCGCCTCGGACGACGGGAACTGCAGGATCGCGACCCCCTCTGGCGCGGGCCCCTCCAGCACCTGCTGGGCGCCGTAGAAGGCGACGGGCGTGATCTGGTGGTCGCCCCGCGCGGCGCGGGCGGTGGTGGCGTAGAGGGCCAACTCGGCGGCGTCGGTGGTCTTCTCGCGGATCAGGACGACATAGGCGGACATGGCCGGCTCCTTGCTGGGGTCGGCCCTCCATAGCCTGCCGGCCGCCGCCTCGTCAGCCCGCGATCAGGATCCACAGCCCGATCGCCGCGAAACAGGCCGCCGCCGCCCAGCGGATGTAGCGCAGCGGCAGGCGGGTGGCCGCCGCCTCTCCGATCCAGACGGCCGGGGCGTTGGCGATCATCATGC
>Ga0315902_10010815_pt1 | contig 12052 bp, 8 predicted proteins | sample LakEriMetagenome_9_FD_203523 | JGI IMG/M metagenome (GOLD analysis project Ga0315902, IMG submission 203523) | Freshwater fungal communities from buoy surface, Lake Erie, Ohio, United States - Buoy 12 MA117 | ecosystem: Environmental > Aquatic > Freshwater > Lake > Lake biofilm | place: USA... | reverse complement strand
CTTTCCATAAACAACAGGTAAAGCAAACCGATCAGTGTCGCAACAACCAGAGAGCCTTGCAGCGGACTGTTTAATGCAGAGAAAAAATACCAGGCAGCGAAAACGAAGCCGGCAATTTCCAGTAAACGGAAAAAAACATTTGAGCGAGCAGCATCTGAATTGAGTTTTTTCCCAAATATTACATGGGAGAAAATCAGTAATGAACATGCAATCTGAACTACAACAAACAGCAGTGAAGGAGTAGCCTGCTGAAAATCAATCCATGCATTGAACATAAACAGAAAAGAAGTAAGCAGATGAAGCAGACGGGCTGACCTTATTTGCTTTTCGTATGGCAGATAGCTTATGGGAATGCGATATTCAATCATGAGGTTAAGATTGAGGTATTACTCTGTAAAGAGTATTTCAAATTTAGCATCTCCGTTTGTTTTTGATATGTAAACGGTCAGTTTAGTTGCAATTATTGCGATCAAACCGGGTTAGATGCCAACATCAAGTTACATAATTTATACAGAATTCTTGCACCGACATTTTCATCCCATTCATTCTGGCTGACACCAACTTCTACGAGGTCGAACCCGATTAGTTTTCTGCCTGTCTGCAAGATCCTTCTAAGAAGGTAAAAAACCTGTTCAGTTTCCAGTCCGCTCATCACCGGTGTGCCGGTATTGGGGCAAAGTTTTGGGTCAAGCCCGTCTATGTCAAAACTGATATACACATAAGCGGGAAGCTGATTGACAATTTCTTCGGTGATTTTTTTCCAGGTCTCGTTTTCGTATAGCCTTTCTTTTATTTCTCTGTCGCGATAGGCAATTACGCGGAATTCACTATTGCAGATATAGTTCCACTCGCAATCGCTGTAATCACGTACGCCTACCTGTATGATTCTCTCAATTTGTGGTATTTCTCGAAGTGCGTTAAACATAATAGAAGCATGTGAATGCTCGAAGCCCTCATATGATTCACGCAGGTCGCAGTGTGCATCAATTTGCAGTACACCGAAGGATGGATATTTTTCTGCTATGGCCTTCAGAAATCCAAGAGGTACACTATGGTCTCCACCAAGCAAGCCAATTAGTTTGCCTTCGTTTAATAAAGTACGTGTTTTTTCATAAACCCATTCATTCAGAAAAATGCCGCCTGCATTCACTTCCTTAAGGGCTTTACACATGAATTTATTGTCTTTCACGTTTTCTCCCTGTGCGATATAGTTAATGTACAGTTCGGCCTCTCTTCTCAGGTAGTCGCTTTTAAGTAAAACTTTCTTGTCAATATCCAGCATGTGAATTCCCTGCTTCCAGCCATTTTGTAAATCATTATCCAACAGCTCAACCTGCAGACTGGCTTTTTTAATATGCTCTGGTGCCCTGGAAGTACCTGCACGGTAACTAACCGTTACTTCCCAGGGAACGGGTAGGATAATCATTCGTGATTCTTCAGCAGTAAACGGCAAGCCAAAAATGTTGTTGTTGGGATTGGAAGCGTTGTCCGGATTGAACTGGGATATATCGGTCATAAAATGATGATGCCGTAGGCGCCGCAAAGTTAAAGGGGGAAAAATGATAAAAAACAAGACCTAAGCGGTTTGTTTGAAAGTTTTCTTAAAGCGTGGAATAAAGAGTTGGCAAAAACAAACGCCACTCCTTTTTCAGCTAACTTTGCGCGCGTCAATTTATATATCTATCACGGTCGTGTTTTTGCTTTTCCGGCCGGAACTTAAATATTCTACAGGCGAATGAAAACAACACATATAATTCTATTGGTTGCGATTGCTTTGGCCATTGGATTGCTCATAAGTACAATGGGTAACCTCTCTACTTATGATACAGTAGCTTCAGCAAAATCCAAGACCGGGAAATTTGTTCATCTCATTGCCAGGCTTGATACCGCGCAGGGGAAAACGATCAACTATGATCCGCTGAAGGATCCGAATTATCTGAGTTTCCACGTGGTTGATTCTCTGGGTGGTCGTTCAAAGGTTGTTTACCTCAAGGGTAAACCACCGACTGATATGGAGAGAAGTGAGCGAATGGTATTAAAAGGGAAAATGACCGACAGCGCTTTTTTGTGCGAGGATATCCTGATTAAATGCCCCAGTAAGTACAAAGAGGAAAAAGTAAGCAGCAGTATTTCAGCCAATTAATTATTCATTATGAATTTTGCAGGAGAGCAATTACTTCCGGGTCAGATTGGACATTTCTTAGCGGTGCTTTCTCTGATGGCCTCCCTTACAGCTACAATCAGTTATTTTTTGGCTCACCGAACAACTGACCTTAAAGAAAAGGCAGGGTGGCTTAAAATTGCCCGTATTTCTTTTTTTCTTGAAGTCTTTGCTGTCATAGGCATATTTATATCACTGTATTTCATCATATCGCGTCATCTTTTTGAATACCGTTATGCATGGCAGCACAGTAACCTTGCATTGCCCATGCAATATATTCTGAGTTGTTTCTGGGAAGGGCAGGAAGGTAGTTTTCTACTCTGGAGTTTTTGGCATTGTATACTTGGTGTGATTTTGATCAGAAAAGAAAAACAATGGGAAGCGCCTGTTATGACTGTCATAAGCTTCATGCAGTTCTTGCTGGCAACAATGGTCATTGGTATTTATTTCTTTGATTTCAAAATAGGAAGCAGCCCTTTTGTTCTGATGCGCAATGAAGGTATGCTTAGTCCCGATCGTTTCCCGGTGGGTTTCATGCCCGACGGATCTTTGAGAAACGATTATTTAAGTTTTATCAGGGATGGCAATGGACTCAACCCGCTTCTGCAGAATTACTGGATGACCATTCATCCGCCGGTGCTGTTTCTTGGTTTTGCATCAACAATCGTTCCCTTTGCTTATGCTATAGCCGGGTTATGGACAAAAAATTACAGCGGATGGATCGCTGCCGCAAGACCCTGGGCGCTTTTTAGTGCAGGCATACTCGGACTTGGAATTATGATGGGAGCAGCATGGGCTTACGAGAGTTTGACCTTCGGAGGATACTGGGCATGGGATCCTGTAGAGAATGCATCACTGGTGCCCTGGCTGGTAATGGTTACGGCAATACATACGATGCTCATTTATCAGCATTCCGGCAATGCGCTACGTTCAACTTTTCTGTTTTTTATTCTTCAGTTTCTTCTGATTGTTTATTCAACTTTTTTAACAAGAAGTGGTATTCTTGGTGATACCAGTGTGCATGCATTTACCGATCTGGGCATGAACGGGCAGCTGATGTTTTTCCTCTTTTCATTTCTTGCTCCTTCACTGTTGCTGTTTGTGATTCATTACCCAAAAATACCGGCGCCGGTCAAAGAAGAACATTTCAGCAGCAGAGAATTCTGGATGTTCGTCGGCTCTTTGCTTTTATTTATTTCCGCAGCATATATCATCTTCAATACTTCACTGCCTGTTGTTAATAAAATATTCCGCACCAAGCTCGCACCTCCTCAGGATATTGAATATGCTTATAACAAAGTGCTTATTCTGTTTGGTTTTGTTGTAAGCATGCTTACTGCATTTGTTCAATACCTTAAATACAAGCACACTGACGGATCTTTTATTTTCAAACGAATTCTTATTCCTACGATTCTGGCACTGGTTGTTTCCGTTGCAGTTATCTATTTCGGTGAAATCAAATATAACCGTTACGGAGCGGGTTTTCTTGGCGCGATTTGGCTAAGTATTTTCGCTTCTCTTTATGCCGTTTTTGCCAATGCCTACTATTTGTGGGTTGGCGTGAAAGGAAAGCTTGCTTCTGCCGGTGCTTCTATCGGTCATATTGGCTTTGGTTTGCTTTTACTTGGTGTGCTTGTTAGTTCTTCTAAGAAAGAAGTACTAAGTTGGAATACTTCAGGAATCATGGTCAATTTCGGAGAACAGAGCAAAGAAAATCCTGCTGAAAATCTGACTTTGGTGCAGGGTGCTGCAATGGATATGGGGAAATACATGGTGACTTACCTAGGTGATTCGACTGCACCATTGGATCCCAAGCAATATTTTAAAATTAAGTTTGATTATAAAGATTCAAGTAAATCTTTCACGCTTTATCCTGATGCCTTTGTCAATTTTAAAGGGAACGGACAACTGATTGCGAATCCCGACAGTAAGCATTATCTGCATAAAGATGTTTTTACTTATATCACATCACTTCCTGATCCGGAGAAGAACAAAGACACAGCTCAGTTTCAGGAAAAAACAGTTCGTCCCGGCGACACAGTTTTTTACAGCGGGGGCTATATGTATCTGGAATCGATCACAAGTTCTCATGACAGAAAAAATATAGAGATCCTACCCGGCGATTCGCTGTTTGCTGCCAATTTCTCGGTTGTATCAAAAGACAGCAGCCGATACCGAGCAGAGCCTTTGCTGATACTTAGGGAGAATAGGCCTATCTCAGTTCCCGATACAGTGGGTTCGCAGGACCTTGAGTTAGTGTTTACCGGAGCAGACGATAAAGGAATCAAGCTCGGATTAAAAGAAAGAAACAGCATCTTAAATTATATTACACTGAAAGCTTATCAGTTTCCTGCCATCAATATCCTTTGGCTGGGTGTATTGGTAATGACTTTTGGATTTTTATTGTCGATGTATAACAAGAATAAAGTAGGGAGAATATTTATCTCAGCTTTGTTTATGCTGGTAATTAGTGCCGGACTGATTTACGTTGTTATAAATCATATGAAAGGAGAAATCATTAAAACTGATACTGATACTGATTCTGATACTGATTCTGATACTGGTTCTGATACTGATGCTGATAATGATACTGATGCTGATACTGATACTGATACAGATACAGCCTCAATAGCCGATACAATTTATTTTAGTAAAGCATCCTTCGAATTTGAAAGGCTAAGTGATTCATCAATATCAAAGTACACTAATTATTTAAAAAATGATAGCACATCTAAATTATTAATTTATGGATATGCAAGTATTGAGGGAGATTCAATTTATAATTTTAATCTTTCCTCCCAGCGTGCAAACGGGATAAAAAATTATTTAATACAAAAAGGGTTGCCTGACAGCAGGATCGAGGTCTTCCCTGAAGGGATAAAAGTTCAGGTTTGCACCGATAAAAATGAAAGCTGCTATAAGAGAAATCGGCGCGTTTTGATTAAAAGCCGGGAATAAATAAATCTTTAGCATCGCTTATTGGCATGTCGGATTTTTAAAGACTGTATAGATTTTCTTTTGCATTTTTTTAGCATTTCGCCAGGGTGACATTGCTGTTGTTTTGGAATGAAACAGGGAAAGATTTAAATTACAGTAGTTATGAAACAGTTTTTCCCTGTTTTGATATGTTTGGTTTGTATGAATACTGCTCTTCTTGGTGGCAGCAGCAGCCTCAATTCCTATTTTCATTCGGATACCATAAAAACTAATACGGACACACTGTCTTATCCCCGGGTATTTATAAATAATGAGTGGATAATTGTGTTGCCCGATATATTTATCTGGGGAGGCGATCCTGCACTGGCAGAAAAGAAAAGAGCAGAGTGGACCCGTTTACGCAATGCGGTATATGTTACTTATCCTTATGCTCGTCAGGCAGGTGTAGTAATGAAGGATGTACTGCTGCATCTTGAAAATATAAATGGCAAGGCAGAAAGAAGAAAATATATCAAGTCGCGTGAAAAAGAATTGAGAGATGCCTTTGGTGATAAAATTTCAGAGTTATCTGTTTATCAGGGAAAGGTATTGATGAAGCTCATTCACAGGCAAACGGGGAATGACTGCTATGAGATTATCAAAGAGATGAAAGGAGGACTTACGGCAAGGTTGTACCAGACCATCCTCTTTTTTGTAGGCAGTGATTTAAAACAAAGCTGGAAACCTTCATTGGATGCCAATGATCAGCTGATTGAATCCTTTGTAAGAGAAATAAATCAGCGTTATTATCCCTATGATCTATCTTTATCTGTAAATGAGGGTGGATAGTTTTAAACTTAAAATTTAAAAGTTAAAACTTAATACTTAATACTTGAATCATTACTACTTTTTACTTTTAAATTATATACATGAAACTTGACATACTTGCCTTTGGTGTTCACCCGGATGATGTAGAGTTATGTTGTGCAGGTACATTGATGGTTGAGATGAAAAGAGGTAAGAAGGCCGGCATCATTGATCTCACTAGAGGAGAGATGGGTACAAGGGGCACTGCAGAAACAAGAAAGGTAGAAGCGGAGAAAGCTGCAGAAATTTTGGGTGTACAGATACGTGAAAACCTTGGAATGCGGGATTGCTTTTTTGAAAATGATGAGGATCATCGTCTGCAGGTTATTCAAAAAATAAGACAATATCGTCCTGATATTGTTTTCTGTAATGCGGTAGAAGACAGGCATCCGGATCATGGCAGGGCGGCATTGCTGGTAAAGGAAAGCTGCTTTTTATCCGGGCTAATCAAAATCGATACGTCTTTAAATGGTGTTTCACAGGAAGCATGGCGTCCCAAACATGTTATTCATTACATACAGGACAGGTATCTGAATCCTGATTTCGTAGTCGACATAACGGAAATGTATGACCGAAAAATGCAATCTGTTCTGGCTTATTCTACGCAGTTTTACAATCCGGCTCTGGATGAGCCGGAAACTTATATTTCTACACCTGGATTTATGGAGAGTATTGAAAACAGAAATAAGATGTATGGCAGAATGATTGGAGTAGGGTATGCAGAAGGCTTTATGTCTGATCAAATGCCCGGGATCCGGTCTGTTTTTGATCTGCTCACACCGTAATAAGATTTTATAGATACTTTAAAGTAGCAAAAGAAAAGCCGCTGCTGCTGCCCCTGCTTCTGTTCCGTCATAAGATCCAATGGCAGACCCTCCTTTATAACCATTGCTCCATATTTTACCGCCTCCGTATGAACCAACCGGGGAGCCTCCTTTGTAACCATTGCTCCATATTTTCCCGCCGTCATAAGATCCAATGGCAGATCCTCCTTTGTATCCGTTGTTCCAAATCTTGCCGCCGTCATAAGAACCTACTGCAGCTCCTCCCTTGTATCCATTGTTCCAGATTTTACCGCCATCATAGGATCCTACTGCAGATCCTCCCTTGTAGCCATTGCTCCAGATTTTTCCACTCATATGAACAGGTGTTGGTGTAATTGAAATAATAACAAAGAGTAGTGTAGAAAAAATAGTATTCAACATAGCCTCATATTAAATAACGCTGAGCTTATTTCGTTTCAGCCATATCGGGTATGGCTTCCACTTTGTAAGCACCTGCATCAAGTTTAGCTTTGGTTTCAGTAAATGCTTTTAATGTTTCCTCTATATCCTGATCGGTATGTGCAGCGGAAGGAATAAGACGATAGATGATGTGCCCTTTTGGTATTACAGGATAAACTACAATCGAGCAGAAGATGTTGTAATTTTCGCGAAGATCCATCACCATGGCTGTTGCTTCTTCTACACCTCCTTTCATATAAACAGGGGTAACAGGACTATCAGTTTTGCCAATGTCAAAACCCCGACTTTTCAAGCCTTCCTGGAGTTTTCTTGCATTGCTCCAAAGTTTTTCTTTCAGCTCGGGCATGTTGCGAAGCATTTCCAGACGCTTCAGGTTACCAATCACAATCGGCATTGGTAAACTCTTCGCAAATATCTGTGACCTGATATTGTATCTGATGTAGTCGATGATCACACGCGGACCGGCAAGAAAAGCACCGATTGATGCCATTGATTTAGCAAAGGTGCTGAAATAAAGATCGATGGCATCCTGGCATCCTTGTTCTTCACCTGCTCCTGCTCCGGTTTTACCCAATGTGCCGAATCCATGCGCATCATCAACCAACAACCTGAATTCATATTTCTTTTTCAGTTCAGCAATCTCTTTCAGTTTGCCTTGATCACCTGCCATTCCGAAAACGCCTTCAGTAATCACCAATATTCCTCCTGTTCCTTGTTTCTCAATTAAAGCTGTTGCGCGTTGCAACTGTTTTTCGCAATCAGCAACATCATTGTGTTTGAATACATAACGATGACCGGGGTGAAGTCTTAGTCCGTCAATAATACAGGCATGACTTTCTGCATCATAAACAATCACATCATGACGCCCGCATATTGCATCGATCGCACTCATAATACCCTGATAACCGAAATTCATCAGTATAGCATCTTCTTTTTGCTCAAATTCGGCGAGTTCTTTTTCAAGCTGCTCGTGGTAATTGGAGTTGCCGCTCATCATACGTGCTCCCATTGGATAGGCCAGACCATATTTTTCAGAAGCTTCGGCATCCGTTTTTCTGATTTCCGGATGGTTGGCAAGTCCAAGGTAATTATTCAGGCTCCACACGATTTTTTCTTTGCCGCGAAAGATCATTCTGCTACCGATTTCGCCTTCCAGTTTAGGAAATGCGAAATATCCATGTGCACGCTCGCGGTGCTGACCGATGGGGCCGTAATTTTTTACCAGCTTTTCAAAAATATCTGCCATAGTATTTGACGGGTTTAAAGTTGAGCAAAGGTAATAATTTGGTGCTTTTTTCTGTGGTTTTATCTTAAAGCATGATAGGGAATACGGGATGTATGTTTTTTAACAGGCTGCTTTCTTTTGATCTTCCTTTCCGGCATGTGTATCTTTACAATCCTAATTTTTATCTATGCGTAGAAGATACCTCTTGCTGATAACACCTATTCTGATCACGCTTTCTGCACAGTCTCAAAAGAAATCAACTCCTGACAGCCGTCCACGTCTAGTTGTTGGCGTCATGGTTGACCAGATGCGTTGGGATTTTCTGTATCGTTATTACAATAGGTTTCAACCTAACGGCGGATTCAGGCGTCTGATGGACAAAGGCTTCAGCAATGAACAAACATTCATCCCCTATGCACCAACCGTCACGGCTTGCGGTCACGCGAGTGTTTATACCGGGAGTGTGCCTGCTGTGCATGGCATTGTTGGAAACAACTGGTGGAGCAAAGCAGAAAACAAGGTTGTGTATTGCAGTGAAGATCCTTCGGTGCAAACAGTAGGCAGTAACACGACCTCAGGTAAAATGAGCCCTAGGAATATGTTTGCAAATTCAATCTGCGATGAACTGAAGCTGGCAACCAATTTTAGAAGTAAAGTAATCGGTATTGCTATCAAAGACCGAGGTGCGATTTTGCCTGCCGGACATACTGCTGATGCAGCATATTGGTATGATAATAAAAGCGGTAACTGGATTACCTCAACTTATTACAGAGAAAGTCTGCCTCAATGGGTGAGGGTGTTTAATGAAAAAAAATATCCCGATCAGGTGTATCAACAGGGGTGGACAACGCTTTATCCGATGAATACGTATGTTCAAAGTGATTCATCTGTAAATGATTTCGAATCTCGTCCTTTCGGAGAAGATCAGATTAATTTTCCTTATAAATTAGATCGGTTCATCGGAAAAAATTACGGAGTGATTTCTCAAACACCTTACGGCAATACTATGACATTTGAAATGGCAAAAAGTGCTGTAGTCAATGAGTTGCTTGGCAAAGATGAAGATCCTGATTTCCTGGCAGTGAGCTTTTCAACTCCGGATTATATCGGACACGCATTCGGTCCAAATAGCATTGAAGTTGAGGATGCATATCTTAGGATGGATATTGAGCTTGCAGCTTTCTTTAATTTTCTTGATCAGCAGGTTGGTTCAGATCAGTACGTCGTATTTCTTACAGCAGATCATGGGGTTTCTCATGTGCCCGGGTTTTTACAAAAACAAAAACATCCCGGTGGCAACATAGATGATGATAAACTGATTAAAGAATTGAATGATGTCATCCTGCAAAAATTCGGGTTGAAAGATGTTGTTTTATCCGGACTCAATTACCAGTTTTCTTTAAATCATTCTGTGATTGATTCTTCAGACGTCGATCGTTTACAGCTTCTAAGTTTCATTCAGGAATTTGTAAAAAAACAACCAGGTATTGATCGCGTGTTTCCATGCTCTGAATTATACAAAGAGTTAATGCCTTTACAGGTGCGAGAACGTTTTTCAAACGGGTATCATCCCAAGCGTTCCGGTGATATTCAGTTGTTATTTCAGCCGGGGTGGATTGACGGCGGGAAAAAAGGAACAACACATGGACTTTGGAATCCTTATGACAGTCATATACCTTTAATCTGGTACGGAAGGGGAATACCTAAAGGGCGGTCGAATAATGTGGTGTACATGACGGACATCGCTCCAACACTTGCGGCACTGCTTCGTATACAAATGCCAAATGGCTGTATTGGCAGTCCAATACTACCTGTTTTGTCTGAAAAGTAACAGGCAGGATATCGCTTTAATGAGTTTAATCCTGTGGCATTAATCTTGCAAATGGATGTATTATATGTTCAGTTAGGATTTATACTAGCCGGACTGACAAAATGACTAAATTATGATGAAGCAAAAAGAGCAGTCAATGTTTATGAGTTCGCAGGAGGAGGATGTTGACTTTTTACCGATCATTCCGCTTAATGAAACAGATCAGGAAGATGACAAAATTGTCATCGGCAACGATATTCCTATTTTACCTCTCCGTAACACAGTTTTATTTCCGGGGGTTGTACTACCAATTACGGTAGGTCGTGATAAAAGTATTCAGGCGGTGAATGAAGCATACAAAGCCGATAAGCTTGTAGGTGTTGTTGCGCAGAAAGACAGCAATGTGGAAGACCCGGGCGTGAAAGACCTTGAAGGAGTAGGAACGGTGGCTCGTGTAGTGAAACTAATAAAAATGCCGGATGGCGGTACTACTGTCATCATTCAGGGCAAGAAAAGATTTGAGTTGCGCGAAATCACAACTGAAGAGCCGTTTTTTCGTGCGAAAATCGAATTGATTGAAGAAGAGCCGGTACCGGATACAGATCATTTCCGAGCCTTAGCTGGTTCTATTAAAGATCTGGCGACGCAAATCATTCAACTTTCTCCGAATTTACCCAGTGAGGCTGCCATTATCCTTAAAAACATTGAAAACCCGGGCTTTCTTATTCACTTTGTCAGCAATAACCTCAACTCAGATATCACGGAGAAACAAAAGCTGCTGGAGATGCAGAACCTCACACAACGTGCGGAACTGCTGATGAATTTATTGCAACGCGAATTGCAATATGCAGAATTAAAAAACAAAGTTACCAGCAAAACAAGAACTGAACTCGATAAACAGCAACGTGACTACTTTCTTCAACAGCAATTGAAAAGTATAAAGGAGGAGCTTGGTGGCGATTCCAACGACCTTGAGATTCAGGAGATGAAGAAAAAAGCCGAAACCAAAAAATGGTCGGAGGAAGCAGCGCAAATGTTCAAAAAGGGAATTGAGAAGTTGGAAAGGATGCATCCGTCAACGCCCGATTATTCAGTTGTTTACAACCACCTCGACTTGCTGCTGGATCTTCCGTGGGGTGAATATACAGATGACCAGTATGATCTGAAGAAAGCAAAAAAAGTATTAGACCACGATCATTACGGAATTGATAAAGTAAAAGAACGTATTCTTGAATATCTGGCCGTCCTTAAATTAAAAGGCGACATGAAAAGTCCGATCCTATGCTTGTTTGGTCCGCCCGGTATTGGAAAAACATCACTGGGAAAAAGCATTGCATCAGCATTGGGAAGAAAGTATGTTCGGATTAGCCTTGGTGGCTTACATGATGAAAGTGAAATCAGAGGTCATCGCAAAACATACATTGGTGCGATGCCCGGTCGTGTTCTTCAATCATTGCGTAAGGTACATTCATCTAATCCGGTGATGATTCTGGATGAGATAGATAAAGTTGGTACAGATTTCAGAGGCGATCCCTCCAGTGCATTGCTTGAGTTGTTGGATCCGGAGCAGAACCATTCTTTTTACGACAATTATTTGGAGCTGGAATATGATCTCTCCAAAGTGTTGTTCATCGCAACAGCAAATAATTTGGCAACTATTCAGCCGGCGTTGCGCGACAGGATGGAGATTATTGATCTGTCGGGTTACGCAGTAGAGGAAAAAGTAGAGATAGCGAAAAGGCATCTTGTTCCGAAACAACAGGAGGCGCACGGATTAAAACAGAATCCATTCAAAATAGGAGATAGTGTGCTCCAAAAAATCATTGAAG
>Ga0315902_10010814_pt1 | contig 12052 bp, 15 predicted proteins | sample LakEriMetagenome_9_FD_203523 | JGI IMG/M metagenome (GOLD analysis project Ga0315902, IMG submission 203523) | Freshwater fungal communities from buoy surface, Lake Erie, Ohio, United States - Buoy 12 MA117 | ecosystem: Environmental > Aquatic > Freshwater > Lake > Lake biofilm | place: USA... | reverse complement strand
GGAACTCTACGTAAATCGAGGGCGAGACATGCGCCTCGTATTCCACTTCGGCTTCGGCCAGGGCCGTTCGGCAGTGGGTGCACCAGTGCACGGGCTTCTTGCCCTTGTAGACCATGTCCTGCTCGACGAAGCGACCGAGGGCGCGGACGATGGACGCCTGATAGCGGAACGCCATGGTCTTGTACGGCTCGTCCCACAGGCCCAGGATGCCGAGGCGCTTGAAATCGCGCCGCTGGATGTCGAGGTACTTCTCGGCATAGGCCCGGCACTCGCGGCGGAAGTCGGCCGTCGTCATGGTCCGCTTCTTCGGTCCCAGTTCGCGGTCGACCTTCAGTTCGATGGGCAGGCCGTGGCAGTCCCAGCCGGGCAGATAGGGGGCGTCGAAGCCGGCCATGTTGTGCGACTTGACCACCAGATCCTTGAGGATCTTGTTGAGCGCGGTGCCGATGTGAATCTCGCCGTTGGCGTACGGGGGGCCGTCGTGCAGCAGATAGGTCGGGGCGCCCTGACGTGCCTGCCTGATCTGGCCATAGAGGTCCATGGCGTCCCAGCGGGCGATGGCCTCGGGTTCGGCCGTCTGCAGGTTGGCCTTCATTGAAAAGGTCGTGCGGGGCAGGTTGCAGGTGTCTTTCCAGTCAGCCATGGCGAGCCTCTATTGTAATGTCAGGGGCGGAGGACGCGCGGGAGGCGCGGCAGGCGACGCATGTCAGATACACGGCCGGTCACCACAGTGTTTTTCGACGTCGACTTCACCCTCATTTATCCGGGGCCAACCTTCCAGGGGCCGGGCTATGCCTCGGCGTGCCGCCGGTTCGGGGTGGAGGTCGACCCGGGGCGGTTTGATGCGGCGGTGAAGGCCTCGTCGTTCATCCTCGATGACGTCGAGGAGCCCCTCTACCAGGACGACCTCTTCATCCACTACACCGCCTCGATCATCGAGCACATGGGGGGGCGGGGCGCTTCGGTCATCGATGCCGCCCGCAGCATCTATCTCGAGTGGGCGGTCAACCATCACTTCGAGCTGTATGACGATGCGGTCGAGGTGCTGCAGGCGCTGCTGGATCGGGGCTTCCATCTCGGGCTGATCTCCAACAGCCACCGCAGCCTCGAGGCGTTTCTCGAGCACTTCGCGCTGACCGCGCTGGTCAGCACGACGATTTCGTCGCACGAACACGGTTATCTCAAACCGCATCCCAGCATCTTCGTCGAGGCCCTCGCGCGGGCCGGGGCCACGGCAGACCGCTCGCTGATGGTCGGTGACAGTCTCACGGCCGATGTGGGCGGGGCGCTGGCGGCGGGCATGCGGGCGTTGCTGTTGCGGCGGTCGGGCGACCATCCACCCGGAGTGCCGGCAGGAGTGCCGGTCATCCGGTCGCTGCACGAGGTTCTGCAGCACGTCTGATATTCTCAGGGCCGTCCATGTCCGCCATCACGATCCGCCAGCTGTCAACCTACGAAGACTACAAGCGCGTCTACGACCTGGAACGCACCGTGTGGGGGTTTTCAGACCCGCTCGACATGGTGCCTCCGGTGGTGTTCACCATCACGGTGAAGCGCGGGGCCATCCTGCTCGGGGCCTTCGACGCCGACGACCGGATGGTGGGCTTCTCGTACTCGCTGGTGGGGATGAAGGACCGCACGCCGCTGCAGTGGTCGCACATGACCGGCGTGCTGCCCGAGTATCGGGGAGGGCTGGGGCTACGCCTGAAGCAGGTCCAGCGCGAGCGGGCCATCGAACTGGGCTACACCCTGATCGAGTGGACGTTCGACCCGCTGCAGACGATGAACGCGCACCTCAACATTGCCAAACTGGGCTGCGTGGCCGAGGAGTACCACCGGAACGTGTACGGCGAGTCGACGAGCGAGCTGCACCGAGGCACGCCGACCGACCGCCTGGTGGCGCAGTGGCACATCACTGAACCCCATGTGGAACGCCGGCTGCAGACGCCCGAGGCCATGCGGGTCACCAGTGCCGAGGTCGGGGCGGCCCCGACGATCAACCGCACTGCCGCGCGCGGGGCGTTCCGCGCGTGCGAGGCCATCGATCTGGCCATGGACGCACCTCGGCTGTGGCTCGAGATTCCCGTGGGCTGGACCGAGCTGCAGCGCGACGAACCCGAGATGGCCATGGCGTGGCGCCTGCAGACCCGCGAGGTGTTCGAGGCCTATTTTGCCCGGGGCTACCGGGTCGTCGACTTCACGGTGCGGCGGGAGGACGGCGTGGGCCGCTACCTGCTGGCCGACCGCACGCGCGTCGGGATGCAGTCGGGCAGCTAGCCCGGCGGCCAGGCGAGCGACCGGCCGGCCAGTACGTGCAGATGAATGTGGAACACCGTCTGCCCGGCGTCGGCGTTGCAGTTCATCACGGTCCGGAACCCCGACTCGCCGTATCCGGCCGCCTGGGCGATGGCTGCGGCACGCCGCTGGAGTCGACCGACGAGGGCATCGTGTTCGGGCGATAGCTCGTTGAGGGTGGCGATGTGGGCCCGCGGCACGACCAGCACATGCAGGGGGGCCTGCGGGTGGATGTCGTGGAAGGCGATGAGGTCGTCGTCTTCGTAGACTTTCGATGCCGGGATGCTTCCCTCGGCAATGCGGCAGAAGAGGCAGGTCATGCCCCGACATGCTGCCTCACGGCGGGGGCAGGCGACAAGCGGTCAGGCGGTGCGCGTGGCCACGACCATGCGGGGAATGCCCTGCAGGTCGGGTCGGATGGCCTCGAGGCGCAGTGACGGCGCCCTGTGCACCAGGGAGGCGACGGCGGCGTCCTGACCGGCGCCGATTTCCATCAGCAGGGTGCCTCCGATGGTCAGCGCCTCCGGCGCAGAGGCGACGAGGCCGGCGATGACATCGAGACCCTCGGGGCCCGAGAAGAGTGCCTGGGCGGGCTCGTAGCGCACCACTTCGTCCATGAGGGTGGCGCGGTCGCGCTCGGCGATGTAGGGCGGGTTCGACACGATGAGATCCCAGGGCCCGTGGGCGTCGGCGAGCAGCGTGCCGTGGTGCCACGCCACGGTCGCCTGATGGCGGGCGGCGTTGCGAACGGCGATGCGGAGGGCGCCTTCCGAGACATCGGTGGCAGACACCTGCGCCAGTGGACGCTCGCAGGCGAGCGTGACGGCGAGGCATCCGCTGCCGGTGCCGACGTCAAGCACCCGGCATGTCCTGGCCGGGTCGAGCCGGCGCAGGGTTTCTTCCACCAGCAGTTCGGTCTCGGGCCGGGGAATCAGCACACCCGGGCCGACCTCGAAAGCCCGGCCGAAGAACTCCTGCTCGCCGATGATGTAGGCCATCGGTTCCCGCGAGGTGCGCCGTGCCACGAGCGCGTCGAACGCCTCCCGGGTCACCGTGGATGGCCACTCGTCCCGCAGGCAGACCAGCAGCGACGCCCGGTCAAGGCCCAGTGCGTGACGGGCCAGCCACTCGGCATCGCGCGTGGCCTCGTCCTCGGGAATGCCAGCGGCCTGCAGCACCTGCCGGGCCTGCCGCAGCACCTCGTGGATGCGCATCGGGAGGGCTAGAGTCCCGTCCCGACGGCGGTGACTTCCTTGAGCTTTTCGGCGGTGTAGTAGGTCGTCAGCGCGTCGATCAGTTCGGCCAGGTTCCCGTCGAGGACGGCGGTCAGCTGATGCGTCGTGAAGTTGATTCGGTGGTCGGTGATGCGGCTCTGCGGGAAGTTGTAGGTGCGGACCTTCTCGGAGCGGTCCCCGGAGCCCACCTGTCCGCGGCGCTCCTTGGCGATGGCATCCTGCTGCTTCTGCATCTCGAGGTCGTACAGCCGCGAGCGCAATACCTTGAGGGCCTTTGCGCGGTTCTTGATCTGCGACTTTTCGTCCTGCTGCGACACCACGATCCCGGTCGGCAGGTGGGTCACGCGCACGGCCGAGTAGGTCGTGTTCACGCTCTGCCCGCCGGGGCCGCTCGAGCAGAAGGTGTCGATGCGCAGGTCCTTATCGTTGATCTGGATGTCGATGTCGTCGGCTTCGGGCAGCACGGCCACGGTGGCCGTCGAGGTGTGGATGCGCCCTGAGGCCTCGGTGGCCGGCACGCGTTGCACGCGGTGCACGCCGCTCTCGTACTTGAGGCGGCTGTACGCGCCCTGGCCGGTGATGCTCACAATGACTTCCTTGAGCCCGCCCTGACCGGCTTCGCTCATGCCCAGCACCTCGAGCTTCCAGCCCTGGCGCTCGGCATAACGCGTGTACATGCGGTAGAGCTCGCCGGCAAAGAGCGCCGCCTCCTCGCCGCCGGTGCCGGCCCTGAGTTCCACCAGCACGTTCTTGTCGTCGTTCGGGTCCTTGGGAATGAGCAGGATCTTGAGCTCATCGACGATGCGCGACTGTCTGGCTGTGAGGTCGGCCAGCTCTTCCTGAGCGAGGTCGCGCATCTCGGGGTCGCCGCCCTTCATCAGTTCCTCGGCCTGCGTGATTTCGGCGCTTACGGTGCGGTGCTCGCGATACTTGAGCACGAGGGCCTCGATGTCGGCGAGCATCTTGGCCTGCTTGCGGTACTCGGTCGGGTCCGACTGCACCTCGGCAGTTCCGAGTGAGGAGGTGAGCTCCTCGTAGCGCATTTCCACGGCGGCAAGCTTGTCAAACACGATCAGGGCCTCTGAAAGAACCGGAAAAGGCGTGCCCCGGACGGGCGCGCCGGAACTGAGCCGGCAGTGCTAGCCGCCGGAGACCGGCGGCAGGAACGCGACTTCATCACCGTCGGAGATGGGTGAGGTGCGGCGGGCATATTCGGCGTTGACGGCGCACGACACGGCCCGCTCGTAGGGCGCGAGGGACGGATGCCGCGTGACGAGCTGCTGCCACACATCCGCCACGGTCGGGGCGTCCCCGGGGCACTCGCAGTCGAGGTCGCCGGTGCCTGCCAGCTCGCGCAGGCGGGCGAAGAGCCGCACGGTCACGCGCATGCGAGCCTCATGGCCTCTGCCTTCGCAGCGGCATCATCTGGATCAGCGGTGGCTCCTTCGACCCAGTCTTCCCCGCCCTCGAAGAATTCGTGTTTCCAGATGGGGACGATCTGCTTGATGCGCTCGATGCTGTAGCGCGTGGCCGCGAAGGCGTCGGCCCGGTGCGGAGAGCCCGCGGCGATGACCACGCTGGCCTCGCCGATGGCGAGCGGTCCGGTGCGATGGTGAATAGCCACGCGGGTCGTGGGCCAGGTCTCGGCGCACTCGGCCAGGATGCGGTCAAGGGCCTTGAGGGCCAGAGGCTCATAGGCTTCGTAGACCAGCCGGGTGACGCGCCGCCCGGCGTGGTGGTTGCGCACCACCCCCACGAATGTGCACACGGCGCCGTGGCCCGGGTCGTCGACCAGTCGGGCGAGGGCGACCGGATCGAGCACGGCCGGCGTGATGGCCGTCAGAGAAGACATGCGTGACACGAGTATACGCGTGATGAGGCGTGCCTTCAGGGGGCGCCAACGCCTCGCCAGAAGTGGTCGAGGGGCTGATGGCCCCGACCGACGTCGACGCCGCTGTGCATGGCGCCGGCAATGTAACGCTTTGCGGCGGCCACGGCCTCGACGAGTGGCACTCCCAGCGCCAGCTGGGCGGCCACCGACGCCGCCATGGTGCAGCCGGTGCCGTGGGTGTGGCGGCTGCGCACCCGGGGACCGACCAGCTCGTGCAGTTCGCCTCCCTCGTACACCACGTCGACCACGGTGTCGCCGTCGAGATGTCCGCCCTTGACGACCGCGGCTGACGCCCCCATGCCGGCCAGACGCCGGGCGGCCTCGCGCATGTCGTCCGTGGTCCGGATGGGGAGACCGGTCAGCACTTCCGCCTCGGGGATGTTGGGGGTCACGACGCGTGCCAGCGGCAGCAGCTGCGTGATCACCGCGCGCACGGCATCGTCGTTGAGCAGGCGGTCGCCGCTCTTGGCCACCATCACCGGGTCGACGACGACCTGCGGCAGGTGGTGACGGCGCAGGGCCGCGGCCACGGTGTCCACGAGTTCAGGCGTCCCGAGCATGCCGGTCTTGACGGCGTCGCAGCCGATGTCGGAGATCACGGCCTCAATCTGGGCGGTGACGATGGCGGGTGGCACGAGGTGCACGGCGGTGACGGCGACGGTGTTCTGGGCCGTGAGTGCGGTGATGGCCGAGGTGCCGTAGACCCCCCAGGCGGCAAACGTCTTGAGGTCGGCCTGAATGCCGGCCCCGCCGCCGGAATCAGAGCCGGCGATTGTCAGGGCCCGGGGCCTGCCGATAGAATCCATAGCCATGTCGCTTATCGCTGCCTCTGTTGCCTCGCCTGCCACGCTGCTTGACCGTCTGACGGTGTCGTCCACCTCTGCACGCCTGCTGGCCGTGGCGGGTGTGGCGGCGGCGACCGGCGTAGCGTCGCAGGTGTCCGTTCCGCTGCCCTTCACGCCAGTGCCGCTGACCCTGCAGCCGATGGTGGTGCTGCTGGGCGGCGGGGTGCTCGGGGCTCGCCTGGGCGCGGCGAGCCAGTGCCTTTATCTTATGGCGGGTGTGGCCGGCCTGCCGGTGTTCGCGCTCTCAGCCGACCTGTCCATGGGCCTGCTGCGCCTGCTGGGTCCCACGGGGGGCTACCTGATGGCCTATCCGCTGGCTGCGGCGGTGGTGGGCGCGCTGGCCCAGCGCGGGCTGGACCGCCGCATCGGCGGGTCGGTGCTGGCGATGCTGGCCGGGCTGGCGGTGCTGTTTGCGGGCGGGGTCGCGTGGCTGGCGAAGGATGCCGGCTGGCAGACGGCCCTGCTGCTGGGGTTCTATCCGTTTGTCCTGGTGGATGTCCTGAAGGTGGCGGCGGCCGCGACGCTGCTGCCGACGGCCTGGCGCCTGCTCGGGCGGCAGGCTGACTGACCATCCGCTCAGCGGCGGAAGATCAGCACGTACTGGAACGGCAGGAAAGTCTCGGTCCGGTCGAGCGTGAGCCCGGCCCGGGCCGCGTCGGCCTCGATGCGCGCGGGAGCCACCCGTTCGGTGGCATCCGGTCCCGGACCGCCCTCGCCCGGGCGGAAGTCGATGATGGCGAGCCGGCCGTTGGGCGTCAGCGCCGTGGCCAGCCTCCGCAGAAGCGCGGGTGCGTCGATCAGTTCGTGATACGCATCGACCAGGAGGATGGCATCCATGGCCCCTGAGGGAAGCCTCGGATCGATGGGAGTGCCCAGGACCGTGCGGACATTCCTCCGCCCCTGCCCCTGGACGCGCCGTTCGATGGCCGCGAGCATTTCGGGCTGGACGTCCTGCGCGTAGACGCGACCGCCGGGCCCGACGCGCGCCGAGAGGCGCACGGTGAACCATCCGGCCCCGGCTCCCACGTCGGCCACGACGGAGTTGTCGCCAATCGACAGCGCATCCATGATGCGCTCGGGCATCTGCCAGGCGTCGCGGTCCGGGGCTTCGAGGACGCCGAGGTCGACGGGGGCAGAGCGCCGGGGTGCCGTCTGTGCCTGCAGGACGTGGGTTCCTCCGGCAATCGTCGAGACCACCAGACAACAGGCAGCGAGCGGAAGGCTGACGCACTGCATGGGATGTTTCATAATACGTCCTGCATGCTGCCTGATTTCTTTGCGTCTGTCCTCGACCTGATCATCAAGACCTCGACCGACCTGCCCCCTGATGTGCGGGCCGCCATCGCGGCGGCGCGGGCGCTCGAGGCCGGCGACTCGCGTTCGGGCATGGCGCTGCGCATCATTGCCGAGAACATCGACCAGGCGGCCACGGGGGAGGGGGCCATCTGCCAGGACACCGGCATGCCCACCTTCGAGGTGAAGGCCCCGGTGGGCGCCAACCAGGTCTGGATGAAGCAGCAGATCAAGGCCGCCGTCGCCGAGGCGACGCGCCTCGGGAAGCTGCGCCCCAATTCGGTCGATTCGATCACCGGGGAGAACAGCGGCACCAATCTGGGTCCCGGCACGCCGGTCATCCACTTCGAGCAGTGGGATCGCGACGAAATCGACATCCGCCTCATCCTGAAGGGCGGCGGGTGCGAGAACATGAACGTCCAGTACTCGCTGCCCACCGAGCTGCCGAAGCTCGGCCGGGCCGACCGCACGCTCGAGGGGGTGCGCAAGTGCATCCTGCATGCGGTGTGGCAGGCCCAGGGCAAGGGCTGCGGGCCCGGTGCCATCGGCGTGGCGATCGGCGGCGACCGCACCAGCGGCTACACCGAGGCAAAGCAGCAGCTGTTCCGCACCCTCGATGACGTGAACGACGATCCGAGACTGGCGGCGCTCGAGGCCGAGGTGATGCGCGAGTGCAACACGCTGGGCATCGGGACGATGGGATTCGGCGGCAAAGTGTCGCTCATCGGCTGCAAGATCGGGGCGCTGAACCGGCTGCCGGCGAGCTTCTTCGTGTCGGTGGCTTACAACTGCTGGGCGTTCCGCCGGCTGGGCGTGCAGCTCGACGGTCAGACGGGGGCCCTGCGTCGCTGGATTTACCGCGACCCGTCGGTGCCGACCGTGCCGATGTTCGATCAGTCGGGGTTTGTGCGCAGCGGCCGCGAGATTTCGCTGCAGTCACCGCTCAGCGAGGCCGATGTGCGCCAGCTGAAGGTGGGCGACATCGTGCTGATCAGCGGGCCGGCCTACACCGGTCGCGATGCCGTGCACCATCACCTGATGTCACACGACGCGCCGGTGGACCTGCGCGGGTCGGTGCTATATCACTGCGGGCCGGTCGTGGCGAAGACGGCCGACGGGGGCTGGCGTGTGACGGCCGCGGGCCCGACGACCAGCATCCGCGAGGAGCCCTACCAGGCCGACATCATCGGCAAGTTCGGCATCCGGGCCGTCATCGGGAAGGGCGGCATGGGGGCGAAGACGCTGGCCGGCCTCAAGCAGCATGGGGCGGTCTACCTGAACGCGATCGGCGGGGCGGCCCAGTATTACGCCCGCAGCATCGAGCAGGTAACCGGAGTCTCGTTCCTCGAGTTCGGGACGCCCGAGGCAATGTGGCATCTGCAGCTCACCCGCTTCCCGGCTATCGTGACCATGGATGCGCACGGGAACAGCCTGCACGCCGAGGTGGAAGCCGAGACCGGGACGGCCCTGGCCGGGCTGGTCCACCCGCCGGCCTGACCGGGCGCCATTTGATAGAATCAGGTTATGCACACAGAACAGCAGACCTCCAGTGCGGTGGACATGCCGGTGATGCCTCCTGCCGCGAGCTTCATCACGGTGACCGAGGCGGCGGCGAGCAAGATCCGCGAGCTGCTGGCTGAGGAAAACAAGAGCGACAGCGGCCTGCGCGTGTTTGTGCAGGGCGGCGGGTGCTCCGGATTCCAGTACGGCCTGATGATCGAAGAGTCGGGGGCCGGCGTCGGCGACCAGGCGTTCGAGTCGAACGGCGTGCGGCTGTTTGTCGACCCGGTCAGCGTCAGCTACCTCAAGGGTGCGGAAGTCGACTTCGTCGACACCATCACGGGCGGCGGGTTCACCATCAAGAACCCGAATGCCACGTCGACCTGCGGGTGCGGGCAGTCGTTCAACGCGTAGGCCCGGCCCGGGCCGTGCCGAAGGAGCCTGTGGGCGTCGCTTCCTGCCTTCCCGACCTCGAGCAGTTGCGCCCGGCCGGGACCAAGCGGTCGAGCAAGCGCGAGTTCATCGTCTCGGTGTTCCTCCGCCAGGAGGGACACCTGAGCGCGGACGACCTTGTGGCGCTCATCCGCCGTGAGGATCATCGCATCAGCCGCGCCACCGTCTATCGCACCCTGCACTGGATGGTGGACGCCGGCCTGGCGCGGAAGGTCGACTTCGGCGAGGGACGGTTCCGCTTCGAGCACTCGTATCGGCACCCGCGCCACTTTCACCTCATCTGCACGGCCTGCCACCAGTCGTTCGAGTTCCTGAGTTCCGACATCGAAGCCCTCATCGAGGAGGTGGCGGCGGCGCGCGCCTTCACGGCGGCCCAGGTCGTGGTGCAGGTGCACGGGGAATGCGAGGCGTGCCGCACCGGGCGCACCTCTTCGGCGGTCGTCGCGGCGACGTCCGAGCGCCTGTTTGCGAGGGATGCACTGCGCATGGCCATCGCCACCGAGCGCAGTGGCCTCGAGTTCTACACGAGGGCCGCCCGCATCGCGCAGGATCCGCGCGGCCGCGAGATGTTCGCGGCGCTGGCGACTGAAGAACAGGACCACCTGGCGACGCTGGAGCGCCGCTATCGTGAGCTGCTGGCTGACGACCCGTCGCTTGAGTCGCAGCCGACATTCCTGTTCTTCAAGGGCGCGGCGCATGGCCTCTTTGCGGCCGGCGCCGAGGAGGTGCAGCGCGAGGGCGTCGACGATCTCGAGGCGCTGCGCATCGGCATCCGCTGCGAGCGCGGTTCGCACCGGTTCTTCAAGCGCTACGGCGCGCGCTTCGAGGATTCCGAAGGCAAGCAGATCTTCCTCGAGTTTGCGGAGGAGGAGCGCCAGCACCTGGCGCTGCTGATTCGTGAGTATCGGGCGCTACGCGATCGGCGGCAGTCGTCGTGATTGACCTGCACATGCACACGACCGCGTCAGACGGACGCCTGACGCCAGCTGAACTGGTGGCCCGAGTGGCGGCCGCCGGGCTCACGGTCATCGCGGTGACCGACCACGACACCGTCGGGGCCGTGGACGAAGTGACGGCCCTCGCCGCCTCGCACGGCGTCCGCGTGGTGCCCGGGGTCGAGCTGACGGCCGTCGACGGGGGTCGCGACGTGCACATGCTGGCGTACTTCATCGACCACCGCGATGCGGGGTTTGAAGCTTTCCTCGGCCGCCAGCGCGAGCGGCGGGTCGAGCGCGTGCAGGCCATCGGTGAACGGCTCGCCCGCGCCGGGGTGCCGCTTGACGTCGACGCCCTGCTACACGAGGCCCGCGAGCGCCCGGGCACATCGGTGGGCCGTCCCTGGATTGCGCGTGCGCTGGTGCGGAGCGGCCATGCCTCGAGCGTGGCCGATGCCTTCGAGCGGCTGCTGGCAACCGGCCAGCCCGGGTTCGTGCCGCGCCAGGGGCCGAGTCCGTTTGAAGTGGTGGCGCTGGTCCACGGCATCGGCGGCGTGGTGTCGTTTGCCCATCCCGCCGTCACGAAGCGCGACGACCTGATCGAGCCGCTGGTCAGCGAGGGGCTCGATGCGATCGAGGTCTACCACTCGGATCAGGGCCCGGACACCAGGGCACGCTACCGGACCCTGGCGGATGACCTGGGTGTGGCGGTCAGTGGTGGCTCGGACTTTCATGGCACCGGAGAGACCCGCGCCACCCTTGGGCGGGTGTGGCTGCCTGCCGCCGATTTTGCGCGGCTTGAAGCCAGACGCGGCTTCCGCACGGGCCCTGACGCATGACCATGCCACGCCTGCTGGAGATGCGGAACCTGAGTCGGGCCTACCAGGGCCTGAGGCCCCTGCGCATCCGCGACCTGCAGGTGGCCCCCGGTGCCGTGCTGCACCTCACCGGGTTCGATGCTGAGGCGGCTGAGATGTTCGTGCACCTGCTGACTGGGGCCGCCCTGCCCGACGAAGGCGACGTGCGGCTCTTCGGCACCAGCACGCGCGACATCACCGATGCCGAGGGCTGGCTCCGTTCGCTCGACGCTCTGGGGCTCGTCAGCCACCGGGCGGTGCTCGTGGACATGCTGAGCGTGCGCCAGAACATGGCCATGCCCCTGACGCTGCAGGTCGACCCGATGCCGGACGAGGTACGGGCGCAGGTCGAGGCGCTGGCTGGCGAGGCCGGGGTGAGGCTGTCACTGCTCGACGTGCCTCTGGGGCGCATCGACCCCGAGACGCACGTGCGCGTGCGGCTGGCCCGGGCCCTAGCGCAGTCGCCGACGCTCATCGTGGCTGAACATCCGACGGTCGGTGTGCCGCGCGAGGCGGTGGCCGGGCTGGCGCGCGACGTGGCGGCTATCGCCAGGCATCGCCAGGCGGCGCTGCTGACACTGACTGCCGATCCCGAGTGGGCCGGGCATGCCGGTGGTGAGGTGCTGACACTCAGTGCCCGGACTGGCGAACTGACGAAGGGGGGAAGTTTTCTGGAACGGGTCAGGCGCGCACTGGGTGGTGGCTAGGAGACCCGCGTTATGATCGCGCACGGAAGCGAACGGGGCCA
>Ga0315902_10010811_pt1 | contig 12056 bp, 6 predicted proteins | sample LakEriMetagenome_9_FD_203523 | JGI IMG/M metagenome (GOLD analysis project Ga0315902, IMG submission 203523) | Freshwater fungal communities from buoy surface, Lake Erie, Ohio, United States - Buoy 12 MA117 | ecosystem: Environmental > Aquatic > Freshwater > Lake > Lake biofilm | place: USA... | reverse complement strand
TGGCTACGCGGGTCGAGCTTCAGCAGGTTCCCCTCGATGGTGATCTCCACCCGCCGGCCGAGTTCGCCGCCGAGTTTGACCTGGCGGACGTCGACCGGGTGCAGAACATCCGCCGCCGCCGGCCGATCCTGCGCCACACCGGCCGCTGTCAGGCTGATCGCGACCACGGCCGCCAGCGTCATGTGCTGCGCGCGTTCGAGCATGGGTTGCTCCCTGGAATAGATGCCGTCGTTACGGCGGATGGAGGCCGAAGAAACTTAGACCAGTCAATGTCACTTCCGCAACGGTCTCCCGGCTGACGAGCAACCCGCGAGCCTCGGGGGGAACCGTCCGGGCGTCCGGAGGCGGTTCCCCGAAACGCCACTCACTCTGTGATTCGGCGCAAAGACGCCGTGGTAGCGATGCCGGTGCTTCCGCGGCGGGGCGGGGCCCGCATGCGGCGGGCTCGGCTCAGCCGGGAAATGCCTGCGGATGTGCCACCGGGCTCGCGTTCAGGCCAGCAGTTCGTCCACCACCCGCCGGCTGTCTCCGAAGCCGGCCGCGGGCACGCCCAGCCGCTCCGACATCGTCCGCAGCACGTCGGAGACGGTGGTCTCCTCGGGCTTGACGCTCTTGTCCGGATAGCCTTGGAAGTTCTTGTGCGGATTGAACCGCAGGTGGCTGCCGTGCCTGAGGCCCAGGCTGCTGCCGCCGGCCAGGAGCATCGGCATGTTGGACGCGATGTGCGTCCAGCTCATGCCGCCGCCGTACAGCACCATGGTGTTGGAGAGCAGCGTGCCGTCGCCGTCCGGCGTCTCCTCCAGCCGCTGCAGGAACCGGGCCAGGTGGGCGACGAACCACTTGTCGACCGCCTCCAGGAAGGCGTAATTGGCCGCCGCTTCCTGCTCGGGCGTGAAGTTCGTGGCGTGCGACGCCTGGTGGTGCGACATCTTGCCGAACTCGGGCCACTGGGCGAAAAACTCGTGGCCCGAACCGCAGGTCAGGAGCGAGACGACCCGCGTCTGATCGTTGCGGAGCGCCAGGGCGACGATGTCCAGCATCGTCGCGAAGTAGTCCTGCCGCTGCCGCTGCGGATCGACGTCGAGCGTGAAGTCCTCCGGCTTGATCGGCAGAGGCTGGGACGAGAAGTAGCCGCGGTCGGCCTGGAGCCGCCCCTCGACGTCGCGGACGGTCTCCAGGTAGTCGTCGAGCTGGCGGCGGTCGCTCTGGCCGAGCCGCCGCGTCAGGCTCTTGGCCTGGTCGCCGACCAGATCGAGGAGGCTCGACCGTCGATCCAGCCGCTGCATGACGTCCGGCGAGCCGAACAGCTCGCCGAACAGCCGCCGCAGATTGTTTTCGGCGAACACCGCTGCCCCCTGGGCGTCGAACGAAGCCGTGACGTTGCCCCCGGGGGCGCTGAGCACCAGGCTGGGGATCCGCGTCCGTCCGCCGATGCCGGCGGCAATGTGCTGGTCGATCGAGACCGTGTTCGGCTGATTGACCATGCTGTCCTTCATCTTGAACTTCTCGTTGCCCGTCAGCCACACGCCGACCTCGTAATGGCCGCCACCCCCGCCCTTGGCATGCTCCAGCCCGGAGAAGATCGTCAGCTCCTTGCGGAACGGCTCCAGGGCCGCCAGCGTGCTGCTCATCTTGTAGTCGCGGCCGAACTCCTTGGGATGCCATCGCCACATGTTGACGCCGCTGGGGACCATGAAGAACACGGCCCGTCCGCGGGCGGCGCCGGCCGCCGGCCCCCGGTCCGACCCGACCGCCAGGCTCTCCAGCCAGGGCAGCGGCATGCAGACTCCGGCCGCCCGGAGAAATGTGCGTCGATTGAACATGCCGCGGTCCTCCTACCCTCGTGTGAACGAATCGGTCCCGACGATCGACTTGATGATCTCCCGCAACCGCCACCCATCCCGCTCGGCCCGTTGCGCGAGGCCGCGGATCAGCTCGTCGTCAGCCAGATTGAGCGGGCGGCTCAGGGCGTAGGCCGTCAGCCGGCGGATGAGCAGTTCGCCGAACTGGTACCGCGCCGCCGCCCCGTCGGCCGCGCTCCCGGCCTGCAAGAGGGCCGCGAACCCGCCCAGGTCGGAGAACGACCGCCCATCCGGCAGCTTCCCCGAGCAGTCCACGACCGGAGCCGGGCCGCCGGGCTTGTCCACCTTGTGCACGACCTTCTGACCGAGGTGGTCGAAGTCACCCCAGGCGAAGCCCAGGGGATCGATCTTCCGGTGGCACAGGGCGCAGGTCGCGACCTCGGTGTGCATCGCGACCCGTGCCCGAAGCGGCAGCGCCTTGATGGCCTTGTTCGCCTTGGACTGGGCCTCCAGCGGCTCCACGTTCCCCGGCGGCGTGCCGGGGTGCTCCCCGAGGAACCGGTCGAGGAGGTACACGCCCCGGAGGATCGTCGGCTCCGTGGTGCCACGGGACGCCGCCGCCACGACCCCCGCCATCGTCAGCCAGCCCAACCGCCGCTCGGCGGGGGCGGCGACGACGCGGAACGCTTCCCCCTCCACGCCGTCGATGCCGTAAAACCGTGCCAGGCGGTCGTTGACCGTGAGCGAGTCGCCGGCGATCAGCTCCTGCACGGGTCGATTGTTCCGCAGCAGATGCTCGAAATACCGCACCGGCTCGACCGCCAGGTCGTGCTCCAGCCGCTGCTCCCGGACTTCCGCCGCCTTGGCGGAGCCGAACGTCCGCTGCACCAGGCCGAAATCGATCGGATCCTGGGCGAGCCGATCCAGCAACAGCAGCCGGGTGACGAAGTCCGCGGCGAACACCCCGCTGCGGGGGTCGTCGATCATCCGCTCGACCTGCGCCGCCAGCACGGCCGGATCCTGCAGCTTCCCGGAGACGCCCAGTGCCGACAGCTCGCCGTCGGGGCGGCCACCCCAGAGGAAGAACGACAGCCGATTGGCCAGCTCCAGGCCCGACAGCGGCGCGGGCGTGGCGGCCTTGTGCTCGACCAGGTACAGGGCGTGAGGTGACACGAGGACGGCGACCAGCGGCTCCCGCAGGGCGCCGTCGCGGCTCTGGCCCTCGGCCCGTCGCCGCCTGTAGAACTCGACCAACGGCCCGACCTCCTCCTCCGTGACCGGACGCCGCCAGGCCCTGGTGGCCACGTCGCGGAGAATCGCCGCCGCCCGGGCCGGCTCGTCGGCGACACCCTCGCCCGCCGCCGTGACCGCGCGGTGCAGCGCGATCGGCCAGGAGTCGTTTCCGGGACCCGTGATCTCCACCTGGTCGATGACCAGCTGCGGATCCTGCCAGGGCCATTCCCGCGGCTTGCCCTTCTCCCGCGGCGGCAGCACACGGTCCGCGATGGGGACGTAGTCATTGCCGATTTGCACGTTGATCTTTCCCGACCGCTCGCAGAGCAGGTAGGGAAAATCGAGCAGGCCGAGCGGGACTTCCACCACGTAATCCTGCAGGTCGTCCGCCGGATTGGCCACGCTGATGGAGGCGACGTCCACGGCGAACTTTTCGTTGACGACGTCGTTGTTGATCGACACACGCATCACGGGCGCACCTTCCCCGGGCGGGATGATCGCCCCGGCCCGAATCCGGATCCGCAGGATGCCGACCGGCCGAAAGAACGGGAGGCGGACGAACCAGGTGCCGAGGACCTGGATGCCGGCGTTTTCCCCGTACCTCGCCGTCAGCCGCACCCCGCCGGAGTCGGTCCGCGCGAGGTCTTCGGCATGCGAGTTCGCCGCGATCGACACTCCCGCCAGCTTGGACTTTCCGTCAGACGCGACCGGGGCGACCTTTCCTTCCAGGCCGAAGGGTTTCGGCTTTCCCCACGGCCCGAGTGTGCGCGGATCGATCTCGTAGGTGAACGGCTCCGGCCGGTCGCCGTCCACGATCACCGCGGCCACGGCCCGCTCCGCCAGATCGACGTACGACTTGAGGTGCAACGTCTTGAACCGCAGCAGCTCGGCGTCGTTCACCGGGCCTTCCCCCTGCGGATCGAGCGGGAGCTTCTCATGGAGCGACAGCCGCACGTGCTGGAACTGGAGGCCGAGGACGTCCTCCAGCAGCCGCGCGTACTCCACCCGCGTCAGCCGCCGCATCACCGTCCGGCTGGCGGCACCCCGCTCCGCGATCAGACCCCGCTCCGACTCGCGGCGAATCCAGGACGTCAGCGTGTCCAGGTCGTCGGCCGAGAGTCGGGGCATCTCCGGCGGCGGCATCTCGCCGCGGACCAGCTGGGAGTGCACCTTCTCCCAGGACGCCCGGGCCGCGGCATCGGCGAAACTTGCCGCCGGCATGTCGAGCCGCATGTTCGCCGCCGGCTCGCTCCCGCCGTGGCACTTGACGCAGTGCCGCGCCAGCAGTGGCCGCACGGTCCGCTCGAACGAAGCGGCGTCCTCCGCCAGGGACCGGACGGCCGACGCTGCGAAGATCGCCAGACAGCCGGCGAGTCCGAGACGGATGGCGTGGCGCATGGTGACTCCCGGCGCGGGAGGCGGAGCATCCGCCGGTCAGGCGAGCAGCTCGTCCAGCGGGCCGTGCTGGTTGAGATCCTTGAGGGTGGCGTCGGCCATGCCGAACGTCTCCCGCGGCGCACCCGCCAGGTGCAGGAGCGTCAGGTACATGTTCGCCGTCGTCCGGTGACCGGGCAGCCCGTACCCCGGATAGTCGATGTACCGGCCGGACTTCAGCCTGCCACCCATGTTGCCGATCACGACCATCGGCCACTCCCAGCACCGGCTGTGATGGGCCTCGGCTGCGTCGCTGAGGTAGACGATCACGGTGTTGTCGAGCATCGTGCCGTCGCCCTCCTTGACCGCCTCGAGCTTCTTGCACAGCCCGGCGATCAGGTCGAAGTGGAAGCGGCGGATCATGTCGTACACCTCCAACTGCGTCATGCCGTTCTCGCCGCCGCCGTGGCCGATGTGGTGCTTGCCCAGCTTGAGCCCCAGGCCGGAGAAATTGATGTCGAAATCCTTCATGCCGGCCGCCGACGAGATCGTCACCACGTTCGTCAGGCCGCAGATCAGCGACGCGGCGGCCAGGTCGAACTGGGCGTCGAGCCGATCGGTCTCCACCTTGCTCGTGTACTTGTCGTTCGTGACCGGCCCCTTCTCGCGGAGCGTGTGCTTGATGTCGTTCAGCCGGCTCTGCCGGTTGCGGAGTGTCTCGAACGTCTCCAGGTAGGCGCCGAACTGCTCCCGCTCGGGGCCCGCCAGATTCGCCGAGGCCCTCTTGACGTCGTCCTTGAGGAAGTCGAGGACGTTGTTCTTGGCGACGAACTCCTGCCGGGCTGCGCCGTCAGCGGCGCTGCCGAACAAGGCGTTGTAGGCCTGCTGCGGCTGGCAGATGATCGGCAGCAGCTTGCCCTTGCTCCAGGCCGAGATGCTGTACACGACGTTGTTGCCGAGGGTCTTGCTGATCCCCAGGCCGACGTGCGGGAAGATGCCGGGCACCGCCTTGGCGAGCGCCCCGTCGATCGTCTCGTACACCTCCGACGCTCCCTTGCGGGCCCCCGGCACGGCGCCGAGCGCGCCGTGATCGGTGGAGTGGCCGCCGCCGCAGATGCGGCCCGACAGGCCCTGCACGATCGTCAGCTTGTCCTGCCAGGCCGCCACCGGCTCGAGCGACATCGGGAGCTTCTTGCCGGCCAGCGAGACGTCGATGAACTCCGCCGGGCCGCTGGCCATCCCCTCGGGACGATCATTGCGAACGATCCCCTCCGGGGCCAGCTGCCGGGGCAACAGGCCGTTGCTCTCGACGACGAACACGAACCGCTTCGCCGTCACGGGCTGGCCGGCCGCGCGGGCCTGCAGCTGCGTCATGATCGGGTGCAGGAAGGTCGCCCCGGCGGAAAGGCCGAGGGTCTTCAGGGCGTCACGACGGCGGAAGAACATGGCGCGAACTCCGAGATTTATACGAACGTCACCGACCATCAAGTATACCCGCTGGAAACCAACCGAACTATATATCGGCGAACAGCCACAAAACTGGGTAGTTTTGCAAAAATGAACACCCCTCCTACGAGCGAAGGCGGCGAGTTGTTCAACGCGTCCGTCGAGTCGGGCAAAGTACGGTCTTTTTGCCACGCGCGGCCCCGGGACGGCTGAAAATCGCGGCCGTGCCGATTTTGGGGGTGCATGCCCGGTGGTTGAATCCGCTTCGGCTGCGGGCCGAACAAACGAGGGGCGTCGGGACGATTTTTTCGCCGTAGAGGCAGCCCGCAGCCGGGTGAGCAGTCCGCGAACGGTGGATGCCGAGACCGCGGAACAGCCTTGAGAACCACCCCCCCAGGACACGTGCCATGAGCGGTCCCCGGGCCGACCAGCCCGTCTCCCCGCACGGCCCGGCCGCCGCGGCGGGCATTCTCCTCGTCACCGGTGCCAGCCGCGGCATCGGCGCGGCGACCGCCCATGCCGCCGCCCGCGCCGGCTGGGACGTCGCCGTCAACTACGTGCGGGATGCGGCCGCCGCCACGGCCGTGGCCGACGGGGTACGGGCCGCCGGCCGGCGGGCGATGATCGTGCGGGCGGACGTCGCCGATGAGCCGCAAATCCGCGCCATGTTCGAGGCCGTGGACACCACGCTGGGCCGCCTGACGGGGCTGGTCAACAACGCCGGCGTCGTCGACATGAAGGCGCGGGTGGACGAGATGTCGCTGCACCGCCTGCAGCGGATGTGGGCGATCAACATCACGGGCTCGTTCCTCTGTGCCCGCGAGGCTCTCCGGCGCATGAGCCGCCGCCACGGCGGGGCCGGTGGGGCGATCGTGAACCTCAGTTCGGCAGCCGCCCGGCTCGGGGCACCAGGCCAGTACGTGGACTACGCCACCTCCAAGGGGGCCATCGACACCTTCACCCTCGGCCTGGCCCGCGAGGTGGCCGCCGAGGGCGTCCGGGTCAACGGCGTGCGGCCCGGCATCATCGACACCGAGATCCATGCCAGCGGCGGCCTGCCCGACCGGGCCGCGGAGATGGCCCCCGGCGTGCCGATGCAGCGGGCAGGTTCGGCCGCCGAGGTGGCGGAGGCGATCGTGTGGCTGCTGTCGGAACAGGCCAGCTATGTGACGGGCACGATGATCGACGTCGCGGGCGGCCGCTGAGTCCGCCGCTCCGCCCGGGAGCCATCTCCTGGCAACGCCGGCTCGGCGCGGTCGCTGCGGGTGATCCGGACGCTGCCGTCGACTGAAAACCCGCTGTTCTCCCGGGCGAGCGTGTCGGCGGCGGCAGCCGCGTCGAGGAGGCGGTTGAGTCTGAACCGGCGGATCACGCGGCAACGCACCCGCACGGTGAGTGTGGCCAGATCGGCCTGCGTGAACGGTCGGTCGGGCCGAAACGCCGGTGGGGCATCGCCGCGTGAGTGGGTGTTCGGGTCGTTCCGACTTCAGCGCTGACGGGCTCTCGGGCGTCTCAGGAAAGAAGTTCCGTCAACACACGGCGACTCTCCCCAAAGCCCGCCGCGGGCACCCCGACCTGTTCGGAGATGGTCCGCAGCAGGTCGGACATGCTCACGGCATCGGGACCGAGTCTGGGGCCCTGGAGGTAATCGGGATTGCTCGGAACGGCCTTTTTCTGGCCGTTGAAGGCGATGTGCCGTCCGTGCGCGAAGCCCACCCCCTCGCCGCCGGCCAAAAGAATCGGCAGGTTATGGTTGCGATGGAACGCCGGCCACGACATGCCGCTGCCGTACATGACCGTCGTGTGCCGGAGCATGTCATGTTCGCCTTCGCGTGTCGTCCGCAGCCGATCGAGGAATCGTGCCAGACGCGCGGTCCACCAGGCGTCCGCCTTGCTGATCTTCTCGAACTGCTTCGGCTTGTCCTCGGGCCGAGCGTCGCCGCTCGCGTGACCTTCGTCGTGGACGTTGAAACCGAGGTGCCTGAGCACACTCCCCTGGCTCGACCGGTATGCCGAGAAAGCCACGACACGCGTGCAGTCGATGCGGAGCGCCAGGTAGATCAGTTCCAGCATCGTGTCGACATAGTCGACGCCGTCGGGCGTGTTGTGCGGCTCGGCCCGCAGGTTCAAGCGATCCTCCTCGATCGAACCCACCCGAGGCGAAGACTTCCAGGCGATGTCCGCCTGCACGCGTCTCTCAACCGCCCGAATGGACTCGACGTATTCGTCGAGTTTTCGCTCGTCACTCTTGCCGAGTTCGCGACGCAGGCTCGAGGCCTGATCCGCGACCAGGTCGAGGATGCTGGCCCGCTGCGGCAACCGACCATTCGGATCGGCGCCCACCAGTTCCGCGAAAATGGACGCGAGGTCGAAGTCGGCCAGCACCGGCCGCCCGTCGGCATCGAACGAGCAGGTGTACTGCCCGCCGTCGGAGCCCACGACCATGCTCGGCCAGCGGGTCTGCCGCCCGATCGCCCGCGCGATGTGCTGATCGATGGAGATCGTGTTCGGAGTGACGTAAATCTCTTTCCTGCTGGCGTAGTTGGCGTTGCCCGTCAGCCACAGCGCGGCCTCCTGGTGTCCGCCTGCGGCCCTGATGTGCTGCAGGCCGGAGAACGCCGTGAAGCGATCCCTCAGCCCCGCCAGATTTTGCAGCGGCGGCGTCAGTTCGTAGTCCTTGCCGGTGGTCGCGGGATGCCACTCCCACATGTTCACGCCATTGGGAACGAAGAGGAAAACGCAGCGATTGGGCTGAGCTGTGGCACCTTCCGCCGCAGCGAAACGTTCGAGCCACGGGAGCGTGAGGCAGAAGCCACCCGCGGAAAGAAACCGTCGCCGTGTTGCGAGCAGATGACTCATGTCAATTTCTCCCTGAGGCTTGACGAAAGTACCGGAATGAACAGGTTGTGGTTGCCGTCAGAACGCCGCCGCTCGCAACGGGATGTCTCGTCGGTTTCGTGGCAGGCGTAGCAATCGCCGCAGAGTGCTCTTTGGAGGTCCACGTCACACGTCGCCTCACTTGTTTCGAAACGGTTCGGACAGCACCATCGCGGTCAACAGATCTCGCAGGCCGCCCTCGGCTCCTCGCGTGGCCGCCTGAATGGAACTCAAATGCTTGTCGTCGCCATGGTCGAGACCGCGGCCGAGCACGTAGGCGTAGAGTCGGCGGTTGAAGGCGGCGGCAAAACGAGGCGTGGTCGGTGCAGGCTCGGTGAGCCGCTCGCGGAACTCGTCGATGTTGGCAAACGCCGTGCGGTCGGGCAGTTGCCCGCCGGTCTTGGCGGCGACCAACGAGCCTCCCTTGTCGCGAAGCATCCGGCCGAACATGTCGTACTGGTCCCACACGAACCCCAGCGGATCGATTCGCTGGTGGCAGACCGCACAGGTGTTGACGCTGGAATGAGCCTCGACATGCTCGCGCGGCGCCAGATTCCGCAGCTTTTTGTCGACGCTCACTTGCACGTCGAGTGGCTGCACGTTCCCGGGCGGCGTGGGTATGTCGATGCCCAGAATGCGTTCGATCAAATAGACTCCGCGGAGGATCTCGGATCGCTGTCGGCCATGCGATCCGGCCGCGATGCATCCGGCCTGTGTCAGCAATCCGCCGCGACGCTCGGTCGGCGCCGGCACAACGCGGAACTCGGGCCCCGAAACACCGTCGATGCCGTAGAACCTGGCGAGGCGGTCATTGATGACCATGAAGTCGCAACTGACGAGCGATTCCACGGGCTGGTTCCTCCGCAACGACTCCTGAAAAAATCGCGGCGCTTCCTCCACCATGTCCCGGCGCAGGCCGGCTTCGTACCAGGAAATGTCGTCCGATAGATTCGTCGTGCGGGTGGCCTGCACGGTCGCCTGGTCGAGATGCAATACCGAGTCGAGATCCAGCCACTGCCGGACAAACTCCCGACTCAAGGCATAACTCCGCGGATCGTCGAGATGCCGGCCCAACTGACGCCGCAGCTCGTCCTCCCGCAGCAGACTCCCATCCGCCGCGCGGTCGCGGAGTTCCGCGTCGGGCGATGTTCCCCAGGTCAGATAGGCGAGCCGTGAGGCGAGTTCCCAGGCCGTCAAAGGACGCTGTTTCGTGTCCTTCGGCTCGATCAAGTAGAAGAACTGCGGCGAGATCAACGCGGCGGTCAACGACGCCTTGTATGCGGACACGAACGAGCCTCCGCGGGTCCGCTCGGCATCGAACAGCTTCAGGTACGCCTCCACCTCGCTCTCACTCGCCGGCCGGCGAAATGCTCGCGACAGAAAGCCCTGGAGCGATCGTCTCGCCCGGTCGCGCTCGGTCTCGCCGTCCTGGGCGGAGGCCAACAATCCCTGGGACTGCGACGCCGTCTTCACGATCTCGATCGCCAGCGAACTGACGATCAGCTGGGTCCTCGCCGGCAGGGGAATCTCGCGATCCTTGCGCTTGTCATCCGGTTCCCGCGGCGTCGGCGCTACGAGTGCCGCGGCGTTGTCGATCAGAAAATTGACGTGCCCATCGCGATGGATGCCTTTCCAGTCGGCTTCCACCAACGCGAGCGGCGCTTCGATCACATAGTCGGCGGGGGCGTCGGCGGCCGCGGAGACGACGATCTCGCCGACGGGCACGATCGTTTGTTCCCGCGTGATACTGAGCCGCAGCATCGCCGCGGTTTCCCCGGCCGGAATGTTGGCTCCGACTCTCGCTCGCAATCGGACGACGCTGCGGTCGGGCACCAGCGGCAGCCTGAACACCAAACATTCCATCGGATCGCCGATGACGACCGGGTTGGGCGACAGCAAGACGCCACGCTCCGCGTCCAGCCGCGTCACCGCCTGCGGCCGGCGATCGTTATTGGGACCGGACCAGCGGCCGACCAGGCTCAACGAGGCCGATGATTTGGCGACGTCCGCGGCGGGGCTGTCGGCGTGGGCGGGAACGGAGACACTCATCGGCTTGGAGGGCTTCGTCGCGAGGACCTGGGCTGCGAACTCGCGAAGATCCACGTCGTAGCGGACCGGGCTCGGATGCGGTTCCTCCGGCAGCGCGACGTCCACGAGCTGCTCCGCCAGGTCGAGGCTCCGCCGCAGCAACAGCGGCTGCGTCGTTTGCTGGTTGCTGTCGTTGCTGAAGCCGTCGGCCGCCGTATCGATGGGAAGCCGTTTGCTCAAGTCCGGGGCGAAATGGGGAAAAGAAAGCCCCAGCACGTCCATGGCGGTACTCACGTATTCGCGAGGCGTCAAGCGGCGCAGCGCCCGCCTGCCAATGCCGCCGCGGGTGATGGTCGCCGCTCGTCCCGCCGCGTCGTCGATCCAGGCGAGCACGTTCGTCAGTTCATCGGCGGTGGGCCGCGGCTTGCCCTTGGGCGGCATCTCGCCCTGGGCAATCATTCGCTGAGCGATGAGCCACTGCTGCGACAGCGTCACGTCGACCAGATCCGGCATCGGCCCGTCGAAACGCACCTCGCCTTCCTGCTTCTCCGGCCCGTGGCACGCGATGCAGTGCTGCTTCAGGAAGGGAACGACGTTGTTTTCATAGGCCGACGCATACGGCTGCTCCGCGGAGGCCGACCAGGCCTGGGTCACCAGGAGCAACGCGGCGATCGTCTGAAAATGGTTCATCGTCGTCCGCGGCTGGTTATGCAAAATCATCGACCAACATTGATCCAGAAAACCAAAAACTTAGCAGTGATCTTACGAATCCCTGCCAAAATAACGATAGTCCGGCCAACGGTACTTCAGCAACAATTTCCAGCCAATTTCCAGCCAATTTCCAGCCAATTCCAGCCAATTCCAGCCGATTCCAGCCAATTCCAGCCAATTCCAGCCAATTCCAGCCAATTCCAGCCAATTCCAGCCAATTCCAGCCGATTCCAGCCGATTCCAGCCGATTCCAGCCGATTGCCGGCTGGTGAGCCGCGTGTTCCCCTCTGTCGGGCGGCCCGCCGCCTTTCCTCCGCGGCTCCGCCTGCGAATAATGCCTCGATTCCCGGTTGATGCCGGCATGGACGGGCCGCGGGAGGTGTGCCGTCCATGGCTCTCGATGCCATCCCTGCGGTTGCGCCGGCGGTCGCGCCGAACATGCCCGACTATGCGCGGGCTCGGCGGGAGTTTTCCTGGGCGCAGGCCCGGGCGGCGCTCGACGGGCTCCCCGGCGGCCGCGGGCTGAACATCGCCCACGAGGCGGTCGATCGGCATGTCCGGGCCGGCCGTGGGCCGCGGGTGGCG
>Ga0315902_10010809_pt1 | contig 12057 bp, 6 predicted proteins | sample LakEriMetagenome_9_FD_203523 | JGI IMG/M metagenome (GOLD analysis project Ga0315902, IMG submission 203523) | Freshwater fungal communities from buoy surface, Lake Erie, Ohio, United States - Buoy 12 MA117 | ecosystem: Environmental > Aquatic > Freshwater > Lake > Lake biofilm | place: USA... | reverse complement strand
TCGACTTGCGTGAGTTCATCGCTGTGAAAGGACTGAAGGCCATCGGTAATCGCCTCACTGCATATCCTGTGCTCAACATCGAATTGCTCGATGCTGATCCGCAACGCGAGATTGAAGCCGAGAACATGTTGAACGAACTCATCGCGGCACGTCAACCCGAGAAGGTAGAGATTGACCGGAACGAAGAGCTGTTCGACTTGGAAGACACGATCCGTCAAAATCCCGATGACATCGATTTCGAAATCGAAGGCCTGGAAGAAGAAATGGCGCGTTTCAAGGAACAGCGTAAGTCGGGAGCAATCCCTGATCCACCGAAGCCTGAGAAGAAACCCAGGTCGAAACCGGAACCGCCGGGCGAGCAGGCAAGCCTTTTTTAAAGGGGAGCATCTTAAAATCCCAGGACGACCTTTGCTAGAATCAGGGGAAGAGACGCATTGCAGTGCGTCCCCCTTCATGAAACGACCGCCATTTGACTGGCACAGCATTGCCCTGAATCATTACCATGGCGGTATTGAATTGCAATGCGTCCCAGTCTGCATTGCACAGCATTGGAATCGTCTCTTAATTTTTTGAGAGTACCCGTTAAATGGAGATTTTCAGATTGGATTTTGGTGCGTGATTTCAACCTTCAACTTTATCCACCTATCCGCACATTTTTCTCTATCTCACGAAACCGTCTCGTGGCCAATTCGCTGGGTAGGTCTTTCATGCAGAATTCTAGGTGGGCGAGTTGGCGGTTGGGGTTTTCTATGATGATCTTGCCATCCTTCATTTTGTTTTTCAGGAGTTTGAAGTATTGCTTAAAGCCCTTGTCATCGGCGGCTTGCGGGAAGAACGATAGTACGTAAGTATAATAAAAGAGATTGTAGCGAAAAAAAGGGAATTCAGTTTGTTTGAATAAGCTGCCGATGCCGAAATGACAAGGCCCGACAGGCTGTTTGTGCTCACCATGCCATAGCAGAAATTCAATCGCTCTATTTGCTGAGTCCGTGAATTCGTCCTGATCTCTAAATCGAAGCGCATCTAACGCCTCCAGCGTAGTGCCAGGATTGGAATGGTTAGTTTCAGGGCCTCTTCCAAAGCTGAACTTGTTGCATTTCCACCCTCCATCTTCTTCTTGTATTGAGAGCAAATAATCGAACGTCTTCCTAAGTCGCTTGTCTTTTGAATAACCCAACCAGCAAAGCACACGCAAAACTCCTATTGTATGGCAAGGGTATATCGCACCCGATGAAGAACTCTTGAAACGGCCATCCGGTTGTTGGTGAGAGAACAGAAGCCCGGCTATATTCTTAATAATCGAATCCCTTCTGGTGTAGCCTAGTTCTCGTAGCATCAAGGCCGTGTCACGTGTCGAAAATGGACTGCCTTTTCCAATGCTGCCATCTGCACCTGTCCACAAATCACCGCCGTTTACGCGTTGTTTGGATTGTAAAAAGACAATATCGTTGCGGTATTTCTGCTTGTGCGTCATGCGTGCACCATTGTAAGCTAATGCGACGAAAGTGAAGAAAAAGCAGCAACTCTAGCTAAATAATCGTGTGATTGTTCTCAGCAGGTTTAATCGAAGGACAGCATGCGCTTGTGTGTGCGTTTTAGCAATGTGTTACAATGGCATAATAAATCGGCATGCCTATGGTGTTACTTCACCCATCAATCAAATCCTGATAAAGAAGCAAGTCGGCGATTGTTACAATGCCATCTCCGTTGAAATCCAGCTGAGGACAGTCGGTGCAGCCAAATGAAGAGGTGAGTATATCAATGTCGAACGATGTCACCTCGCCGTCACCATCCAGGTCGCCTGGGTCTTGTGTGAGGTTGAGCGTAACCAAAAATGAGTTGCCGCTGCTGCTGTTCGGCACATCGAGCGTGCCATCACCGATGCCAAGGTCGAAATCGCAAACACCTTCCATGTATCCGCCGAATACAAGTTTATTCGGGGCTTTCAAGGCAACTGCTTCAACAGAATAAAGGTATTCTTCTCCTGTTATCGGGTCGTTTTCGCCGCCGTATCGCTTGAACCAGGCAATGGTGCCATTGGGATTGACCTTGCACAATATGGCGTCATTTAATCCCAAACGTTCGACAGCAATGGTTTGGCCGCTGATAACGACTTGGGTGTTTTGTGCTAAATGATAACCACCGTAAATGGTACCGTCATCGGCTACCAGCATGTGATTTTGTATGTAGTCGCTTGCCGGCGGCGGAGCATCGCCAAACGGAATTTCAAGGGCCCATTGCAGGCCTACACCAATCGAGTCTTTCAGGTAGATGTAGCGTTCAGCGCTGTCTTGAGCAAATGCGAAAACACCCGGACCGGCGTCGGCGTCGATTTGAGTGTCGAAATTAATTTCTGCATACACACTGCCATTGCGTTCATAGGCATGGCTTCCAAACTGGCCGCCCGGACCACCATAAATGTTGGCATTGATATACTGCCCAAGGCTATCATACCGCGCGATGAAAGCGTCGGCGCCATTCGCTGTGAAGTTGGCAACGCCGTCACCGGAATCCAGGTCAGTGGTTTCGAAAATCGTCCCAGTAAGGAGAATGTCGCCATTGGGCGCCGCACTTACGTGAGAGCTCCAGTCGTTATCTCCTGTACTACCAATGTTTTTTGCCCACTGAATGTTGCCACTATGATCAAGCGTAAAGAGTGCGATGTTGTTGGATAAACCTGTTGTTTGAAAGGTCGACGTAGGATTCGTTGGAATATAGAGCGTCCCCTTGTAGGTGATTGCTGCAATCAATTCGTCATTGGGGCTTATTGCGATATTAATTCCATCTGCGTAGATGGTACCGTAGCGTTTTCCCCATTGAAACAACCCGTCGGAGTTGAGTTTTACGACATAGACGTCATCAGCAAACAAGCTTGCTGCAACTTGAAGGTTGTTGAAAGAGGTGACGTTCGTTACTCCGCTGCCCGGATCGAGGTCAACGGTTTCGTAAAAATCACTTGCCACATAAACGTTCCCTTGCGAATCAACTTGAAGTTGAGCTTCGAGATGGCGCGTTGGTAGTTTCTTAGCAAATATGAATTGACCGGAGCTATCAAACTTCTGCAGAAAGAGCGCGTGATTGTTGCCCGAATTCAGATTTGAAATACCGGGTCCGGGATCGAAATCACGAGTGCCCAAAAATGAACCAATTACGAGTGTATTATTTTGATAATCGGTAACGATATTTTGTACCTCAGCTGTGGCCACTCCAAAAACCGATTGGAAGCTTTGTCCTGCAGCCGAAAAGGACAGCCATCCAAATGAAAGTAATAGTATACCTAGGGAGATAATTCTAAAGGGTAAATTCATTGAATCTTTGACCACAAAAATAGAAATGAATGGAAGGCTGCAATACAAAGTTATTTCTCGGAGTGTACCATTCAATCAGTACGAATCGATTTTCAAGCTTTGATGGAATGAAATAAACACATTTAAGAATAGAGCAATTTTAAAAGTCTGAATTTAATTCAAAAGTCAACCACTCGCCACTTATCGGATGCCGAAACTCGATACGCTCAGCATGCAAATACAAGCGAGTTGAACGTTGACCATAAAGCTCATCACCGACAATAGGGCATGCCAGACCGAGTGAATGTGCTGCATGGACACGCAACTGGTGTGTTCGACCTGTAATTGGGTAGAAGTGAACCCGCGTTTGGCCATCCTTCCGTTCTATTACCTCCCATCGGGTTTGAGCGGGTTTACCGTGTTCATAGCATACCAATTGCCGGGGCCTATCTTCCAGGTCAACACGCAAAGGCAAATCAATGGATCCCTCATCTTCAGCAACAATACCATCGAGTATGGCAACGTAGCGTTTCTTGATTTCTCGATTGGCGAATTGTCGCTGAAGGTCTTTGTAAACGTCAAGCGATTTTGCTGCGATCAGTATGCCCGATGTCGACATGTCGAGCCGATGCACCAATAATGGTCCCGTGGCTTCAGGATATAACTTGCGTAATCGCGTCTGGATCGAATCATCGACTTTTTTACCGGGCACCGATAAAAACTCATGTGGCTTATTGATAATAATGATGTAATCGTCTTCCCAAAGAGCGGTGAGCTCAGCTAATGCTGCCGGCTGATTGTACAGTGGACTTTCCCCGATCTCCATCCCCCTTAACATATGTCCCAAAATGGGTTCGCATTTACCTCGGCATGCCGGATAATAATGACCGTGAATGCGAACTTCTGTTTTGGGTGACTGTCCCCACCAGAATTCAGCCATAGCAATGGGTGCAAGTTCATGCTGAAACGCATATTGAAATAGCTTCGGTGCTGCACATTCGCCCGCACCCGCAGTGGGCTTACCCTCTGGTGTGTACTTGAAAATATCACCGAGGCTCCTTCGTTCGTGAGCGATATTGAGAAATGAATATTGCTCGAATATTTCATCTTGAAGTGCAGCCGATCGAAGTTTACGCTCTTCTTTCAAAACAGCCATGGCATCTTGAAATTCTTGAACGATTCGTCCCAATCGAGCTAGCTCATCCTTCCAACTAATTTTTAGTTGCTTCAGGGCATAATGGTCGGCGATGCTCTGGCTATTGAGTTGACGAATTATTTCATCGCGCTCATGGTTGCTTATGAATTCTGCGGATTCAAGTCGCTTTCGTTGCCTTGCTTCTTGCTGCCTTTTATTCAGAAGTTTGAGTGCCTCAATTTCTTGTGTCGCCATATGCTCTGCCTCTAGCAATTGACCTTTGGCCTTTAGAAAAGACGCACTATTTTCAATTTCGTCCACCTGCCGATTTATCTCTGAAATAATAGCTTCACCTTTTCTGAAGAAGCCATCTTCAGGAAGAATATCGAATACCGGGGGAACAAATTTATCGTGCTGGTTGTGCCCGCCAAGTTTGCCCGATACAGCGCATAGATATCCTAATTCGCCTTGGGTATCCCGAACCACCAGAACGCCAAACATCTTTCCGTTTGTCTTTGCATCCGGCTCACTCATCAGTCCGAAATCATGCTGCCAATCACGTTGGTTTTGCAAATAGTTTTGAAGCTCCTTTGCGGCGATAACAGCTAATTCGTGGGGTATATATGAAAATGGAAAATCAAACGTTGAAGGCAGAGATATTCCTTCAATCGGTGTGTTGAATTCCTGTAAAAAGGAAGGTTTTGAAGGTCGGTTATCAGACACAGCGAAAGGCATATTTCGTGGAGCGAAGATAGGATGGTAATAATGCGCTACGTCGGTTCTTATCAGAATCTAGGTATGCGGCTCGTGTCAGGAATACAAGGCGATTGTGAGGCAACCGATTTAAAACTAATTATCTTGGTCCCATGCAAGACAAATCCATCTACTCCTCCGCTCCTGCTTATTACACCTATTATTTCGATTTGGTTAAAAGCAATGACCTTGTGCATGAATTGCGAGCTAATGTCGCGTTGTTTGAAGAAGCGTTGAGTGGTGTACCGGATGAAAAATGGCATCACGCATATGCCGAAGGTAAGTGGACAGTTGCTGAAGTAGTCCGTCATGTCATCGAAACAGAACGCATCTTTGCATACCGTGCATTGCGATTGTCGCGTTTCGATGATACACCATTGGCCGGATTCAATGAAAATAGTTATATCGCAAACCTTCACTCGATGCAATTTTCAAAGGACGAGACTGTCAGCGAATTCCGCGCTGTGCGCGAATCGTCCGTTTGTCTTTTTAATTCTATGAACAAGAAAATGCGCGAATTTTTGGGCAGTGCCAATGGGCTCTCGGTTTCGGCGGAGATGCTCGGATTTATGATCGTTGGTCATACGTGCCACCACCTCGGGGTAATTAAGGAACGATACGCATAGTCGGCAAGTTATTTTTTGTTCCGTTTGAATTCGTTCAAGCTAATTAGTTTCTTAGTGTTAGTTCTAACACGTCAAAGTTGAAAGCTCGTTCGTTACCTTATGGTTACAGTTGCATTCACAGAGTAAAATTGGTTCGTTTGAGAGCGCAAGCTTCTAAAAATTTAAACTGTGAAACGTATTCTTTACTTATTCCTGACGAGCTTTTGCTATATGTCGTCCACATATGGTCAGCAAATTGAGCCATTACCGAATTTTACCTGCAGTGTGTTGGATGATGCTGGCATGCTATGGTTTGGTTCCTCGAATGATGGTTTATGGAAGTTAGAAGGAAATACTCCTTTTCGCTATGGGATTCCCGGACATGAAAGCGCATTCGAGTTTTATTCAATGACGCTAGACCGACAGGGAAATTTATGGGTTGGCAGTCGAGATTGCGTTTTCGAATTCGATTACAATGCCTGGAAATTCATTGACCTGAATGAGCAGTTCGGAGGTGTTGCTTCTGCAAATAAGCGTAATCGGTTGGTCCATGGTATCTCGGTTAATCATCTTGGACACGTGCTGATGGGTGTGGAAGATCTGACGCTTGGACAATCCTTACTCATGCGTTCTAGTGGTGAATCGAATGTCGATTTTATCAAACCTTTCGACGCAAATGAGGTGTTTGAAGATTTGTCGGCGCACATATGGATGGCCGGTGGCGCATACCGCATGGAGGAGGGGAGGCTGGTTCATAGGGTATCCATTCCTTCAGGTTCCATTCAATGCGCTATTGAAGACAGCAGAGGAGAAGTTTGGGTTGGAACTGAGGGGGAGGGTGTCTATCGGTTTGATGGAGAATCCTTCCGGCATTACGGGATTGATCATGGCTTCGAGCACTTGAGCGTGACATGTCTTCACGAGGATGAGAAAGGCAGAATTTGGATGGGAACGAAGTCGCTGGATGGACTTGTTAATAAGGGAGTTTCCTATTTTGAAATGGGCACATTTCATCATTTGCAGGCCGCACATGATTGCCCGGTTCGTTCAGTTAATGCGATAGCAAGTGATAAAAGGGGGAACGTTTGGTTCGCGGGTGATGCCGGGGAACTGGTTCGATTTAACGGCCGGAATTTTTCGGTGATCAACGTTTCTGGCATGCAAGACTAAAAGAGTGCATGCCAAGTCAACACGCATAAAAACAAAAAGGCCGCCCAATCGGGCGGCCTTTTTACTTAGATCCTGCAAGGATTACTTGCTGATGATAATCTTGTTGTACTTCACCTTATTTCCTGCAGAGAACTTACAGATGTAAATTCCATTGGCAATAGATGCAGCGTTGAAACGAACTACGCGATTTTCTCCACCGCTCAAATCACCACTGAAAATGGTTGTTACCAATTCTCCGGTACCTGAGAAGATCTCGAGTTTAGCGTTTGTATCTGTTTCAGATGAGAATTCGATGGTAGCCTCATCACCCATTGGGTTTGGATAAGCGTTCAATCCCAAACGATTTTCAAGCTCGTTGAAAATGCTGTTGGTATCGACTGATTCCGCATCCTCAGAGCGCACATCGCAAGTACCGAATGATACTGCGATACGGCACTTATCGAATCCATTGTTGATTGCATCAACCGCGGCATTGATATCGGAGATTGACATGCCTGAAGGCGTGTTACCACCCAATGCCTGGTTGGCCAGTTCGAAAAGTTTACCAACTGTCTTCGGTGTGCTCAGGTAATTCCAAACATTGCTTGGGATGCAGAATGTCTGCTCAGTACCTGCAACAGGAGTTCCGTTCGAACATGAAGATGCTTGTACTGTCGTGAACTGGTTGCCTGAAAGCAAGAATGAAGACAAACCTGCGCTATTGCGAATGTTCAATCCCAAAGCGATAGTTTGACCAACCAACACGCTCTTGAACTTACCATTGTTAGACAAGTAACTGTTGCCCGTTGCAGTAGCGCATGTTACGTTACCGTTTGGCAAAATGCTGGCAGTAGAACCTGAAGGCATCTTCGCATTAAGACAAGAAGCTTGGCTAGTGAGGATGGTGAGCGAGCGGTTAGTTGCAGGTGTGCCTATTACTAGGTTGCCGGCAGCCAACGCTTGGTTGATAACCGTCATTACACCTTGCTGACTGCAGTTCTTACCGTTACCACCGTAGAAACCTTGCGTGTATGTGCATTGCTGCATGCTTACACTGTTGAAGGTTACGCAGCATGATGTGCTGCAACCGTACTGGTTAGTGATAGTGAGGCAGAATGTACCTGGTGTTCCAGCAGGACCAGCGGTATAAGTTACACAATTGCTGTTAGCACCTGCAGTAATAGCCCAACCTGAACCTGAAACAGTCCATGCGTAGGTGTGGTTAACGAGTGCAGAAACACAAAGTGAATTTCCTGTCGAACCGGTCATTGGTAAAATACTCGGAGCTGCCAGGTGGCATACCGGGTTAGCAACAATTGTTACCGTGAAGTTGCAGCTTCCAGTATTACCGCACGCATCTGTAGCGCTGGCAGTAACAGTAGTAACTCCTACAGGGAAGTCGAAACCACATGCGTAGTTATAGCTAACGATTGGTGCAACGTTGTCGCAAGCATCCGAAGCGGTTGCAGTGCAAATGTTGGTTGTGTTGCAATCGCCTGCTACAATGTTTGCAGGACAAGTGACAGTAGGAGGAGTAACATCGTACTTCCAGCTGATCGTGCGTGTTTCAGAACTTGTATTTCCGCAGATATCGGTTGAAGTGAACGTACGTGTTTGGGTACGTCCGCATCCGTCGTTTTGAACCGGACCATCGGTCACAGAAACAGGACGTGTACCATCGCATGAATCAAATGCAGTGGCAGTTCCCAAAGCAGCATTGATTGTTGCAGCTGATGGGTTACATCCTAAGTTGCTGTTGTTGGCAACAGAACCGGTAGCAGTAATTACAGGAGCAACCAAGTCAACCTTCCAGCTGATAGTGCGTGTAACTGAACTTGTGTTACCGCAGACATCCGTAGAGGTGAATGTGCGCGTCTGTGAACGAAGACAGTCGTTGTTCGAAACAGGGCTGTCAGCAATTGAAACAGGGCGACTTCCATCACAGTTATCTTGAGCAGTTGCAGTTCCCAGAGCAGCATTTATAGAAGCGGCAGATGGGTTGCAACCGATATTGCTGTTATTAGTAACGGTGCCGGTAGCGGTAATAACAGGAGCAACCAAATCTACTTTCCAGCTGATAGTGCGGCTAGCAGTGCTCGTGTTTCCGCAGATATCGGTAGATGAGAACGTACGTGTTTGCGTGCGAGTGCAACCGTCAGATGATACTGAGCTGTTCGTCACTGTTACAGGTGTAGAACCGTCGCAGTTGTCTTGAGCAGTAGCAGAGCCGAGTGCAGCGTTGATAGCCGCTTCCGTTGGGTTACAGCCGAGGTTGCTGTTGTTGGCAACAGAACCGGTAGCAGTAATCACTGGAGCAACCAAGTCAACTTTCCAGCTGATAGTGCGGCTAGTAGTGCTCGTGTTTCCACAGATATCAGTAGAAGAGAATGTACGAGTCTGTGAGCGTGAGCAACCATCAGATGATACTGAACCATCGGTGGTAGTAACAGGAACGCTTCCGTCACAGTTGTCTTGAGCAGTGGCAGAACCGAGTGCAGCATTGATAGCGGCATCCGATGGATTGCAGCCAAGGTTGCTGTTGTTGGCAACTGATCCGGCAGCAGTAATCACAGGAGCAACCAAATCCACTTTCCAGCTGATAGTGCGGCTAACAGTGCTCGTATTTCCGCAGATATCGGTAGAAGTAAATGTGCGAGTCTGCGTGCGTGTGCAACCATCAGATGTTACCAAGCCATTGGCAACAGTCACCGAGCGGCTTCCGTCACAGTTGTCTTGGGCAGTAGCAGAACCGAGTGCAGCATTGATAGCCGCTTCCGTTGGGTTACAGCCGAGGTTGCTGTTGTTGGCAACTGAACCGGTAGCCGTGATAACAGGAGCAACCAAATCCACTTTCCAGCTGATAGTGCGGCTAGTAGTGCTCGTGTTTCCGCAGATATCGGTAGAAGAGAACGTACGCGTCTGTGTGCGTGAGCAGCCATCCGATGATACTTCACCATCAGTAGAAGTCACAGGGCGGCTTCCGTCGCAATTGTCTTGAGCAGTTGCTGATCCGAGTGCAGCATTGATAGCTGCATCTGATGGGTTACAGCCGAGGTTGCTGTTGTTGGCAACAGAACCGGTGGCAGTGATAACAGGAGCAACCAAATCCACTTTCCAACTGATAGTGCGGCTAGTAGTGCTCGTGTTTCCGCAGATATCGGTAGAAGTAAATGTACGAGTCTGCGTGCGTGTGCAACCATCAGATGATACTGAACCATCGGTAGTAGCAACTGGACGGCTTCCGTCGCAGTTATCTTGAGCCGTAGCTGACCCGAGTGCAGCATTGATAGCTGCATCTGATGGGTTACAGCCGAGGTTGCTGTTGTTGGCAACTGAACCGGTAGCCGTGATAACAGGAGCAACCAAATCCACTTTCCAGCTGATAGTGCGGCTAGTAGTGCTAGTGTTTCCGCAGATATCGGTAGAAGAGAACGAACGCGTCTGTGTGCGTGAGCAACCATCAGATGATACTGAACCATCGGTGGTAGTAACAGGAACGCTTCCGTCGCAGTTGTCTTGAGCAGTAGCAGAACCGAGTGCAGCGTTGATAGCCGCTTCTGTTGGGTTACAGCCGAGGTTACTGTTATTAGCAACAGAACCGGTAGCAGTAATTACAGGAGCAATCAAATCCACTTTCCAGCTGATAGTGCGGGTTACAGTGCTTGTATTTCCGCAGATATCGGTAGAAGAGAAAGTACGTGTCTGTGAGCGTGTGCAACCATCAGATGTCACTGCGCCGTTTGTTGTATTAACAGTGCGGATTCCATCGCAAGCGTCAATCGCAGTTGCAGTTCCCAAAGCAGCATTGATGGCAGCATCAGATGGGTTGCAACCAATGTTGCTGTTGTTCTCAACAGAACCGTTTGCAGTGATTACTGGAGCAATTAAGTCTTGCTTCCAGCTAATTGTGCGGGTTGCAGTGCTTGCGTTACCACACTCATCCGTTGCGGTGAAGGTTCTTGTTTGAGTGCGTGTGCAGCCGTCTGATGATACAGCACCATCGGTTGCTACTGCAGGGATGTTGCCGCTACAGTTATCAACTGCAGTTGCAGTTCCCAAGGCGGCGTCGATAGCAGAAGCAGATGGGTTACAGCCAAGGTTGCTGTTGTTGGCAACAGAACCGGTAGCAGTTACAATCGGAGCAATGTTGTCGCTTACGATGATAGTCTGAGCTGCTGATGAGCTGTTACCGCATGCATCGGTAGCTGTCCATGTACGGGTAATTGTGAAATTGCAGCTATCGCCCACGCAATTCAATGCGCCTGAGCTTGGGCCACCTTCGTGGAAGCTGAGGTTAACGGCTTCCATTGCAGCAGAAAGTTCAACACCGCTGTATGCAGTGCTGCATCCACCGATTACATCATTTGCAATAGCAATAACCGAATTCACAGTCATGCCGGCAAACGTACCTGAGGCAAAAGTAAGATCACCCAATGTGCCTTGGCTCAAACCGAAGTTTGGCAATGCGGCATCGAATTGAGTGTTCAGAGTAGCAGCAATCAGTTGATCAGCAAAATTATTGCTATACACATCTGCACTTGGGTTAGTTGTTACACCGGTAGGAAGCACACTAGCACCGCCGCCCGATGGAACATAAACTTCAACAGCTTGTGCGTTGGTGAATAAGAATGAGCCGGTTGAGCATCCAATGGTCAAACCGTTCGGGAAAACTGTTCCAAAGTTTGCATCACGGATTTGTCCGGGAGTGCTATTGGAAGTAGAACCCCAACCACCCTTCGAGTAGGTAGTGTAATTGCAATCTTCAATTACGTCTTCATAGCTCAATTCAACTTCGCTACAGTTATCGGTAGCTACTGCCTGTTGGAAAGTAACGTCGCTAACACAAGCGAATTGTGAAGTTGTAAGCGCCCCAAATACAGGAACGGTAGTGTCTTCAATCCAGCTGATAGTGCGTGTAACTGAGCTTTCATTGCCACACTCATCCATCGCACTGAATGTGCGGGTTTGTGAGCGCGCGCAACCAACAGAAGTAACATCGCTGTTTGAAACGCTTACAGAAAGACTGCCGTCGCAATTGTCTTGCGCCGTAGCCGTTCCAAGAGCAGCATCGATAGCATCAGCAGTTGGGTTGCAGTTCAAATCGCTGTTGTTAGCAACAGAACCTGAA
>Ga0315902_10010806_pt1 | contig 12059 bp, 12 predicted proteins | sample LakEriMetagenome_9_FD_203523 | JGI IMG/M metagenome (GOLD analysis project Ga0315902, IMG submission 203523) | Freshwater fungal communities from buoy surface, Lake Erie, Ohio, United States - Buoy 12 MA117 | ecosystem: Environmental > Aquatic > Freshwater > Lake > Lake biofilm | place: USA... | reverse complement strand
CGGCTGGACAATCCATGCCGGCGCGGCCATGGCTTGAACTGTACAGATTCCCATCCGCAGAAAGTTGCTTCTCGACCCGGAATCTCCACGTCTCTTGCTCCCAGTGGCCGATAGAATCACACTGATGTGACCCGCCTGCCTTTGCCCCCGCCTGTTGCACCCTGGAGACCTTCCATGTCTCGCCCCGCCTCACGACGTGAGTTCCTTCGCCGGTTCGGTCTCAGTGCAGCTGCGTTTCCATTCCTGTGCAATCTGCCGAGCCTCGGCTTTGCGAGCACTGAGGGACGCAAAAAGCGGCTGATCATCATGTTCAGCCCGAACGGAATCGTCCCGTCGGCCTTCTGGCCGGAAGTCGACAAAGAGAAAGATATCGTCAAGGAGTTCGTGACCGGGCTGGGACAGCGACTGGTCGGTCCGATGGGCTCCGAGATGCCGCTGACCGGGTTCAAGGAGATCCTGACTCCGCTGGAGCCGTTCCGGGACAAGGTGCTGACGCTGCACGGAGTCTGCGACCGCGTGCGCGGCGACGGCGATGCCCACATGCGCGGAATTGGCTGTCTGCTCACCGGGATCGAGCTGTTTCCGGGGAACATTCAGGGCGGGTCGGATACCCCCGCTGGCTGGTCGAGTGGTCACTCGATCGACCAGGAGATCCGGAACTACCTGCAGTCCAGTCCCGCGACCCAGACCCGCTTCGGCTCGCTAGAGTTCGGAGTCGTGGTTCCCGACCGGGCTGATACCTGGACCCGCATGGTCTACGCCGGTCCGAACAAGCCGATCACTCCGATCGATGATCCGTACCAGATGTTGACCAAGATGTACGGCAACGTGGCCGATCGGGAGACTCTGCGCAGCGTGCTGGATGACCTGAAGACCGATCTCGACAAGCTCAAGACGCTGGTGGGCAAAGAGGACCAGCAGATGCTGGAAGAGCAGGCGACCTTCGTCCGCGACATGGAGAAGGAACTGGCTGCCGCTCAACAGGCAGCGGGCCACGCGATCCCGGTTCTGGAGCCCGGCATCCGCGAATCGAATGACAACCTCCCCAAGATCAGCCAGATGCAGGTCGACCTGCTGGTCCACTCGCTGGCCAATGACTTCACGCGTGTCGCGACACTGCAGTTCACGAACTCCGTGGGTCAGGCCAAGATGACTTGGCTCGGGATCGATGAGAACCATCACACTCTGTCGCACGAACCTGACAGCAACGCCGACGCACAGACCAAGCTGATCAAGATCAACAAGTGGTACTGCGAACAGCTGGCCTATCTGTGCAAGCGACTGTCCGAGACACCCGAACCCGGAGGAAACGGCACGTTGCTGGACAACACGCAGATCGTCTGGACGAACGAGCTCGGCAAGGGGAACTCGCACACGCTGGATAACATCCCGTTCGTGCTGGTGGGCGGCGGGTTCGATTACAAGGGTGGCCGCGCCCTCGAGTTTGGCGGTGTGCCGCATAACCGCCTGCTGATGTCGCTGGCCCATGGGATGGGTCATCACCTCGAGCGGTTCGGAAATCCAGATCACTGCAGCGACGGACCTCTCGGCGGACTGGTCTGATTCGTCGTTCTCGCCGGGTAGCCTGGACTTGTCGTCGACCGATGCGGGGCTCTACAAGTGCGTCGTTATGGCTTGGGAACCGACGTGCGGAGAACTCCATGCAGATTCGATGGACTCTGGCAGCTTGCATGCTGTGGCTGGCAAGCTTGGCGAATTTGACCAGTGCGGAAGAGACGCTGCGGAAGAAGGTTCTGTATATCGGGATCGATGGCTGTCGGCACGATGCGCTGGTCGCGGCCCAGACGCCGCATATCGATGGTCTGGTCGAGCGCGGCACGCGCTTCGTCGGGACTGAGATCCTGTCCCCGAACCGCACCGACGACGCCAACACGGTCAGTGGCCCGGGCTGGTCCAACTTGCTGACGGGGGTCTGGCCCGACAAGCACGGAGTGGGCAGTAACCGCTTCCTGTTCCCGAAGTACAAGGACTATCCGCACTTCTTCCAACGTGCCAAAGCGGCCAACCCGGAACTGAAGACAGCTTCGTACAGTGACTGGGCTCCGATTGCGGAGAAGATCCTGCGCGATTCCGATGTCACCGTGAACCTGCCCGCCGACGGGATGGAGGAGTACACCAGCAAGGATGCTGAACTGGTGACTGCCTGCTGCGAGCATCTGCAGACCGGCGATCCGGACATCGTGTTTCTCTATCAAGGGCAGGTGGACGAACGCGGTCACGCCTTCGGGTTTCATCCGACGGTCAAGCAGTACATGACCGGTATCGAGAATGTGGATGCGAACATCGGGCGCGTTATGGCCGCGATTCAGGTTCGCCCGCCCGCTGCTCGCGAGGACTGGCTGGTGCTCGTCGGAACCGATCACGGAGGGGCCGGGACCGACCACGGCGATGGACACACAAATCCTGATATCCGCCGAACCTTCATGATCGTCAGCGGTCCGTCGGCCCAGGTCAACGCCCCGCAGATTCAGACTTACCAAGTCGATCACGTGGCAACCGCCCTGACGCATCTGCAGATTGAACTGCGACCGGAGTGGAAGCTCGATGGCCGCGCGGTGGGGCTCAAATCAGCCGGCAAGTAGCTTGGAACGCTGGATACAAGACACATTGTCTTTGAGGTGCAACGTGATTCGAATGTCTGTTGTGGCTGTGTGTCTCGCCTGGATCGTGACGATCTCATCGCGACTCGTAGCTGAAGCCCCAGCTCTGCCGACCTTTCCCGGAGCAGCGTCCGATTGGCACGGCTTCGTGAAGCACGACTTTGAAGTTGATGGGCACAAAGTTCTCGTGGTTTCTCCCAAGGAGGCCGCAGCTGGGTTGCCGTGGGTCTGGCACGGGGAGTTCTTCGGTCACAAGCCCGCTCCCGATATTGCCCTGCTGAAGCAAGGGTATCATCTGGCTTACATGAGTGTCCCCGACCTGTTCGGCTCGCCCAAGGCTGTGGCCCACTGGGAGAAGTTCTATGCGGAACTGACCGGGAAGTATCACCTCGCCCCGCGGCCAGCGCTCGTGGGTCTGAGCCGCGGAGGGCTGTACTGCTACAACTGGGCAATCGCCCACCCCGACCGCGTCAGCTGCATCTACGCTGACGCACCCGTGTGCGACTTCAAGAGCTGGCCGGGGGGCAAGCCACTGGGCCTGGGTGAAGGACCGGGCAGCGCTGGCGAATGGGCCAAGCTGCTGAAGGCCCACGACTTCCCAGACACAGCTGCGGCCGTTGCCTACCAAGGCAATCCAGTCGATCAGCTGGCACCGCTCGCCAAGGCGAAGATCCCCCTGCTGCATGTCTATGGGGATGCGGACGAGGTCGTTCCCTGGCAGGAAAACACGGGCAAAGTGGCTGAGCGTTACCGCGCCTTAGGTGGCGACATCACGCTGATCGCCAAGCCCGGAGTGAAACATCACCCGCACGGGCTGGAAGACTCCACGCCGATCGTCGAATTCATTTTGAAGCATGCGAAGCGGGTGCCGTGAGCCCGGCACTGTGTAGCGATTTCGACGGCGCCGCACCAAAACTGGTTGACGAGTCTGCGTTCCCGGACGTAGAGTCGAAGAGAGTCCACTCACGGTTCCACCTCCTGAGGCGAGCGAATGCAGACGCCGACTCGACAGGAATTTTCCGAACCGCTCCCCCCGCGACCCGTCGGGACCGCTGAAGCTGTTGTGTGGACCGGGGTCTATGCCCTGGCCCAACTCGTGGTCGTGTGCCTGACGCTGGCGCTCATCGCCCTCAGCGGATTGGGCTGGGACAGTCTTTCGTCTCAGCGGATGCTGGATCTGTTCCTGGAAATGAACCTGGATCAGAGTTTCCTGGTTATCGGAGTCTCGACATTAGGCTCCGCACTGGCCCTGATCCCGCTCGTTCGATGGCGGCTCGGCGGTCACTGGCGCGAGCGGCTTCAGCTACGCCCTCTGGAAAGACGGCATGCCCTGCTCGTGCTGGGGTCAGTACTGCCGCTATCGATCTTGTCGAACGAGCTGTACCGGCTCTGTCATATCTGGCTGGGATTGCCCCCTGCGGGTGATACGAATCAGGCCGTACAGTCGCTGTCGTGGCAGGTCTCTTACCCGATACTGGTCTCTGCCGTCGCACTGGGCCCAGCTGTGGGAGAAGAGCTGGTCTTTCGTGGCCTGATTGGAGAAGGCCTGACCCGCCGCTGGGGAGTTCCTGGCGGAGTCTGTTTGACCGCGCTGCTGTTTGGTCTGGCCCATCTCTCACCCGCGCATGCGATTGCCACACTGCCGCTGGGTCTCTTTCTGCACTGGGTCTATCTGCAGACCCGCAGCCTGTGGGCTCCGATCGCCCTGCACTTCTTGAATAATCTGCTGGTGATCAGCCTGGCCCATTTCCGGATCGAGGGGTTGCCCGCGAATCATTTGCAGATCGCCACAGCCTTTGGCTGCCTGACAGCCATTGCATGGAGACTGGGCACTGATCCGGTCCCGCGTGAGGATGAACCTCAGCGCCGACTGACCGGAACGTTCTGGAATTCCTGGCAGACGGTCTACGAAAGCTGGAGCCTGCTGGCCTACACGGTCGCCTTCTGCTGGTCGAGGGGCTGAGGATTCAAGGCAACGGCACTTCCACGATCGCCCAGCGAGCCCATAGGACTCCAGTGGCAAGTACATGGATCAGGACGAACAGCATCCCGACGCCGATCATCGTGTGAGAGCCATCGTCGCGAGTCGCCTTCCATTTCAGGATGCGCGTCTGAACAGTCGCCACGATCCAAGGCCAGTGCAGCATCACATGCACCACGATCCCCGCTGCGAAGACACAGAACGTGTTAAACGTCAGGTCCTGCCAGTCTGCGGCTGTGTGGCCCAGCAGTCGCCACCGCTCGCCCGCTCCCTTGGGAAAGGCCAGCCGCAGGATCGACAGCTCCCACGCGAGCATGAGGAACAACACCAGCAGAGCGGCATCGAGCCAGAAATTGATCACCGTCTTCTGACGGCTCCAGAACGACCCGCTGGCCTCCAGTCCCGGTCGACCGACACCGGCTGGCAATCGATCGACGGGAGGGACACTCGCAGCCGGCAGCGGCAGCGACCTCTCGCGGGTCACCGAGAGACTCTCCTCTGGAACGGGTTTCGATGTCGCGGGGTCAGTCACAGCTGAGACTCGCTGGTAGCGGAAGACGCTGGGTCGTGGCTCGCGCAGAACGGGCAGGCGGGGGCAGACGGGTCAGTATTCGCAGTGTACAGGAACGCTCCCCCGCGCCAGACGGTTAACAGCCCCGTCAGCACGACGCACCACGCCGCCGCCTTCATCAGCCGCTCACGAGCGCCCAGCTTGAGCAGCATCGCACCCGCCCCGGTCGCCACCATCAGGGGGACCGTCCCCAGGCCAAAGACCAGCATCACTCCCATCCCCCGCAGCATATCTCCCGTACTGGCTGCCAGAGACAGGAAAGCGTATAGCAGCCCACACGGCAGCATCCCCGTCAGCAGACCTGCTGAGAAGGCATTGCGCAGCCCCGGCAGCTTCAGCATCGTGGAGAACAGCGGCCCCATCAGACAGGGAGCCGAAGGAGCCTTCGATAAGCCTCGGCGTTTGATGAGCCCGGTCGCGAATAACCCCTCAACCACCAGCAGCAACCCAGCCAACAGACACAGCGCCGCAGGAACCTGTCGCAGCTGCGGAACCGACCGCATCAGCTTGAGGCCCGCATATCCGCAGGTCGCACCCAGCGTGCCATAGGTCATCAACCGTCCGGCACTGAAGGCCAGTTGGGACTTCAGGTTCTCGCGAAATGTCGGACGGTTCATGCCGACCAGCATCGCAAACCCTCCGCACATCCCCACGCAGTGCGATGAGCCAAGCAGTCCTCCCAGCAGGATCAGCGGGTATTCGATCATCGCACGACCTCCGGGAGCGAGGGCGTCATAACGTGTCCGACGGTCGCTACGGACGACTCATCTTCGATTTGAGGATCGCCCGCATCCTTCAGTCGCAGAGAGTTCCCCAGCACCATCAAGCTGCTGATCACCATCAGCGCAGCTGCGATGGCTGGATGCAGCCACCCGGCGGCTGCCAGGATGACTCCGACGCCGTTGTAGGCGAATGACAAAAACAGATTCTGGCGGATCGTGGCGATCGTCCGCCGCGCATGACGAATCGCCCAGGGAACCGCCCGCAGATCGTCACGGATCAGGCAGACATCCGACGTTTCACGAGTCACATCGGTCCCGCATCCCATGGCGATGCCAACATCGGCCAGAGCCAGAGCGGGGGCATCATTGATGCCGTCTCCCACCATCGCCACATGAACACCGCGTTGCCTCAGGGACTTAATCGCCTGGAGTTTGTCTTCCGGCAGCATCTCCGCGCGGACCGGGATGCCGATCTCCTGCTGCAGCCGGGCCCCACGCGCTGCGTGATCGCCAGTGAGGACTTCAATGTCGAGACCGAGTTCGCGGCACGTCGCGATCAACTCTTGGGCTTCGGTACGTAGCTGTTCCCGCAGCTGGAACAGCCCGCGAACTTCTCCATCCCAGCCTAGCAGCACGCACGACTCAGAGGTCAGGTCGAGATTCTGAAGAGCCTCACTCAGCCTGGGGCCGACTGTCCACTGCTGCTCGATCATCAGGCGACGGCTGCCCAGCAGCGTGTCCGTGTCCTCTCCCTCGAGTCGAGCCACAATTCCGCGTCCGGGGATTGCCCGGACTGATGACAGGGCGGGGATGAGCTGGGTCGTCTCGACGAAGCCGCGAATCGCTCGCGAAAAGAGATGCGTCGAAGAGCCCGTCAGTGCAGCTGCGCGGCTCAGAACCTCATCGCGCTGAGCCGGGTCTTCGCACAAGAAGTGGACGACCGATGGGGAGCCCGTGGTCAATGTCCCCGTCTTGTCGAGTCGCAGCGCGGTCACTTCGGCCAGACGTTCCAGAGCTTCGCCGCCCCGCAGCAGAACCCCCTTGCGGGCCGCTGTGCCGAGCGCTGCCCAGACCGCCAGCGGAGTCGCCAGCGCCAGCGCACACGGGCAGGCGATCAGCACCACAGCCAGCGGGTGCAGAATCGCAGCCTCGATCCCCGAGTGCTGGCCATGCCAGATCGCGGTGCCGATAGCGATCAAACCGATCAGCGGGAAGAAGAACCGTGCACAGCGATCGGCCAGCAGTTCGTAGCGGCCCTTTGCGGACTGGGCATTCCGAACCGACTCGACCAGCCGCCCCAAGGCTCCCTGCTGCGGCAGTGCCGTGGCTTCGAGGACGAGATCGCCATCCAGATTGAGCGTTCCGCCAAGAAGGCCGCTGCCTTCAGACTTCGGCACCGGCCAGCTTTCGCCGGTGAAGAACTGCTCGTCCACCATAGCGGTTCCGCGAATCACTCGTCCGTCGACGGGGATTCGCTCACTGGCCAGCACGTGCAGATGATCACCGACTCGGACGTGAGCCAGCGGAACGCTCTCCTCGTCAGGGGACAAGCGTCGCACCGTCTGCGGCAGCAGAGTCTCAAGCTCATGCAGAGCTTCGGACGCCTGCCGTCGGCCTGTGGCCTCCAGCCACCGCCCCAGCGTGACCAGCACCAGGATCACACAACTGACTTCGAAGTAGACATGCCCGATACCGCGTATCGTCGAGATGACCGAGTACCCGAACGCGGCCACGACGCCGGTCAGCAGCAGCAGGTCGGTCGAGAGCCGCCCATGCTTGAGCTGTGCGAGGGCTTGGCGTCCCAGCGGAACTCCGAGCCAGGTGAGGACGGGGATCGTCATCACCAGAGCGATCCACCGCAGAAAATCGGCCAGCGCCGCTGCAAAGCGGGTCTCGGGCCGATCGGCATAGGCCCACAGCGCCATGGTCAGCATGACCACGTTGAGTGAAAAGAATAACGAGATTCCCAGCCCGGTCAGCATCCACCGCGACTCGCCCACATCGCCCCGCTCGCTGGTCACTGCAGCTGCGAACCGACACCCCGAGCAGCAATAAACCGGCCTCTGCTCCGCACCCGGAACCGGCAGTTCGCAGTAGTCGCAACGAGCTGGTTCCGAGGTGGTCGACGAGGAGGGCGAGAGTGACATGAGATTGGCTGCGAGACGAACCTGACGCGTCAGTTCGCGACGGGACCTGGACGTCAGGATTCTGCTACGGGGGGGACAGCAGTTCGGACTGCATGGCAGGCAGCAGATAGTTCACCACATAGCCCAGGGCAAAGGCCCAGAATACGAGCCACATCAGGCGGACAAACCAGGGGATGCCATGCCCCTCGTAAGTGTGGTGCTGGCCTTCATGCTTGGCGTTGGCAAGTTGACTTTCGGACATCGCAAACCTCGGGTGAATCTGGTGATTTGAGCAATTCGTCTGGCCCTAGGCTTTAGGCCCCAGACCCTCTAACTCCCTCTCATTCTCCATCATCTGCCGACACGGCTGATCAAGGTCATGAAAGGCTCCCTGCGTCACCGCCCACATCAGCATGCAGAAGAACCCCGCCGTCGCCAGCAGGTAGTTGACGATCGGGGTCAGCGCGAACGCTCCCTCTTCATCTCCCGAGGCGATGATCATCAGATCGAGAAACTTGTTCGCGAACCCAAGGATGCTGGGGATCAGCACAGCTGCACTGATGACCCACACCCACAGGGAGACACGCTGGATGGGATGAGGCTGGTTCATGGTTGGTCTCCGATGAGTGCGAGCCCACCGGTTGCAACCGATGGGCTTTCTGACTGAGAACTGACTACTGAGGACTGACGACTTCCTTCTCGATCTTCGTCGGCTCGTAGTCCTCGTAGTACGGGTAGCTGTCGAGCCAGGAGCCGAGCCACTGCACGTAGGTCAGGAGGGCCAGACCGCGCTCGGTCGGCTTATCGGGAGAGCCATCGAACAGCCACGGATATTCCGGCATCGGAGAGTCGACAGACAGCGTTGTTGGTTTGAAGAAGTGGACCGCGTGCCAGTCGTTCGACCGGCGGCCCCCTTCGCGACTCAGGTCGGGACCGACGCGGCGGGTTCCGAACATCACGGGACGCTGCAGCTCGTTCTGGTACTCCCACGTCTTGGAGACGGGACCCCAGCGGCGATCCTCGTTCGAGACCGGGCGGACGAACTGGCTGTGACAGTGCCAGCAGCCTTCCCCGGTGTAGATCTTCCGCCCCAGCAGCAGAGCATCGGCACACTTCTCGTTGTACCACTTTGCCGCCTCGGTCGAGTCAGCAGGGGGCTCGCCGTACGCGGCCTTGAACGACTCCGGATATCGCTGGGCCAGATCCTCGAACTGGTAACGCACGTTGCCGTTCACCAGTTCGCTGACCTTCTTCTCCGGCATGTGGCGATACATCATCGCCGGAACGACGGCATTTGACAGGAAGGCGAGTCCAAAGAACCCGATTCCGGCCACGAGGAAGATGCCTGATTTGCTTTCGAACATGATGCAGACAGACCAGAGTTGAGAGTGAATTGATCGATCGACTCAATGAGCGGGATGGATTGCGGCCCACTAGGTAGCAGCGGCCAGTTCGCTCGATTCCGCGGTCCGACCGAGCCGGACGGGCGACTTCTGCCAAGTCTTGTAGAGGTTCCAGCTGAACAGCAGCTGTCCCCAGAAGATCACGATCCCGGCGACGATACGGACCGCCCAGAACGGGAAGGAGACTTCCACCGACTTCTCCCAGGGCTGCAGTGCGGCCCACGACCAGCCCTGGAACAGACCGCCCAGAATCAGGTCTCCGGCCATGACCATCAGGCCACCCGCCGAGGCCCAGTAGTGCCAGTAGCACCACTCAGGTTTGTACCATTCGGTCTTCAGCAGCCGCGGCACGAGGTAGGTCATCATCCCCAGAATCCACATGCTGAAGACGCCGAACATCACCATGTGCGCGTGACCCACGACCCAGTCGGTGAAGTGAATCAGCGCCTGGAAGGTCAGCGTCGTTTGCAGAGCACACTGCAGGCAGGTCAGGAAGTAGAAGGTGATCCCCGTGTAGAAGTACCGCAGCGGAAGATTGCTGAGGCAGGCCATCCCGGTCCCCCGCAGCGTGCCGACGAAGTTGATGATCACGGTCAGCACGACGAACTCCAGAGCGATCGTCGACAGCACAGCTCCGTATTGCAGGAACATCGGGATCGGCGTGTACAGGAAGTGATGAATCCCCTGCAGCGGATAGAAGAACGCCAGGCCCCAGAATCCGACGAGCGACATCGCGTGACTCCACATCGGCCGCTTGAGCAGAATCGGGACGAAGTAGTACATCATTCCCCAGCCCATCGGCGTCACGAACAACCCCACCAGGTCGTGGATGAACAGCCCGCCGACAGCTCCCGCAGCTGTGCCCGAGACGCAGTACTGAGGCACAAAGTTCCCCATCGCATAGGTCAGGAATGTCCAGACCAGAGCTGCCAGGAAGTACCAAAGAGTCACATACATCGGCCCTTTGACCTTGATGATCGGGTGGCCGAAGTTAAACGCGACCAGCAGCAAGCCGACCTGGGCCAGTGGGTCAATCCAGACGGGTGTCTCGCCCCACTCCAGCCCCTGGGCCTCGCCCAGCAGGAGGCCACCGGCCGTCGACAGCACAACGATCTGCCACGCGGCGAAGATGAAGTACGACAGCCGGTTATCCAGCACCGGTCGCAGCGACAGCCGGGGCACCACCCAGTGCATCATCCCCAGGAAAGCATTCGCCAGGAATCCGTAGGCGATGGCATTGGTATGCACCATTCGCCAGCGGCCCGGTGAGAGGACCTCCAGATTCGGCAGCGGATTCCAACTGAGCAGCTGCAGGCCCATCACGATTCCGGCCAGCATCGAGATCAGCATGTAGCCCAGGGCCGCGCAGAAGTACCAGAACACCAGTCGTTCCTCGACCAGGTGTTCGTGACGCGGTGATTCGGTCGTTGCGGTGGTCAACATGAGAGTGTGAGTGATGAGTGTTGTGTGCGGGAAGTACGTACGAGATGGGTGACTCAGGCGGCGGTCGGGCCGCGTCACTCACCCCTCACTTTGTGGCTGCTGGTACGGAACGAATTTCCCCAGCGGAGCCATGCAGACCATCGCCCAGCCAAAGATCACATGTGTGACCGCAGCTACCCACGGAGGTAGCACCGCGGGATCGGTAATCCAGCGACCGCCGAAGAGCACCGGCTGAAGCCAGTTCAGGATCAGGTAGAAGTTCACAAACCAGACCAGCAGTGCCAGCACGGTCGCGAGTGCGAGGCGGGCTCCGAACGACTTTCCCTCAGTGAACCTGGCCAGCGTGACATGGAACGGGATCCCCAGGATCATCCCGGTGGCGATGTACAGACAGCAGCCCATCGAGAGCATCATGCCGTCAGGAATCGCGTAGACATCCTTGGCCCCCGTGGCCAGCGACAGCGCCCGTTCCCCGAGAGGAAACGTCAGATAGACGCGGATCAGTTCCAGTGGACTCTTTCCGGCCAGTGGAGCTCCCAGCACGTTCAGCAATAGACTCGCGAGCGAGGCGACTCCGCCCAGCAGGAACCCCACTGTGATGTGGTAGTCCGTGTAGAACCCTTTGGGAGCCCAATCGATCCCCGATGGCTGAACGCCTTCGATCGCGGCAATACGCGTCTGAATCACCTCGGCGCGTGTCCGCAGGGCTTCCAGCTCTTCTTTGAGTTGAACAAGTTCTTGCACGACGGCGGACTCCAGGATGCGTGGCGACAGAAGACGTAGCGGGACCGGAAGGACAACCGGGGCGTTTCAATTACTTCGAGGCTGTTTCCGCAGCTGGCTGCTGTTCCTCAGCCGGGACATACGGCTTGATCGGCCCCGGCGGAGGCAGCTCTCCTTCACGTCTGCGGCTCGACACATGCTTCACGTAAGCCACCAAGTGCCAGATCGTGTCCGGCTGGCTTTGCAGGGCACTGGAGAAGCCGGGCATCGGGGTTCCGTTGATTCCCGAGTAGATGCGGCGGTAGATGTCGACGGGACGTTGACCTCCATGCAGCATTCCCGAGGTCAGGTCCGCGGCCCGCGTCGTCCGGCCCCAGGCATCTTTGCCGAGGTTATCCGGCATCTGACCGCGACCGTCTTCTCCGTGACACTTGGCACAACCGACGGTCAGGAACGCCTGCTTGCCGAG
>Ga0315902_10010805_pt1 | contig 12059 bp, 9 predicted proteins | sample LakEriMetagenome_9_FD_203523 | JGI IMG/M metagenome (GOLD analysis project Ga0315902, IMG submission 203523) | Freshwater fungal communities from buoy surface, Lake Erie, Ohio, United States - Buoy 12 MA117 | ecosystem: Environmental > Aquatic > Freshwater > Lake > Lake biofilm | place: USA... | reverse complement strand
ATGAAGGACTGGAAAGGAACCACACCGGCTGATTCGCCCAACCTTGACACGCCGCTAATTCCGGATTTTGCTTCTCTCGACAGCACGCCACTGGCGCTGTTGGAAGCAGAGATTCTCCGCCTCGAAAGACTTATCAGTGTCGACAAGGAAACGGCGAAAAAGTTTGCGACTTTATCTAAGAAGATTACGGAGGAGAACGCGGCTCTCGAAAGAATGAAGGAAAGGCTTACGGATTGCGAGGGCGCAAAGCAAAGGGTTATTACTCAAAGGCAGGAGCGTGAAAAAGCGTACACCCGAGTCTTCAACGCGATAGTGCAAGAGGAAGCAGTATTGCACAATCTGTACAAACCGCTGATGACCCGCCTCGGGGCTGCCACAGCTACGCTCGGCAAGCTTTCCTTCTCAGTAAGTCGCGAAGCCGATGTCTCACGCTGGGCAGATGCTGGCGAGCAGCTTCTTGATCTACGAGTGCAGGGGCCATTCAAGGGCCGCGGCACACTTCAGCAGCTTGCGGAAACCGCGCTCAAAGCTGAATGGGAGACAGGTGATTCCAAAGCTGTCAGCGCAGCGATGGAGAAGTTTCTGACTGATAATAAAGATGCATTGCTGGAACATTCGCCAGTTCCGAAATCAGACCAAGCGAACTATAGAGAATGGGCGAAAAGACTGTCTAAGTGGCTGTATGGCACTGACCACATTACAATCCGCTATAGCATCGACTACGACGGGACGGACATTCGCAAACTGTCACCTGGCACAAGGGGCATTGTGCTGCTGCTACTCTACTTGGCGCTCGATGAAGGCGATGATCGGCCTCTCATAATCGACCAGCCGGAGGAAAACCTAGACCCGAAGTCGATCTTCGACGAACTTGTTGGACTTTTCCTTTCGGCGAAACACAAGCGACAGGTGATTCTTGTCACACACAATGCCAACCTCGTCGTCAATACCGACGCGGATCAGGTCATTGTGGCAAGCGTTGGCCCTCATCGTCCTGGCGAGTTGCCGCCGATCAAATACATGTCAGGAGGATTGGAGAGCGCCGAAATCCGCAAGGCTGTCTGCGATATTCTCGAGGGAGGGGAACGTGCGTTCCAAGAGCGTGCGCGCCGCTTACGAGTTACCCTTGATCGCTAGGCCGCGATGCCGTCAGCTTTAGCTTGACACAAAATTGCCTGCCGATGCTTGACCGCGCTTAATCTTGGAGACACTTAGGGGCCACCCTTTTTTGGCAACCCACCAGTCTCGCTGATGGTCGTTTTCCGGCCTGGCCTTGCGGCGCTCTTGCCAATTCGGTAAGCGCCAACCCTCACCACTCTTGACCGCCCGCGTACCCTGACCGGTTTCCGGGGCGTGGCCCCAGGTTCCAGGTCGGGAGGGTGTGTGTGATGGCGGGACGTCGGCGGGAGCAGTTGCGGGCGGAGTGGATCGACCGGCTCAGGCGGTTTCAGAAGCGGTCCGGGAACGTCGAGGAGTTCTGCCGGGCGGAGGGTGTGTCCTTGGCCATGCTCTATCGCTGGCGGCAGCGGCTGGCGGAGACTGTCGCGGGGCGGGTGGCCGGCCCGCGGGCCAAGGTGCCCGCCCGAGTGACCCGAAAGGTCGCTCCCTTCGCCGCTGTCCGGATCCGGCCGGTACCAGACAATAAAAGGTGTCAGGAACCTTTGTTGAGAAAGCACGGGGCCACCCTCTGTTTGCGAACCCAAGTCAAATGCCACAAGCAGTCGCGCTGAGCGTGGTTTGTGGAGCTGACGGACTGCTCGGGGAGGCGGTGTTCCTGAGGGGCGACTGAGCCGGCTTGGCGTTTCGACGGCACGGGCGGCCCATCGGCTCGGTGTTCGAACAGCGCACACCCAGCGGACCGGCTCGGACGGAGCCTCGCCCTCCCGGAACAGACGAACCAGGAAGGAACGCGGTGGGTGGAGGGGTGGGTGGCCCCCCTCATCCGGCCGTTGGCCTGCTGCTCCCCCTCGAGGGCGAAGGACCGTTTGCGGCCCGTGTGCCGGTGTGGCGTCAGTCCACCGACGCGATTCCGTAGCCAACTCCTTCAGAGTTGAGTCGTACGTGGGGGACGGTGACCTGGGGTAGCCGGCGCTGCGCTGTGGCAACCCCAGGCTCTGGGAGAAATCCCCTTCAGGGATTGTGCGGCCCGGGGGTTGGCGTGCGAGCTGGCGCGGGGTTGGGTTGGGCCGTGGCGACGAACCTCCAGGTTTGTCGGTCAAACAATCGCATTCGACGATGCGACAGCCTTTTGGAGCGATCCGGTGGCTCGCTTCACGCGGCAGGCCAGAGGCCTAACCCACGGACGTGGCGACGAACCTATTGTTGGTTTGTCGGAACCGTGGTCGTTACAAGATCGTCTTCGTCGCGGTCGTTTGCCTCGCAGGCTGAAAGCCTACGCCACGAACGGGGGGCCTTTTTCGCCCTCACCCCGGCCCTCTCCCGCAGCGACGCGGGTTCTGTTCACCGGACGTCGTTTCGCGGGAGAGGGGGTTACGCGCGGTGTCAGCGGGCACCCAAAACCGGCCAGTGCACCGGGGGGGGTCGCTGCGCTCATCCCCCGGCGACCCTTGGGGACCCCGCCGGGGTCGGTTGTGGTGTGGGGCTGGAGGGGCAGGGCGATGGGCCTGCGCAGGGATGGAAATCCCCCCAACGCCGGAGAGTGGAACGGAACCTGGAAAACCGACCCGCCTCGACATCGCAGCCAGCGAATTGTTCCTCGAAGAGCGAATGGGCCTCGTCATGGTCCGATCTTGTTGGGTCTCAGACGGCCGTATACACTGTGTGTATCCCGACTGGAGAGTGACCTCATGAACAAGACGCTGATCAAGCACGGCAACAGCCTGGCGCTGGTGATCGACAAGCCGATTCTGGAAATGCTGCAGATCACGGCGGAGACCGTGCTGGAACTCTCGACGAATGGAGATGCCATTCTGATTCGTCCCATTCGGGACAAGCGTCGGCAACGAAAACTCGAAGCGGCTCTGGAGTCGATCAACCAGAAGTTTGGCGACGACCTCGAACGCCTGGCACAGTGAATGGCCGACGTCGATTTTCTGACGCTCGATGACGTCCAGTTCATTCATCGCGATCAGACGACGCGATACGGTGGTGATCCGGGAATTCGTGATCGGAACCTGCTGGATTCGGCCCTGGCGCAGCCCCGCGCTTCCTTTGGGGCCGAATTCCTGCACGCCTTTCCGTTTGAAATGGCAGCAGCGTACCTGTTTCACATCGTGCGAAACCATCCGTTCCTCGATGGCAACAAACGGACGGGAGCTGTGGCTGCGCTGGTGTTTCTGGAACTCAATGGAATTCTCATCCAAGCCCGTCCTGGAGCGCTGTACGAGATCACCATGGGTGTTGCGACGGGTGCTGTGACCAAAGACCAAGTTGCCGCATTTCTGCGGGTTCACGCCGTCACCTCCTGATCCTGGGTGCGTCGCTCGGCTCGCCACGCCAGCGGGTGCACGATCAAGGGAAGTTCAAAGGGGTCAGGTCCATAGTCCCATCGTCATCACGGATTTCTGGCGGTGTTGGAGTCGTCTGCGCCGAGATGAGGGGCGCCGACTCCACTCAAGCGGCGCGACGCGACGCCACACACCGGATCGGGGCTCGGTTGGGTGCCTTGCGGACACGGACGCACACGACGGAGGGTGGGCGTCATCCACGCTGCTCCGGTCGATCCACGCTTTCTGGCACTCCCTTTGGCAGGCTGGTGTATTCGGGGGGCGTGCCAGGGGTGGTCGCTGCGCTCAACCCCCGGCTCATGTCTGGCACCCCTGCCGGGGAGGGTCGTGGTCCCCGTTGGGACCCCGCGGCTGATGTGGTTTTTTCCACCGACGGAAATCCCATAGACAACTTCTTCAGAGGTGGGGCGTGGGTGGGGACGTTGACCTGGGGTAGACGGCGCTGCGCTGTGACAACCCCAGGCTCTGGGAGAAATCCCCTTCAGGGATTGGGTGGTCCGGGGGTTGGTGTGCGAAACGACGCGGGACGTGGCGACAAACCTCCAGGTTTGTCGGTCAAACAAGTGCAATCGACGACGCGACAGGCTTGTGGATCGATCCGGTGGTTTTCTTGGCACGGCAGGCCAGAGGCCTACCCCACGGACGTGGCGACGAACCTCCAGGTTTGTCGGAACCGTGGTCGTTACAAGATCGTCTTCGTCGCGGTCGTTTGCCTCGCAGGCTGAAAGCCTACGCCACGAACGGGGGGCCTTTTTCGCCCTCACCCCAGCCCTCTCCCGCAGCGACGCGGGTTTTGTGCACCGGAAGTCGTTTCGCGGGAGAGGGGGTTACGCGCGGCTTACGCCGCTGTTCCGTGTGGACAGTGTCCGATGGCTGACACCGGTGGGGCATCGCCCTCCGTGCCTCATCAGACCGGCTGCCACCCCATTCGATCGATCTCGATCCCGACGTGGACTTCGATGGCGGGCCGCGATGCGGCCAAATGGCGCGTGCTGCCGCACCAGGGTGGAGTGGGCGGTGTCCCCGTCGGGCGGGAGACAAAGCGGGACAGGCCAGAACCACTGGCCGTTGGTCTCGCAGGGCGTGGCCACTGCGGCCTACGGCAGATTCTGATCGCCGGTGCCTGTCAGGCGGACAATCAGCAGGCGTTCGACCGGCATCGCCTCGAATTCCCCATCCTGGCTGGCGCGCAACCCCTGTCCGGTGAAGAACAGGTGTCCCAGCCGGCGGCCTTCGGGCGCATCGGCGGCCAGCACGATGGTCTCGCCCGGTCCCAGAATGAGGGAAAACCGCTGGTCGAAGAAGGTCTCGACCCGCTGGCTGTCTTCAAACCGCCATTCCTGGTCGGCCACGTACCGCAATTGATTGGGACCGTGGAAGACCTGCGGAATGAAGGTCAGCTTGGCCCAGCCATTGTCTTGCTGTTCCACGGTGACCCGGAACCGGCATTCGGCATCCTGCAGTTCCAGCGTTTGCCGCTCGCCATCGCGCGTCACTTCGAATTCACATTCGTCATGCACGGGACTGGCGATGATTTTCACATTGCCCCCCGAAGCGACGAAGAACCGGTGTCCGCCAATCTGTTTGGCCTTTTCCGAGACCTCGTCGTAGGCGAAATCGGGCTGTTCCCCCAGCAGTTGCTGCAGCACCCGGGGGGGATTGGTTCCCACCACACCGAGACGAAACCCGTTCTTTCGCAGTTCTTCGCGAACATCGGGATCGAGCGACTGGACCTGGTCGACCCGGCTCCAGAGGGGCGTCCCGACCAGGCTGTCGCCCCGGGGACGTTCGACCAACACCACATCGAGACAAATGGCGTTGAGGGGCGGTTTGATCCCGGGGAGTTTCTTGGACGTGTTGGTCCGCACATCCCCATTGATATCCACCACCTCGCATCCCGCGCAGCACCAGACCAGGCTGGCCAAAACCAGCCAGTGCGGGCGGCACACGGCGCCGAGAGAGAGCTGCGCGTGCATGGGGAAGATCGGGGGGGGAATGGTGGCGGAGAGACGGGCACTACGGCTGTTCGGGTGCCAACCCGATTCGACGCAGTGCGAACGAACGTCACAACAACCGGCGGGATTCCACTGTCCGAAACGTGGCCAGCCTGAATCTGGACCGCCTTTTATGAGTCTTTTCCCGACAGGTCAAGAACGGTTTGGGCTTCCCCGCCCGCCCCTCTTGTAAGTTTTACAACCTCCGCAACCGGGATTGCGTCGGAACCGGATTGCGGCGTACAACCCGCCGCGTTTTTTTGCAGCGGCCGCCAGTCGCTGCAGTCCACCAGTCGCGGCGTCCCACCCGCTCCGCCCCGGGTTCACTCCCGTTCGAGCCAAACCCATGCCCGCCTCCCCACCCCTCAGTCTCCGATCCGAGGTGTCTGGGGGGGGGCACCGCTGGGGGCCGGCGGCCTGGTTCGCACTCCCCCTCGCGGCATGGCTCGCCGGTTGTGCGTCTCCTTTCGAGTTCGCCCCGGCCGATGCCGTGGTTCTGCCGCGCGACCGCCTGCAGGCCCTGGCCCAGCAGGACGGGCCCGGTTCGCTGTATTACTGCGGCACCGAAGAGGGATATCACTATCTGGTCGATCCCCGGCCCGGAGTGCGACGGGTGTACAAGGCGAAAGCCAAAGATCTGAAACTGGAAGACACCTTCCGGCGCGGCGAAGACGAGCCATACCTGGTGCATCCCCACCTGCTCGAAGGACGCCGGCTCGGTCAGCGGCCGCGCGAACTTCCCGGCGTGGAATTCGAGGTTCCCTCGTCCGACTCAGCCGCCGGCCCCCGCGACTGACCCCACCCGGTGGTTCCAGAGGATCGGGCGAAGAAGTCCGCAGGGGTCCGCCGACAGCGGAAGTTGGGCGATCCCGTCCCTCCACTCGGTTTTTTGCCCGTCGGCCCAAGGGCTGACCGGCCTCAATCCGCCCGCCCGAACGTGTCAGCATCCATCGGGTCCTTCTGCCCCAGGGGGAGCAGGTGGCCGCAGTCCGGATGAGGGTGTGCCGCGCCTCTCTGCCCATCGCGACCCCGAATGCCACAACCGCTCCGGGAGGATGAACCTCCGTGTGAGCCCCCACTGGGCCGGCAACCAAAGAGAGCGTCCGCAAGGGCCCACCAACCGGGCGGCGGGGGGGCGGAGCTCGGTGTCCGCTCTCTCGTGGTGACAGACATCCCGGTCTGTCAGTTCCCTCCGCGATGACGACCCGATCGATCCCGCCTTCTCTCTTCACAATCGCAACCGACCTATAGCTCGTCGTACCGCTGTTCCCCGCTGCTTTGACGAACAGGCTGACAAGCCTGTTCCACAACCGTGGGAACTTTCGTGGGGGGATGAGGTGGTGGTCGGGCGAACGGGCTGAACCCGGGACGGAATCACGGGATCGATCGCCTGTCGTGATCCGATCCCCATTCCCGCTGCAGTCCATGAAAACCCTGGGCCTGATTTCGGCAAGTCTCCTCAGCCCCCGGGCCAGGCTATGGAGCCGCACCGCGAAGCGGTATTCTGTGGACTGTCGACGCGGTGCACCCGCCCTGCGGCAGGGTGGCGGTTCCGGGAGTCACCCGGCGAGGATGCGGCGCGGTCCGAGGGGTTGGAATTCCGAGGGTTGAGATTCAGGCATGGCGCGGTGTGATCGCGGTTACCTCTGCGAAGTGTGTGGCGAACCGGTCCCCGAGATCACCGACAGCGATCTGTACCTGCGGTTTGTGTTGGGCGAACTCGATTCCCGCCTGCTGCTGGCCGCCCCCGAACGGCACCTCCGCTGCAACCCGGTGCAGGCCCAGTTCATCGTCGATCCCACGTTCGAGCCGGTGGTTGTCGAAGGCCCCTTCGACAAGCGTCATCAAGATCGGGCCGACGTGGCCCGCCGCGAGGCCCGGGTGACCGCCGCCTTTCGGCGACTGCGGGAACTCCCCGGCAGCGGGCTCCCCCTCAGTGCCTATCCACTCCCGCCGGACCACGGGTCTTGAACGCCTTCCGTCGTCCGTCTCCCGTGTCGCTCCCCGTCCCCATTTGATCGCTTGCTTCCCGAGTCTACTTCATGAGCCAGACGCACAACCCCACCCACGCCGCTTCGCCCATCCACGCCACGGTCGATTACAACCGCCCGGGGAAACAACATGGGCATCTGATGATTCCCTACTCGTACAACCTGGGGGGCTGGGCCAACCTGCTGGTGCCGATCACGGTCATCAGCAATGGCCGGGGTCCGACGGCGGTGGTCAGCGGGGGCAACCATGGAGATGAATACCCCGGACAGATTGCCGTGATGAAACTCTGCCGGGAGATCGAACCCGAACAGATCACCGGCCGGCTGATTCTGATTCCCTCGTTGAATTACCCGGCGGCCAAGGCGGCCACGCGGCTGTCTCCCCTGGATGGCATGAACCTGAACCGGGCGTTCCCCGGGCGGCCCGACGGCAGCGTCACCTCGCTGATTGCCCATTACCTCACCACGGTGCTGTTTCCCCTGTCGGACATCGTGATCGACATCCACACCGGGGGGCGCAGCATGGATTTCGTCCCCTGCGCGACGATGCATCTGGTGCCCGATCTGATTCAGCGGCAGGCGATGATCGACGGAGTCGAGGCGTGGAACACCGACTTCTCCTTCGTGTATGCCGACGTCGCCGGCTCGGGCCTGCTCCCCGTCGAGGCTGAGAACCAGGGGAAGATCGTGGTGACCACCGAGATGGGGGGGGGCGAACCGGTCAATTCGCAGGTGCATGCCATCACCCAGCAGGGTCTGGCGAACGTCTTGCGGCAACTGGGGGTGTTGCGGGGGAATGTGTTGACCCGCAAGGGACTGGGGCTGCCTCCCACGCGCTGGGTGCAGGCACTGAGCCGGGACGACTACCGGTTCGCACCGGAGTCGGGCATCTTCGAACCTCTGTTGCCTTTGGGAGCCGAGGCGGGTCCCGGGCAGACCGTCGCCCAGATTCACTTCCTGGAGCGTCCGGACCGGGAACCGATCCCCATCATCGCCCCGACGGGCGGGGTGCTGCTGGCGACACGGGGACCGGCGATGGTGGCGCAGGGAGACTGCGTGGCCTGCATCGCCCACGATGTCGACATTCGGGCCCTCAAGTAATTCCGCCGGCAATTTCGCCATCGGGACCGGGCTTGAGAGGGGCGGTCCGCCAGGTCACGGCACGGAGTGGAGAATCGACCCGAAGGGCGCGCATCGCTCGTCCGCAGGAAGGTTTTCCGCTCCGTGACACGCAAATCCTGTCCCCGCTTCGGTCAGGCCGGACGTGGATTGCCCTGTCGTAGCCCGCGGATTCAGGCGTTGGTAACATCACACCGCTCGAATGCAATCCGCTCCCGTCGTGTTTCAGGGTGAGAGAGACGTGGGAGTCTTGCTGACGTCACCAGCAAGTCCGCTGGTGACGAACTCTCCTGAGGGACCCTGGAGCCCAATCATGTTTCGGTTTTTTCACCTGCGGGTGGTGTTGATCCTGGGAGTGCTGTTCGGAAGCGGTGTGCCTTCCAGCTCCTGGGAACCGGTGGCCAGTGCCCAGCCGCCGCAAACAAAGGGGACATCCAAGTCCCTCCCCCGGCCCGACTTTCAGTTTCCGGGCAAAGTGGGCCGGACCTACAAGACTTCGGATCCCCCACAGTTTCCCCAGCCGGTGAAGGCCCCGGAGGGTGCCCCCAACATCGTCTTGATCCTGCTGGATGATTCGGGGTTTGGCCAGTACTCGACATTTGGCGGCGGGATTCCCGCCCCCACGCTCGACAGGCTGGCCGCCGAGGGGCTGAAGTACAACCGCTTCCACACCACCGCGCTCTGCAGTCCCACCCGGGCGGCGTTGATCACCGGCCGCAATCATCATTCGGCCGGCACGGGGGTCATCACCGAGGCCGCCACCGGGTACGAAGGGTACACCTGCGTGCTGCCGCGCAGTTGCGGCACCATCGGACAGGTGCTGCAGCAGTACGGGTATGCCACCGCCTGGATCGGCAAGAACCACAACACGCCCGCCTGGGAAACCAGTGCTGCCGGTCCCTTTGACCGCTGGGCCAACGGTTTGGGCTTCGACTACTTCTACGGCTTCAACGCGGGCGACATCAATCAGTGGAACCCCGTCTTGTTCGAGAACCGCAATCTGGTTCCGAAAAGCAAGAAGCCCGACTATCACCTCACCGAAGACCTGGCCGACCAGGCGATTGCCTGGACCCGCCGGGTCACCAGCATCGCCCCCGACCAGCCATTCTTCCTGTACGTCGCTCCCGGAGCGAATCACTCGCCGCACCACGCTCCCCAGGAATGGATCGACCGGTTCCGGGGCCAGTTCGATGCGGGCTGGGATGCCTACCGCGAGGCGACCTTCCAGCGGCAAAAGCAGCTCGGCGTCGTCCCGGCGAACGCGAAGCTGACCCCCCGCAGCGAGGGGCTCCCCGCGTGGGATTCGCTGAACCCCGGTCAGAAGAAGATCTATGCCCGCATGATGGAGGTGTTCGCCGGCTTCGCCGCCCATGTCGACCACCACATGGGGCGCATCGTCGACGCCGTCAAGCAGTTGCCGAACGCCGACAACACCATCTTCCTCTACATCGTGGGAGACAACGGCGCGAGTGCCGAGGGGGGGCTGGAAGGGAGCATCAACGAGAACCTGTTCTTCAATGGCTTCCCTGAAAAGTGGGAAGAGAACCTCGAACATATCGATGAGCTGGGGGGTCCGAAGTGGTTCAACCATTTCCCCAGTGCCTGGGCCCACGCGATGAACACCCCCTTCCAGTGGACCAAGCAGGTCGCCAGCCATCTGGGGGGGACCCGCAATCCGCTGGTGGTCTCGTGGCCGGCGAAGATCCGCGACCGGGGGGGCCTGCGCAGCCAGTTCGTGCATACCATCGATCTGGTCCCCACGCTCTACGAGGCGATTGGCATCACCCCGCCCGAAGAGCTCAACGGCATCCCGCAGAAGCCGATCGAGGGGACGAGTTTCCTGAAGTCGTTCTTCGATGTGAAAGCTCCCGAAACCCGCCCCACACAGTACTTCGAACTGCTCGTGAATCGCGGGATCTATCACCAGGGCTGGATGGCGTCGAGCCGCAGCTTTGTCCCGTGGGTTCCGGTGCGGGGCGAATTCGATCCCCTGACGGCCAAATGGGAGCTCTACAACCTCAATGAAGATTTCACCCAGTCGACCGACCTCGCCGCCCAGCATCCCGAGAAACTGCGTGAGCTGGAGGCGATCTTCTGGAAAGAGGCCGAGAAGTACCACGTGCTGCCTCTCGACTGGCGTGCGGTGGAACGGCTGAGTGCCGAGCTGCAAGGACGGCCCAGTCTCGCCGGCAAGCGCCGGAAGTTTGTCTACTTCCCCGGCCAGGTCGCGCTGCCCGACGGGGCCAGCCCGCCGATGCTGAACAAGTCGTGGACCATCACCGCCGATGTGGAGATTCCCCCGGAAGGTGCCGAGGGGATGATCTATACCCACGGCGGTCTGACGGGAGGACTGGGGCTGTATCTGCAGGAGGGCCGAGCCCACTTCCGCTACAACATGCTGGCGATTGACCGGTATCTCGTCAGCAGCGAGAAACTGCCGGCGGGGAAGGTCTCGTTGCAAGTCCAGTTTCAGTATGAAGGTCAGCCTGGGGAATTGGGGAAGGGAGGCTCCGTCACCCTGCTGGCCAATGGTCAGAAGGTGGGCGCGGGGAAGCTCCCCAAGACCGTGCCGCTGCAGTTCTCGCTGGGAGAAGGGGTCGACGTCGGGCGCGACTCGGGTTCCGCCGTGGGTGACAATTACGAACTCCCGTTTGAGTTCACGGGCAAGATCGAAAAGGTGACGGTGGAACTCAAATAACCACCGGGCGGCCGCAGCCGTGTGAACAGGTCCTGGCCAACAAGAGCCCGGGGCCTGCTCCACGGCCTGAGCCGGTGGGCGAACACCGGCCCACAGACTCTCCCGGCCCACAGACTTTCTCAGACACGCAGTACGCGACAAAGGCCGTCATCCCCCGGGGAGATGACGGCCTTTGTTGGTTTGGGATTCCCTTCCGCGGCGCGGGGTTGGGACGGAGCAGCTTACAACTGCCCGCTGTACCGCACAAACGCCTCGAGGGCGTAGTATTCGGGCAGGCCCAGCTGGTTGTAGATCGCGGCGGTGCTCTTGGTCCGCTCTTCGGCCCGCACCCAGAATTCGCGTTTGTCGCTTCCCGGGAAGAGGGGGGCGTCTTTTTGCGATTCGTGACGGAAGATCGCCTGCTTCTTCCGTTCAACGATCTCGGGGCTGAGGGGGACGGCCCGCTCGATTTCGTGCGGCTCGTACTCGTGCCAGGCCCCACGATACAGCCAGGTCTCCGTCTGGAGCCCCTCGGCCTCGACCACCTTGAGGGCCCGCAGTATCGCCTCGGCACACATGCGGTGGGTGCCGTGCGGGTCGGAGAGATCGCCGGCGACATAGATCTGCAGAGGCTTCAGGGTCCGCAGGAGGTTGGCGATGATCTCGACATCGGCTTCTCCGATGGGAGACTTCTCGACCTTGCCAGTGCGGTAGAAGGGCATGTTCAGGAAGTGCAGCTTCTCGGGGGGAACCCCTGCCGTCACGGCGGCCCGCGTCGCCTCGGTCTGGCGAATGAGTCCCTTGACCTGCT
>Ga0315902_10010802_pt1 | contig 12060 bp, 10 predicted proteins | sample LakEriMetagenome_9_FD_203523 | JGI IMG/M metagenome (GOLD analysis project Ga0315902, IMG submission 203523) | Freshwater fungal communities from buoy surface, Lake Erie, Ohio, United States - Buoy 12 MA117 | ecosystem: Environmental > Aquatic > Freshwater > Lake > Lake biofilm | place: USA... | reverse complement strand
GTTTGCGACCTGTTTCGGCCGAGCGCGGCACGGGGGCCGGCGGCCATTGCCCGGATTGACGCGAGGCCAGCCTTCTCGAGGCCTGCGGACAGCTCACGGACAAGCTTGTTGAAGACGCCAACGCCCGCCGGTGCGAAGGACGCGGTCGCGGACCACAAGCCGGTTGTGGAAGGAGGCCGGTGGGTGCTGCGGGTCGGATCCGACATCCTCGAGCGATTCATCGACGGCCTCGAAGACGACTCGGAAGGCTGACCCCGGATCAGAAAGCCCAATCGCGTAAGCGATGGGGACCGCGGCCAAGAGGAGCAGGCCGTACCGCTCACGCGGTTACGCTTCCTGACGCCAACACACCGTACCGCTCACGCGGGATCAGGAAGCCCAATCGCGTAAGCGATGGGGACCGCGGCCAAGAGGAGCAGGCCGTACCGCTCACGCGGTTACGCTTCCTGGCGCCAACACACCGTACCGCTCACGCGGGATCAGGAAGCCCAATCGCGTAAGCGATGGGGACCGCGGCCATGAGGAGCAGGCCGTACCGCTCACGCGGTTACGCTTCCTGACGCCAACACACCGTACCGCTCACGCGGGATCAGGAAGCCCAATCGCGTAAGCGATGGGGACCGCGGCCATGAGGAGCAGGCCGTACCGCTCACGCGTTGACGCTTCCCGAGGCGGCCGCGGCGTCGAGGAGCAGCACGGCATTTGCCTGGTCGACCCGGCCGGCTGGTATCGCCTCGTCCCTGGCAAGCAGTCGCGAGATCATCGGGGCCTTGCCGGCACCGGTCGCCAGCCAGAGGATCCGCCGCGATCGATCGAGCAGCGGATACGTCAGTGTCATCCGCCGGCGGTTCTGATAGACGCCGCAGATGGTGACGTCACGGTCACGGCACTCGACCGCCGGGTCGCCGGGAACGAGCGACGCCGTATGGCCGTCGGCGCCGAGCCCGAGATGGACAAGATCGAGCACCGGCGGGCTTCCACACCAGGCCGAGAGGGTCCGCTCGTAGACGCGAGCGCCGTCCACGGGGTCGTTCGCGGCCACCGGCATCGCGTGGATGTTCCCGGGCGGGATCGGGGCGTGTCCCAACAGGCTCGCGTGGAGGTGGGTGAGATTCCTGTCCGGATCGCCATCCGGCGCGATCCGCTCGTCGACCTGAAACACGTGAACGCTCGCCCACGGCACGTCCTCGGAGGCGAGGACCCTCAGCATCGTCCACGGGGTTTTGCCGCCGCTGACCGCCATCAGAAACCGGCCGCGGGAATCAACGGCCCGGCGGGCCGCCTCGGCGATCAGTCGCGCTGCAGCGGCTGCCACGGCGGCCTCGTCTGGGAACACGTCGTACTGCATGGCCTCGTCCATTCGTGTCACGATGCGGAGGGGCGGCCACGCGCGGCGGCCGAACGATACCATCTGATCAGGGCGTTGGTCGAGCTGTCGTGCCCGAGCGTCGGCTCCGCCGCCGACTCGAGTTCGGGAACGATCCGGTTGGCCAGCACCTTGCCGAGTTCGACCCCCCACTGATCGAACGGGTTGATGCCCCAGACACAGCCCTGCGTGAACACGCTGTGCTCATAGAGGGCCACGAGGCTGCCGAGGACGCGCGGGGTGAGCTGCTCGGCGAGGATCGTCGTGCTCGGCCGGTTGCCCGGAAAGGTCTTGTGGGGAACGAGCCATTCGGGAACGCCCTCGGCCCGCACTTCGTCGGCTGTCTTGCCGAAGGCCAGCGCCTCGGCCTGGGCGAAGACGTTGGACATCAGCAGGTCGTGGTGACGGCCGAGCGGATTCAACGACCGCGCAAAACCGATGAAGTCGCAGGGAATCAGCCGCGTGCCCTGATGGATCAGCTGATAGAAGGAATGCTGCCCGTTCGTGCCGGGCTCGCCCCAGAAGATCGGGCTGGTCTGGTAGTCGTCGATCGTGTCGCCGTCGAGCGTGACCCGCTTGCCGTTGGATTCCATCGTGAGCTGCTGCAGATAGGCAGGGAACCGCTTCAGGTACTGGTCGTAGGGAAGGACCGCGATCGTGTGGGCGTCGAGGAACGAGGTGTTCCAGACGGCCAGCAGGCCGTGCAGCACCGGGAGGTTGGCGGCGAATGGGGCGGTGCGGAAGTGCACGTCCATGTCGTGGAAGCCGGCCAGCAAATCCCCGAAGCGATCCGGCCCGATCGCCAGCATGGTCGACAGTCCGATCGCGGAGTCCATCGAATACCGGCCGCCTACCCAGTCCCAGAAGCCGAACATGGCGGCGGTGTCGATGCCGAAGGCCGTCACCTCGGCGGCGTTGGTCGAGACGGCGACGAAGTGCCGGGCGACGGCGGCCGAGTCTCCGAGCGTGGCCAGCAACCACGCCCGCGCCGATCGGGCGTTGGCCATCGTCTCCTGCGTGGTGAACGTCTTCGAGGAAATCACGAACAGCGTCTCGGCGGGATCGAGGTCGCGGGTCGCCTCGACGAAATCGGTTCCATCGACGTTGGAAACGAACCGGAACACGAGTCGCCGGTCGGCCTCGGACCGCAACGCCTCGTAGGCCATGACAGGCCCGAGGTCGGAGCCGCCAATGCCCACGTTGACCACCGCACGGATCGGCTTGCCCGTGTGGCCTCTCCACGAGCCGTCGCGCACCTGTCGACAGAACCCCGTCATCCGGCCAAGCACATCGTGGACGTCGGGCACGACGTCGCGTCCCTCCAGGAGGATCTTCTCCCCCTGCAACGCCCGCAGCGCGACGTGCAGCACGGCGCGGTGCTCGGTGGCGTTGATCTTCTCGCCGGCGAACATCGCTGCGATCCGCTCCTTGAGCCCGCACGCGTCGGCCAGACGCAGAAGCAGCGCGAGGGTCTCGGTGGTCACCCGCTGTTTCGCGTAATCGACGTGCAGGCCGCAGGCGTCGAGCACCATCCGCTCGCCACGGGCGGGGTCGGCTGCGAACAGCCCTCGAAGGTGGGTGTCGCGGAGGGACGCGGCGTGGGCGGCGAGGCGCTGCCACGCGGGACTCGATGCTCGGCTATGTGAGTGCTTTGTCACGCTGCGGAACCTCCGGGACTGGGACTGCAGGGCGGATCGAAAGGCGAAAGCGGCGGGCAGGATACCCCGTTTCGGCCTCGCCAATGCCCCACACCGAGATGGTGAGCGAGGCCGATCGCCTGTGCACGCCCGCCCCAGCCGAGAAAGCCTGAAAAACAAGGCACTTTCACAAAAACAGATGCCGGGCGGGGATTTGGCACGCAACGTGCATTTCATTTTTTCCGCCGGCGAGTAGGTCGCAGTGACCCGCCCGCAGGCGACTGGTTTGCAGGGTTCCGCATTCAGAGGTGCTTGTCGTGATGGTGGTGGCCGTCGGTATTTCGTCTGAAGAGGTTCGTCCGACCGGCAGATAGTGCCGGAGAGAGGCCTTTTCCGCGGATTTCCTCAGGTCGGGCGAAGCCCGAGTTTGGGGTGATCCCTGGCGGATATGCCGTTTGTGGCCCGGTCTGCGGTGGTCGCTGTCGAGTCCCCTCGTGGGGCACGTCAGCCGCTCGTGGAGCGGTCCGAGGACAAGGAAATCGAGCGATAGGCATCTTGAGGTCAGGTAGGCCCGCACAGGCGATTTTCGGAGTTTTCCCGTGTTTTTCCAGGTTCTGAGCCATGTCGAGTCGGTGATCGCGGTGGGGCCCACGGCCTGCTCCGCACCCGTCTCTTCCATGGGCGCCTCGGTCGCGGGCAGCTCGCCGAAGAAAGGCCTCATCGCCGTCCAGAGTGCCTTCGACCGCCGTCAGACTTCGGCCCGCCAGACGGGCCGGACTCACCACAATGGTGAGACGGTCACCAGGATGGTGATCACCAACCTGGTGAGGCCGAAACCAACGCGGAGAACCGCGAAAAACAGGCCTCAAACCATGTTTTCGGCCCCTGCTGCGGTCGGTTCGTCGTGGCAACTGTCCGACCGGCCCCTGGCCCCCTCGTGCACCCCGCCCGCGACGGTCGTTCGTTCGCGTGCGGGGAGGTCAATGCCTGCTTCTGCAGGCGGATTCTCGTTCGTTCGGTGTGTTCGTCGTTCGTCATCCAATCCCAACCCCTTGGTCGTCAGGGAACGGTCGTTCGTTCCTGCCCGGCCACTGTTCTGAAAGGACTCGCTCCATGTTCCGTTCCATCGCCATCCGCACCCTTGTCGCCGTCGCCGTGATCGCCGCCGTCTCCTGCTGTTCTGCGGTGTCCCGTGCCGAAACGCTTTCGCCCACCTTTGGCGGTCCCAGCGGCCATGCCCACCAGGGGCTGCTGGGCTCCTTCGCCACGATGCCCTCCGAGTCGGCGGCCCCGGTATCGCCGGCGGTGCTGAAGTCGCTCGCCTCCAGCAACGACGCCGTTGGGTACCACTCCGGCCTCGCCAGGGCCTCGTTCGGCTCTGAGGTCGTGCTCAAAGCCTCCCGCATGGGATTCGGCTTCGAGACGGTTCCCTTCGAATCGTTCCTGAACGTGGCCGCAGCCCCGAACGGTGACAACATGGTCCGCACGTTCATCATCATCGAGTCCGAGAAGTCCGAGGCCGCCGATTCGACGCTGGGCCAGACCGCGGGCGACGACCTCGTGAACAAGTTCACGCAGTCGTCCTTCGGTGCGACGACCACGTCCGGTTCGGCAACCCTCTCGTACCTCCAGGTCTCGCCGGCTTCCTCCTCGCTGGTGTTCACGAACGTGCTGCTCAAGAACGCCCCGCAGGTCACCGAGTGACGTCCTGAGCAGACAGCTGGAAAAACGCTCCTGGCCGCAGGCCGAACGACCCTTCGGCCGGGAAATGACGGTTGGATGATTGGCTGATTGACGAACACGAACGAAGGCCGCGCTGGCATCCGCCAGCGCGGCTTTTTTCGTTTCCAGTCGTGCGCGTGTGCGGCGGACAAGCCCGTCCGGCAGGGAGATTCCTGCGAGGTATCATCATGACTCCCCTCGCCGACACACCCCCGGTCGTCAGGGCTCTCCCCGTGGTGACACCGTGCCTGGAATCCTCGAGCGAATCCCGATCTCCCGCCGCCTCACCCTGATCAGCCTCGCGTACACGCTGCCGATCGTCGTGCTGCTCTACTTCGTCGTCCGCGGAATCAACCAGGACGTCCGCTTCACCGAACTCGAGAAGCTTGGGAACGTCTACCAACGGCCGCTTGCGACGCTCCTGCAGCATGTGCCGCAACACGCCCTCGCGACCCGCCTCCTATGGGGCGGCGACGCTGCTGGCAGGGAGGCGGTGAGCCGCAGCCGGGCTGAGATCGACCGGGCATTCGAGGCGATCCGGACCATCGACGAACTCCATGCGGAGGACCTCCAGTTCACGGACCAGGGGCTCGCCGACCGGGGCCGGAGTCAGATCGCCCCGGCGGCGGTGGCGCGGGAATGGGAAGCGATCAAGCAGGTGGACTCGGGGCGGGACAGCGAGAGGCTCCATGCCGGGTTCCTCGACCGAATTCTGCTGATGATCAAGCATGCCGGCGACACCTCGAACCTGATCCTGGATCCCGACCTCGACAGCTACTACCTCATGGACGCCACGCTGCTGGCGCTGCCCGAGACGCAGCGACGGCTGGCGGAAGCGATCGACTTCTTCGCGGAACTCTCCCGTCGCCCGACCGTCACGGCCGCCGACCGCGTAGAACTGGCCGTGCTCGCGGCGGAGTTCAAGGCAGACCTCGACCGCATCGCCACCGACGTGGACACGGTCAAGGTCGAGGATCCGAAGTTCTACGGTTCCTATGAAAGCCTCCAGGCCGGGTTGCCGCCGGCGTTCGATCGCTATGCGGCCGCCGCCCGACCCCTGCTCCAGACGCTGGCGACGGTTGGGGATCCGGCCGCGGGTGCGGATGAGAGCGATGTGCAGTTGCTCGTTCAGCAGGCCGAAGCCGCGCGAGACGCGAGCTTCTCGCTGTGGCGCGACGGGGTCGACTGGCTCGACGGCCTCCTCGACAAGCGACTGGCCGATCTCCGCGGTCTGCGGGCTTGGGCGCTGTCGCTGGCGGGGTTGGCCTGGCTGGCCTCGGCGATTCTCGTGTTGCTGATCACGCGGAGCATTTCACGCCCCCTTCGCGAGGTCGTGGGCGTGCTCGACACCGCCTCCAATGAGGTAGCCACGGCGGTCGAGGAGATCTCGCGGAGCAGCGAGTCGCTGGCCTCGAGCACCCAGCAGCAGGCCGCGTCGCTCGAGGAGGCGGCGGCGACGGTGCGGGTGATCAACGACATGACCCGCCAAAACGCCGCCGATGCGGGGCTTGCCAACACGCGGAGCACGGCGGCGTCCGAGTATGCCGGTCGTGGCAAGCCCTCGATGCTCCGCATGGCCGACGCCATGGACGCGATCAAGACCTCCACCGACAAGACCACGACCGTCGTGAAGTCGATCGCTGAAATCGCGTTTCAGACCAACCTGCTGGCCCTCAACGCCGCCGTCGAGGCGGCCCGGGCAGGCCAGGCGGGCCTCGGCTTCGCGGTGGTCGCCGACGAGGTCCGCAGCCTCGCGGCCCGATGCGCCGAGTCGGCCAGGGACACGACGGATCTCATCGACGAGGTGCGAGCCAGCACCCGCAACGGGGTTGCGGTGGTCCATGAACTGGCCGGTACGCTCGATCAGATCACCACCAGCGCGCGCGAGGCCGCCACGCTGATCGCGAAGGTGTCGGCCGCCAACGCGCAGCAGGCCGAGGGCGTCGGCCAACTGCATGTCGCGGTCGATCAGATGAACGACGTCACCCAGTCGAACGCCGCGACGGCCGAGCAGACTGCAGCGGCCAGCGCGCAGATCACGGCGCAGGCCCGCGGTCTGAGTGACATGGCCGACGAACTCTCCGCCATGGTGAAGGGACGGAGCGAGCAGGTCCGGAGAGAAAGCCTCCGCCCTGCGGGCCCGCTGAGGCGATGACGGGCGATCAGGAGGCAGGGCGATCGGGCGATGTGCCGCTGGACATGCACGACGAACAGCGTGCTTCCAACGCGGCTGAGCATCCGCAGGATTCCGACTCCTACCTCGAGAATGGCCTGCTGGTCTACACGGCGGCTTTTCATCGTCGTCGCGGATATTGCTGTGGTTCGGGGTGCCGCCACTGCCCGTTTTCACCGCCACACGTGAAGGGCACGACCACGACCGCCTGAGGTCCATGTTCGCTTCCGATCGCGGCGTCAGTCCCTCCCAGACCGGGATTGAGATCACATCCGACAGACGTGTATCGCCGGCTCGGGGGCGGACAACGTCGTGTCGCCAGGGCTTCAGCCGCATGGCGAGCGGCGTGCGCTGATCAGCCGCCCCGCGTGGCGCGCACCGCCGAGACGATGATCGCCCGAAGCTTCGGCTCGGCCGACCTCGCGGTGGCGAGGATGTGCTCGACCGTGGCCACCTCGAGCGCATCGGGAAGGCACATGTCGGTGATCACCGAGATGCCGAGCACCTGCATGCCGGAGTGAACGGCGACGATCACCTCGGGCACGGTCGACATGCCCACCACATCGGCGCCGATCGTGCGCAGGAAGCGATACTCCGCACGGGTCTCGAGATTTGGCCCGGTGACGGCGACGTAGACGCCGCGGTGGGCCACGAAGTTCTCCCGCCGCGCCACTGCGAGCGCCTCGTCGACGTGGCGGACGGAGTATGGCGCCGACATGTCTGGAAACCGGGGGCCCAGCCGCTCGTCGTTGATCCCGATCAGCGGGTTGTCGCCGAGCAGGTTGATGTGGTCCTCGATCACCATCAGGTCGCCCGACCGATACTGCGGATTGAGTCCGCCGCAGGCGTTCGTGACGATCAAGAGTTCGGCGCCGAGCCGCTTGAGCACGCGGACGGGAAACGTGATCTGCTGGAGAGGATAGCCCTCGTAAGCGTGCTGACGGCCCTCCATGACGACCACCGGCACGCCCTCGAGCAGCCCGCAGACGAGCTGGCCGGAGTGCCCGTGCGCGGTCGAGCGGGCGAAGTGCGGAATCTGGTCGTAGGGAATTGTCACCTTCTCGGTGATCGCCGCTGCGGCGCCGCCGAGGCCGCTGCCAAGGATGATGCCGACTTTGGGTACGAGGCTCCATTTCGAGGAGATGACCGTGGCCGCTTCCGTGATCTTGTCGTACTGGTCGAGCATGCGTGCTCCCTCGGGGCTGTTTGGACCGCGGATTCTAGCAGGAGCAGGCGGGGCGCGGTCCAGCGGCCGTCACTCGCCGAGGAGGGCGAGGAAATCGGGATGGGTGCGGAGCGACTCGAGGTCGGGATCCGCCTCCATGTGGTCGAGGTCGTCGTAGCCGAGGAGGATCGCCCGGGAGAGGGCGTCGATCGCCTCGTCGGCACACCCGGCGCGGGCGAGCGAGCAGGCCAGGTTGTAGCGGGCGAGAAAGTCGTCGGGCTGAAGCAGGACGATCCGGCGGTCGAGGTCGACGGCCCGCGTCACGAGCCCCTTCTTGCTGACCAGCTCGGCGAGGACCCGGAGAACCTCGATCGATTCAGGCGAGCGGGCGAGGAGCTTTTCGAAGAAATCAATGTCGAAGTCGAGTTGTCCGAGCGTGCCGAACCAGGCAGCGGCCGGCCGCGCACGGACGCGACCACGGGCCTTCCCCGAACCCGCATTGGGGTCATCCGGCGCCGAGTGCGGTGTGTCGAGGCCGGACATCGATCGAACCCCTGGCAAAACGGTGAGGCGAACTCGAGCGGCTACTTCTTACGACCAGTGCCCTTGCCCGGAGGCGGAGGAGCATCGCCCTCGTCGGGATGATCCCAGTCGGGATCGTTCTCTTCCTCCTCGAAGTCATCGTCGAACTCGTCATCGAAGTCGTCGAACGTGGAGTCCTCGTCGGCAAGCGGCTGTGCCACCGACAAGTCCTCTTCGTCGCCCAGCTCCTCCTCTTCGCCATCGGGATCACCGGCGGCGGACACGTGGGGCGTGGCGGGCAAGCCCACCGCAGGAGCGGTGCCTGGCAGAGCCACCGGCACGAGGACGCCGACCAGCGGCAGAACGGGATCCGTGGGGGAGGCAAAGGGCAGCGATAGAACGGGCATCGGCGGGCACTCGGGGGCTGTGGGTGACGCGAAGAGCAAACCCTTTCGGTACGGCTGCGTCAAGCCGGGAGATTGTAGGGCAAACGCCGCCGGAAATCGCGGCTTCGTCAACGAGCGGGGCCGGGAGGCCCCCGCGAAGCCGACGGCGGAGAACAACGCGTGCGTGCGGGGAGGCGGGCGGTCGCCTACCGGCGTCCCGATCGCTGACGCGATTGGGCTTTCTGGGCTTCCCCATCGCTGACGCGATCGGGCTTTCTGGGAGCCTAGGTATGGTAGTCCGCGTTCAGGTGGACGTAATCGGCCGTCAGGTCGCTGGAGTAGAACCGGATCCGGCCGGGGCCCGACCCCACGCGAAGTTCGATCAGCGTCTCGCGATTTGCCTTGATCGCGGCCGACACCGCATCCGCCTCGAATGGCACCGGGCAGCCGGCCTCGAAGAGCAGCGTGCCGTTGACGCGGAGCACGACCTGCGTCGGGTCGAAGGCGACGCCGGAGTAGCCGGCCGCTGACACGATCCGGCCCCAGTTCGGGTCCGCCCCGTGCACCGCCGTTTTCACCAGCGGGCTGTCGGCGATCGTGCGGGCGATCTGGCGGGCAGAGTCGCGACAGGCCGCCCCCGTCACCTCGATCCGCATCACATGGGTGGCCCCTTCGCCGTCGTCCGCCATCTCGCGGGCGAGAAACTCACAGACCGAGTGGAGCGTCTGCCCAAATGCCCGCAGACCGTCGCCGCTGAGCGGCGGGCCGCCGGCCGCCCCGTTGGCGAGCAGCAGGACGGTGTCGTTGGTGCTCATGTGCCCGTCCACGCTCACGCAGTTGAAGGTCTCCTCGGCCGCCGCTCCGAGCAGGCGCTGAGCATCAGCCGGAGCGACGGCGGCGTCGGTCACCACGATCCCGAGCATCGTCGCGAGGCGGGGCCCGATCATCGCTGCCCCCTTCGCCATGCCAAACACGGTGCAGGTCGCCCCATCGGCCGTGAACGATCCGCCAGCCATCTTCGGCCGGGTGTCGGTGGTCATCATGCCGCGGGCAGCGGTGACAGCCGCCTTCTCGTCATCGGCGAGAGCAGCCGCAGCGGCACGGATGCCCTTCTCGACGGTCGACATCGGGAGAAACTCGCCGATGATTCCCGTTGAGAGCACGAGCATCTGCTCTCCCGTGGCCCCCAGTTCGCCGGCCGCGAGCGCGGCCATCTGCGTGGCATCGTCCAGGCCGCGGCGTCCGGTGCAGGCGTTGGCATTACCCGAGTTGATCACGACCCCGCGGAAGCCGGTCCCGGGCGTCCGGGAGCGGTCGAGCGCCACGGGGGCTGCGAACACGAGGTTCGTGGTGTAGACGCCTGCCGCGGTGGCCGGCCGGTCGCTGGCCACCAGCGTGACATCCTCCCGGGTGGCGTTTCGCTTGATGCCGGCGTGGACCGCAGCCATCCGCCAGCCTTTGGGCAGGGGAGGAATCGGGTACGTGACGGGCGTGTCGGCGATCGACATGGTCAGAGAAGTCCCATGGTTTCGGGGAGGTCGAAGAGGACGTTGAAGTTCTGGACCGCCGCTCCCGCGGCCCCCTTCACGAGGTTGTCGAGGCAGCTGATCAGGAGCACGCGGTCGCGGACCACCCGGGCGGTGATGTCGCAGAAATTGGTGTCGACCGTGTCCTTGGTGCCGGGGAGGTGGTCCACGACGCGGACGAACCGCTCGGCGGCATAGGCGTCGCGGAGCAGGGCCATGACGTCGCTCTCGGCAAGCTTCTTCCGGGGCCGAATGTAGATCGTGGAGAGGATCCCGCGGTCCATCGGCGCCAGTTGCGGTGTGAAGATCACGGCCGGCCGGACGCCCGCGTGCCGGGCGATCACCTGCTCGATTTCGGGCGTGTGCCGATGCCGGCCGACGTTGTAGGCCGACATGCTCTCGTTGCACTCCGGGAAGTGCGTCATCAGCTTCGGCTGCCGTCCGGCGCCACTCACGCCGCTCTTGGAGTCGACGATGATGTCGTCGGTCTCGAACAGGCCGCTCTTCACCAGTGGAGCCAGGGGCAGGATCGCCGACGTCGAGTAGCAGCCGGGATTCGCCACCAGAGACTGCCGGCGGATCCGTTCGCGAAACAACTCCGGCAGGCCGTAGACGGTCGCCCCGAGCCGCCCCGCGTCGGGATGGTCGTGGCCATACCACTCGAGGTAGGTGGCGGCGTCGTCGAGCCGGTAGTCGGCACTGAAGTCAACCACCTTCGCGCCGGCCGCGAGCACCCTGGGGAGGATCTCGGCGCTGGCGCAGTGCGGCAGGCATCCAAACACGCAGTCGGCCCGCTTCCCCACGTCCTCCGGCGAGAGATCCTCCAGCGGCAGGTCGAGCCGGCCCACAAGGCTCGGGTGAACGCTCGAGATCGGTGTCTTCCCTTCCTGTCGGCTGGTCACCGCGACGATCTCGGCCTGCGGGTGCCGCAGCAGGATCTTGATCGCCTCGAGGGCGGTGTAACCGGTGGCACCGAGCACTGCGACCTTGACCATGGCGGACTCCGCACGCGGGAACGGGACGAGCGATTTATAGGGCGACCGCAGGTCTGTCTGCTAGTCCGCGGCAGTTCCGACTAGGTCATCAGGGTTTTGGCGAACAGACGGACGAGCCACGTCGCCACCGCCCGCTTGGTGCCGGCTTTGGAGCCGACCGCCGCGTGCGAGCGGTCGTAGACGGTCACGGCTGTGCGGGTTCCCTCGAGCGCCGTCACGTCGTTGACGACGATCAGGTCGCAGCGTTTCGCCTCGATCTTCTCGAACGCCCGCCGGGGATCGGCGCCGGGTTCGAGGGCGAAGGCCACGAACCACTGCTTCGACACCGACCTTCGTGCCAGCGTGGCGATCACGTCGCGGGTCGGGGCAAGCCGTAGCGACAGGCCGTCGCCCTGACGCGGGATCTTGCCGGCGACGCGGTGTGACGGCTCGAAGTCGCAGGGTGCCGCCGTGGCCACCACGCCATCCACCGCAGGCAACTCCGCCAGTGAGGCATCGAGCATCTCCTGCGTGGTGACGACCGGAATCACCTGCGCTGCCGCGGGATAGCGAACGTGCACGGGGCCGC
>Ga0315902_10010799_pt1 | contig 12061 bp, 25 predicted proteins | sample LakEriMetagenome_9_FD_203523 | JGI IMG/M metagenome (GOLD analysis project Ga0315902, IMG submission 203523) | Freshwater fungal communities from buoy surface, Lake Erie, Ohio, United States - Buoy 12 MA117 | ecosystem: Environmental > Aquatic > Freshwater > Lake > Lake biofilm | place: USA... | reverse complement strand
CCATTATCGTACCCCTCAAGGTATCTAAAAGCCTGAGTAGACTTTTTCTTTAAAGCATTGATCATGTTCTTGTGCTTAGTCTGCAGATCCAGGTCAAAGAACTTCAGCATTTTGACATCCTCATAGTAGTCTAGCATGATCTCTTGCAGGGCTAAATACACCAAGTACTTCTGGGTAGACCTGTGATTTAGTTCGGTGATTATTTCTTCTCTGGTCATTTGTTCAGGTAGTATTTTGCTATACGTTTATCGTTTACATTCACCATGTCGGTGACAATGTCAAGCCCTTCCTCTCGCAGGTTGGCAATCCTTGCGGATAACCTGAAGCAGCCGAACATATTAAGTGCATCTAGTTGAGTGATCGAGTAGCCATTTAATAGCCATCCCTTGATCAAGGCAGTCTGTGAGTCTGTGGATTTCATAGCGAGTAGATTAATTTTTTAGCAGCATTTAGATGTGAAGTGAATTCCTCTTCTGTGATCTCTTCTAGGTTATCACTCTTTAGAATGTAGGTAACATATCTAATATGTTCCACCTTGATAGATGGCCACAATTCAAGGGCTACCAAGTTATCAAGTTTATCCGTGTAGTAGTTGACTGCTATGACTGCCGAATCTGAGAGCAGTTTGTAGTGATAGTACTTATTCAAGGTGAAGTACTTTGGGATTGAGACTTCGCTCTCTACTTCCTGAGTTTGTGTGATTTTGATTTTGAAATTTTCCATAGGTGATTTGGTGTTTAGATTAAAGTTTCATCCCTAGCATATAGCCTAGGGCAAAGATTGGAGACATGGCTACGATAAAGTAGATGATTTTTCCTGTGATTTGAAGTGCTTTTTTCATTGGTGTAGAAGGTAAAGCCCCGAAGGGCTGTGATTAGTTAAGGATTTTAGCAGCCCACTTCTCTGCATTCTTGATACTTGAGAAGTCCTTGGATAGTAGTACCTGATCCATGCCTTGAAAGAACTGAACATAAAATGCTCTGAATTTTCCTGTGGCATCTTTGCTGATTTTTACTGCCTTGCTGCCTGATCTGTTTGTCAAAGTTTTCATACTGTGAAGGGGTTAGAGTTAAATGATGTATCAAATATCTTAGGAATAAATTAGAAAACAAAATATTTCAGCAAAATTTTTGAATTAATTTTTTATTCCGTGCTTCCTTGATCACCAGAGTGACATTCTTCACGGGCAAATCTAAATCCTCGGCTATCTCGTAGTTATTGTAGCCCCAACAGGAAAGGTTTATTATCCTGTTAACCTGATCCTTTGGTAGTATTTCCATCAAGTTGGATCTTGGATTGCTCTTGTTTACTAGCAGGATTTTATATAGGATGTACTGTACCACTATATTCTTGACCCCCATCATCTCTGCTATCTTATTTCTTGTGTAGCCTTGAGCATATAGATCCCGTACAAGGGGTGCTAGGCTTTGGTATTTGCAAGCAGCCATATTCTTTCAAATGTTTCGTTGAATGGAAGTTTTTCTGTTTGGTAGGTAGATCTTATTCCCTTCGGGGCAAGGTCTCCTGGTCTCTGTATTTCTTTTCCTAGGTATTTCATTTGATTTCGTAGTTTTTTTCATAGTATTCTTCACCTGATTCTTCTTTTGGATTGTCATTATGGTAGCCATAATCAAACCCCTCACAAATACCTTGATCATAAGCATCAATTATTTGCCTCTTTTCTTTTTTCTTTGCTTCATTTAAAATCATTTGCCAGGTAAATTTGTCTTTTGGTATTCCCCAAAGTTTTTCAAATAGGTAGTCTACTGCTGTCTTTTTCATTTGATCTGTAGGTTGAAGTTTTCTACTAGTCTAGCACCCGTGATTGAGTAGCCTTCCTTGATTGCTTTTTTGATTGCTACTTTATCCGCTGTTATCGTGACCTTTTTCACCTGCCAATCTACCGGCAAAGCCTCGGGGATTTCTACCTCCACCGCCTCGGATCTTCTCAATGAGATCTTGAATAGTGGGCTTTCTATCTTCTCGATTCCGCTTACTAGCATCGCTTTCTTGAGGCTTTCTGTTAGCCAGGTTACCTTTTTATCTCTGCTTTCTTTCATTGCCTTGAGTCGCTTGATTTCGGCATCTATTTGATCCGCTTCGCTTTGGTAGTTGGCTATCACCTTTGCATAGTTTGATGCCTTTTCTTGTAGTTGAAATTGATTGATGTGCAGTTCTGCTTCTAGTTCTGGAGTTAGTTCCTCTGTTTCAAGGAGGGCAGCCAAGTACTGCGCCTCCTGTGTCAATTGATACAAATTCATAGTAGTCCTTCGATTATTTCTTTTTGATCATTGGTTAAGGTGTATTTTTTTAGCGCCTCCTTGGCTGTCTTCTGCTGCTCTGGAGTTCCATTCAAGTACTGTACTATCCCTGCGAACTGCTGCTCTGTAGGTGCTACCTTCACCGGTGCAGGTGCCTGTCTCAAAGGCTTCATGGCTGCCTCTGCATCATCATCTGAAATGGCTAGATTCAGCACGCTTGTGATAGCATACCTCCTTGCATAACTGATAGCAGATCCTTGAGCCTGTGGATCGTTCTGCCGTACTACTTGCAAGGTGTAGGTAGCAGAAATAAACTCACCGCTATCTGCGTGAATTAGCATAGTGGTAAGCCCATCCCCATTAGGGAACTGAGATAGGACTAGCCCTGCCTTTTCTAATGGCTCTGCTATTTCTGTAATGATGTGAGGAAGGCTTGCATAGTTGGACTTAAAAAAGGGATTCTTTGCATCCTTTGAAATGCGCCCGACCATAGCGTGAAACTTGGCTAGGGATTGGGTAAGGTTTTGAATACTCGGTGATCTTTCCATTTGGTTTGTGTTTATTTGGTTAATAGTTTCTTTCAATTTGTATTTCTAATTCCATGAGGATTGAGGCAGTAGGCTTTACCTCTACTACCTTTTCGAGATCTTCATCATAATAAGACAGGCTTGATGTGTGATCTATGCTGATCTCCATCTCTCCATAGGCAGGAGCAAATTCGCTTTCATCTTCTCCTGTGTACTCGATTGAGTAGTCTCCTTGCCAGACGTAGTCCCTACCTTCGTAGGTGAATTCTATTTCTTGATCGTAGAAATTTTCTGTTTCGTAGTTCATTGGTTTTTTGTTTGGGTTAATAATTAAACAAAAATAAAAGTTATTTATTAAAAACAAAAATAAATCTGAAAATATTTTATACAAAATGTTAGATTTTTTTCTGGTGTAGTTTTTTATGGTTATAAATTGCCAAAAAAAACTATGGAAGAAATCGAAATCTTGAATCCTTTTGGGTTCGGAAGGGCTTCAAAAGTCATGGATGAAAACCGCAAGCCTGCTGAGTGGTGGATAGACTACATTCAATTCAATGAGGTAGTATCTGAGAATGAATTTTACATCCTTTTTGAGGATGGCTTCCTAATTAAGAAGGGAAGGTCAAAGTTCAAATCAAGTCAATACCTGAAAGGGGATAGGTTCAAATCATTCAAGGAGTGCCATGAGTTCACGTTCTAGATCTTTGTTTAAAGTAGTTGGATTTTCTCTTATCTTTGCTTTGATCTTTATATTCATCTTTGAATACCTTATCCCATGAATGATTTTGCCAATAAGATTTCATCCTATCTTCTAGAAATCCGTGAACTGCTTATCACTAAGAATCTCAAGTATGGAAACTCTGCCCTTGAGCCTATAGGCATCTTCTCAAAACTAGATCCTAGGGAAGGTTTGCTTATCAGGATAGATGACAAACTCAAGCGGATAAAAAACGGAAGTCTGGAAAAGGATGATGAAGATGTGATCAATGATTTAATCGGCTACCTAGTCCTTCTCAAGATTCAAACACAAGAGGAAAGGTACAAAAGGAACAGGGACAATAGACTGAAAAATAGGATAGCAAACGAGGACTAATTCGGAAAAAATCCGAATTAATCCAGGTCGCTTTCCTGATCTAGGTGAAGGATCTCGCTTCGGATGTCTTGATACCTGCCCTTGATTAAGCAGGAAGTATTGTCATAAAAGTAGATTATCTGGATGTCATGCAGTAACTCCTGCACATATTGGATGTCCCCTATCCTTACCATGCGCCTGCTCCATTCATGCTGTACCTCTAAGCCTAGAGATTTCCAGTCAATGGTTTGGCCTGATAGCATGACTTCGATTTCAATCCACATTTAAAACAATTTTTTAGATACCCCTACCTGATGCACTCCCTGTAGTGGTTGGAATTGGTATTCAAATAGGTACTTGTTATCAAGATATGAAACTTTTGCGCTAGGTTGCAAGAGAGAATTCACTCCTGCACCCAGGTAGATTCCCTTCGGCTTCTTGATTATTGTCTTGGTTTCAGTGTTGGTTATTGTGTTAGTAACCACAGGTATTTTGAAATCGTTTGTAGCAGTCATTTTTAGGACTTCTCCAAGGACTTCACCGCTTACATGGGTACTTCCATACTCCGAAGGAAAGGAGGTCTTAAATAGGCTTATTTTAGGCTGATATTCTTTTAGTACTGTATCCCTCAAAACTTGAGTTTTAATCCTAGTTTTTGGCACATAAATAGTATCCACTACATGAGAGTAGATTGTGTCGGTTTCTACCTTCGTTTCTGTTTTGTAGACTGTCTCTACTTCTGGTCTAGGGTACACCACAAAAGCAAGTATCACCCCTATCAAAAAAGAGATGGTAGCAATCCTGATCCGTTCATCATCAAGCATTTCTTTCATTGCACTATAAATAGGTCTTCATCATAAAACATAGCCCTGAACTGATCTCTGCATTTTTGCAAGGTTTGATATTCCTCATCTGTGAGATCTTCATACTTGATTTGGTTGCGAAGCCATTGGTCAAAGTCATAAGTGATAGACCTTAACTTCTGCCCGTTTATGGCTGCTCTGAAGTCTTCCTCTTCCTCCGGTAGGTTGAATGATAGTTCTACTTTCATAGCGGAAACTTATGGGAGTCTACTAATATTTCATAATTCTCTGAACCATCCCTTACCAATCTTCTTCCGTGTAGGGTTAATATCCTACCGCCTACAGGCTTAACAGGTGCGCCCCTCTCAATATGCCATCCATGAGATCCATCCCCGTACTCTTCTTTGTAAGATCCCGTGATAGCAAGGTGAATCTGCTTCTGCTGTAATTCATAGACTCGCTTACCTTGGTTGTAGTGGAGGCAGTCCCTTACATCATTTCTACTAGCATTCTCGTGAATGTGACCCATCACGAATACATCCATATTCTCATAGGTCTCTAAGGCTCGTGTCAAGTTAATAGCGCCCTTTGTGACTATTCCACCTCCACCTGATCCATGAAAATACTTCAGGCTTTTAGTCATGAAAGTATTTGTTTTGATCTCGTATTTTAGAACTATCCATCCGCCATATCCACCGGTGTAAACATTGCTTTGATTCTTGTAGTTGAATAGGTCTACAAATCTCTGAAGGATATCGGTCTCCTGGTATTTGATGATCGCAGTCTCATGATTCCCGTACCCTATCACAGTCAAGATGGATGCATAAGGTGACCACCATTCTACAGCAGTTTCTACTATGCTATCTAAGTACTTTGCATTGTTATGCTCAGGAAGGATGTCGCTTTTATTCCCTCTTCGATCTCCCTTGCCCTGCATTAAACAGAAAAAATCCCCATTGATAAAAACAGGAATCTTATTTTCAAGGCAGTAGTCTAGATGTCTCTTGAGCATATCCCTGTCACACTTTGGATTATCCCAATGAAGATCCGAAAGAAGGGCTACTCTGTTTTCCTCTTTGCTTAGTGAAAGAGAATGCACATTGCGTGCTATTTTGTTTAATTCCATTTAGGGAATATTTGGTTTCCTTTACTTTACGAACTTTTCAAACCTGCTTAAAATGGTATCAGGGCTGAAGATTAAAACTAGGCCGATCCCTATCCCGAAGGAAGCATCAGACCAAGATACACTTTTCACAAAGACACTCAAGATACTAGCCAGAATTAGAATAATTCCTAGGGCTGTAGTCTTCCATGCTTTTAGGTTCTTTAATTTCATTGTACTATCCCTCTGTATTCTGCCTTCGCATCAAAGCAAGGGCAGGCTTTATTTGCATTTGGAAAATCTCTATGCCCCTGAATGATTAGTTTCTTATTATCTGCCCACTCAATCACCTCTTTAATGCACAGCAAAATGGCTTTTTTCTGCGCATCAGTTCTGTTATCTACAGGCTTTCCTTCCTTGGTTATCCCTCCAATGTAGGATATGTGAATTGATTCTTTATTAAAACCCCTTACCCCGTTTGCTATTCCGTTAAAATCCATGAGCCTATGAATAGTGCCATTAGCCTCAATCAGCAAATGATAGCCTGGGGACTTCCATCCTAGCGTATCTTTCCAATGCCTTTGGATGGCTGCAACAGTAGCAGTAGGTTGAGATGCCGTGCAATGAATTGCAATATATTTAATAGGCCTTTTCATCTTCCTTGACCTCTGTACTTTTTAGGTTTATTCAATGCCTTACTATAGGCCTTCTTTGCCTTTCCGTTTCTCCTTTTTCCAAAGGTCACTTTAACCTGCGCACTACTTCCCTTCTTCATCTTTCCTGCTGTCAAAGATTGCTTTTTCGTTTTTGATTTTATACACTAGCCACACTATAGATAGAAGCGAAATGATCATAGTCAAAACCACATTCAAGAAGTCTATTCCTATGGCTTGGAAAACATTCGCAAGGACTGCTACAAGTGTGGAGGGAACTCCTATTTCATCTTTCTGCAAGATATTCATTTCATTATTCGGTAGGGATGGAACAAAGGTCTAAAGGCATTGGAGCAGTAACCTGTACAGAGATTGATACACCGGCTGTAAAGTCATCAAAGCGTTCCTGAAAGAATTCCAGAGTCGAATTAGGAGCAGTATTAAAGGTGTAGTCATTATCAAGTTTTAATTTTGCAAGCACATCCAAAGCCACGAGCATCTGATCACTTTGAATCTGTAGCCTATTGCTCTTGTCTTCAGTTAATAGATCAGCAAAGAGAAGGACTAGATCGTAGCGTAGAGTAGTAGAATTATAGATTGCAGGCCGTACCACAGTCCAAAGTACAGGGTATTGAATCTCTCCGCCATTATCTACATAGTCATAGATGTCACCCTCTCCGAATGTTCGGATCATTGGGTGCGCTTCTTGGATTGCTTTTAACTTTTTGACTAGGTCTACTAATGTCATACTGCTTGCTTAGAAATTCTTTTAACTTTTTTTCGTTTTTAGAATAAGCCATTTTTAGAATGGTTTTTTGTATCTGTTCCCTTGGTATCTTTCTGAGTATGGTCTGTGATCTTCATAGTCCCCACGGCCTAAATTGATAGCCACCTTATACTGATTGCTCACAGGTTGGATAGTAGTCACATCACTACCAGGATTCAAATATTCCGGATACTGCTCAGAGTTAGCGCACAGGTAATTGATAGCCCGTTCTGCGTACCATTCAGCATATCCCTTGTAGTACTGCGAAATGCTCTGCAATTCAGCGAAGGTAGGCTCTGTGATGTTCTCAGATTTTCTTTTTACTACCCCCTTATTCACAAACTTGTACTGCATAGCCATTGGCAATTCACCTAGGACATAGTTGAAAAGGGTATCTGTTAGGTAACTATCTAGGAAAGTCTTGTAGACTGCATTCCCTCCTTGGCCTATAGTGCCATTAGAAATGAGTAGAAGGATTTTGTCATATAGCGCAGTCCCACAGATAGGGTGAATGTACCTATCCTGAGTCATCTTAATCACCTGAGTTACGTTCTTCAGGTCAATATTTGCGGAGGCTACCGTGAAATCCTTGAAGGATTGTTCCGATATCATTAAAACATTTGCGCTCATCGTGATGTGTTTTCAACTACTACATTTCTTTTCCACTCATGTCGGCAGTAAGGAGTTCTTATGTTTGTGCCAGGTCTTGTATACCATCCACCACACAACTGAAAAACGCTATAGCCTAACTGATTAGAAAGGTTTTGAATTTCTTCCCTTGTAAAGAATAAATTTCTTTTTATTAATTCTGCACACAAAGGTCTTGATTGAGACCCTTCTTTTAGGTCTGGAATGTTAGGTCTTAACTCGTATGAATAAAGCACCTTGAAGGAAGTAACAGGCTCAAGTCTCTTGATAGCCGCCTCACCTGTACGGGTTACCGATCTAGTAATCAAGCCTTCTCTTGATATCTTCTCTACTAGCACCTGGTCATCTATCAAAGTATTGATTCTTGAGATTACGGATGCCTCATCAATCCCTACAGCCTTCGCTATTTGTGGGATAGTCACCGCATCATTTCGTTGGATCTGAGTGATGATCTTCTTCTGCACGTCATTCAATTGATACTCAGCAAATAGATCCTGCTTAATGAAGTCTTCCATGCTTGAGAAGTGCATCTTTGAACTTTCTATCACCTTGAATTTATCCTTTGAAACACCTTTGCCTTCAAACTTTTTTAGAATATCTGCATCATGTTCTGAGATTGAACACTCAAGGTGTAGGTGATCAGAGAAAGCAGCAGCAGGCTCTTGACCTATGTTTTCAGGAGTCACTATCTCAGTCTTCATAGGTAGACCAATCAAGCCCCTCAATTCATTCACATCCATAGACTCAACTACCTTAGTCGCAATCAATGGAGAAAGGCTGTTCAATGAGTTGATGATGTCCTGTGCGCCTTGGCTTTCTTTCTTCTCGATTGGAGCAAGTCCCAACTTCTCACGGATTTCATCCTGTGTCATGTTGGTAGAAATAATCTGCTCGCTAAATTGGAAAGCAATAGGCTCAGTTTTCTTGATCTCAAGTTCTGCTACTATGTCATTGAATTTCAAAAGGTAATTCACTACCTCTTCAAGGCTTTGCTGCTTTGCGTTTACATAGGTGTTCTGGAATAGTTCAGATGCTTCCCGAAGTTCTGCTCTGCCACCTAATTGACCTTCTGTTTTAACCCCGAAAAGCATAGGGCTTGTCACCTTATGACCTGTGAAAATCTCCTGCTGTACAGTCTTATTCAAAAGGTCAAAATGCTTATCTAATTCAGTGCCGGAAAGGTCAACTATTGAAGGCTCGTTTTCTTTTGAATCATTGAAAGCAAGCATGAATTTACCTGCGTTCTTAGATCCTGAGAATTTATCCTTGAATTGTCTTTCAATTCGATCCTCTTCCTCCTGGCTTACCTTACCCCCGTTTAGGTTGATAAGTTTAGAAGAGAACATCCCGTTATTAATCGTGTTCAGGTGGTATTCCCCGATAGAGATATCTAGTTCAATGTATGAAATAGCCCCTCTGTAATCAGGAAGAGAGTAGGTATTTGCTCCTGCTCTGTATTCTTTAAAGTATAGGATCTGTGTTCCTGTGGTGTTATTCGGATCGAATGCAGGATAGGTCTCAAAATCAGGTCTAGGATTGACGTTATCATTCTTGATCCAATTGTCCGAAACGTAGAATTCACTATTGTCTAAGTTCGTTCTTACCTTGTAATAGTCTACATGGTAAAGTTCTGCAATTTCACCGGTGCCTTTTGTCCAAATCACCTGTAGGTAGTAGCCTCCAAAAATAGATAAATCGGTAACAAGTTTTTTAGTCAACTCGTTAAGGCTTTCTTCCTTGGTGTTGATTCGATCAATCAAGCCGAATGCCTTAGCCTTCTGCATTTCATCTTCAGCCTTGACAGTCCACCCATTTCCACAGATGTAGTCTACCTTGCCTGTAATGATAGCGTTATTCTTTGCGCTATTGTTGTAGATCCTTAGAAGGTAGTTAGGGTAGTCATTCTTCTCCCCATAGTAAACGTATTCTTTCCCTTTTACTTCTTTGTAAACGGGTAGAGGCACTTGGTCAAACTTGAATAATTTTATCATGCTGTTGTATAGGTCTTATAAGTACCATTGTAGCCGTTGTATCTTACCACTCCTGTAGTGGATAGATTAGGTGCAGTTAACTCCATTTTCCCTGTGGCAATAACATCCGCACCGCTTCCTGTTTGGGTAACATAGTAACGCCAAAAGCCTACTGTGCTACTTGTAAAGGATGCTTGGCTGATTGCGAATTCTGAGTATCTATCTTTGAAATCACTCACATCGGTTAGGTTTAAAGTCACTTCCTCCTTTGTTACTTCATGCTGAAATAGAAAGGTATAGGAATTGCTGCTCGTTTCTCGTTTATCAAATAGGGCTATATAGATCACGCTATTCGCACCCTTCTCAATTATCACCATACCTTTAAATATTAAAACCCTTAAGTATGTACACAAAAAAAACAGCCCCAAAATTAGGGCTGCTTTTCACATCTAAACAACAAACCAAATATTAATCTACAGGAGGAGTGCCAGTAAATAGGGCAGCAAGTTCTTTCTCGTTTCCTGTGAATGTCAAGGTGTAGCCGTTACGATCACCGAATGCAGTACCTGATCCTGAACCGCCACCGGTCAAATCAAGTCCATTGTCAATTCCTAGAACCCAAGTCTTGTTATTGTTATCCTGAACAAGGGCAACTAGTCTATTCTTAGCAAGTAGAAGGATCTCATTACGAGTGTTCACTTGCAATTTATTTAGGATGATCTCCAAGGTCTGAGCGTAGAATACAGTACCATTTTGAACGTTGGTATTTACGGCCTCTGCAAAGTTAGAAGACTCTTTTACGAGTTCATACTTCCAGAAATATTTACCGCTATCCATAGTAACACCGGTGTAAGTTCCGGCAGTACCTGTCCATGATGCAATATCTTCTACGGCTGCAAACCATACTGCCTTCAAACCACCGATAGAATCTTTGCAGTCAAGGGTATAGTTCTGAGTTAATGCGCAAGCCATATGTTATAGTATTTTAAGATTAGTAAAATAGGGTAGGGGTAAATCCCCTACCCGTGATTTGAATTAAGGAGCAACGTACTTCTTCCAGAATACTACTTCATCTGGGAAAGCAATTTGACATCCTAGTTTGAACTCAACTACGAATCTCATTTCATCAGCCTCTTTTGCATAGAACAATTCGAAACGATCTTGCTCATTCAAAAGGTCAGTACCTAGGTACATATTAGACATAGACAAACCTACTAGGTAGTCAGTACCATTCAAGCCATTCACACCAATCAATTTGATGTTAGTACCTGGGATAATCAACTCCATGTTAGCAGCATCTACAGGGTAGTGATACAAGTTAGCATCTCTCAAAGCAAGAACATACTCACGGAAAGTATCGTTTCCGCAGAAGATAACCACATCATCCTTGTCCAAAAGGGCAGCAGGAAGGGCAGCGAATACCATGTCTACCGCAGCAATCACGTTGCTAGAAGTCAAAGTAGTCTGGTTGCCTGTGTTACCATTGATAGGGTCACCTGAACCACCGAAACCAAGTGCATTGATGATAGTAGCAAATCCTTGGAACTTGTTCAATTGACCATCAGAAGAAGCAGTGTTACCCTGCCAGATAGCAGTTTCCAAAGCAGCACCGATTCTTGCAACTTTCTGAGCAGAGAATTCAGCAGCGTATGCCATGTAGTCATAGGTAGAACCTTCTCTCAAAGCCTTCTGAGTGTACTTAGCCTCGAATGCCTTAGGGCAGATGCTTTCCTGAATTTTGATTTTACCTACTGTGATAGTACGCTGAGTGATAGTGGTAGTTCCTGAGGAGTTGAAACCGCAAGTTCCGCCTGCCTGGAATACCGCATCGGTAGTCATGATGTTGATAGTTTCAGCGGATTTTACACCCACCTGAACGTTACCAAGTGCTTCGATCAAAGAAGCAGTTTTTGCAGAGAAGATGGCTGCAGAAGTCAACTGCAATTCATTCTCCTTCACATAGTTAGTTAATCCTGATAAATCTAGTGCCATTTTTTTATTTGTTTTTTAATTTTTGAAATGCGCTTTGAAGGTTGGTGTACCTGTCATTTTTTTCTACTTTCAACTGCTTTGCAAATTGATTTGGGCTTGTGATAGGCTTATCACTTGGCTCTTTTGCCAAAGACTCAAGGACTACTGCGGACATCTTTACCGCTTCCTTTACCTCTTCTGCTTTCTCTTCCATTGCCTTCACCTTAGCAGTCAATTCTTCTACCTTTTTTTCAAGGTCACCCATGGCTTGCTCTACCTTAGCCATTG
>Ga0315902_10010797_pt1 | contig 12063 bp, 10 predicted proteins | sample LakEriMetagenome_9_FD_203523 | JGI IMG/M metagenome (GOLD analysis project Ga0315902, IMG submission 203523) | Freshwater fungal communities from buoy surface, Lake Erie, Ohio, United States - Buoy 12 MA117 | ecosystem: Environmental > Aquatic > Freshwater > Lake > Lake biofilm | place: USA... | reverse complement strand
AGGGCGACCTTGCGCTCGCCATGCGTGCCAGCATGTCCATACCCGGGGTGTTCACGCCGGTGGACATCGACGGACGGCTGCTGGTGGACGGCGGCATCGCCATGAATATTCCCGTCACCGTCGCACAGGCGATGGGCGTTGACCGACTGGTCGTGGTGGACATCGGCACGCCCCTCGCACCCCGTGAAAAACTCGACAATGTGCTCTCTCTGGTAGACCAACTCACCAACATCCTCACCCGCAGCAACTCCGAGCTTCAGCTGAAGCAGATGCGCGAAGGTGATGTGCTTGTGCGCCCTGCACTCGATGGCGCAGGCATCACAGCGACAAGTTTTGACCAGCCCGATGCCGCCATTGCGATCGGGTATGCAGCAGCGCGCGCGCTCGGCCCACAACTGGCTGTTCTGGCGGACTCCCGTGAGGCTGAACGCCTTGCACAGCGACCACGCCTCGTGCTCCCGAAGATTGTGGAGGTGCGTATCGAAACAGACGCCCGCGTACCGGACAAACTGCTCCGCAACATGATCACCCAGCCCTTGGGCGAGCGGCTCGACCGCGAGCGCATCGAGAGCGATATTGCCGACATCTACGGCCTCGATGAGTTCACGCGGGTCGACTACGACGTCATCCGGGAAGACCACGGCCATGTGCTGCGCCTGCATGCCACGCGCAACCCGCAGGGCGACAACGTACTCAAGCTGGGGCTGAACTGGGACCAGGACAGCCGTGGCGAAAGCGAGTTCGGCCTGCGCGCGAGTTGGCATCAGCGCGGCCTGAACCGCCTGGGCGCCGAGTGGTACAGCGCGGGGCAACTCGGCGGGCACTCCTTTTTCTTCACGCAGTACTATCAGCCGCTGGACACAGCCCGACTGCTGTTCGCTGACCTCAGCTATCGCTACGAGCAGCGTCAGCTGAATCTGTCGGACGGCGGAGAGCTGCGGGCGCGCGCCATCGTCGACGATCATCAGCTTGAGCTCGCCGGCGGTTACAACATCTCGAACATCGCTCGCGTGCGAGCGGGCGCCTTCATCGGCACGGCCAACAACGACATAGAAATCGGCTCGCCCCTGCTCAGCTCCTCCAGCGAGGAAGACGGAGGCTGGTTCATGGAAGTGAAGGTGGATACGCTCGATCGGGCGTACTTCCCGGGCAGCGGTGTGCGCCTGGGTTCCCGTTTCTCCCAGGGCGAACGCAGTTGGGGCGCGGAAACCGACTACCGCGCGTGGGAGAGCCAGTTCACAGCGAGCCGGAGCTTCGGCCGCAACACGTTCTCACTGGGTGGGCGCTGGTCGAAGATAGACCTGGACGCCGGTAACGACGGCGTGCGAGCGCTCACGCTGCCCTCGCAGGCCTTCACGCTCGGCGGGTTTCTCGCCTTGTCGGGGTACACACGGGACTCCCTTGCGGGGAACTATCTGGGGTTCGCCAGCCTGAGCTACTACCGCAGGCTGACGGATCAGTCCCTGCTGCCCGTCGATCTGCCCGTCTATGCGGGAGTAAGCCTCGAGGCAGGCAATACGTGGCTGAGGAGCAGCGAGGCTTCACTCGATGATCTGATCCATGCCGGAAGCCTGTTTTTGGGCGTGGACTCACCACTGGGCCCTGTTTACATCGGCGTCGGGCTGGGAGAGGACAACCAGCGCGCGGTGTACCTGCAGATCGGTCAGCCCCTCGATTGAAGATCCAGAATAAAAGATCCTGATTTGCCCCTTTCGGGTCAATCACCTACCCTTCCGGACTGACCCAGCAGGGACTGTTTGATGAGTGTGTTTATCGGCGCGATTCTGATCGCTGCGCTTGTCGCCTCGCTGGCGATCATGCGTGCGTATCGAAAGACGCCTGTCACTCATAAGAAACGGGGTGTGGCAGTCGATACGGGTCATCAGGTGCAGGAGCCCTCCGTGCCGATGCCGCCAGACATCGGGCCCTCCCCGCCCCTCCATGCCATGCCGGATGAGCTCCAATCGTTCCGCATGGTACGCGCCAGCGACATCAGCACAGCGCGCCAGGCGATTCTTCTGGAGGAAATGGACAGGATCTTCCTGCCCCCGCGCTCGCTGCGGGAGCTGAGCGACCCGGACTTCGCGGGCTCAGGCAACACCCGCGAGTTGGCAGAGTTCCTCATGCGTGAACCGATTCTGGCGGCGCGCGTCATGGGAGTGGTGAACTCTCCCCTGCACGGCCTGCACACGCCCATTGTGAGCGTGCAGCACGCGATCAATTTCCTCGGCATCAACGCGGTCCGGACCGTTGCGATGCGATTCCTGGTGGAAGAGTCCTATCGCACGGAAACCCCCAGCCTCCAGAGGCTCTACGCGCGGATCTGGGACGCCGGAATGATGGGCTCGGAGATCAGCGCGATGCTCTGCCAGCGCCTTGGCTTCGCCGAGGTGGGTGCCTCCTCCACGATCACCGTGCTCTCTTTCGTGGGAGATTTCGCGGTGTTGACGCTGCTCCCACCCGAGGTCGCCCTCGAGACCTGGGAGTACGGGCTACTCGAACGTACACGCGCTCAGCAGGAGAGTCTGGGCTTCAATGCCGTCGTGGCGGGGCACCTGCTTCTCCAGCAGTGGGGCCTGCCACCGAGCATCGTCTCGGGTGTGGAGCGGGTGGGGTTCATGCTGGATTCACCGGTGGAAACACCGGCCTCCACCGAGACCTGCCGGCTGGCACTCTGCTATGCCAGCGCGCGTCTGGGTGAGTGCATCGCGATGGGCAGGGCACGCGATCTCTCTCAACTCAGCCTCTCACCCGAGAGACAACCGGAACTCGCGCACCTGCAGGGGTATCTCTGCCAACCACCGCTCGCACGACTGGGAGAGATTCTGCAATCCCAGGACGTGCGCAACGCCCTCGCCAGAATGATCAACGCCGCCGAAAAAAGCCGGAACTGAGCTCAGTCGCGCGACCAGGCCTGCAACAGGGAGTGCGCGATGGCGAGCGGAGGTGGCGTCATGATGCGGGCGCCAGGTTCACCGCTCAGCACCGCCCTCACCTCATCGCGTCCGAGCCAGATGGCGTCCTGAAGTTCGTTGGTATCGAGGTGGATCGCGTCGTTTTCCACGGGAGCGATGCAGCCAATCATCAACGATGACGGAAACGGCCAGGGCTGGCTGAGGACATAGCGCACGGACAACGTACGCACTCCGGCTTCCTCGTGAAGTTCACGCGATACCGCCTCCTCCAGTGATTCACCGGGCTCGAGAAAGCCCGCAAGCGCCGAATACATGCGCGGAGGAAACTGCGGCTGACGCCCGAGAAGCACCCTGCCCTCGTGTTCGGCGAGCATGATCACCACCGGGTCGACGCGGGGAAAATGTTCGGCCTTGCAGGCCTCGCAGCGTCGCCCCCAACCACCCCGGAAAACAGCGGTAGCCACGCCACAGCGCGCGCAGAATCCGTGGCGGTAATGCCAATCGACCAGGCTCCGGGCACCACCGTAGAGCGCAACCTGCTCTGCCGGAAGCCGGTGGAGCAACTGCAACACAGCCATCGAACCGGAACGCGGCCCTTCGGGCTCCACCAGGGCGAATCGAGGCGCTCCTGCCTCGAGCCCCAGAAAGAGCAGATCCTTGTCCGAATCCGACGCGACCAGCGCTCGCCAGCCCAGCCCGCCGTCATCTCCGGTTACGGGATCAAGGCCCTCCAGCAGCAGGATCCGGGCTCCAGAATGTGCACGCAGGCCTGATAGGGCATCAGGGTCGTTGCGCAGATGGTCCGCACGATCCAGCGTGCCGCCAGTGAAGCCGGGGGGCAGTGTCATAGGGGTCTCTCAGCTGTTCGCCTTGCGCCGCAGGAGTGCAAGAAGGCCCATGCCGCCCAGCAGCAGCGGCAAGGTGCCGCCGATCGGCGTTACCACAGGTTCGCTGCCGCGCAGGCTGAAACCCTGACGGTAGTTCTGTGGTGCGGTGCTTCCCTGCGCGAGGAAGAGGTTGCCGTTGATGTAACGCCTGTCGTCGCCCTCGCCGAAAACACCACCCCACTGGAAGCCATAACCGTTAACGCCCAAAACGCTCAGCCAGTAACTGCCTGCCGATAGTTGCCAGTTCGGGAGCGCGATATCGATGAAGCCCGTGGAACCCGTGAACCGCTCGTAATCGCCCTCGCGGATCAGGGTCTGCAGCAGCGGCCCCTCGGCGGCGAAAGGGCTGGACCAGATCGAAACGGAAAAATCTCCCAGCGCCCCCAGAGGAGTGTTCGATACGGGAAAACCCGCACCGTCCAGAACTGCCGCCGCGCCAAGCTCGAAAGACGCGAACACACGGCTTGCCGAGAAAGACTCTGGAGCGCCTGCGAACGTGCAGGGCGAGCAGGTTGCAAACCAACTCGCAGGCAGCACTTCCTCCGCGAGAGTGGCCGCGCGAGGCGTCTGGGCTAGCAGCAGGGAGGCGACGAGACTGATGCATATCCGTTGCAGCATGCGATACCCCGGGGTTTTCCACGCGAGCGTCAGGAGGATCAGACGCTCCGCGAGAGAGTATGGCAGCCGAACGGGATCCTGCCAGTCCGCTGGCAGGATCCCATCTCGATCGTCTCAGATGCGCTCGATAATGATCGCGGGTGCCATGCCGCCGGCGGCGCACATCGTGACGAGGCCACGCTTGAGATTGCGGCGCTCCAGTTCGTCCAGCACGGTGCCGATGAGAATGGCTCCGGTAGCGCCAATCGGATGACCGAGCGCCATCGCACCACCATTCACGTTCACGCGATCACGGTCCAGGCCAAGGTCACGGATGAATTTCTCGGCTACCACCGCGAAGGCCTCGTTGATCTCGAAGAGATCGATGTCATCGAGGGTAAGACCGGCCTTTGCCAGTACCTTGCGCGCCGCGGGCACAGGGGCGTTCAGCATCAACGTGGGTGAATCACCGACGTTGGCCATGGCGAGCACCCGCGCGCGCGGCGTCCAGCCCTGACGTTTCGCATAGGCCGGAGACGCCAGCAGCAGCGCTGCGGCGCCGTCGACGACACCCGAGGAATTGCCCGCGTGATGGACGTGGTTCACATCGAGTCCGGGGTACTTCTGGTGAATGAGCCCGAGATAGGTGGTGCCACGCTCGTCCAGCGGATAGCGGGCCACCTCGGCGAACGCAGGCTTCAGCTGCGAGAGGCTCTCGAAAGTCGTTCCCGGCCGCGGAAATTCTTCCCGATCCAGTGCAAGCGAACCGTCCTCACGATAGACCGGCACGAGACTGCGACTGAAGGCATTCTCGGCGATGGCGCGCGCGGCGCGCTGCTGGCTGACATACGCAAGCTGGTCGAGCGCCTCCCGGCTGATGCCCTCGAGCGTGGCGATGGCATCCCCGCACACACCCTGGTGTGGCTGCGGATGCACTGCGCGCAGACGCAGGTTGTCGTTGTCGATGAACATCGTGGGCGCGTTTCCGCCCTGCCCGTAGTTCGACATCATTTCCGTGCCGCCGGCGATCACGAGGTCTTCCATGCCTGACATGACCGAAGCCGCCGCAAGACTGACGGCCGTGATACCGGAGCCACAGAAACGGTCCAGCGTGACAGCGCTGGAGCGCACGTCGTAGCCCGCATCCAGCGCCGCCATGCGGCCCAGGTCTCCCGACTGCTGGCCGCGCTGGGAGCTGGTCCCCCAGACGATGTCATCCACCTCTTCGGTGCGGATGGCGTTGCGCTCGGCGAGTGCACGGAGCACGGTCGCTCCCAGCTGTTGGGGGTGGATGCCCGAGAGCGCTCCCTTCCCTGCCTTGCCAATGCCACGCGGGGTGCGGCAAGCGTCGATGATCCAGGCTTCGTTGCTCATTGCGGTGTGTCTCCGGAGTTGATGGGTATGAGTAATCAGGCAAGCGCGCCGGCACTGCGCAATTGCGCGATGCGCTCGTCGGAATAGCCCGCATCGCGCAGTGCGTTATCTGTGTCGCTGCCCGCAGGGCGCGCGGGCGCAGGCGTGGCGGGCGCGGTCCGGCTGAAGCGCGGCGCGGGGGCCGCTTGCGTCACGCCCTCGATGTCCACGAAGGAGCCGCGTGCGCGGTTGTGCGGGTGCGACGGGGCCTCGCCCATCGAGAGCACGGGCGCGAAGCACACGTCCGTACCTTCCATGAGCGCGCACCACTCGTCGCGGGTCTTGCTGCGCATGACAGCTGTGAGCCGCTCTCGCATCACCGGCCACTGTGCGGCATCGTTCTGCGGCGTGAATTGTGCCGCGTCGAGTCCTGCGTGCTGCAGCAGTAACGCGTAGAACTGTGGCTCGATGGAACCGAGCGCCACGTACTTGCCGTCGGCGGTCTCGTAGGTGTCGTAGAAGTGCGCGCCGGTGTCGAGAATGTTGACGCCACGCTCATCGCGCCAGGCACCACTCGCCTTCATCGCATACATCATGTGCATCAGCGTGGCCGCGCCTTCGACCATCGAGGCATCCACCACCTGCCCCTTGCCGGAGCGCTGTGCCTCGAACACGGCACACATCACACCGAACGCGAGGAACATGCCACCGCCACCGAAATCACCCACGAGATTCAGCGGCGGCACGGGCTTCTCGCCCGCACGGCCGATGGCATGCAACGCGCCGGAGAGCGCGATGTAGTTGATGTCGTGCCCGGCAGCAGCGGCCATCGGGCCCGTCTGCCCCCAACCGGTCATGCGCCCGTAAACGAGGCGCGGGTTGTGTGCATGGCAGGTTTCCGGCCCGAAGCCCAGACGCTCAGCGACGCCGGGACGGAAGCCCTCGATCAGCACATCGGCGCGGGCGACCATCGCGAGCAGCGCCTCGACGCCCTCCGGATGTTTGAGGTTCAGTGCGACGCTGCGCTTTCCTCGCTCACTGATCCGGTCGACCCTCGGTGCGTCCGAGGAGGCCCTCCCGATGGAGATCACCTCCGCCCCCATGTCGGCCAGCATCATGCCGCAGAAGGGCGCCGGCCCCAGGCCTTCGATCTCGATCACTCTCAAGCCCTGCAGTGGCCCCATATGCATTCTCCGAACCGGTCCGTTGTGGCGGGCGCAATCGTGCATGAACTGAAGGTCCCCGCACAATCGCGGAGATCACGGCAAGGCTTTCGCGCATCACGCTATGTGCAGTAAGTTCCGATCAGGGATGTCAGCCTCTAGCGCCCCCTGCTGCAGTTGGGTAGAGATCTGGTGAAACGCCACGCACCCCGCGCACACTGATCCTCTTTCACAGGAAGAATGCCACCATGAGCCCGACGCCCCGCGCCCTCGATCCGGATCTGCTTCCCATGGCGGAGAGCCTGCCTTCGGTGATGGACTTCGGGGATCCCTCCGTCATCGCGCACATGCGCGCTGGTGGCATGGCGCCCGGCGCAGGCTTGCCGGATCGCGCAGACGTCGTGATGGAAGACCGGCACATTCCGGGACGTGCGGGAGATCCCGATGTTCCCGTCCGGATCTACCGCCCGCGTGCGGCGGCAGAAGCGCCGCGCGGCTGCGTGCTCGAGATACACGGCGGCGGGTTCATGCTCGGCGATATCCCGATGATGGACCCATGGTGCCAGGCGGTTGCGGGAGAACTCGGCGCTGTGGTGGTCTCGGTGGACTACCGCCTCGCACCCGAGCACACCTACCCCGCCGCACTCCATGACTGCCACGCGGCGCTGTGCTGGGTCGCGGAGCAGGCATCGGCTCTGGGGATCGATCCTGCACGTATCGTCATCGCGGGCCAGAGTGCAGGCGGGGCCCTCGCTGCCGCCACCACGCTCTACGCGCGCGACCACGGCACGCCCATGCCCTGTTTCCAGCTGCTCGAGATCCCGGTGCTGGACGATCGCCTGGACACGCCCTCGATGGAAGCTTTCACCGATACGCCGTTCTGGAACCGGCCAAACGCCGAATGGGGCTGGAAGCATTACCTCGGAAGCGCTTTTGGCGGGGATACCCCCGCGTACGCAGCGCCGGCACGCGCGGCGACGCTCACCGGTTTGCCGCCCGCCTACATCTCGACGATGGAGTTCGATCCCCTGCGCGACGAGGGGCTGCTCTACGGCCTGCGGTTGCTGCAATCCGGGGTGTCGGTGGAGCTGCATTCCTTCCCCGGGACCTTTCACGGCTCCTCGGTCATCCACACGGCCCCGGTCTCCATACGCGCAAGCACCGAGGTGATGACGGTACTGGCGCGCGCACTGCGCTGATTCCGGCTACCAGGGGATCCATGCGCATGATTCCCGTGTAGACGTTGGGATTCGGCGCGCCGCACTTCATACTCCGCGCCGCCCGCCACTTGTCGAGGACGCTACGCATGTTGCCCCGCGAATTCACGGAAGAACAGCAGATGTTCCGCCAGGCCTACCGCAAGTTCCTGAGCGCGGAGATCGTGCCGCACATGGAGTCGTGGCGCGCACAGGGAATCGTCGATCGCTCGGCATTCCGCAAGGCTGGCGAGCGCGGCTTCCTGATGGTCTGGCCCGAAGAGAGATTTGGCGGCAGCGGAGACTCCGACTTCCGCTTCGAGCAGATCATCACCGAGGAAACGCAGTACGCGCGTTGCGGTGACTGGTTCAATTCCCTGCACAGCCGGCTGGTCGGCCCCTACATCACGCGTTTCGGCAGCGCTGAGCAGCAGGAACGCTTCATGCCCGGCTGCGTGGCCGGCGACACCATCCTCGCCGTGGCGATGACCGAGCCTGATGCCGGCTCCGATCTCGCGGGGATGCGCACGCAGGCCGTGGACCACGGTGACCACTGGCTGCTGAACGGTTCCAAAACCTACATCTCGAATGGCATCAACGCGGACCTGGTCGTAGTGGCCGCCAAGACCGATCCCGCGAACAACCCGCATCACATGACGCTCTTCCTGGTCGAGCGCGGCATGGATGGTTTCACGCGCGGGCGCAACCTCGTGAAGATGGGCATGAAGGCGCAGGACACGGCGGAGCTGTTTTTTGCCGACGTGAAAGTGCCCAAGCAGAACGTGCTTGGGGAAGCCGGCAAGGGCTTCTACTACCTGATGGAAGGCCTGGCGGAGGAGCGCCTGCTCGGTGGCTGCAGCTACCTCGCCGCGGCACAACTCTCTTTTGACCTCACGGCGGCGTGGGTGAAAGAGCGCAAAGCCTTCGGCAAGCGCCTCTCCGACTTCCAGAACACGCAGTTCAAGTTGGCGGAACTGCGCACCGAACTGGACCTCGCGCAGTGCTTCATCGACCAGTGCGTGCGGGCGTTCAACGTGGGCAAACTGACGGCGGTGGATGCTGCCAAAGCCAAGCTCGTGAGCAGTGAATTGCAGGTGAAGGCGGCGGATCTCGGCGTGCAACTGCACGGCGGCGCGGGCTACATGGACGAGTACCCGATCTCGCGGCAGTTTACCGACGCGCGCATAGCGCCGATCTACGCGGGCAGTTCGGAGGTGATGAAGATGATCATCAGCCGCGACTGCCTCGGCAAAGATTACGAGTCCTTCAACACCCGGAACTTCTGAGCGCGCTTGCCAGTTCCATATTCATCTGCCGGCGGGACTCACCGATGGCGATAAGGCGCGGCATCGGTCAGCGCTGAGCACGCCCGCGCGCCATCACCGCCTCGCGGCGTCGCTCGATGTCTTCGCCGGTGACGGTGGCGTTCCAGGCGCTGGAGAACACACGCTCGTATTCGATGGCATCTCTCAGGGGCAGCGAAGCACCGTTGCGCATCAGAAGATCGTATTCATGGATGAAAACGGGATCGACGAAGGCGATGGACTCGGCAAGCGCGAGTGCCTCGGCCAACAGCTGCGCCTGCGGCACCACCCGATTGACCAGCCCCCAGTCGAGCGCCGTGCGCGCATCGATGAAGCGGCCGCTGAAGCTCATTTCACGCGCTCGCGCCGGGCCGACGAGTCGCTGGAGTTTCTGCGAGAGACCCCAGCCGGGCATGATCCCGACCAGCGCGTGGGTATCGGCAAATCGGGCATTCTCCGAGGCGATCAGGATGTCGCAGGCCAGTGCGAGTTCGAAGCCGCCGGTGATCGCCACGCCGTTCACGGCACCGATCACAGGCTTGCCGCAGGACTCCACCGCACGCACCGGGTTGGACCGGGGATCGGTATCGGTGGCCACGGCCAGTCCTTGGGCGCCCGCACCGAGTTCCTTGAGATCGAGCCCCGCCGTGAAGGCTTTCTCACCCGCTCCCGTCAGGACGATCACGCGTACCGCATCATCGTCGCGGAGCGCCGTCATCGCATCGTGAAGTGCCTCGCGCAGCGAGGCTGACAAGGCGTTCATGGCCTGCGGACGGTTCAGGGTGACAACAGCAACGCCGCTGGCGTGATGCGCGATCAGGACCTCGTCAGTCATGGACATGAGCTCGATGTGATGGGAGCCGCGAGTGTACGCGGGCAACACCGCGGCATCCACGCAACGGCCCTCGCCCGTACGGATGAATCGCTTCGCGGGGCGGGCGTTACCCTGTACCCGATCCATCTTCGACAGGGAGCGAACACCATGCAGGCCGACGACTACTTCGCGATCCAGAACCTGCTTTTCAGCTATCCGTTCACGCTGGACCGTGGCGACTTCGACGCTGTCGGCAGGCTCTTCGAGCACGCTGACGTCTACAGCGGCGGCGTACTGATGGCCTCCAAAGATCCCGCAAAGGTCGCAGCGTCTTTCCGCGACTGGGTGCTCACCTACGAAGGTTCGCCACGTACCCGACATTTACTCGCAAACGTCATGATCGAACCTGAGGGAGAAGACCGCGCCACGGTACGCTCCTACGTGATGGTCTTCCAGCAGACCGACGCACTGCCGTTACAGCCCGTGATTGGCGGGGATTATCTGGACCGCGTGCAGAAGGTGGACGGGCGCTGGCGTTTCGTGGAGCGCCACATGGGGAACGACCAGGTGGGCGATCTCTCCGCCCACGGCCGGGACTTCGGCGTCATCCGGCCTTACCGCGCGAACTGAGTCTGGGCCAGAGAGTGTTGAGGGCGAGCCCGGTCATCACCAAGGCTGCGGCTGCCAGTTTCCATGCGGGCAAACTCTCGTGCAGGAAGAAAGCCGATGCGCCCATGCCGAACACCGGCACCAGCAGCGACATCGGCGCGATAGTGGCGGTGGGATAGCGCGCAAGCAGCCAGCCCCACACCGCGTAACCGAACATGGTGTTGCCCACCGCCTGCCACCCTACAGCAGCCCACGTTGCGGCATCAGCGTGGGCAAGCCCCGACCGAATCGCGGGCCAACCCTCGAAGACCAGCGAGAGGATCAGCAGCGGCGGCACGGAAAATCCGCTCGCCCAAACCACATAGGCGAGCATGTTCACGCCGGGCGTCTGCCGTGCGACCAGATTGCCCCCCGCCCAGCCAAGCGCCGCAAGCAGCACGAGCCCGATACCCAGCGGCGTGGCGGATCCATCGGTTCGCCAGACGATCAGCCCGATGCCGGCGGCGGCCAGACACAGCGCCACCCACTGAAAACCCCGGACCCGCTCACCGGAGAACCGCATTGCCAGCCCGATGGTGAAAAACGCCTGCGTCTGCACCACCAGCGAGGCGAGACCCGGGGAGATATGTGCCGACATCGCCAGAAACAGCATGCCGAACTGACCGGCACCGATAAGCACGCCGTAGGCCGCGAGATTGCGCCACGGCACCGCTGGACGAGGCAGGAAGAGCGCAACCGGCAAGAAGGCCACACTGAAGCGCAGCGCCGCGAACAGCAGCGGCGGCAGGTGATCGAGACCGATGCGAATCACAACGAAATTCGAGCCCCACACGGCCATCACGGCGAGTGCGAGCACGGCATGGCGCGGAGTCAGGGCGGTGTGCTGCACCGTCAAAGCCCTATGCGATTCCTGAAGGGGAAAAACAAGAACGCCCGCGTGCAGCGGGCGTCTTGTACCGGCCATGAAGGCCGGGGGGATTGGTCGGAGCGGCGGGATTTGAACCCACGACCACCACCCCCCCAGAGTGGTGCGCTACCAGACTGCGCTACGCTCCGAAATGCCGTGGAGAACACTCTCGTGGCCTCCCTGACAGGCCGAGCATCATAAAGGATGCGCTGCCCGAATAGAACCCGGATCTGCGCTGTTCAGCGCAATGCCTTCAGCAGATCCTCGAGCTCGACGATCATCTGCCGTATGAGCTGGCGGTAGTGCGAGTCTTCCTTC
>Ga0315902_10010796_pt1 | contig 12063 bp, 7 predicted proteins | sample LakEriMetagenome_9_FD_203523 | JGI IMG/M metagenome (GOLD analysis project Ga0315902, IMG submission 203523) | Freshwater fungal communities from buoy surface, Lake Erie, Ohio, United States - Buoy 12 MA117 | ecosystem: Environmental > Aquatic > Freshwater > Lake > Lake biofilm | place: USA... | reverse complement strand
ATGGCATCGGCACGCAGGCGGACTGGCGCGAGCCGGTGAACACCAATATCTGGGAGATGTCGCACCGCGAGCGTCGGCGGCTGCGCATTGATGATCTCCCGCAGTCACTCGCGGAAGCATGCGATGAGCTGGAGAAGGATGATGTGCTCGCCGAGGCACTGGGGGAGCACATCATGCAGCAGTTTCTCGCGGCGAAGCGTGCCGAGTGGAGTGAGTACAACCAGCAGGTGACGCCGTGGGAGCTGGGGCAGTATCTGGCGCGGTATTGAGCGCCGTTCGCATACCTCAAAGGCTGATGACGATGTCTTCGAACTCCATGACCGACCATACGACCGCGCCGTTTCCCGATGGTTCGCACAATGCGCGCATTCTGATGGCGCCGGATTCGGTGCTGAACCAGAAGTATCCGTTCACGCTGCCGGCGCTGCCGTATGCCGCGAATGCCGTCGAGCCGGCGGTTGATGCGCGTACGATGGAGATCCACCACGATCGCCATCACGCCACGTACATCACGAATCTGAACAAGGCGCTCGAGGCGCAGCCGGCGCTGCATCAGTACACGCTCGGCGAATTGCTGATGGGGCTGCGCCGGTGGCCGGCGGCGGTGCAGACCGTGATCCGCAACAACGGTGGTGGGCATGCGAATCACGCGCTCTTCTGGAAGCTGCTGGCGCCAGGCGGGGCCGCTCCGTCGGGGAAGCTGGCTGAGATGATCACGCGGGATTTCGGGTCCGTCGATGCCGTGAAGGCGGCACTCAAGACGGCCGCGCTGGGGCAGTTCGGCAGCGGGTGGGGATGGTTGGTGAAGACCGCGACGAGTCGTCTGGTGGTGCGTGCGCTCCCCAACCAGGATTCGCCACTCCTTGAAGGGGAACTGCCGATTGTCGGGATCGACGTGTGGGAGCACGCCTATTACCTCAAGTATCAGAACCGGCGGGCGGATTATCTCGATGCGGTGCTGGCCCGCATCAACTGGGACGTCGCCGGCGCGCAGGTCGTCTGAATCGACTCGTTCGTGGTTCGGGCGGTGAGTCTGTGATGCCGATCCGCTAGGTTGATCGGCAATGCGGATCGTGATTACAACCTGGGGATCGTTCGGCGACATCAATCCGTGCTTGGGGATGGCGCATGCCGTGCGTGCGCGCGGCCACGACGTGGCATTGGCGGCCCCCGGCTACTATCGCGATGTGATCGTGTCCCAGGGGTTCACCTTTCATAGCGTCGGTCCCGATGCGGACCCCGACGTGGATCGCGCACTCATCGCGAAGGTGCTGCACCCGACTCGTGGACCGGAGGCGATCTACCGCGAAATCCTCGTGCCGGCGCTTCGGACGTCCTTCGAGGAACTGCGAGCGGCGACTGACGGGGCGGATCTGCTGGTGAGTCACCCCGCGTCGCTGGCAGCGCCGCTTGTGGCCGAAGTGACGGGGATCCGTTGGCGCTCGACGGTGTTGTCGCCGCTGCACTTTCTTTCGGCCTACGACCCGGTGGTCCCACCACTCGGGCCGTGGATGGCTGCGCTTCCGTGGCGCTGGCGCGTGGCGCTCGCGCCACTCATGGCACGACTCGGGCGCGCCGTCACGTTACCGTGGGTGCGCGGCGTGGCGGATGTGCGTCGCTCGCTCGGTCTGGGGCCAGGTCGCCATGCAGCGTTCGATGCGCAGCATGCACCGGGCGGCGTGCTCGCGCTCTTCTCGCGCGTCTTTGGCGGACCGCATCCGGACTGGCCGACTCACGTCACGATTACCGGGCAGGTCCGACATGATGCGTCGCATGGGGCGCAGCTGGCGCCGGCGCTCACCGCATTCCTCGACGCTGGTGCCCCTCCGGTGGTGTTCACGCTCGGCTCGTCGGCGGTGTGGCAACCTGGTCGATTTTACGAAGAGAGCGTCGAGGCGGCGCGACAACTTGGTGTGCGCGCCGTGTTGCTCGCCGGTGCCGAGCAGGCACCGGTGCTCGCGCGCTACCATTCGCCTACCGTGTTCGTGACCGATGCCGCGCCGCACACGTTGCTGTTCCCTCGCGCGGCCGCAGTCGTGCATCAGTGCGGCATGGGCACGCTGGGTACCGCGCTGCATGCCGCCGTGCCACAGTTGGCCGTGCCATTTGCCAATGACCAGCCGGACAATGCATCGCGGTTGGAACGGCTGGGCGTTGCGCGTACGGTGTCGCAGGGGGCCTACCGCGCGTCACGCGTCGCACGGGCATTGCGGCAGCTGCTGCATACCCCGAGCTATCGGCAGCGTGCCGAAACGCTTGCGGCCGTCATCCGCACCGAGCACGGAGCGGAGACGGCCGCAGACTGTCTGGAGCGCGCGCTCGAGGGCTAGAACGGCGTCTCGAGGCTCTCTGACTGCTTGGTGAACAGCTCGGCGCCGTGCTCCGTGATCACCATGTCATCCTCGAGACGGATACCGAATTCGCCGGGGATGTAGATCCCGGGCTCGTCGGAGAAGACCATGCCGGGTTCGAGTGGCAGCGTGTTGCCGCGGACGAGATACGGCCACTCGTGGCCATCCATCCCCATCCCGTGTCCGACGCGGTGGCTGAAGAATTTGTAATCAGGACCGAACCCGGCATCGACGATGACTTTGCGCGCCGCGGCATCGACCGCTTCGCAGGGCACACCCGGCTTGGCGGCGGCGAGGGCCGCGCTTTGTGCCTTGAACTCGATCTCGAAGACGTCCTTCATGCGCTGCGTGGCTTTGCCGAGCACGAAGGTGCGCGAGATGTCGGAGCTGTAGCCTTCCACCTTGCAGCCGCCATCGATGAGGAGGATGCTGCCCTCCTCGATGACTTGCGGGGTGGCGGAGCCATGCGGGAGCGCCGAGTACTTGCCCACTTGCACGCCGGCGGAGCCGTTGTAGCCGAGTTGCTTGTGGGCCATCTGCACGAGCGACTCGAAATCATCCTGCGTCATGCCCGCCTTGAGTGACTTATAGGCGGCTTCATACGCCTTGATCGTGACGGCGCTGGCGTGGCGCATGAGCGCGAGCTCGTGGGCGTCCTTCACCATGCGGCAGCCAGCCGTCACCGGCGTTCCACTCACCATGACCACGCCCGGGATGTGGGCGGCGCCGTCGGCGAACTGAAAGCGCACCGTCTCTTCGGCACCGATCGTCGCCGTGGCGAGCCCGCGATCGCGCATCCCCTTCGCGAAGAACGCGTACGGATCCTCGTGTTCTTCCCACGCGTAGACCGTGGCGTCCTTGCCGAGCGGACCGATCTGCGCCTGTTCCATCGCGCGCTCTTCCTCGAACTTCGGCGTGACGAGGAACGGGGCGCCCTTCACGGGGATCACGGCAGTGAGCAGGCGCTCACTGAGCCCCCACTTGATGCCGGTGAAGTATTCCATGGACGTGCCGCCGGTGAGCATCAGGGCATCGATACCCTTGGCCTGCATCAGGCGACGGGCCTTCTCAATACGCGCGCGGCGCTCATCGACCGAAATCGGGACGACGCCATCGGTCATCGGGGTGAGCGCGGCAATAGCCGGGGGCAACGCCGCATCAGTACTCGAGGTCGCGTCCGCGTCCGCCTTCGCACATCCGGAGAGGCTCAGGGCGGCCAGGGAAGCGGCGGATGTGCCGAGGAACTGGCGACGGGAGGGGGTAGTGGACATGGCGTGGGGGAGTGGGCGCGCACGCGTTGTTGCGACCTCGTGCGCGGCAGATGGAGGATGGCGACGACTCAGGGTTGCACGGAGCCGCCGGGCTCACCGCTGCCGGTGAAACCGAAGCCCGAGGTGGCACGGAGCGCGATGGAGATGACGGCGGCGGTGACTGCCGTGAGCGCCGCCGTGCGTGATCGCGAGAACGTCTGCTGTTGCACGGATTGCACGAGCGGCCGCGGAATGGCGACGGTCACGCCTTGCTGGGTGAAGCGTTCGCGGGTGCTGGTGACGGTCTGGGAGACCGACATGATCACCGAATCGGCGCCGATGCGGACGATGCGGCCATCGATTTCGCGGACGCCTGTGCCGAGTCGCGATTGCATCGCCACCGTTCCGGCGTCGGTCAGGAGAACGCGCCCTTCCCCGGTCATCGGTGTGGTGTCACTGGTGACGGGGACGTAGCGATAGCAGGCCGAGAGAGACCAGCCGGTGAGGGCCAGCCACAGGGCGGGAACGAAACGACCGGCCACGGAGCTCCGTGGCCGGTCGTTGTGACGTCCCGCGGGATGCGAGGGACGGACTGCCATCATGTTACTGGCAGGCCGCCGGACGATCCTGGGCCGGCTGCGGCGCCAGCGGGTTCTGCTGGCGCTCGTTGTACGAGATCGGGAAGAAGCAGGGCTTGGTCCCGCGGGTGGCGACCCACCGATCGGCGCGCTGGTTGAAGCGGTAGTGATCGTTGAGGCGACGGCCCTGGAGGAACAGGTTCGTCCGACGCGCGTGGATCAGCATGTTGCGCGCCGTGACGGTGCTGGTGGTGCTCCACGCCGGGAGCCCATCCACGGCCCGCACCGCATTGATGCGCGTGGCGAATTCCGTCGTGTTGTTCTGCGCCAGCGCGGCTTCGGCCAGGATGAGGAGCATCTCCTTTGCCGAGGTCGCCGTCCAGCCGACGTTGGTCGTGGACGACAGACGGCAGCACTCGTCGATGGCCTTCACCATCACCGGATCCTTATCGCCGCTGATCGGATCCAGCAGCTTGATGCCGGCGATGCCGTCGAGCGGGCGCGTACCCGCCGCGGTCGGGTTGATGTAGTCGTTACCGGCGCGGATCTCGAGACGGCTGTTCATTTCGCCGCCGGTCGAGAACCACCCACCGTTGTTCTGGGCGACCACATCGAAGCGATACCGCGCGCCGTTGTTGCCGAAGGCCGCGAGGGCCGCCGTGGCATCGGCATTGGCGCCCGCGTCATTGATGAGCGGGTTGGCCGGGAAGCCGCGCGGCGCGCGGAGCGAGGTCCACACCGCCTTCGAGAACTTGGCGCGTGCGCGCATGCCCAGAATGCGGGCCTGCAACGGCGCGTTGTTGATCGCGTTGGCGACGGTGAGCCCCTTGCTCAGATAGGCTGAGGCCGAGTCGAACATCACCGTCATCTTCGCCTCACCCACCGGCGCCCCGTTCTTGGTGCGGTCGGAGGTGATGACGAAGTCTTCGTACGCCTCGCCGATCTGCGTGTAGATCGTGCCGGCGAGGAAGTACGCCTGCGCGAGGTCGGCGCGGTTGCGGAGCGTTCCGGCCTTGTCGTACCCCTCGAGCTTCGGGATCACGTAGTCGGCCATCCAGCGGGCCTGGCTGACATACGGATACTGGCCGTCGGTGTACTCGTTGAGCGGATCGCCGATGTCACCGACATCGAGGAGGTTCCAATACTCGCGCGAGCCCACCCAGGTGAGTTCGTCCGAGGCGGCGCCGATGGTGCCCACGATCTGGTTGCCCGAGGCATTCACCGCGCCGTAGAGACCGGTCACGAGCGAGGTCGCGGCCGCTGCGGCTTCCGCGATGGCGTCCTCGGTGACGGCGTTGGGGTTCTTCACTTCCGTGGAGAAAATCTGGCAGGACGAGAGCAGCATGGCTCCCGCCGCCAGCGCCGCGGTGCTGACACCGCGGAACTGACGGGCCGATCCCCCGATCGAAATGCTGTGCTTCATAAGAATGGGGTTCCGGATCAGAAGTTGAGATTGAGCGCGAGCGAGAAGCGGCGCGGGATCGGGAGGCCGAAGCCGTCCGTCGCATTCTGGAAGTTGTCCTGCAGAGCGCCGACCGAGCCGCGGCCGTTCTCATTGGATTCCGGATCCTGCCCCGGATACGCCGTGAAGAGCAGGATATTGCGACCCGCGAAGGTCAGGCTGGCGTCGCGGAAGCCCAGCTTCTTGGCGCGCTCGGCGCCGAGGTTGTACGTCACCGCGAGCTCACGCCAGCGGAGGAAGTTGCCGTTCTGTGCCTGATACAAGCCCGGCTCGAGGAGGCGGCGATACCCCTTGATGTACGTCTCGGCGGCGGCAACACGCTGTTCCGCCGTGCTGGCCGGGTTCTGCATGACCGCCTGGATCTCCGAGAATTCCTTCCGGTTCGAGCCGATCGACGGGTGCTGCGAGAGGCGGAAGCCGTCGGTGAGGTTCGAGATCATGTAGCCGGTGCGGTATTCCCACGTGTTCTGGATCTTCCAGCTCTTGTGGGAGAAGGTGCCGCCCAGGGCGCCGGTCCACTGCGGGATCGACTGGCCAACCCGCTGCTCGAACAGGATGCCGCTGCCGTCGTAGTCGGCGAGAAGCGGCTGCAGTGCGGCCTGCACGGCCGACTGTTGGATGTCACGCGGCTGCGCGAAGTAGGCGAGCAGTTCCGCCCGCGTCGCCGCAGTGCCACGGCCGTTGAAGCTGATCGGGATCTGATCGGCCGCGTTGTAGCAGACGATCGGCTTGCCGGCGCTGTTGCTGGCCGGCGCCGAGCCGCAGGCCGGGGCGAGACGCGGCTCGTAGATCGAGCCGAGGGGGGCGCCTTCCTTGAGGTAGATGCGATAGCGCGCATAGCCGCCCGAGACGCGGATCGGCGGCGCGCCACCGAGGCTCGTCAGCGTCTGCTTGAGGTACGCGGCGTTCGCAAACAGCTCGAGCTTCGTGTTGGCCGTCTGGATCGTCTGATGACGGAGGCCGATTTCGAGGCCGTTCGCGTCGATCGTCCCGATGTTGGTCAGCTGCGAGTTCCGGAAGCCGCCAGAGGTCGGGAAGACGCGCGGCACGAGAGCGTCATTAACCGTGCGCTGCCACGCGGTGAATTCGAGGGCCGCCTTGTTGTTGAAGAGGCCGGCTTCGAAGCCCCCTTCGAATTCGGTGGAGATCTCCGGGCGCAGATCGGCGTTGCCCAGCTGCGACGGGAGGAGACCGGCGCCGATCGAGGTGACCTGCGGCGCGAAGGTCGTGAACTGGTCGAAGGCACCCGGCTGACGGCCGGACTGACCGACGGCCGCGCGGAGGCGGAAGGTGGAGAGGAGCGTCGAGCTCCACCCCGGACGATCCGACGGCACCGCCGAGAGCGAGACCTTCGGATAGAAGACACCACCCGCGTTCTTGCCGAAGGCCGACGAGAAGTCGTAGCGACCACCGACCGTGCCGAAGACCCAATCCTTCCAGCCGATCTGCGACTGCGCGAAGTAGCCGCCGTTCACGGTGGTCAGGAAGCCTTCGCCTGCCGAGATGTTCTGGCCGCCGGCACCAACCACTTCGATGCCCGGGCCCGGGAAGAACGCCGAGGAGCCGGAGTTCGTCTCGGTGCGGTTGTTGAAGACCTGCAGACCGGCGACGTTCGACGTCGTGAACGGCCCGAAGTCCCGGTTGTAGGCGATCTTGCTATCGAGCGTCAGCACGCGCGTGCCGCCAGAGAACACGTTCTTGGAGCCGTCCGGGTTGTTCGACGTGAAGAGGTCGACGTTATAGCCGAAGGGCGAGAGACCGAAGTCGCGCTGCGCGGCGTAGTCGAAGCCGAACGTCGCGCTGAGCGTCAGGCGCTCAGTGGCCGTGTACGAACCGTCGAGCGTGCCGACGTAGCGCTGGCTGCTCCCCTTGTTCGTCTGGTACATCGCTTCACGGGCCGTCATGAAGGCCTGGTTGCCGAACGGGTTACCGGCAGCCGAGCACTTCCCCGGAGCGACATAGGTGGAGAGGTTGCAATTGGCGAGCTCGGGGCGCGCCATGTAGCTCAGCGAGTTCACGCCGTAGATGTTGTTGTTGTTCTCCGGCACTTCGTTCTGCGTGTTGTAGTACGCATTGTTGAAGCGCACGCGGAGATTCTTCGTCGGCACGAGCGAGAGGTTCGCCGCCGACTGGATGCGGCGGATGATGTCCTGCGCCGGACCGTAGTCGTTGCCGCCGAAGGGGCCGTTTTCGTAGTAGTAGCGGCCGCTCGCGAAGTAGGTGAGCGACTGGCCACCACCCTGCACGGACGTGGAGTACGTCTGTCCGCGGCCGAGTTCGGTGAAGTAGTCGTTGAAGACCGGCACTTCGAAGACCTGGAAGGCCTTGAGCCCCGGGATGTTCCAGTACTGCGCGAGCGAGTCGGCGCGCGCCTGCGTGCGGGCATAGCCGGAGTTCGGCGCCACCGCATTACGGAAACTGATGTTGTCACCCTGAATCTGCGCGGTCCAGCGCGGTGCCTGCGAGGTACCGGACTTGGTGAAGAACTGGATCACGCCGTTCGAGGCTTCCGTGCCGTAGAGCGTCGCCGCGGCGGCACCCTTCAGCACTTCGACGCGCTCGATGGTGTTGGGGTCGATGTCGTCGAGGCGCGACGGCGAGCCGCCGCCACCCGTGCCGACGCCCATGCCGCCACCGGAGTTCACGCGCACGCCATCGATGAAGATGATCGGCTCGTTGGACTGCGAGAGCGACGCGTTTCCGCGGATGCGGATCTTGGCGCCTTCACCCGACAGACCGCCCGAGACGAGCCCCGACACGCCCGGCTCACGGGCGGTGAGCAGGTTCGAGATGTCGTTGATCGGCGCGTTGGCCGGCGGCTGGATGACCGCGACGGTGTTGCCGAGGCGCTTGACCTCGGTCTTCTGGCCGGAGCCGGTGACGACGACCTGATTGAGCTGGATCGCCGACACGGTCACGGCGAAGTCGGCGCGGACCGTCTGGCCGTTGCTGACCGTCACCGCGCGGGTTTCGCGCGAGTAGCCGATGGCGCGGACGCGCACGACCACCTGCGAGGATCCGCCGGTGACCTGGATGCCCGTGATGCGGTAGTTGCCGGACGCGTTGGTCATCGCGCCCAGCTGGGTCCCGTCGATCGTGACCTGAACGTTTTCGAGGGGCCGCTGGCTGGCGGCGTCGGTGACACGGCCTTCGACGATCGCCGTGCCTTGCGCGATCGCGCGGGATGCCGGCAGCATCGCTGCCAACAGCACCGCGGCGAGGGTCCGCCACCTGCGGGGGTGAAATACTCCGGGCATTCCAGATCTCCTTCCGGATCCGTGAGGCATTCCCGACCTCAGTGTCGGGAACAAAAACAGCGCGCCAATATGTGGCGCGCCGTTGATCCCAGCAATGCTGAGATTGCTCTCTGGTCCCATTCTTTGACAATTAATCCTGAGGGCCCGACGCCTTGGCCCCTCCACGGGCCTCCCGAAGGGCTTCCAGGAGGCGCTGTGCCTCCGTATTCGCGCTGTCGAGCGCCAAGGACCGGCGCACCGCGCGTTCTGCACCGGCCAGGTCCTGCGCCTGGAGCAGGACCAGCGCCAGCTGAAAATGGCCACTGGCGAGCCCCGGGTCTCGAGCCAACGCCTTTTCCAGCCACGGGCGTGCGTCCGTGGCCCGCTCATTCCGCAGGAGTTGCGTTCCGATGTTGAGGTAGCCTAGTGGGTGGGTTGGATCGGCTTGTATGGCGCTGTTATATGCGGTTAGTGCGCCGTTTATGTCGCCAATTTGTTCGAGTGCGATGCCAAGATTGACCTCGGTCAGCGGTTGGCGCGCGTCGATGGAGAGTGCGCGGCGGTAGGCCGCGACGGCGCCGGCCCAATCGCCCCGGGCGGCGAGGGCGAGGCCGAGGTTGACCTGGAGCGGGGCGGAGGTGGGGTCGACCGCGAGGGCCGCGCGGTAGGCCGCGACCGCCCGGTCCGCGGCGCCGGCCGTCCGTGCGGCGTCGCCGATGCCGCCCAGCACGACCGCCCACCGGCGACGCAGGGCGACCTTGTCGTCGGTGGCGGTCGGTGTGAGCTGATCGACCAGGAAGCTGCGGGTGCGGGGGTCGGCGCCCCGGGTCAGGTGCAGCGCGGCGAGGGCGGTGGCGCGGACGTCGACCTGCGGGCTGATGGCGAGGGCAAGGAGGCGATCGGCCGCGTCGCGCGGGATAGGCTCACCGCTCACCGCCGCGCGATCGAGCCATGCGGAGAGGCCAGCCATCTGCGCCATGGCGTGGGTGGAGCCGGGGACCAGCAGTGGGGTCGCCTCCGCGATCGACTTCGTGTCGCGGGCCGCCAAGACGGCGCTGACGGCCGGGTCATGGGGTTTGAGCGTGCCCCACCACGCGGCGACCTGCGCGTCCAACTCGGCGCTCGATTTCGTGGTGTGGCACCCCTGACAGGCGCCGGTCAGCCCGAGGGCGCGGTCGAGCGCCGGGCGCGGAATGGCGATGGAATGGTCGGAGCGGGTGTATTTGATGGCCCGACCGAGTTCATGCTGCTGGTCGTACGGCATATGACACGATACGCAGCTTGAACCCGGAGAAGCGGGTTTGTGCTTCGTATGTGTCTCTATACTGGACGCTTTACTGGCGTGACAACTGGTGCACTGCCGATCGTCGAACCGCCCCGGAATCGGGGCGCCGTCCACCGTCCGATACCCCTGCCCGTGCGGATCATGGCAGGAGGTACAGGTCATCCCGCCGTTCCGGTAGCAGTCGCTCGCGTAGTGTCCTTCCTGATACGCAAAGGTGCGGGTGCGCCCGTCCGGGGTGAATGGCGTGTCCCCGAGCTGCGAGAGGTAGACGCTGTAGTGATCGTCCAGCTTCGCCCCGGGGACGTATCCGGCCGTCAGCCGCGTCTTGAGCGCGTGGCACCCCATGCACGTCCCCAGCGACTGCTCCTTGTCGAGGGTGCCGAGGGGAACCAGACCGATGTCGACGGTGCGCGCGCCACCGCTCTGCATGAGGGTCACATGCCGTTTCGCCGGTCCGTGGCACGACTCGCAATCGATGGCGAGGGTGCGGATCTCCGTCTGCCAGCGCTCGGCGGTGCTATCAAAACGGGCCGAGATGCCGCTGCCGTGGCAGGACTGACAGTTGCTGAAGCGCGGCACGTCGCCAACAATGCGCAGCGGTGGCCAGTCGCCGCAGTCGGCAAGGCGCATCGACGCCGAGATGGGCTGCCACCCGGCGTTGGCGCGCGTCCCGGTGTGGCAGAACCAGGTGCGGGAGTCCTTGCTCCAATCGAAGGGGAGGAACCGCTGGGTGCCGTCGCTCCAGGCGGTGAGGAACCCCTGCGTGCCGCCTCCCTTCATGTGGCCGCCGCCGATGACGCCGGAGACGACCAGGGTGGTGTCCCGTTCTCCGGGGCGCTGTACCACGAATTCGAAACGGCCGCCGGCCTGTCGCGGAATCACCGTCGCGTCGCGGAACCGAATCGCCGAGCCATTGAAGGGGGCGATCACGCGGACCGGATTGGTCGCGCTGCCGGGCACGCCCCCCGCCGTTCCATGGGTGGAGCGGCGCCACGCGGCGTACTGATCGACGTGGCAGCTGGCGCAGGTGCCGGATCCCACGAAGTCGGCGGGCGACGGCCCCGGTGCGGGTGCAGGGAGCGCGACGGTGGTGAGCGGGGTCGCGTTGTCGCCACTCCCGGCGGCGTCGGTGTCGGCGCTGCGATCGCAGGCGCTGATGGCGAGGAGCGCGCCAATCAGCAGGATCGGTCGGGCGCGGTGCATCAGGAGCGCGACCATGTGGGCCCTTCGCAGCGACAGAGGGTGCGGATGTGGCGCACGAGCGCCCGGATCTGCGGCGGTGTGAGCGACCCGCCAAACGCCGGCATACGCACGTGGCGATTCATGATCGCGCCGCCGCCGTCGATGGTGTCGTAGAGCGAATCGTCGGGACGCGCGCCCATACGGGTCGCATCATTGTGTCGCGCGGGGGCGATGGGGAGCGCCTTGGCGTTGGGGCCGTTTCCTGCACCGGTCGCGCCATGACAGCTCGCACACCATGTGGCATAGAGCCGTGCGCCGTTGGTGTCGACGGCGACAGGCGGCACTGCGACAGGCGGTCGGGCTGCCGCGGGATCGCCTCCCAAATAACGGATCAGCAGCGCGCGATCAGTGTCCGGCATCCGGATGCGCGGCATGACCGCTCCCGGACGCGTGCGCTGCGGATCGGTGATCATCTGCGCGATGTAGGCCGCGTCGCGGCGTGTACGCACGTCATCAAGCTTCGGCGCAATCTGGCCGCCTTCTGTACCCAGCTGATGACAGCCCAGGCAGCTGTACTTCTTCGTCAGCAGCGCTTCGGCCTTCTGCTTCGCGAACGGCGACAGCGGCGGGGATGCTTGCGCTCCCATGGTGGTCGCGATCAGCAGCTGGACAACGGCCCACGCGGTGAGGCGGGTCATTGCCGTCCGGTTTCGCTCGTT
>Ga0315902_10010794_pt1 | contig 12064 bp, 11 predicted proteins | sample LakEriMetagenome_9_FD_203523 | JGI IMG/M metagenome (GOLD analysis project Ga0315902, IMG submission 203523) | Freshwater fungal communities from buoy surface, Lake Erie, Ohio, United States - Buoy 12 MA117 | ecosystem: Environmental > Aquatic > Freshwater > Lake > Lake biofilm | place: USA... | reverse complement strand
CACATCGCTTTTACCCAGGCGTATGTGGAGCACAAACATATGGTGGAAGATGAGGCGCCGATTCTTACTTCCCGGTATCTGGATAAGTTGGGCGGTCTGCAACTGAAGTTGCTGGAGAATCAAACCGAGCTGTCCAGAATAAAAATGAAAATTTCCCTCATTCAGGCTGCCATCAATCGCAACGAGAAACCCGACTGGAACGCGATCAATCGGGAGCTGGAGGCACGACTTGAGAAATACTACAAGCAGATAGAGGAGCAGTCGAGAGCGGTTGATTCGGCGCAGAAGGTTCTCTCTTCGCTGCTTTCGGAGGAAGATGCCAAAAAGTTAAAGGAGGTATTCTACGTGTTGTGCCGGCGGCTTCATCCGGATGTTAATCCTGGTCAGACGGAAGACGAGAAGGATTTGTTTATTAAGGTCAAGGCGGCCTATGACCTTCAGAACTTGCCGGAGCTGCAGCGTATACTTCTCTATCTCGATGAAGGTGGAAATGCCGATATACTAACACACTCGTCGGATGAGAAGCGCAGGCGCATTGATCAGCTCGAGAAGAGTATTGCAGAACTGAAGGGTAAAATGACACAGCTTGAGCAGTCATTTCCATTCAATACGCGAGAACTCTTGAACGATGAAGAGCAGATAAAGATTAAGCAGGCAGAAATTCACGCAGAAATTGAACAGACCACTGGAGAGATTCTGAAACAACAGGCCATTCTTGAATTACTGGAAGATGAATAATTCCATTATCCCAATAACACCTGGTTTATTAGCCCTCTTAAGTAAGGGCCAGACGGGCATTTCACCATTCACGCAAGAGATTTTTTTATTGGAAATAACCGTTGCAGGAACAGGCTATGCGAAGGATCTGCAAACCGTGGCTGACAAGATGATAACAGAGCAAGTGCTAACGATGAAGCGCGAGCCGGCAAATGCATACGATAAGTATGCGATTGCCTTGTATGTCGATGAAGTGCGTGTGGGCTATGTACCGGCCAACCTAAACTTGATCTGTTCACGCCTTATGGATGCAGGCAAACTGTTTTTTGCCAGAATTGTGCAAAGTCGTTGGGAGGGTGATTGGCTCAATGTGACAGCCAATATTTATATGGTGGAGTGATTTTTAGCTAGTGTGGTATCTGTACATAATATTTAATTAATTATAGCGTTCTTCAAATCTCTTTTCAGGCGTAATTTACGAATATGCGAATGGCACGACCGCAGCTTCTTTCCCAATGAAATCAATGATTAAACAGTTTAAACGGATATGCGGCAATAGGTTAAGGAAGTTAGAAATGATAAATCATGAGAATACTTCCATACAAAACACCAACATAAGTTTAAAAGAATCTATTTCGGAAAACCAAAACCTTGCATAAGCGTATTTTTAATCGCTTTAGGCGTTTACTTGCAGATGTATGCAGCAAGGGTTTTTTGTAAGCCAATTACATCAATACCCTTCTTGAGTTCTTTCTTAAATGGTGCAGCTGTTCCGGAAACCCAAATTTGAATTTCACAATCCGCATCAAAAGATCCTGCTGTTTCTACTAAAAAATGAGTAACTGATTTGTAAGGCACTGTATGATATTCCTTCTTAGATCCAGTAATGCCTTGTACATCGAGCATAATTAATCTTTTGTTGGTGAAAACCCATTTGTCTCTGAATATTTTAAATGCGGACTCTATTTGTTCACCTTCGAACAGAACATTTGCAAAATCATTTTCAAGTTCTTTCGGGTCAATTTGAGTTGCATTGCCCATTAAGTTAGATAAAAAGCCCATCAATATATTATTTGAAATTACGCCTACTCTTTTGGTTTTTTGGCAATCACCCTGTTTTTTATGGTTTCAAGACTCCATGTTAGCTTCAAAAATAAATAATAATAATTATCAGATCGATAAAAAAATAATAGCCGTATTGATTTGCTAGATTTTGTTTTTGTCTTTCTCTCTTATTTGAAAACCGCCACTGCTTCGATTTAGATTAGTGTAAACGGTGCGCTAAAATTAAGATAGCATTTGCCAACAGTGATTTTTGGATGATATAGAAAAAACAAACTTTATGTTGCCCGGAAGGACCGCGATATCCTAGTTTGAAGTGTTGGCCTATAGGATAAATTCAATTTTCTAAAGAAGATTGATTCGTTGTTTTATGCTTTATAAACTCGAAATACTCCTTCAACACCGGGCTATTCTCCAGCCGTGGCGTGTTCACTTCCAGAATGGCGCACTCATTTTGGTTGTAAAGCCAATCAATTCCTTTCCTGAGTGAATCAGCGTCCTTCGCTGAAAAGAAAGGAATTCCGTACATAGCTGCAAGACCTTGCGCACTGCGTGTATGCGTCGTTTCAAAATAGGTTTCAAGTGCCTGCGATTGAGGGTCGGGCCCGTCGATGATTCTAAAAATACCACCCCCACCATTATTGATGACAATTATCTTCAAGTTAGATTTATCCAGATTATTCCAAAATGCATTGCTGTCGTAGAAGAATGCAATGTCGCCACTGATGAGCGTGGTGAGCTTACTGGATAAATACGCAGCACCCACAGCTGTGCTTGTACACCCATCGATTCCGGCGACACCACGGTTGCCGAAATAACGGAGGTCTCGGCGAGCATCATTCAATAGGATATAACGAACAACCGAACTATTTCCCATTTGCACGTCGCTGCTAGGAGGTATTGCAGCGTGAATAATATCAAATGCCTGCAAATCGCTCCATGCGCATGCTTGTGCATACTCATTTGCTGCCTTTGTTGTGCTTTCATTTTTTTCGAGAATCCATGCACGGTAGTCGGAAGCTGATGCATCTGCTGCAAGGTTCATATTTTCGAAGAACTCCGCAGGGGTGAGCTGAATTACCTTGGTGAGCTTCTTCAGTGTATCGAGCCCTTCGCCGCTAATATCTACATGCCAGTGCTCTAGTCGTGAGGAGCGGAGAAGGGCCTTTATTTTTCGAGAAATGATGTTGTGGCCAACTGTAATCAATAACTCAGGCTTCAAATATTCTCTGCCTGGCTCATCAAGTCCGGCAAGCATGCGGTCGATCGTCGTCACAAATCCTTCATCGGCCAAGTTGCTGTGTGCCTCTGTCAATACCGATACATTCCGACGTTTTGAAAATTGGATAATCGATTGCAGCATTGCAGCGTCGGCTTGCATTTGACCTGCAAGGACCATGACTTTAGAACTCGTGGCAATGCGCAGCTGGAAGGCTGCTATCTCATCATGTGTCAAACGAAATTGCGCATTTGCGCGCTCAATCATTTTTACGGCATGCTTCGGATTGTCTACTTGGTTGTAGAGCGGCTCACGCAATGGAAAGTTGATGTGCACGGGGCCTCGCACTCCTTCATTGGCCAAGCGCATAGCTTCGTCCATGATGCGTGCGTTATACCATACGAGGTCACCCTCCATTGCTTCTTCGGCAATTTCGTACGATGCTTTCACATAGTTGCGATATACATTTCTCTGACGAATACTCTGGCCTTCGCCCTGATCGATCCACTCTAGAGGGCGATCGGCTGTTACAACCAATAAGGGAATTCGCTGATAGTAGGCCTCGGCAAGTGCCGGCGCAAAGTTGAGCGCTGCGGTGCCGCTGGTGCAGATGATGGCTACCGGGCTATTAATTTGCTGGGCCATTCCGATGGCTACAAACGCAGCACTTCGCTCATCGGGGACGCTATGTAACTGGAAGCGCCTGTCGCCAGCCAAGCTCATGCTGAAGGGTGCATTGCGCGAACCGGGACAAAGTATGATTTCCCGAATGTTGTGCTGATCGAGTAACTGAATGAAGTCCTGAACCGGTTTTTTATCCGAAATCATGCGGAGGCGAAGTTAATCGTGTATACGCACTATACTAGAGTTTCTTTTCCATGAAAACGAGATCGAGCCAGCGATCGAATTTGTATGCCACTTCGTGAAGATGACCGGCAATGGTAAAACCTTCGCTTTCATGAAGTGCAATGCTAAGTTGATTGTCGGCATCGATACCACCTATGAGCACGTGTACGCCATTATTTCGCGCAGCGGTCACAATCGATTGAAGCAGTGTTTTTCCCAGCCCCTTGCCTCGCTGGTTTTCCAGCACGTAAACAGAATGTTCGCAAGTTGTTCGGTAGGCAGTGCGCGCGCGAAACGTTCCATACGTTGCAAAACCGACCACTTTTTCTTCGCATACAGCAACAATCACGGGCCAATTATTCGTGATTCGCTGATTCCACCACTCATGTATGTAGGCACTATCGAACGGATCATATTCATATATCGCAGTTGTGTTCAGTATGGCTTCATTATAGATGGTTTGAATTTCATCTAAGTCATTGGCTGTTGCCTCCCGAATATGTGAATAATCTTTTTTCATGCTATACTGCTCATGGCATAATTTTTACCAAGTTTGTGTAAAATTAAAACCAATTAATCATGAGAGTCATAAAGAATTTTCTTCTAATACCCGCAATGCTATTGTTTTTCGCATTTCAGTCTTGTAAGTCGACTTCTTCATTGGGGGAAAAGGTAAAAGAGCCTTTCTCGGGTAACAAGTATGAAAGCTCAGCCCGCTATTTTCGGGCAAAAGGCAAGGGAGATAGCAGCGATGAGAATATCGCTAAAAACAAGGCTGATCTTCAGGCTAAGAAGGAGCTAGCTCAGCAAGTCGAAACCAGAATGAAAGTTGTGACTGATCAGTATCTGCATGAAAATGAAACCTCAAGTGGCAGCGAAATCAACGACAAGTTTCAATCGTTGATTCGTGAAGTAACTAACACCACTATTGCTGACTTAAGGAAAATAGGGGAGGAGAAGTACGTTAATGCGGAGGGTAAATACACGGTTTATATAGCTTATGAAATACACAAGCGTGATATGTATCGCTTTCTGAAGCGACAGGCTAAGTTGAATGCAAAACTGAATGAATCTGAACGAAAGGCTATCGAGGACATGATTGATGAGGAGTTGAAAAAGGTAGAAGAATTGGGAGAGGGCGAATAGAACCGTGGTAGGCAGTGCCTATCTTGATTGTACAATTGTATTTACTTGTTGTAGGCATTGAGATGCCTAAATTCAAAGTGTTATTTTCGCGGCATGCAAGAACGTCATACCAATTTGCAACGGTATTTTAATGAGCAGTCCATTACTACGAAAAAATTCGTTATCCCATACATTGAGCCACTAAAACCGATTGTAAAGGGTACGCGTGTTCTGGAGATAGGTTGTGGCACAGGGGGAAATCTGGTGCCATTTCTGGATGCCGGTTGCGTGGTAACCGGAGTTGATATTGCTGCACAAAGTATTGAATTGGCAGGCGAACTCCTGGGACAAAGAGAAAATCTTACTTTAATAGCTGACGATATATACAATCGAACCGAGCGTGATGGCACGTTCGATATCATCATCATGCGCGATGTGATTGAGCACATTCACAACCAGGAAAAGTTTATGGCGTTCGTCAAACGCTTTATGGCCTCTGGTGCAGTTTTTTTTCTGGCGTTTCCGCCTTGGAATAACCCGTTTGGTGGACATCAACAAATTGCTCGAAACCGCTTTCTATCCAAGCTTCCTTACTACCACATCTTACCGCGATTTGTATATAGGGGCATACTTAAACTAGGTGGTGAAAGTCAGAAAACAATTGATGATCTTCTCGAAATAAAACAAACAGGAATCAGTATCGGTAGGTTTGAAAAGATTTGTCGAACGGAACACTATCGCATTGCTCGAAAGACTCTCTATTTTGTCAATCCGAATTATGAAACTAAGTTCGGATTGAAGCCTAGGGTTCAATGGTCATTACTTTCCTCGATTCCTGTTCTGCGTGATTTCGTTGTAACAGCGGGCTATTACCTATTGAGTATCGAGCGTTGATTTTTTTAATGTGTGAGAACGAATGTCATTCGTCTCCCCAAGTCTTACCCTTTTCTTTGTGCTATGCGTTTCATATTTTTTATTTCAATTGCTTTAATGGCAGCCTGCTCGCCGGTAACGCTTGTTAAACCTCTTGCCAAGAAGCAATGGGCTGCTTCAGCCACGTTGGGTGGGCCTCTTATTGGATTCGGTAATGCAGTAATACCGGTGCCTTATACATCATTGGGTGCAGCGTATGGTTTAACCGAACATTCTACAGTAACGGCGCGAATCCACAGTACTGCGGCACTTTTTGGTGTGGCGCAACTCGATGCGGGCTATCTCCGTCAGCTGCGAAAACAACAGAAGGCAATTCCCGGTATTTCGATTATGGGTCAAGGCACATTCATGATCGATCGATGGAAGGGGCTCGCGCGCTTCTATCCACAAATTGATCTGAACGCGTGGTGGGATGTTGGATCTAAGGGTAATTATTGCTACACGGGGCTTACATCGTGGTACGAACTTCAGTCAAATGGCACGGGAAATCGCAAACAGCCGTCTAATTGGATTCCTGCATGGAACGTGGGTTTTTGTCGTGAACGTAGTAATTGGTCCACGCGGTTGGAACTGAAATATCTGGCTCCGTTTACGAGCCATGATGCCCTCACCGTTGATTATAAATCTCCGGGAGAGAATGGAGCATTGGGAGTTTTTGTGGGTTTCATGCGTAAATTTTGAAAGAAATGAAGAAGGTTATAATTCTTATATGCGGTATAATGGTCGTATTCACTTCGTGTCTCCGTCTCGATAGTCAGTTTTTTAATGTGCAGGAGCTAGATGAATACAAGCTCGATGACTATGCCGGCGAGCGAGAACTGAGCGATTTGCCTCAGCAATACGATTTGGCTGATAGTATGGTTCATTTATTTTCTATCTCATCCAACGACGACGGTGACGAGCAAACCATCTATGCAATTTACTTGGGCGATACTGCGCGAATTGATACGGATACGGTTATAGTCTATTGCCATGGTAACAAGCACCACATGGATTTATACTGGAACCGTGCAAAGTTATTGGCGCATACAGGCGGCCTTCATCGGTATGGCGTTCTTATGATGGATTACCGCGGCTTTGGTATGTCGACCGGTGTCACAACGGAAAGCGGTATGCAAGCCGATGTGAATACGTGTCTGCAATGGTTGAAAAATAACGGACTTCAATCAGAACGAACCATACTGTATGGTTACAGTTTAGGTAGTGCTCCATCGACATCTCTGGCGGCTGATCCGATTACTCTCAAGCCGGCCAAGCTGATTCTGGAGGCACCTTTTGCTTCGGCCGAAACGATGGTGCAGGATGCGGCGGTAGCTGCACTACCTGTTTCTTACTTTACCAATGTGGAGGTCAATAACGGGGAAATAATCCAATACGTGGATCAGCCCTTTTGCTGGATTCACGGTGTTAACGATGATTTTCTGAAAATAGAAACTCATGGAGAGGTAGTCTATTTCAATTATGCGGGATCATTTAAGGAAGCCCACCGCATTCCGGAGGCCGTTCACAACAACGTTCCTAAAATTATGGGTTACGAGAATTATCTGAATACCCTGGACGCGTTCATACGGCGGTGAGTCCCTGCGCTGGATTTTTTTATGATGAAGGGTGTGTGAACGGTGGGACACACTTGAGTGCGTTTTTACGGCGAATCTTAATTGAATTTCATTATTCAAGCCTTGAAATTAGGTCTGTATTATCCCCACGTTATACGGCCGTTCCGCGGGGGCATTGTTGGCTGCCTCTATTCCCATGCTGATCCATTTGCGCGTATCAATCGGATCTATAATTGCATCGAGCCAAAGTCGAGCGGCGGCATAGTATGGCGATATCTGTGAGTCGTATCGGTCCTTGATTTTATTATATAGTTCGTCTTCGCGTTCTTTCGTAATCTCTTCACCTTTGGCTTTGAGTGAAGCCACTTCAATCTGCAACAATACTTTGGCTGCTTGTGCACCCCCCATAACAGCCACTTGTGCTGTAGGCCACCCCACAATTAAACGCGGATCATAGGCTTTACCGCACATGGCGTAATTACCGGCACCATAACTATTGCCTGTAATGATGGTGAATTTGGGTACTACGCTGTTGCTTTGGGCGTTCACCATCTTCGCACCGTCTTTGATGATTCCTGCTTGTTCGCTGCGCGACCCAACCATGAAGCCGGTAACATCTTGCAGGAAAATAAGCGGAATATTTCGTTGATTGCAGTTCATTATGAATCGTGCAGACTTGTCGGCGCTGTCGGTGTAGATAACACCGCCAATCTGCATTCCGTCTTTTTTGCTCTTCACCATCAATCGCTGATTCGCTACAATGCCCACAGCCCAACCATCGAGGCGCGCTGTTCCGCAAACGATGCTTTTACCATAATCGGGTTTGTATTCTTCGAACTCACTGTTATCGACTAGACGTTCAATGATATCCATAACATTGTAGGGTTTCACGCGGTCATCCGGCATGAGGCCATAGAGTTCCGAGGCTGAAAGTCGAGGTGGGGCAGAAGCTGTGCGGTCGAAACCGGCAGTAAGTGAAACTCTCCCCATCTTATCCATAATATTCTTGATGCGATTCAGGGCATCCTTGTCGTCTTTGGCCTTGTAATCGGTAACGCCCGAAATTTCGCAGTGGGTCGTTGCACCTCCCAATGTTTCATTGTCGATGTCTTCGCCAATAGCGGCTTTTACCAGGTAAGATCCGGCCAAGAAGATGGTTCCGGTTTTATCTACAATCATTGCTTCATCGCTCATGATGGGCAGATATGCACCCCCGGCCACGCAGCTTCCCATGATGGCGGCAATCTGAGGTATGCCGCGACTGCTCATGATAGCGTTATTGCGAAAGATGCGACCGAAATGTTCTTTGTCCGGGAATATTTCATCTTGCATCGGCAGATATACACCGGCGCTATCTACGAGGTAGATGATAGGCAATCGGTTTTCCATTGCGATTTCCTGCGCGCGCAAGTTTTTTTTGCCGGTCATGGGAAACCATGCTCCCGCTTTTACGGTGGCATCGTTGGCCACCACTATGCATTGTTTGTTGCGGATGTACCCCATAACAACTACAACACCGGCTGCGGGGCAACCGCCATGTTCTTTATACATCTCGTCGGCTGCAAGTGCGCCGATTTCAATTCTTGGGGCATCCTGATCGAGCAAGTAATCGACGCGCTCTCTGGCGGTCATTTTACCTTTCTCATGCTCCTTGGCGATTCTTGATTTTCCCCCGCCTTCATACACCTTGTCGAGCTTGCGTTGTAATGCTCCAACAAGTTGCATCATTTTATCTTCGTTTTTGTTGAATTCGATATTCTGTGCCATTGTCATTGAATGGATGAGCTGCGAAGATAGGAAGAGCACTCGTATTCAAGATGATGGTTGCACGCAGACATGTCGTCATTCGAAGGTGCCGGCCGAATGAGCAGTTAATCGATTTAATTCATCCAGTTCTTTGCGTGTTAGATCTCTCCAGTTGCCGATGGGAGTATCGAGCTTGATATTCATAATCCGAATACGCTGCAAACGCGTCACTTCAAAATCGAGGTATTCGCACATGCGCCGAATCTGTCGGTTGAGCCCTTGTGTCAGGATGATGCGAAAAGTACACCGACCGATTTTTTCAACGGTGCATGGACGTGTGATAGTGTCCAAAACGGGTATACCCGACGACATCCGTTTGACAAAATCATCGTTAATGGGTTTATTAACCGATACGATGTATTCTTTTTCGTGGTTATTCCTTGCGCGTAGAATTTTGTTTACGATATCGCCATCACTGGTGAGTAAAATGAGTCCTTCGCTGGCTTTGTCGAGTCGGCCTACAGGGAAAATTCGTTTGGGGTGTTTGACGAAGTCTACTATGTTGTTTTTCTCGCCTCGCACATTGGTTGTGCAAACAATTCCAACGGGTTTGTTGAGCGCGATGTATACATGCTCTTCTCCTGTTGCTTTGATGGGTATGCCATCGACGCGCACATCGTCGCCAGCTTTTACTTTGGTGCCCATTTCTGGCACCTTGCCATTAATGGTTACGCGACCTTGTTCGATAAGCACATCTGCTGCTCTGCGCGAGCAGAAGCCTACTTCAGAAAGGTATTTATTGATGCGTGTTTCCAATGTTGAGCTACCGAATCACTCGTATGAATGAGGGCGGGCAAAGCACCGAAATAATGAGCAGAAATCAAAGTATTTCGTTCATGGTGTCACATATTATTGATTCCATGAGGCCAATAAGCCGTTTTGATTGATCAGCTTAGCAATTGATTTGTAAGAGACAAAAACACTCGGTGCGCCGGCTACATACGTTCCAATTTCATAAGGGTTGAACGTGAATAATAGTCCGCCGGGATGTATGGCGAAATTCCGATTGAGTGCGAAATTCCCCGGTTCAAAGTCCCAGCCTTCAGACCCGTTTTCTTTTATGAAATTGGCCTCGGCAATTCTATTTATTTCTTTTTCGAAACCAGGATTGAGCAGCTCCTCAAGCTGAATTATGTTACCATTGCGCAAGTCAAAATTTGTGTATGTAACGCCATAGTCTGGATGTGCCGCCCCGAATCCGTACCAGGTTGAAGAAGTGCTGATGCAGATTACGTTGTTTTGATTGGTTTCAACTTCATATGAAATTTCGGCGTTGAATCCTTCCTCAGGTGTATCGATGTTGACTGATTTCATCAAATCATCGAGAGTATTGATTTTTTCAGAGGTGTAGCTCGAAACTGCATTGTTGGAAATTAGAGTCGTATTGATTTTGGCAGAAACTTCCGGTGAAGGTGCCTGAACTGTGAGGAAGTGAGCATTGAGTGTTGTGCAACCATCTTCTGAACCATTCATGTCCATGTCTTTCGAGGCGAGCTTGCAATTTTTCGCGTTGCGGTCTTCGAACGTAACTTGAGCGAACCCCTCTGTAATTTCGGTAAGTGATAGTGGAAGAGTTTTATTCTCGTTGGCGTTTTTCCAGGATCCGGAAATTCCTCCTTTGGCGGGAATAATGCCTTCAAGGGTGCCGGTAACGCTGCCATTACCATATTCATTGATTTCAAAACTTCCGTCTTTTTTTATAGAGCCTTCCAGCGTAATCGGAACACCGATTTTCGTGTAATAATAGGAGCCTGTTATCTTCTCGTTGCTTCGGGATAAGTCAATAACGATTGGTAAATCGCCTATTGTTCCGGAGTATTTTCTGAAAAACGAGGATGGCAGCGTGTCGGTAGCGTTCGCTGCTGAGTTAGCGTTCGCTGACTCGGATGAATTGGAGTTGGCGGTGCCGCATGACAATAGAATGATCGATGCAGCAAGGAGGTAAATCAAGTGTTTCATGATGGTCGTTATGAATGCGGCTAAAGTAATTAATGAGTAGATATAAAAAACTTCTTTTCTTTCGTGCAATGCGGGTAATCTTTTATGAATGCGAAAAAGCCCGGAATCATTGTCCGGGCTCTTTCACTACAGTTATTAGTTTGTCGTTTTAAGCTTATAAAGTATCATCCTGTCAGGCAGGGCGGCAATACATTGTTTCGTCGTGCCTGTATGAGCAATTGATTATAGGATTGTTGCAGTTGTTGGTGATAGTTCGGGAACATTGCTTTTACGCGCGACATTTTTAGTTGCATATCGTAAAGTGTATTCATCAATTCGACCACTTGGCTGAGTTGCGCGTTTTTTTTGTCGTTGGATTTCATTGTTTGTTCGTGCAAGTATTTGTTCATTGAACGTTAGGGTGGGGAGAAAGGTTACAGTTAGGTAATAGGTGATAGGTGATAGGTGATGGAAATCTGTTAGTTTACACGATGGCAGGGACGCGCTGCGGCGCGTCCACCGGAAATCGGTATCTGTTATTTTACACAGGGGTAGGGACGCGATGCGGCGCGTCCACCGGAAATCGGAAATCGGTATCTGTTATTTTACACAATGGCAGGGACGCGCTGCGGCTAATTATGTAGATGTTTTGAATGCAAGCCCCGCGGGTGCGAAATCCAATAGACACGAATGAATCGTTGGTCCGGCAAGCTCCATCGGGGCGACATATTCCTAGCCCCGCAGGGGCGTCATTACCCAAACCATTTCCCCACAATCTCCGCCTTGTGCGCACGCACGTGTTCCAAAAACGCCGCTGCCACAGGTGTGTGCTTTTTGTCGCGGTGCCAGACCAGACGCCAGA
>Ga0315902_10010792_pt1 | contig 12066 bp, 9 predicted proteins | sample LakEriMetagenome_9_FD_203523 | JGI IMG/M metagenome (GOLD analysis project Ga0315902, IMG submission 203523) | Freshwater fungal communities from buoy surface, Lake Erie, Ohio, United States - Buoy 12 MA117 | ecosystem: Environmental > Aquatic > Freshwater > Lake > Lake biofilm | place: USA... | reverse complement strand
TAACCGATACAAATCATCAGAAATCCCCTCCAACTCGAGGGGATTTTTTATTTTTAAGAATGGCCTTTGTCTGCATCCGCCGATATGATACCTATGTGCCCGCCCACATCGCGCTGGGGAAGCTTCTCCACGCTGGGATAAATGCACATTTACAAGATGAACACACCGTAACGATCGATCCGCTATTGAATCTCGCAGTCGGCGGCATCAAATTATTCGTACTGAATGAGGAAGTAGAAATAGCCGAGAAAATTCTTAATGAAAATCCTGAAACCGAAAACATCGCCTGATCATGAATAATTCCTTCATCGAATATTTTCAATCACTGGAACAACGTCCGCTGGAGAGGCTAGGATTGCTCGTGGGTGGATTGGTTTTTTTCTGGATACTGGAAGGCGCGATCCCACTAATGAAGCTATCCTACAAGCGAACGAAATGGCAACACGCCGCAGTGAATTTTTCATTTACCGTACTTCATCTCATCCTGCACACAGCACTGGCTGTTCTGATCGTTCAGCTATCCGATTGGTGCCGGTCGGCCTCATTCGGTATCGTTTACTGGAGCCAAGCCAATGTGGTGGCAACAATCTTGATCGGAGTGCTGGCGCTTGACTTCAGTAGCTGGCTGGTACATTGGGTCATGCACAATCAATCCTTTCTTTGGCGCTTCCATGTCATCCATCACAGCGATACGAAGGTGGATGTAACCACAGGCCTTCGCCACCACCCGGGCGATAGCCTCCTGCGAGGCCTCTTTTTCCTCTTATTGATCTTTCTCTCCGGAGCGCCCATGTATGCTGTTATGATCTATCAAACATTGGTGGTGGTCTCTACCGCCTTTACGCATGCGAACATTTCACTTCCGAAAAAAACAGACCAGGCACTATCCTGGCTGTTTGTGTCCCCAAACATGCACAAGGTTCACCATCATTGGAAACAGCCCTATACCGATAGTAATTACGGGGCCGTGTTCTCTATCTGGGACCGGCTGTTCGGCACCCGGACCCACCTGCCCACCGAAGAGATACGATATGGTCTCGACCGCTATTACGCTGCTGAAAAAGACGAATCGATCGGCGATCTGATGGCATTTCCATTCAGAAAGAGTAAAGAGTGATCGGAATCGTGCCTGTTTTTAAGATCTGTTGCCCACTTACCAATAGCTTTGCAACATGATCGTCACCGCTCTGATACCCGCGCGATATGGCGCCACCCGATTTCCGGGTAAACTCATGCATCCACTCGGTGGTGTCTCCGTCATCCGACGCACCTTCGAGGCGGTCAAATCAAGCAGTCTGTTTGAGGAGGTGGTCGTGGCAACCGACAATGATGAGATCGAAGACGAGATCCGATCCGTCGGCGGATCTGTTTTCCGCAGCCAAAAACCACATGAAAGCGGCACCGACCGAATTGCTGAAGCAGCGATCGGCCTGAACACCGATATCATCATCAACATCCAGGGCGATACGCCGTTCATAAAGAAAGATGCGCTGGAGGGGTTGATCCGTTTATTCAACGACCCATCAGTTTCTGTAGCCTCCATGATGCAGATACTCGAAAAACCAGAAGAGATCGACGACCCGAATTTTGTTAAAGTAGCCATCGACAAAAAGAACGATGCGCTATTCTTCAGCAGAAGTCGCATCCCGTTTCCTCGAGACACCAATACAGCGGTTACTTATTACGAACACATCGGCGTATACGCCTTTCGAAAACAAGCACTATTGGATTTTATCAGTTGGCCCATGGGAACACTGGAGGCGATTGAAAAAGTTGAATGCCTCCGCTTTCTTGAAAATGGAATGCCGATCCGTATGCTGACGGTTGATTATCTGGGCGTTGAGATCGATACACCGGAAGACCTCCATAAAGCCGAAAAACTTTTATAACAGACAAAGAATGAAATTCAGAAACTTCAAACTAGTCGGATATGTCGTATATGGAAGAGGTTCGTTCGAACAACTCGATGAGATCCTTAACCCACACCGAAAAGCCGGTCAGCCCATGGTTTTTTTGGTCGATCATTATTTTGAAGGAAAATCTCTTCCCAACCGAATTCCCCTGAGAGACAATGACATCGTTTTATATGTAGATGTGACCACCGAACCGAAAACGATCTATGTCGATGAGTTGGCGTCTCGATTGAAACAGGAATTCGGATCCATCAGCGGAGTGATCGGTATCGGAGGTGGCTCCACCATGGATCTGGCCAAGGCGGTATCTCTGATGATGAACAATCCCGGTTCATCCGCAGACTATCAAGGATGGGATCTGGTAAAAGTTCCCGGCGTGTATAAAGTTGGTATTCCAACATTAAGTGGAACAGGAGCAGAAGTGTCGAGAACAACCGTACTGACCGGTCCTACGAAGAAGCTCGGTATGAACTCCGACTTCACGCCTTTCGATCAGATCGTTCTGGATCCCGAACTGACCAAAGATGCACCGGTAAACCAACGCTTCTACACCGGAATGGATTGTTACATTCACTGCATCGAAAGCTTGGAAGGAACCTTTTTGAACGAATTCAGTAAAAGCTACGGTGAGAAGGCGTTGGAGCTTTGTCGAAAAGTATTTGTAGAAAAAGATGTGTGGGATGAGGAATCTGACGATCAGCTGATGATGGCCTCCTACGCCGGTGGTATGAGCATCGCCTATTCACAGGTGGGTGTGGCGCATGCGGTGAGTTACGGGCTAAGTTATCTACTCGGCACCAAGCATGGCATCGGGAACTGCATTGTAATGAATCACCTGGAAGAATTCTATCCGGCCGGCGTGAAAGAGTTCAAATACATGGTAGAAAAAAATAAGATCGATATTCCAGCCGGGATCTGCAGCGGATTGAGTGACGATCAGTTCAATAAGATGATCGATGTTTCAATGGGCATGAAACCGCTTTGGGAAAACGCACTGGGTAAAGACTGGGAAAAACAAATGACGCGAGATCGTCTTCGTGCCCTTTACGATAAACTCTAATACATGATCAATAAGCGTTCGGCCAATTACCTGCGTCGCATCTCCGGCAATCCGTTTGCCGGGTCCGAACGAACCGGTGAGATACTTGCTGTCAACCCGACGATCGCGCCCATCCGACAAGAAGCCGAACATATTCATATATCCGTACACGATTACAACGCCGACTCCCTGGAGGTGAGGGAATATACCAAGATCGATGAGGCGTTTCGATATCTGGAAAAAGAGACTGTTTCCTGGATTAATATTGATGGGATTCGAAAAGAGGACATTGAATCGATTTGTGCACACTATAGCGTGCACGCGCTGATCACCGAGGATATATTAAGTATCGGTCAGCGTCCGAAGATGGATGAAATGAACGAACAGGTTTTCTGTCTCCTCAATATGCTTTATTTCAATGAGGAAAAGAAAACGATCGAGTCTGAACAGATCAGCATCATTTTGGGAAAAGGATTTGTTCTGTCCTTTCAAGAAGACGCGAGTCGTGATGTGTTCAATCCGATCCGACATAAGCTTTCTCTACCGAAAAGCCAGCTCCGTCAACGATCGGCCGATTATCTTCTCTATTCTATGTTGGACTTGATCGTCGATAATTATTATCTGGTCATGGAAAAAGTGGGCGATCAGGTCGAAAACCTGGAAGATGAAGTCAGTCGTAAAAGCAACAAGCGATCACTGGCGCGCATCAACCAATTCCGAAAAGAGATGATCGTTATCAAACGAAATGTATCGCCCGTTCGGGATCTGGTGGCCGGTATTCTTCGCAGTGAGTCGGATTGGCTGGAAGAAAGAACTACCAAGTATTTCAAAGACGTACATGATCACATTCTGTTGGCGGTCGACCTCAGCGACAACTACCGCGACGTAATGATCAGTGTACAAGACCTCTACATCAGTAATGTCAATCTGAAATTAAACGAGGTGATGAAAGTGATGACGATTGTAACCTGCCTGTTGGCGCCCGCCACTGTGATCGGGGGTATTTTCGGAATGAATTTTGACGTGATCCCAACAGCGCACCATCCATACGGATTCTATATCGCGATCGGATTGATGTTTATTATTCCAGGTATCATGCTGATTATAATGAAAAAGCGGGGATGGTTTTAACCACCCCCGCCTTCTTTCATAGCACTCTATCAAGACCGTTCTGATAAAAACTCTGTTCTTGTCTTGATCTTCGGGTCAGCAACCGATCCCTTTTCTTCTACCTTCTTCGAGAAAGGCTTCCAGTCCTTTTCCAAAATCGTATCCAGCTCAGCGATAGCCTTCTTGGTTTCTGTAGCCAACTGATTGATGTTCTCGATCTCATTCTGGCTAGGGGCTCCTTGATAACCGGCAACCTCATTGTAAAGTGTCGCCAATTTTTCCTTCAACTGAGGAGGTGCAGAACCTACATAATTATCACCCGTAGTTACAACGAGTATTTGTTTCAACTTTTCCAGCTTTCCTTTGATCGCCAGCGCAGACTTGGAAAAGTCCTTTTGCTTGGATAAAGAATCGCACTTCTCAAGCAACTGATCGACTCGGTAGGTTGTGTAGGCAATATCCTCGTTCAGATTATACAACTCCATCGAATACCGGTAATTGGCTTGCTTGTCGGCCAGCGTAAAGCCAGATGCCGGATTGTGCTCATAGGAAATGTTGCCGGTATAGGTTTGATTTCCTTTTGTCAACACAATCTTGTAGCTGCCGGGTAAAACACGCGGACCAAAGAATCCACCGCGAGCAAACGTCTTGGCTTTCGCTAGTTTCGGTGCCTGCATCCGACCGTCCCAATACATGATGTTGATCCCTTTCTTTTTTCCGGGGGCAAGAGATGCCAGTTTCTTTCCGCTTAAATCCTGTATCTCCAACATCATCTTTCCGAACGTGTGTCGGTTCTTTAGGTAATACACAACGCGCGCATCGCGATTCGGGTTTGCGCCAACGTATTGACCTGCATCACCCGGTTTTCCAAATCCCGCCTCATCGTTGAATTGTGCGGTGGGGGTTGAAAACAGGATTACTTCCTGCTGCAACGCGGCGGGTGTGATCTCCCGAAGGGGAGAGATGTCGTCCAAAACAATAACACCCCTTCCGTGTGTAGCGAGAACGATGTCGTTTGTTTTTGCATCTTGGGCAATGTAGTGCACAGGCACAGGGGGCATGTTGTTGGTGAAAGCGAGCCAGTCTTGTCCACCATTCAAGGAAACATAAAGTCCCATCTCAGTGCCGAGGAATAAAAGATTGGGAGATTTAAGGTCTTCATGAATATGACGAACAAAACCTTTAACCCCATTCATCGGGAGGCGGGTCCAGGTTTTTCCCCCATCCGTTGTTTTGATGGCATAGGGTGTAAGATCGTTTTGTGTGTGGCCGTCGAGTGCCACATAAGCTGTTTGCTTATTAAAGTGGCTGGGCTCGATATGATACACCCAGGTATTCTTTGGTACGATTGTATTGTCGGGTGTTCGGTTGTTCCAGCTCGCGCCACCATCTTCGCTGACCTGAATGTTTCCATCATCCGTTCCCACCCAAATGATTTTTTCATCGATGGGAGATTCAGATATCGAGAAAATAGTACAATGGTTTTCTGCGCCACTATTGTCGGCAGAAAGTCCACCTGATTTATCCTGTTGTTGTTTCTTTGGATCGTTAGTAGTTAGATCGGGGGAAATCCGTTTCCAGGTTTCGCCGCGATCATTGGAGCGATGAACAAACTGGCTTCCCACATAGATCCGATCATTCTGTTGCGGACTCAATGAAATGGGTGTGTTCCAGTTAAAGCGAAGCTTTGGATCTCCTGATTGTGGATAGGGCTTGATATTCTTCAACGACTTATTATCTATATCGTATCTCCAGATCGACTCCGCGCCCTGCATTTCACTATAGGTGATATTTTTCGTGGGGTGGGCGAGTACGCGAAATCCATCCCCCTCACCAATTCGTTTCCAATCGCCATTGGTAATACCTCCGATGGAAGAGGAGGGACCATACCACGACCCGTTATCCTGCAGACCACCATATACATTATAGGGTGTCTTATTGTCAATACTCACATGATAGTATTGACTTACGGGCAATCCTTTTACATGCTCAAAGGTATTTCCGGCGTCCCGACTGCGCCACACACCTCCATCATCACCCAGAATCACCTCATCTGAATTGGTTACACCAAACCAGATATCATGCACATCGGCATGGATGCCGGAAAAAGAACGAAATGTTTTTCCGCCATCCCGGCTCATCGCACCGTTTAGACCCGCCTTGGTGATGATGTCCGGATTCTTCGGGTCGATCACGATCCGTGAAAAATAAAACGGACGAACCGATAATTCAAAGTCGGCATTCAGGTGTTTCCAATTCGCACCACCATCTTCGCTTCTGTACAAGCCCTTCTGCTCCGGTTTTTCACACTCAATTACCGCATATAGAATTTCGGGTTTTGAGGGTGCTGAAGCAACTGCGATCCGGCCCAATTTTCCTGCCGGAAAACCATTGTGGATTTTATTCCAGTTCTTTCCTCCGTCAGTAGATTTATACAAAGCACTTCCATATCCACCGCTGTTGAATGAATACGCGGTGCGACGAAATTCCCAAAACGCAGCATAGAGGGTGTTGGGGTTGGATGGGTCCATGATCAATTCGGAACAACCCGTACTGTCGTTCAAATAAAAAATCTTCTCCCAGGTCTTTCCGCCATCTGCTGTTTTGTATACACCACGCTCTGTGCTATTACCCCACAGGTTTCCCAATACACCCACAAAAACCTCTTGGCTGTTTTTGGGATTCACGCGGATCGCACTGATGCGCTCGGACTTTTCTAGTCCTGTTTTATTCCAGGTTTGTCCGCCATCCGTGGATTTATAAATACCATCTCCAACCGATACGCTGTTTCTTGTCCACACCTCACCGGTACCCACCCAGATCACCTTATCGGGATTGGTTGGATCGAGTGTGATGGCGCCGATCGATTGGTTGTGCTTATCAAACATGGGTAGAAAGCTCACGCCCGTGTTCTCTGATTTCCACACACCCCCTCCGGCTGTTCCCACCCAAAGGGTGCGCGGGTTGGTTGGATGACCCTCCAGGTCGGTGATGCGTCCGCTCATTACGGCCGGACCGATCTGTCTGGCGCGGATATCTCCAAAAACATCGTCGCCGGTAAGGTTGTTTTGTGCAGAAGAAAAAAGGGCAGCCAAAAGAGTGGCTGCCAGAAAGGTGAATCGCATAAATAGTTGCTTTTATTTGGTTTCGTAAGCGAATTCTTTTTCGTCGATGGTTACGTTCGCTTCAACTTTTTCAAACTTGATGGTTTGGCCGGGTCCGCCCGCCATACGAATCGTCATGGAAAACGGAACAAAAATTCCGCCCGCTTCTTGGTAATCGCTGAAAAGCGTTTCAATCACCGCGCCTTTTGCTGCTGGTTCCTGAGAAACGGTGCGTGTCATTACAAGGGCGTTACTTGATTTATCAATAAAATAGGTAACGATATTATCAACCGGTTTTCCTTCCGCGATTTTTTGCTTTTTTGTCATTTTGATGGCGTGACAAGCTGCGCCGTCAATGGTTTCATCCGCAACCTTCTCCACCGTATATCCAAGCGACTTATAGGTGATCATTACATCCGGCTCTTCCAACAACTCTTGGGAGAGGTTGATAGACTCTTCGGTGGTTGACTTCTCCGCTTTCATGGTCATTTGGTTGGTCTTCCAAGCGGTAGCTCCATCGTACGCCTGCTGAACAAAATTCATTCCTTGAAACATTGCAAAAACTTTCATCTTGTTTGGCGCCTTGAGGAAATAGATCGGCAACTCCATTCCACCCATATCAACCTTTGCGGTCATCTTCCAGGTGGTGTTTTTCCGAATAGCCTCCTCGCCGCCGATCGCTTTTACATAGCCGGCGATTACCTCTTCTGCTGTTTGTGAAAATGCTTGTGCAAAAACAAAGAGGGCGATAAAAAGTGTAGAGATCTTTTTCATATTGTTTTATTTGGGTTTTTTATAAATAGGAACAGTGCTACAGGGCTCACCATACATGATGCTCTTTACAACTGGCTGTAAAATGCGGGTGATCTCAAGATAGGCGTCGGGGCCAACAGGAAGGTCGCCACAACCCTTCACCACAACGCGTTGGTCTTGATATGTTGTTGGTTCGATCTGGCGAAGTTGTTCATGAAATAGGCTGCGTCGATACTCCTGCTCATTTCCTTGATATATACCCGCAGCAACTGGTGCCAGATAGGTGGCGATCAACATATACGCCCAGGCTGGAATAACCGCATCGGCTGAACAGGTAACGGCCACCCGTTTGTTCTGGTAGATCGACCAATCTGTGTTCTTAAGCGCTTCCCGGAATTCTTTTTCTTTCAGGATCAACCCCATAAATAGGTGGTCTTTCAGGTCGAAGACACAAATCTCCTCGCGCGGATACCAATCTTCCAGATTCAACGTAATGAGTCCGCTTTCCGCTACCTTATTGACCAGGGCGTCTGACATGATTTCGCAAAGTTAGTCCCGGTAGATCGGTTGTGGTTCTTTGTTTTGTTAAAGAAATGTTGGCGGTGTCAGTTTCCGCCCCAGGCATCAAGTATGCCCTTTTTGATTTCGGTATAGTTGGATAAAAGCCAAAACACCAAAACAACCTTTAAAATTAATTTCCAGTGGTTATTAAAAAGCGCTTTTAGGTCGGTTAATAGTTTATCCATGTTTGTCAATTTAATGGTTATTATGTCTGTTTGGGGGGTGGTTTCCGCTTCTAAAGCCTGTTCAAGTAGGTCTATTTGCAACGCCTCGCCGATTTTTTTCAAGGAGTGTAGGCTGGGGGCAACCTCGTTATTTTCAATTCGCTGAATGGTTCTAATGGTTATTCCCGTCAGTTCAGAAAGGGCTGATTGTGTAAGACCCTCCCTCAGCCTTTTCTCTTTAATCAATTCTCCTTTAGACATCTGCAAATTTGTTCTTTGGGATTGGTTTTTTTCACATCTACCAGACGACATCTGTATGTATTTCTTCCGACGAGAGGGTGTGGGCATAAAAAACCCGCCCCTAAACAGGGGCGGGCTACAGTTAGTATTGGTGCGATCAATAACGCTTAGACCGATAATCCTTTACTTCCGCTGCATTGCGCAGAATAGAAAGTGGATTATTGGGGCTATACTGGTTGCTAAGGGCTTGTTTGGCTTGTTCCGTCCGAGCCTTACGCTGCTCTTGTATGTCGCCGGCTAAAACAGGGGTGGTGGATTGTTGATCGACCCGAACCACAAAAACACCCGCCAGTCCTGGAATGGCTGTAGTCACCACCTTCCCTTGGTTTGCCGGGTTGAAGGCAACACCCAGTACGCGAGGTTCAAATCCGATCGCCACATTCTGAGCGCCGGTCATTCGCAGGCTGTCGCCCACTTCGATTGTTTTTCCACCCAACGCTGTTGCGGCCGCTTCAAGGGTGGTAATGGCCCCTATCTTAGCTTGAATTGATGCTGCTTTTTTGCGATTTCTAAGCATCGGCTCCACAGAAGGTCTGGCTTTTTCTGCCGACATGGTTCCCTCCTCCAACACCTCCGTAACCGCAGCAACCACATAGTTATTTTCAATACGCTCGGGTTTCAGGACCTCGCCCAGATCAGCCTCATAGATGGCGCGAACAAATCCTCTCGACAATCCGAGTCCGGGGATCTCTGAAGACCATGATGGAATATTTGGCGCTTGGTTTCGCGTCAATCCCTTCGCCTTCCACCTCTTCTCGTAGTTTGTTTCGAATGTCTTATGGTCGCGGCTTTCCGCAGCAAACTCGTTGGCTTGATTCAGCGCAGCGTTATCTGTTTCTTGGCTAGCCACAATCTCTCTTGGGAGATACGCTACTTTATAATGAGTGGTTGGCTTAATGAATGATTGGATCTCTATGTAGTGATATCCGAAAGATGTTTTTACCACCTTGCGCTCACCTGGCTTTCCGTCGAATAAAATGAACTTGGCAAACTCAGGAGCAAATCCTTCATCTTGGATCTGTGTAGAGCTGAATGTCATTTCTCCAGCAGCCTGGCGACTTCCGTCTGATTGGGGGTTGTATTTATTTACCATCTCACCCCAGCTGGCTCCACCCTCGATAGCCTTCTTAACACTATCGATTTTTGCCGATGCAAGACTGTCGGCAAATCCTCCGTTGGCGATATCATTAGATATTAATACGTGTCTGCACTTTACAGAGTCTGGAAGGATCTTTGACCCCATCATGCGGGCAACCACATAACTGTTTCCATCCAAATATGGTCCGTATACACCACCAACCGGCAGGCGAAAAATTGAATCTTTCACCGCTATCTGCACAGTGTTTGCATTGATATAGCCATCAAAGAAATTGGCGCCCTCGCTGGCTAAAAACATGCCTACACTGTCAGCTGTTGCCAACTTTTCTTTTAACTGTGATATCTCCTGTAATACAGCCGCACTATCTGTGGGTGAAGGGGCTGCAGAAAAAGAAACATAGGCGATCGAGCGAGATTCTTGTTGTTTGAATTGCTTCGGATATTTCGAAACATACTCATTGATCTCAGCATCTGTGACCTTAATCGTGCTGTCAGGGATAGAAGTATAATTCTCTTTTACAAAAGAGATTTTCGCGAGGCGACTGTTATCTGAATTTTGTTTTTCAACCAACCACTTCGGCGTGTTTAGGCTATTGGAGAAAACAGCATTAAACTTCTCATACTGCCGCTCCAACACCATATTGTTTAAAAGTTGATTAAGCTGTGTCTTCTGGTTCGCGTCGCCACTTTTTCTGATCTGGGCGATGGTTTGTTGTACCGCGGCCGGATTATACGGCTCTTGTGGGTTGCTTAAATACTGACGCGCTATAGAAGACGGGTTTGTTCCATATAATAAGTCATTCAACTCTTTCTTACCAACAGAAATACCCAGATCGGAAAAAGATTGACTTAATACGATCTGATTGATTTCCTGATTCCAAGCTTTATCCAGCGCCTGTTGAGAGAGTGCTGCTGTTTGTGGATACCCCTGTGATTTCAATCCCTCTTCTTCCTGAGTCACCTTATCATTAAACTCATCAAAAAGAACTTTCTTACCATTCACCACCCCAATCGTGTTGGGAAGTGAACTCATTCCACGGGATTGACTAGAGAAATAATCAGTCAGAATAAAACCCACAAGCGCCAGCGCGATCAAAACCACGGTAACCTTTGCATACTTATCCCGGATATCCTGTATAACAGACATAAATACAATTATTTAGGGTGGCAAAAATAGGTTTTTATGGGTTAGTTTTTGTCGAAAATGAGGCGATCCTCTCCGGATAATTTATTGTAAAGCATTGATTTTCAATTAATTTTTTTAAAAACGGGAATCTTCTATTATCCTATCCATTTTCGTTAAAAGAGGAACAATTTCTCCCCAATTAGGGTGTGGATTTGTTGTGGATTGTGTGGATTTAGGTTTCCTTTTCTTTTTTATTCTGTCGATAATATGTCAGTTTATTTTTAAGAAGACCTTGGTGTTTGGGGTTGTGGTGAAAATTCAACTCTTATCAACAGTTATATTTTTTTCTTATTGGTATTATATAATCATACGAACTATTTCTATTTCAGCTCTTTATTAATTTCTTATCAGTGGTTTAGTTAGGTTATTAACAAATCCACATACATAATAGTAATAGAGGTTTTTATAAAATATATATTACTTATACTAGTATTTAGTGACCGGAGATGGATATTTTATTTTTCAAAATCATTAATCGAATATTGCTAAATGAAAAAAGCAAACCACCGTTTTTTATTTCTCCTGCCGAGTTTATTTACAATCTCATCTTTGGCTCAGTCTTTATCTTTTCCCGGTACCAGAATGGGTAATTACACGGGAGTACAGTCGGTCTTTTTTAACCCCGCTCAAGTAGCAGATTCACGCTATTCGTTCGATCTTAATTTATTTGGAATAAACGCTGGTTTTGGAAATAACAAAGCCAGTTATTCTTTGAGTAATGTTTTTAGTTCGTTCAATTCCGATGATGCGTTGAACAGTTTATTCAGCGGAGATGGTCGAATTAGCGGACAATTAAATGTAGATGTATTAGGCCCCTCCCTTCAGATAAGCTTACCGA
>Ga0315902_10010790_pt1 | contig 12067 bp, 9 predicted proteins | sample LakEriMetagenome_9_FD_203523 | JGI IMG/M metagenome (GOLD analysis project Ga0315902, IMG submission 203523) | Freshwater fungal communities from buoy surface, Lake Erie, Ohio, United States - Buoy 12 MA117 | ecosystem: Environmental > Aquatic > Freshwater > Lake > Lake biofilm | place: USA... | reverse complement strand
GAACGAAATTACGCGGCTCGTTGATGAGCTTCCCCGTCGTCGCATCCAGCACATAGAAGAATCCGTTCTTGGGTGCTTCCATCAGAACGCGCCGCGATTTGCCGTCGATCTCGAGATCCGCCAGTACCATTGGCATCGTGGGCTCGAGGTTCCAGCCATCACCCGGCGTGGTCTGGTAATGCCACACGTACTCGCCCGTGTCCGCTTTCAACGCGACGATCGCATTGGTGAACAACTCGTCGCCGCGATTCGCGCCCCTGTCGGTCGGCGCCCAGGGCGTCGCCCCGCCGACGCCGATGTACACGAGCCCGGTCACTGCGTCGTAGGTGATGTCTTCCCACACGCTGCCGCCGGCAGGTGTGGTCTGCGGGTCCCAGGTTTTCGCAGCCATTTCCAGCGCGCCTTTGTCGGCCCCTGGCTTGTTCTCCGGCACGGTGTAGAAGCGCCATTTGCGCTTGCCGGTATGGACATCGTAGGCATCCACGAAGCCGCGACGCGTACCAAAATCCACGTTGTTGGGTCCGACGAAGACAAGACCGCCGCCCACCCGAGGCGCCGAGGTGATCGTGTAGTCACCCTTGCCGGAGCAGACCTCGGCCTGCCAGACGCGGGTACCTTTCTTCGCATCGATGGCCACGAGGCGGCAGTCGCCGGTGTTCACCAGCACCTTGCCGTCCGAATAGGCGACACCGCGCGCGATCCGCGCGCCCCAGGCTCTTGCGATGTCGTCACGGCTGTAGGTCGCCTGTGGATCGAAAGCCCAGCGCAAGGCACCGGTGCGCAGATCATGCGCGAAGACCGTGTTGGCCGTGCCCACGAGGTAGACCAGCCCGTCCACGATGATGGGCGTGCCCACCGGCGCATCTGCGGAGGGGATATCCGCCGACCAGGCCAGGCCGAGTTTGGCAATGGACTGGTCACTTAGCTGATCGAGCGGGCTGTAGTGCTGCCCGTCGGCATTACCGCCCCGCAGGGTCCAGTTTTCATTCTTGTCGGCACGCTCGGCGGCGCTTGCGGGAATGGCCAGCAGAGCTGCGGAGAGCAGAAGCGCGCACGATGATGCGAGACGAGTCTGGATTCGCATGGGAAGCCTCTTTCAGGAACGTTGCGGGCTGACAGCCCAGGACCAGTGGACGATCTTCCATTCGCCGGCTAACCGTTGCAGCGAGATGACGAACTGCCCCTGCACATGAGAGCTCACCCCCTTCGCCCGCGACATGACGTCTGCGAAAAGCACGACGTATCCGTGCTGTTCCGTAGCCTGGACCTGATCGAGGGAGATCACCCGTACCACGAATTCCTCGGTGCCCTGCGCTTTCGAGACCGCATCGAAATCTTTCATCAGCTTTGCATAGGCACCTGGGCCCGACCAGTAAAAGGGCGGTATCTCGTCGACGATGGTCGCCGTTGGCGCAAGCACCGCTTCGACGGACGGGATGTCACCGCTGTTGATGCCGTCGATCAGCACCCGTACGGGCCCGAGGACGGGCGTTTCCCAGTCAACCGAGGTCGTTTCCTGACGCACTCTCATCGCTCGCCTCCCATCACCCAAGAACATGCTCAGAAGGAATAACCGAATTCGATGCCGTATTCGCGCGGCCGGCCGCGCTGGGCATACAGGAAGTTGAACGCCGAGAGGTCATAACGCTGGGTGCGGTATTCCTCATCACCCAGGTTCTTGCCCCAGAGCGCCACCCAAAGCTGCTCCGAAGGCGCGCGCCATGTCAGACGTGCGTCCTGGATCCAGTAGCCTTCCTGGTCGAGACGGTTGAACGCATCGAAGTACACCTTCGACTGATAGCGGGTTGCTGCATTCACTACGACGCTGCCGAAATCACCCTCGGCGATGGTCCAGTCGAAGCCGGCACTGAAGGTGGTCTTCGGCGCGAGGCTGAGACGGTTGCCAGACAGATCCTGTCCGCCAAGGGAAATCTCGTCATACGACGCATCCAGGTAACCAAGGGAGACGGTCACGGTGAACGGCTCCGCGATGCGCGCCACGGTCTCGAGTTCCGCGCCCCAGACAGTAGATTTCGGGGCGTTGTAGAGCACCTGGAGGAAGGTCGGCGTGAGGTCGAGGAACTGCTGGTCCTTGTACTCGTAGTAAAAGGCCGCAAGGTTGAGCCGTGCCCGCTGGTCGAGGAGCTCTGTTTTCAGGCCGGCTTCCAGAGCATCAATTTTCTCGGGTTTTGCGGTAGTGACCTCGTCGGGGGCATAGAAGCCGTTGCCGTTGAAAGAGCCACCGCGATAGCCGCGGCTCGCGTTCGCGTACAACAGGGCGCCGCTGGGGAACTCGTAGGAAACGCCGAGTTTGCCGCTCCAGTTCGAGGTGTTGAGTTCGTCGACCGGCGGCGCGGTGATTGTGTCGGCGGCATCGACGACCTCGGCGTTGAGCGCCGGATCGAAGTAGCCGAGGCGGGCGCGGTAGGAGTCGAGCGAGTTCTTGTCCTTCGTGTAGCGCAAACCGCCGGTCACGGAGAAACCGTTGTCGAAAGCGTAAGTTGCTTGCCCATAAACGGCGCTGCTTTTGCGTTCCTGATGGAAATTGTTTTCCAGTCGGCACCCGGTGAAGAAGTCGTCGAAGCAGTCGATCACGCCGTTCCCGTCGTTGTCGCCCGAGAACGCGTAGTAGTAGCGGTAGATCGTGTTCGAGTCGACCTTGTCGCGGTAGTAATAGGCGCCCAGCAGCCACTCGAGTGCGCCGTCCCCCTTCGATGCAAGACGAAAATCCTGCGACACGCTGTCCGCATCGCTGATGTAATCTCCGCGGGCGATGTCGAAGGGCGAGGTATCCACGTCTTCCAGCGCCGACCAGTCGCCCGTGTCGGTGGACGTGATGGACGTGAAGCTCATGGTGTCGGACACATCCCACGCAACCCGCAGTGAAGCGCCCTTGTTTTCGATATCTATCTTGCCGGGCTGTTCGGACTCGGTGTCGTAGAAGCCCAATCCCTCGCGGTAGTACTCCGTCCCGAAGCCGATACCTCCGGTCCCGATATCTTCCGCTATCGCGCCGTAGGAGGTAGGGGAGGATTTCGTTTGCGTGTAGGCAAGCGAGACGGTCAGGTCTTCCGACGCTTCCCATCGCAGGCTGGTCCGGAATGCGAAATCGTCGATCGAATTCGGGTCGTCCGCGCCCGGGACATGGTTATCGACGAAGCCGTCCACTTTCGTACGGGTGAACGCGACGCGTGCGGCGAGTTGGTCTGCGACAAGGGGCACATTCACGCCCCCGTTGGCTGTGACGCGACCCAGATTGCCTGCACCCACTGCCAGATCGCCCGTGACGCCGCCACTCACGTCCGGTTGCCTGGTATAGATGTTGACCGCGCCACCGGTGGTGTTCTTTCCATAAAGGGTACCCTGCGGGCCACGCAGCACTTCCACGCGATCCACATCGAAAATCTGCAGCGAAGATAGTGCCGGGAGCCCCTTGTAGACCTCGTCCACGTAGAGGGCGATCGGGCCGGACTGATTCAGGCTCACGTCGGTGCTGGTGACGGCACGCAACGAGAAAAAGGGCACTGCGTCACCGTAAGGTGTTGCAAGTTGCATGTTGGGGACGAGCGTCGCAACGCCGGAGACGTTGCGTATGCCCTGCTTCTCGATCACCTCCTGTGACAGCGCACTCACGGCGATCGGTACCGACTGAAGGTTCTCGGAACGACGCTGGGCCGTGACCAGCACTTGGTCCAGGACGGGCGAAGCGCCGGCCTCCTGAGCTTCTGCCGTGATACTTACTGCGGGTGTCGCCGATACGAGCACGGAGATCACCGTGGCGGCGACTCCCGGTTTCATTCTTGTTCGAGCAGCTTTTGATTGTTCGTTCATCGACATCTCCCCGGTACTGATTTTTGTATGACGGACGGAATGCGTGCGTGAAATACCCCAGACGCTCGCAAGAACGATCCTGATATGGGAATCGAAACTACCTCAGCGCTCGGCCGGGCACAGGTTTGAACAGGCCAAAAACCAAAACCCTCCGGCTAGGACTCCGGTCCGAGCATCCGGTCGAGATACCAGTTGTGGAACTGCCAGACCGGCTTTTCCAGCAAGGAATAGCGTCCGGGGCGCCAGCCGCTGCTCTTCATCCCCCGGTGCACGCCCTCGCACGAGCCGAGATCTTCGCGGTTGACCTGATCCATCCAGGGCCCCATCTCGGACATGTAGGCGTCATAGCCATCCCAGGCCTTCATCGATGGCGGGGCATACATCGTCCATGTGAACCGGGTGCTCTCCGGCCCCTCCACCGTGGTGTGGTAGATGATGATGCTGTCTGCCGCCAGCGAGATCAGGAAGTTCGGGTGCAGGCCATAGAAGGAAAGTCGTTCGCTTGCCCAGCCCGGCACCCCCGGAATCAGGGGGCCGGATGGCATCGCATCGGCGCGCACATAAGGGGTGAAGAGATCTGTCCAGGCCCGACCGGCATTGTCGGTCGAGTAGGAGCGTTCAGCGGGTGAGATCCCGTGGAAGGATTCCCGGTGCGTGGCGAGCACGTGGTAGGCCTCGCTCGCGTTCTCGACCATCGTCTTCCAGTTGAAGGTGCCGCTGATCTCCGAGACGTACGCCGGCTCCATCTCCTCGATATTCCACGGCGACATCAGTGCGATGAGATCGGGAATGGACTCGCTGAGCGGTGCTGCCTTGCCATCGAGATTCACGAAAATGATTCCTTGCACGATCTCGCTTCGCACCTCCACCAGCGGCGACTGCGCCTTGTCGAAGCAGGCGACACCGCCCATCTCGGGCGCGGCAATCAGGCGCCCGCCCGTGTCGTAGCTCCACGCATGGTAGGGGCACACGAAAGACCGTGTGTTTCCCTCACCCTTCGCCACGATCATCCCGCGATGCCGGCAAACGTTATGGAAGGCACGAACCTTGCCGTCGGCACCTCGGGTGATGACGAGCGGGTGGTCGAGCAGTGTCAGCGTGAAGTAGTCGTTGGCGTTCCGTATCCGGCAAACATGCCCGGCGAACAGCCATTCCCGCTTGAAGATGCGCTCCTTCTCAAGAGCGAAAACTTCCGGGTCGAGATACATCTGGCAGGGCATGCCACTGGCTTCTGCAAGAGGTTTGCGGGTTTCCCGGAAATCATCAGCACTCAACCAAAGCCCTGCCATTACCAACTCCTCGCCGGCGTCTTGCTAACGACACAAGGATGTCAGGCGTCTTGCTCGGCGGTAGTGTGCGTGCGGGCCAATTCTGCGGTTGTCTGGCTCCCGGGAGCGTAATTGGCCCCCGCGCACCTCCCTTGAATTCCCGACGCTGGCAGGCTTTGCCGTTATGCCTGCGCGCGTTCCCTGCACACAGGCGAGCCCTCAGACAATGAACCCTTCCTTGGAGGTGAGAAATGCAAATCGGAGTCCAGATGTTGTTCCAGGGCCGCCCGGACATGTCCGATGCCGAGGTCTACCAGCGCGAACTCAAGATGGCTCTCGAGGCAGAGGCGCTGGGTTTCGACATGCTGCTGCCCGTGGAACACCACTTCTTCGACTACGCGATGATTCCCGATAACGCGCAGCTGCTCTCCTACATCGCGGCCCGTACCTCCAGAATCAAACTGATGCCGGCTGCGTTCATCCTGCCCTGGAACGACCCGCTGCGCGTCGTCGAGAAGGCCGTGATGCTCGACCACCTGTCCGATGGCCGTACATTGGTCGGCATGGGGCGCGGCCTCGCCAAGCGTGAGTTCGATGGCTTCCGCGTCCCCTTTGGCGAATCACGGGCGCGCTTTGATCAGGCGGCGGAGATTGTCCTGCGCGGATTGGAGACGGGCTTTGTCGAGGCTGATACCCCGCTCTACAAGCAGCCGCGCATCGAAGTACGGCCTCGGCCGCTCTCAAGCTTCAAGAACCGTGTATACATGGTGGGGATGTCGCCGCAGTCGGTGGACATGTGCGGACAACTGGGCCTTGGCTGCATGAAGTTCTCGAATGCGCCATGGGATGTCGCGGCCAAGGATGTGCAGCGCCATCGCGAACTCTTCCGTGCCAGTCAGGGGCGCGAGGCGCCACCTGTGATCACCTCGGACCTGCTCTTTGTCGACAACGACGTCCGCAGGGCCGAGGCAGTCGCCCGCAAATACATGGCGGCGTACTACGTGCAGGTTCTCGAGCACTACGAAATGCTATCCGACAACTTTGCGAATGCAGGCGGTGCCTACGCGTCCTATGCGGAGATGGCGCAGGTATTGCGATCCACCGACCAGCAGGCAGTCATCGACGCATATATCGACTGCAATCTCTGGGGCGACCCCGCCCGCATCATCGACAAGTTGCAGGAGCGCCGCGATCTGATAGGCCCCTTCGATCTTGCCGTCTCGTTGGGATATGCGGGGTTGCCCTACGAAGAGACCTATTCCTCACGACGGTTGTTCGTCGAGAAAGTCCTTCCCGCCATCAAAAGCTGGTGACCGACAAAAGACACGCCCGTTTTTTCACAGACCAATCGAGGTTGACGACGATGCCATCCAAGTCCCTTTCGCACGAATTCAATGGCGTCCGTTACGAGGGCTACCTCGCGTGGAACAGCGCAGTGACGGGCCCGAGACCGGGTGTACTCGTGATACACGAGGCGACGGGCATCGGCGAGCACGCGCGAGAGCGCGCAGATCGGATCGCGGAAGAACTTGGTTACTCGGCATTTGCGATGGACTTGTTCGGAGAGAACCCTTCTTCCGTCGATGGCATGTTGGGCTGGATAGGCCGTCTTCTCTCGGATCCTGCCGAATTGCACGGGCGCCTCCGCGCAGGCCTTGCCGCGCTGTGCTCTGACTCTTGCGTCGATCCTGCACGGATTGGCGCTATCGGTTACTGCTTTGGCGGTACGGCGGCCATAGAACTCGGGCGCTGCGGCGCGGACGTGAAGGCGATTGTGGCCTTTCATGCCGGGTTGCAGGGCACCGCAACGCCTGCTGCCAACATCAGCGGCAAGGTACTGGTGTGCAACGGCGCCCAAGACCCTTTCATGCCCAACGAATCCCTGAAAACCTTTGTCGATGAAATGAACGCCGCCGGTGTCGACTGGCAGATGCTGCTGCTCGGTGGTGCCCGCCACAGCTACACGAACGTGCATGCAGGCTCTTTCGGCTCGGATGCCTACGCCTACGACGCGAAGGCCGACGCCCGATCCTGGGAGGCAATGAGCGTGCTGTTTGAAGACGCGTTTGACTGAAAACTGATGAATCTCAGCTGCCCGATGACTTCCTGCCGGCTGTATGGTCAGTGCGCGCTGTAAGTGATGTGCAACGCCTTCAACGTCCGCAACGACAAACCCGGTATATGCGAGGGCGGCGGCTCCGAGGGGTCGAGCGCGATATCGTCCAGCGCCTGCACCAGCGCACGGAATGCCTCCTGCAATTCAAGCCGCGCGTAGGGCGCACCCAGGCAGGTGTGGACGCCGTAGCTGAAGGCCAGATGCGAGCGGGGGTTGGGGCGGTCTAGGTCGAGTTCTGCCGGCCGCTCGAAGACCGATGCGTCGCGGTTGGCGGCAGCGAAACGCAAATGCACCATCGCACCGGCGGGGATGTGCACGCCCTCGAGTTCGGCATCCTGCACGGCCACGCGGAAAAACCCCGCGCTCGGCGATTCGAGCCGCAGCACCTCTTCGACAAAACGCTCCACCCGTGAGGGATCTGCGCGCAGCGCTGCGGCGATGTCCGGGCGCTGCGCGAGGATCATCATCCCCGAGCCGAGCGCGCTCGTAGCGGTTTCATGGCCGCCCACGATCAGGTGCTCGGCGAGCCCCACCTTGTCGGCAAGCGACATCGGGCTGCCATCGGCCATGCGTGCATTCGCCAGCTCAGTGAGGATGTCCTCGCCGGGCGTGGCGAGCTTCGCTTCCATGTGGGCTACCAGATACTTCTGCAGCGCAATCTCTTCCTGCGCCACGTACAGCTCGCGCTCTTCGCTCAGCCCGTAAGCAAGCGGCTCCACCCACACATCCGACCAGTGCTTGATGCGGTCTGCGTCTTCGGCCGGCACACCAAGCAGGCGCGTGACCACACGCATGGGCAGTGTCCACGCCACATCGCGCATGAACTCGCACTGCCTGCGACCGCGCAGGCCTTGCACCAGTTCGTCCACCACGCCTGCGATGAATTCCTTTTGCGCTGCCACGCGTGCGGGCATGAAGGCCTTGGCCACCGCGGCGCGGTAGGCGGTGTGGGCGGGCGGGTCTGTTGTGAGCTTGGTGTCGCGCGGAAAGCCCTCGGCTTCGAGGAGGGCGCGGGCCCGTGGTGTCTTGATCAGTTGCGCATCGGGCCGGGCACGGAAATCGATGGACCAGATCGCCGGATGGGTCACCACATGGCGGATCGCAGCGTGGCTGCTCACCACGTAGGCTTGTATCGAGGGCATGAAATGCACCGGCGCTTGCGCGAGCAGTGCGTTGTAGCTCGCGAAGGGGTTTTCCTGTGTGGCGGGGTCCAGGAAGTCGATGGTATCGATGTCCATGCGTGCTCCTGTCAGCGGCTCAGCGTGGCCGCACGCACGATACCAGAAGCCCTGCAGGCGCCCGGACCGAGAGGTTGTCCTGTCGCCACACCACCGGCTCGCAGAGCCGGAACTCACGGCCGGCGGCGAAGAGCGTCTCGAAGAGGATCCGCACTTCGGTGCGCGCCAGGCTCGCACCGAGGCAGAAGTGCGGCCCGCCGCCGAAGGTGAGCAACCGTGTGCCGCAGTCGCGGTGAATATCGAAGCGCTCCGGCTCCGCGAATTGCGCCGGATCGCGGTTCGCAGCGGCCAGCGAAAGGAAGAGATCGCTGCCCGCCGGAATCCGCACGCCACCGAGCTCCATCGCTTGCTGCGCGTGCCGCGTGCTGGAGGGCGCCGAAGGGCAGTGACGCAGCGATTCGTCGATGGCACCGGGCAGCAGTGACGGGTCTGCTTGCACCTGCGCCATTACCAAGGGATGTTCCAGCAGACGGAGCATCGTGTTGGCGATCAGGCCTGCTGTGGTGTCGATGGCGGCCGTCACGATCAGCACGGCATTGGCGATGACCTCGGCCTCCGACAAATGCTCCCCCGCGCGATCCGGCGCACGCAGCTCGTCGATGATCCCGCCGAACTGCCGGTCGCCCGCACCGCTGATCTTCGCGTGGAAGTACTCCGCAAGGCCCTTCACCGCGGCAAAGCCGTCGCCGTCCTGCAGCGCCTGCACGACGAAGAGCGGCTGTACGTGTGCGGCCCATTCTGCGGGCGCGATGGCGAAGAGATGGCGTATGACTTCCGAGGGCAGGCGTTGGGCCACGAGATCGACGAAATCCGCGGGCCCGCGTTCTGCGCGCTGCAGCAAGACCTCGACCAATTCCGTAGAACAGCTTTCCACCACTGCGCGCAGACGATCGACGGCGGCCGGCGTGAAGAGCCGTGCCACCAAGGCACGTGCGCGGCGGTGCGTCTCGCCGTTCTGGGACATCAGCCAGTGGCTCACCACCGAGGCCACAGGGCTCGCGGATCCGCCGAAGGCCTGCACCACGCCGCTGCCCGCGAGGAGCGTCGGGTCCCGGAGCACGCGGTTTACGTCGTCCCAGCGCGAGATCAGGAAGAGTCCGTCACCCGCATCGTGCACCGGCGCCTCGGTGCGGATGCGGTTCCACACGGCGAAGTAGTCCTCGCGCGGGGTGAGCGAGAGGATGCCCCAGCCTCGCGGCAGATCGGATATTGTTAGCATTGCCCTGCCGGTTTCCCCCGGTGATTCCGCCCCGCGGAGCCTGAACACGCGCATGAAAGCGGTCAAGTACATTGCCGGAAAGGTCGAGGTCGTGGATGTGCCCGCGCCCCAGGGCCCCGGCGTGCGTGTGCGCGTGTCTTCCTGCGGTATTTGCGGCTCGGATCTGGCGATGCTCGCGGCGGGCTTCCCGATGGCGGGCATTCCCGGCCACGAGATCGCGGGCCTGCTGGACGACGGCACTCCGGTCGCCATCGAGCCCACCGCGCCCTGCGGCAGCTGCGAGTTCTGCCTCTCGGGCAATTACCAGGTCTGCCGCTCGGGCGTGTCGATGATCTTCGGCGTGGGCCGCAACGGCGGTATGGCGGAAGAGCTCATAGTGCCCTCGCGCTGCATCGTGCCGCTGCCACGGCGTGTGGACGTGTCCGTCGCCAGTCTGGTCGAGCCGCTCGCCGTTGCCATCCACGGCATGCGCCGTGCGCGAGTGGGGCCGCGATCGCGTGTGCTGGTGATTGGCGGTGGCACCATCGGCCTCTGTGCCGTGGCAGCCGCGCGCGCCGTGGGCTGCGAGGTCGCGCTGGTGGCGCGCCACGATCACCAGAAACTCGCTGGCGCGCGCCTCGGTGCCACCGAGCCGCGCGGGGAATACGATGTGGCCGTCGACAGTGCGGGCACGGCCGCAGCCATCAACGATGCCTGCCAGTGGCTGCGACCGAACGGCATGCTGCTGTTGCTTGCCGCCTCCTGGGACACCATCGAGTTGCCAGGGCTCGTGCTGGCAGCAAAAGAAATCGAGATCAGCGTCTCGACCATGTACGGCCAGGACGGCGTCTCGCGCGATATCGACAACGCCGCCCGCCTGCTGGGCGCGAACCCGCTGATCGGGTCCTCGATCGTCACGCACCGCTTTCCGCTCGCGCAGGCCGCCGAGGCCTTCGCCACCGCGGCAGACCGGCGCTCCGGCGCGATCAAGGTCCTGCTCGAGCCCTGAACCACGCTACGGGAGCACTCACGCCATGAGCAGCAACACCACACGTCGCGAACGCATGGCGGCCCTCGCCGCCGAGCACGTGCGCGCCGAAGACGCGGGCGATGTAGACGCAACGCTCGCCACCTTCCAGACCGATGCGGCGTTCGAGCTCTTCCCCTGCGGCTTGAGGCTCTCCGGCCACGATCGCATCCGCCGCTACTACGAGTATTTCTTCAGCACGTCGTTGAAGCGCTGCGCGGGCTACACCACCCGCGGCACGCAGGAAGGCGATGACGGCATGGCGGTGGAAATGACTGTCACTCTCTCCTATCCGGGCGGCGCCACGCGGGATTTCCGGGTGCTTACGATCTTCCCCTACGGCGAGACCGCGCTGCTCGGCGAGCGCATCTACGCCGACACCGAATTCTTCCGCGTGATCTTCGGCCCGCTGCTGGCCGAAGCCGAACCCATGCCGGCCTGAAGAGGCCTCTCGCGTGCAGGATCAGTCCACATGAGCACCACGCCCGACACCACTGTTCTCGCCGGTTTCTGGGAGTTCGCCCCCGACGCCCTGCTGGCCACCGACACCGATGGCCTGATCCTGAACGCCAACAGCCGTGCGGAACGCCTTTTTGGCTACGGCGCTGGGGAGCTTACCGGGCAGCCGATCGAGGTGCTTGTGCCGGAGCGATTTCGTGGCGGACACGTCCACATGCGTGCCATGTTCACCCACTCCGGCGGCAACCGCGAGATGGACGCCGGCGCCGAATTGCTCGGTGTGCGCAAGGACGGCACGGAGTTCCCCGTCGAGATCAGCCTGAGCCATTTCCACAGCGCTGACCGCACGCTCGCGCTCGCGGCAGTGCGGGACGTAAGTGACAAATCCCGCAAGCGCAGCGAACTTTCCCACGCACTCGAGGCTGCCGAGGCGGCGGGCGCTGCCAAGACGCAGTTCCTTGCCACCATGTCCCATGAGATCCGCACGCCGCTCAATTCCGTGATCGGCCTGGTGCACCTGATGCAGGCCACTCGCCTCGATGGCCGGCAGACCGACTACCTCTCGAAGATCGATCGCTCGTCCCGCGCGCTGCTCGGCATCATCAGCGACATCCTCGACTTCTCGAAGATCGAGTCTGGCGGCTTGTCCATCGAGCAGACCGAGCTCGATCTGGAGCAGGTGCTGGAGACTGTGGCGACTCTGAGCTCTGCCAAGGCGCACCAGAAAGATCTGGAGTTCACCGTGCGCATCGCGCCCGACGTGCCCATGCTGTTGAAAGGCGACCCCTTGCGCCTCTCGCAGTTGCTGGGCAATTACTGCAGCAATGCGGTGAAGTTCACCGAGAAGGGCGAAATCAGACTGACCGTTGACGTTGCTGGCAGTGCGCCTGGCAGCATCCGCCTGCGTTTCGCAGTGAGTGATACGGGAAT
>Ga0315902_10010789_pt1 | contig 12068 bp, 12 predicted proteins | sample LakEriMetagenome_9_FD_203523 | JGI IMG/M metagenome (GOLD analysis project Ga0315902, IMG submission 203523) | Freshwater fungal communities from buoy surface, Lake Erie, Ohio, United States - Buoy 12 MA117 | ecosystem: Environmental > Aquatic > Freshwater > Lake > Lake biofilm | place: USA... | reverse complement strand
GTGTTGCTGATACTCGTCTGCTTGACGTTTGCTCGGCTTTTTTACTGTCGGTTTCTTGGCGGATTCTTTTTGTTTTTTAACCTGCCGTTGATCCTCTTGCTTGGATTTTTCAATGGCGATGTACTTCCGGACTTCCTCAAGTAAGGCACTGTTCGCCTCCTTTTTGCGCGTTTTCGTTTTGTAACGCTCAATGAACCCAAGCATTTTCTTTCCCGCAATCAAGGAGCGATTTTGTTCGGCCGAAAGTTGCTCCTGAGACCTTAATTTATGTTCCAATCGCTTGGCCTTTTCCTCAAAATTCAAACGGGTTTTCTCTGCAATTTCTTGTGCCTCAATGTGCGCATGGTTCAAACGCTGCAAATGGTTTTTTTCTTTTTGCAAGGCACTCAGCAGTTGGTCCATTTTGACCTTTTTAGTATCCATCTTTTGCTTGGCAGCTTCGATTAGAGGCAAAGGAATGCCGTTCATCTGGGCCACCTCAAACGTAAACGAACTCCCGGGTTGACCGAGGGTGAATTGATACAGCGGTTCCAACGTTTCAGTATTAAACAACATGCAACCATTCACTGCCTGAGGAAGTGCATCTGCGCGCAATTTGATGTTGGCGTAGTGTGTCGTAATGACACCAAAGGCTTTTTTCTTGTATATTTCCTCAAAAAATACCTCAGCTAATGCCCCGCCCAAATCCGGATCTGAACCGGTGCCAAATTCATCCAACAAAAGAAGCGTACGTCGGTTAATCACTTCTAAAAAATGATGCATCCGCTTCAAACGGTAGGAATACGTACTTAATTCATTTTCAATCGATTGGTTGTCTCCAATGTCAGTCAGGATTTGTTGGAAAAAACACATGTTGCTGTTGGGATTGACAGGGACGAGTAATCCCGACTGAAGCATCAGTTGCAGTAATCCAATGGTTTTGAGGGTGATGCTTTTTCCTCCGGCATTAGGTCCCGAGATCACCAGCAGCCTTGAATCATTTTCCAACTGCAAATGCTGAGAAATGACCGGCTTCCCTAATGCTTTGTTGGTTCTCCATAACAATGGGTGAAGCGCATCGATCAGTTCCATTCCGGTTTCCTTTTTTATTCCAGGCAATACACCGCCCATTTCGATGGCCAAGCGCGCTTTCGCATGAATAAAATCAAGGTCCGTTAGTATGCGTTGATAGGATTTAATAAGGTGAAAATGACCCGCTATTTCTTTCGTAAGTGCCTGTAAAATGCGGTAAATTTCTTTGCGTTCATCGTCTAACAGCAGTTCTAGTTCGTTGTTTAAGGGGATATTCACTTGGGGTTCTATGAAAGTCAAACTTCCTGTTTTGCTAGACCCTAAGACACTTCCTGAAATTTTACGTTTGTGAGTGGATAAAACAGTCAATACCCTTCGTTCATTTAAAAAGGCTTCACGCGTATCGCCTAGAACATTTTCCTTGGCCAATTTGCGCATTTCCCGCTCAAAATTCCGATTGATTTGGTTCCGAACCGTTTTCATCTGATTCCGGATTTCCGTCAGTTTTTTGGAAGCATCGTCTTTGATTTGCCCATTTCGGTCAAAAACCTTGTGGATGGCTTCAATGATTTCATTCGTGGTATAGGCTTCCTCCATGACTTGGGAAAGCAAGGGGTATTCTTTCTTGTATTTGTCAAAAAAGACTATCAACACATTCACTAATTCCGATGCGCGTGAAATGCGCATGTATCCTTCCAAGGACAACACGGCGTTATGAATGGGGAGCATTTTCAGTTCGGCTTTCAATTCTTCAAAGTCCAATGCGGGAAAAGACCTTCCTTCCGTTTTGATACGCCTTAATTCCTCCACCTTTCTCAATTTTTCCTCTATACTAGGAAAATGTTGTGAAGGTGTCAATTCTGAAATCCATCCCTTGGCTGTTGGACCAACGGCATATTGTTCCAGCCATGTTCGAATTGCTGGAAACTCTAAATCTCTGAGGGTATGTTCGTCAAATGCCTGCACAAAGCAAAAGTAAGTTTAATTGTGTTTCCGAGGAAACGATTAAAGTTTGCAGTACAACCACAGGATTGCTACTTTTGTTTAAAATCAAAGCAATGAAAATCATTTCTTTTAACGTGAACGGCATTCGGGCCATTAGGCAAAAGTCCTTTATTAGCGATATGCGCGCTATTGAGGCCGACATCGTATGCCTTCAGGAAACCAAAGCAACGGTGGATCAGGTAAAAGAAGCGGTAGCCGAATTAGATGGTTATCATGTGTTTGCCAACGAAGCAGAGAAAAAAGGCTATTCAGGAACAGCAATCTTGTCCAAAATAACTCCGATCGCCGTTACGTATTACATTGGGATTGTCGACCATGACAACGAGGGAAGGGTCACATGTGCGGAGTTTGAATCGTTCTTTCTTGTGAATGTTTACGTGCCAAATTCGGGCAGTGAATTGAAGCGTTTGACCTACCGTCAACAATGGGACAAGGATTTTTTATCTTACTTGAAAAAGTTGGAGGAAACAAAGCCAGTGATTGTCTGCGGTGATTTTAATGTGGCGCATACGGAAATTGATTTGGCACGACCTAAGCAAAATTACAACAAAGCGGCTGGTTTTATGCAGGAAGAAATCGATGGCATGAATGCCTATACAGCGAGCGGACTAGTGGATTCGTTTAGGCAACTAAATGGAGAGGAGGTGAAATATACTTGGTGGAGTTACCGTGCAGGCGCAAGAGGCAAGAACATCGGCTGGAGAATAGATTATTTTTTGGTTTCTGAATCCCTTATTCCAAGGGTTCAAAATGCGTTCATCCTTAACGACATCATGGGATCCGATCATTGTCCTGTGGGCCTTGAATTAAACGCATAAAAAAACCGCCACAATGGGCGGTTTATACAATCAACTGACGAACAATTATTGTTTTTTCGTGCAGCAAGATTTTTGAGTAGTGTTTGTTCCAGTAGAGCATCCTTGGGTAGCAGTACTAGAAGAACAACATCCTTTTTTCTTCTTTTTCTTTTTGTCTTTATCGTCTTTAACGATTTCACTGCTCACTCCATTGGATGCAGCATAAACGGTGGTTGCCATTGAACCAACAAACGCGGTAAATGCAAAAGCAAAAATTAATTTTTTCATAGCTACGATTTTTGGTGAAATTAAGCTTTTTGAGTCAATTCTCCAAGTTTTGTGATTTTTGCCTGTACGACATCACCTAATTTAACATTTATTTGGGCGTCGAGTGGGACATATATATCGACACGACTACCAAACTTGATAAAGCCAAACTCCTCACCGGAAGTAGCTTTCTGTCCTGATTTGGCATAGTAACAAATGCGCCGAGCCAATGCGCCTGCGACTTGTCTAACAAGTACATGCTGCCCGGAGGAATGTTCTACAACAAGCGTTGTACGTTCATTGTCCGTGCTGCTTTTGGGATGCCATGCCACCAGAAATAAGCCCGGATGGTATTGCATGTATTTCACTTCTCCACTTATCGGGAAATAATTGGCATGCACGTTCAAGGGCGACATAAATACAGAAATTTGTCGGCAGCGCCCTTTGATAAATTCGGTTTCTTCTACCTCTTCAATTACGACCACTTTCCCATCCGCCGGACAAAGAATATCGTTAGGTTCGAAGGAATATTTTCTGCTTGGGATGCGAAAAAACTGCACAATCAAGTAATAGAAAACGAGGTTGGCTAAACTTAAGAATGCCAATAACCACGTCCAACCATTGAATTGGTATAAATAATAGGCACCCGTTTCCACCCCTGCACAAAAAACAGTGGCCAAAGCGATGGTGACGTATCCTTCCCTGTGTATGGTCATAATTGTTAAAATAAATGGTTATAAAATAGCGCCCAACAATAAAAAAACGGGGCAGCAAATAAAGCCGCATCAAATCGGTCCAATATGCCTCCATGACCTGGTAAAATGCGCCCGGTGTCTTTTACGTCCATGCTTCGTTTAAATAAGGATTCCAAAAGATCACCGAAAATGGCACAAGGGGCAATAATCCCGGCCGATATCACCCAGAAGAGAATATTTCCTTCATTTATATAAAGTCCAATGAGCAGACCAACTAAAACCGTCGAAATAACCCCCCCTAAGGTTCCTTCCCAAGTTTTCTTTGGTGAAATACGTTCAAACAATTTCGTTTTACCGAATGAACTTCCGAAAAGGTAGGCAAAGGTATCATTGCTCCATATTAGTAAATACATCCCAATAATTAGCGGCATAAAGTTCTCGCCTGTTTCACGAAGGTTCAAATCGATGGTTAACCAAAACGGGATAACGGTGTAAAGAATGCCAAAGGTCATAACGGCGATATTCAATAGCGGTTGTTCCTTTTTTCGCCATAGTTCCGCTAATAATAAGGTGAAAAATAAGGGGAAAATGATCAGGAGTGATAAGAGAGGGAACCAATTTAAACTCCAGCCGACAAGAATGGTAAAAATGAACATTCCGAAAAATAAACCAATTTTCCTGCTCAGGTTAACAATGGGGTGTGTTTTGAATAGTTTGTAAAACTCTAATAGGCCCATAAAGGCAAATCCCGAAAATACGATGGTTTGGGCATAGGGACTCCAAAGAATCGAAAACAAGACCACGGAAATGAATAAAACACCGGTGATGGATCTTGTCAAAAGGCTATTCATTCAACGAAATTACAATTTTTTTGAACGATAGGAGCTTTTTACCAAATGGAAGCGTATTTGATTGGGCGGCAAATCAAGTTGCTGGAGCCTCTTCGTCTTTGTTTTCGTCTGAAGTTAAATCCGGGGTTGAATCTGTTTCTACATTGTTTTCAACAGATACATCGGTCGATTCATCCTTAGGTTCAACAATAACCGTTTCTTCTTCCTCCACTTTGTCCCATGGGCGCTCTCCGAAAATGGTAACCAAATCTTCCTTAAAAATAACTTCTGAACTAAGGAGTTTATCGGCTAGTAGGTTCAACTTTTCTCGGTTTTCATGTAAAATGCCAAGTGCTCGCTGGTATTGATGCTCAATCATTTTACTTACCTCCTCGTCAATTATTTTGGCTGTTTCCTCCGAGTAGGGTTTAGTAAACGAATCCCTTCCTTGTCGGTCGTAAAATGAAATGTTTCCGATGCGTTCGTTCAATCCATAAATGGAAACCATGGCATAGGCTTGTTTCGTTACTTTTTCAAGGTCACTTAGTGCACCTGTGGAAATTTTACCAAACACCAACTGCTCAGCCGCTCTTCCTCCTAATGCAGCACACATTTCGTCCAGAATCTGTTCGGTGGTAGTGATGCTTCTTTCTTCCGGAAGGTACCAAGCAGCTCCAAGCGATTGTCCTCTCGGTACAATGGTAACTTTGACCAGTGGGTGGGCATATTCAAGCAACCAAGAAATGGTGGCATGACCTGATTCGTGGTATGCGATGGCCTTTTTTTCGTTTTTGGTAATAATCTTGTTTTTCTTCTCAAGTCCACCAACAATGCGGTCAACGGCATCTAAGAAATCTTGTCGCTCCACCAATGATTTGTTGTGCCTTGCAGCAATTAAGGCTGCCTCGTTGCACAAATTAGCGATATCGGCACCAGAGAACCCAGGGGTTTGTCGGGCAAGAAAGTCTACATCGATATCTGCTGAAAGCTTAATCGGCTTAAGATGAACCTGAAAAATAGCCTTGCGTTCGTTTATGTCAGGCATGTCAACATAAATTTGACGGTCAAAACGCCCAGCCCTCATCAATGCGCTGTCAAGCACGTCTGCACGGTTCGTTGCGGCCAAAATAATCACCCCTGAATTGGTACCAAAACCATCCATTTCGGTTAGAAGTTGATTGAGCGTATTTTCGCGTTCATCGTTGGATCCAAAACTATTTCCTCTTCCACGCGCACGTCCAATGGCGTCGATTTCATCAATGAAAATAATACATGGCGCCTTTTCTTTTGCTTGTTTGAACAAATCCCTAACCCTTGACGCTCCAACACCGACGAACATTTCCACAAAATCTGAACCTGAAAGAGAGAAGAATGGCACCTTGGCTTCACCCGCTACGGCTTTAGCCAAAAGCGTTTTACCGGTTCCAGGAGGTCCGACTAACAATGCGCCTTTCGGAATTTTGGCACCCAGCTCAGTGTATTTTTTGGGGTTCTTCAGAAACTCAACGATTTCAACAATTTCCTCTTTGGCACCCTCAAGACCTGCAACGTCTTCAAACGTGATATTGGTTGATTTTCCTTTGTCGTAAACCTGCGCACGTGACTTGCCGATGTTAAAGATTTGACCGCCGCCGCCGCCGCCCGCACCGCCGCCCATGCGACGCATAATGAACAACCAAATAGCTACCAAAATAATGATTGGAAGAAGGAAACTAATGATACTACTGAAATAATTGATTTCTTCTACATCAACTAGTTCAACGGTTTTCAAGGTGGGTTGCCCTTTCTTTCTTAATTCTAGATTGCCTCGTTTAATTTCTGCATTAATGGTATCCAATTGCACCTCAAGATTTCCCGCATCAACGATGTTCAACTCAAAAACGGGATCACCCTTAGTGACCGAGTTTCCTTTTCTTAAATAGGTTTTAATTTTGGCGTATTGAGACTCATTCGAAGCCAAAATGTATTGTCGACCTTCTTTACTCACGGTAAAATCAACCCTCACCTTGTTTACCAGTTTCGCGTCTTGCACATATCCTTGCCTAGCAAGGTCGATAAACACGCTTTTCTGGGATACAGGAATCGAGCTAGAGCTACTCAAAAAAACCTGAAAAGCGATAATTCCTATTGCTATAATTGCGTAAATCCAATAAATTGAAAAAGGATTTTTTCGCTTGTTTCCGTTTGCCATAAAGTTAATTCAAAGTTGGTATATCTGTTCGTATCGCATCTGCCCAAAGGTCCTCCAGGTCGTAAAACGAACGCGTTTCTCGGTAAAATATGTGAACCACCACATCAATGTAGTCCAATAAAACCCATTCGCTGTTGGTTTTTCCCTCCGTATGCCAGGGTTTCTCTTTCAGTTCTTTTCGGGTGTTCCGCATGACAGCGCTGCTAATACCCTCTACTTGTGTAGACGAATCGCCGCTGCAAATTACGAAGAACTGACATACAGCACCTGGAATTTCACGAAGATCAAGCAGTACAATTTCCTTTGCTTTGTTTTCTTGCATGCCCTCAATGATGGCATCGCATAATGCTTTGCTGTCTGCTCGTTCGTATGTGTTCAACATTTTTTCTGTTATGAAACCCACAAATCTAAGTTTAATTTTAATTTTGACCTACAACATTTCGCCAATCAATCCTAAAAGTTGATGTCAATTGGAATAAACATCGTGCGACTCGACTCGGCCGAATCCACCAACAATTTTGCTGCCACCATGGCAAAAGATTGTTTAATAGCTCATGGAACGGTAATTTTGGCAGAAGAACAGACAAAAGGTCGGGGTCAGAGAGGAAATCAATGGCATGCTGTACGAGGGGAAAATTTGACCTTCTCTGTATTCCTGAAACCAAGTGCTTTTCCGATTGCCAGTCAATTTCAACTGACTGTATGGGCCTCAGTGAGCATCATTGAAGTTTTATTGGAATATGGCATTCAGGCGACTATCAAATGGCCCAATGATGTGTTGGTAAATGAACAGAAAATCGCAGGCATTTTAATTGAAAATTCGATCGATCAATTGCTTATCAATGAGGTCATTGCCGGTATCGGTTTGAATGTGAACCAACTTGAATTCAATGGTTTGAATGCTGTTAGCATGTCCAACTTGCTGGGAGGTAAATTGAATAAAGAAATAGTTCTTAGTTCGCTGTTGAAGGCCTTAAATGACAATTGGAAAAAACTAAGCTCCAAGGAGACAAGTGCTGACCTGCGAGCAGCTTATTTGTCTCATTTGTTTGGAAAAGACCAACTGCGTGAGTTTGTAATTGATGGAAAAATACAAAACGGAATTATTCGAACGGTGGATGATAACGGATTGCTGTGCCTCGAGGTAGAGCACATGCCTTCGTTTTTTGATTTAAAACAGGTGCAATTTATTTTTCAAAGTGCTTCTTGAGGTTAACCGACATTACGTTAAACAAGTTTGTCAAAGGTTTTTCGACCATCATTTTAAGGAAAACATTTACCTCCCCATCAAACGAAATCCAACCGGCGGTATGTATGCCCTCGTCTTCCAGATGAACAGTGAGCCGAAATGAAAAAGGTGCCTTTTCTCCTGAACGAAGAAAAATAAGCTCGTCGTCTTGGAAACCATCTTGTACTAATGGGATAACGACTCCTCCTTGAACTTTAAACGAACATTCATGTTCAGAAGCCCTCCAATCACTGACATGTTCGTGAGGTAATAAGTGATAAATGTGCTCTATTTTTCTTAAAAATGCAGCAATTTCTTGCCGATTTGCTTCTACTACAACTCTGTCGCTACTGAGTTTCATATTGCTTATTTTTTCCAGTTTTGGGGATCGGATTTCCACTCCCGAAGGGAATCCACGTCGCCTTCAGTAATGTAGGATTTTTTCAAAGCAGATTCAATAAGGATGTCGTAGTTTGTGAGCGTAACGTATGGACATTGTTCTTTGCGAAATGCATCATCTGCCACTTGAAATCCATAAGTAAAAATGGCGATCAATCCCCTAACGTCCAACTGTGCTTCACGTAACGCGTGAATTGCCTTCAAGCTGCTTCCACCGGTAGAGATTAAATCTTCAATAACCACCACTTTTTGCCCTGCCTCATAATAACCCTCCAATTGATTTCCCATACCGTGCCCTTTCGATTCACTTCGGACATAAATAAATGGAAGCCCGAGTTCTTGAGCAACTAGTGCACCTTGCGCTATTCCACCTGTTGCTACCCCGGCAATTACATCCGGTTTTCCAAAATATTCAAGCACTGCTTCTGCATACGCTTGACGAATAAACGTACGTATTTTTGGATAGGAAAGCGAAATGCGGTTATCGCAGTAAATAGGGGACTTCCATCCAGAGGCCCATGTAACCGGAGATTGTGGCTGTAATTTGACGGCTTTGATTTGTAATAAAAATTCTGCTACTTTTAAGGCCTTGTCGTTGTTCAAAATCATGCACAAATGTACAAAGTTTTTATCGATAATCGAGCGTACATATTTATCTGGGAGAAGAATCTTCAACCGAATCTAACGGTAGATTTGTCCTTGGATGATTTTTGGTGCTTCATCGATGAAAATCGGAAAAAGACGGTCATCGAGCCTGCAATCGTGGTGCAATGCTCAAGTTTTCAATCCTTTGAAGAACTCTTTTTATCAGGTTATGACATCATCCCAGCTGCAGGTGGTTTAGTTACCTGTCAAGACCGTATCTTGTTCATTCGAAGGAATGGGCGGTGGGATTTACCCAAAGGTTGGCTAGAACAGGGAGAAACAAAGGAGGAAGCCGCCCTTCGAGAGGTAAGAGAAGAAACAGGGGTTTCAGACTTATCCATCACTCGGTTTCTTTCTAGAACGAATCATACCTACATGGAAGGAAATCGAAAGATGCTGAAACAAACCGATTGGTTTTTAATGAATACGCTTAATCCCGATCGTTTGGTTCCTCAGTTTGAAGAAGGTATATCCGAGGTGCGCTGGTTCCGGACTGATGAACGGCATATTCCAAGAAAGGATACCTTCGATTCCATTAATGAGGTGTTGTCTTGTTACGAATCCTCCATGAAAGATCGGTGAAAGTGCATGGAACTTCCTTGAGCGGCAGGAAGAATTGTCATATCGGCAATCGTAACGCGCATAGGCTGATTAATGGCGAACCAAACTGCTTCAGCGATGTCCTGTGCTTTAAGTGGAACGAAACCATCGTAAACTGCTGAAGACTTATCTACATCGCCTTTGAAACGCACTAAAGAAAACTCCGTTTCCGCTGCTCCAGGAGCGATGTTCGTTACCTTAATTCCATGGGAGAGTAAATCAATGCGCATGGCTTTGGATAAGGCTTCAACGGCATGCTTACTTGCGCAGTAGACATTTCCATCTGGATACACTTCTTTTCCTGCGATACTGCTAATATTTATGATATGGCCCCTTTTCTTCATTGCCATAATCGGAGAAATGATCCGTGTCAGATACAATAATCCTTTCACATTGGTATCCAACATTTCCTCCCAATCTACTAGGCTACCACTATGAATAGGATCTCTTCCTGCTGCAAGACCTGCGTTATTGATTAAAACGGAAAGGTTTTCAATTGCATTTTTAGGCAATCCTTTTATGGCATTTGCTATTTCCTCTTGTTTTCGTATATCAAAACATAAAGGAATGCACTCGCAATTATAAGTCAATCTCAATTTGTCACAAAGACGTTTTAATCGCTCCTCTCTGCGTGCGCAAGCAATTATTCCAAAGCCTTTTTGAGCCAAAAGTTCAGCACAAGCTTCTCCAAATCCTGAACTTGCACCGGTAATTAACGCATATTTTTTTTCTTCCATCTTATTTTTAAAGGGTCAACAAGGATTAAACAGCACAGCAATACGGCAAGTTGCGCCGGGAATCGGTAGCGCACTATGGCACCAAGGACAGGAGTAATCCAACCAATGAGTAGAAACAGAACCACTGAAAAGCCCATCAACAGAACAAGTGCTTTTCGTTGATCGGTAATGAGTGTTCGCCTGTAAATTAGGGTAAAACAGACCATCAACAAAAAACCTATATTTTCGATAAAACCAAAGTGTTTTAGAAAGCTTCCATTATCGTTGGGAAACGGACGCAACACACTATTTCGAAGTGCCTCCGGAATGTTTATAGCAAGCTGTAGCCACGAGTCATTTAGTGGTGTGACCGGGATGTAACTGCTGCATCCCGATTTAAAATAAGAAATACGCCACTGTTCTCCTCTAGGACTTAATAAGATCGATTTTGGCTGTTTGGTACTCCCGAAGTGAACGATGTATGCACGGGTTGGTTTAATCAATTCAACATGCGATTTATTAAATGTCAAGTGTTTATATTGATGAGGTTGAAAATAGTAAAAGCAGGTGTCTGACAAGACATGTAAGCCGCCTTTTCCCACATTAATGAAATCGAATTGTTTACGGGATAAATGATGAATGGTCCATTTCGACGGTTTGGATGGAATGAGGCTGAAGCACAAAATAAACGTTATTACCGTGCCACATGTGTAGACCCATTTTTCGTTGAAAACGTAATAATGAATCACCATTACGGTTAAACCAATCAATAGGCAAATCAATATGTACGGTTTAAAACTTAATAATAATATAAAACCGATTAAGCCGAATAAGGCCCTTTTGATAGCGGAGGAATGTGCTAATATCGCACGCAGCAAAAGGCCTAATCCCAAAAACATAAAAGGTTCTTTCAACATGCTTGAAGTCCAAAAAATAACACTCGGAAAGAGTGCTATTGACCAGAAAATGAGCGCTTTTGGTAAAGCGGAAAAACCTTCAATGGCCTTGTACAGATGAACGGTAGCAAAGAGGGATACCAAACAAAATACAGCAAGATGAACGGAGGAATTATCAAAAGAGAAAAAATGAATAATGGAATGAATCCGTACAATATTTTTTGAATCGTTAATGATGGTTAAGTTACCTGTCGACCAATATTCGGTCATGTACAAGTATTTTTGAATCAATGCATCGTTTGCTCCCCAACCGGTAAGTAATTTCAGGTAATCAATCCACGACTCATGAAATACCTGATTCAAATACTTGCCTTCCAACATGAAAGAGGCGCCATCGTTGCTTAAATCGCCGCCGCCGTATACGAGGGAATGAATCCAGGTAAAAAGTACTCCGACCAAACATTTGAGGATGAAAAATAGGGGAAGCGTAAATGGATGCAAATCAACTAAACGGCTTCTTCCATAGTACCACAGCGGAAAACAAACGATTAACGATATCAGAATCAGGTAAAAAATGAGTTGGTCTTTTTACAAAAGTAACCAAATAATTAGGTAGGCAATGCCTCAACAATCGAACTAGAGGTGACAGTTTGTCATATAAAATGCCATGGCACAAAGATTGACAAATCGCGCCTGAAAATTATAAAACAGGTATTATGAAAACAGGTCAGATTCATGTTCAAACAGAAAACATCTTTCCGATCATCAAACAATTTCTTTATTCGGAT
>Ga0315902_10010786_pt1 | contig 12071 bp, 4 predicted proteins | sample LakEriMetagenome_9_FD_203523 | JGI IMG/M metagenome (GOLD analysis project Ga0315902, IMG submission 203523) | Freshwater fungal communities from buoy surface, Lake Erie, Ohio, United States - Buoy 12 MA117 | ecosystem: Environmental > Aquatic > Freshwater > Lake > Lake biofilm | place: USA... | reverse complement strand
GCCGTTACGCAAATCGCAGGATTACCGTTGGTTGGGTTCGTGTTGATGAAGTTACTCACGTTCACGGTGACCGATGCAGTGCCTTGTCCGCTCACGATGGTGATGCCCGGCGGTACGGTCCAGTTGTATTGCTGCACCGTGCTCACAGGCGTTACCGAGTAGGTCACGTTCTGCGCGTTACACAGACCGCTGGTCGGACCGCTGATGACACTCGGTGTCGACGGCAGTTTATCAACGATGATGGTAATCTCCAGACAAACCGTAACGCCACAGGTGCCGCCTTCAGCGCGCACATAGTAGGTCGTGTTGGCAGTAGGCGATACGCTCAGCGATGCGCCCGTACCTACGATGGTGCCTGTGCAGCTGTTTCGACGCCATCTCCAGATCGCACCGGGATAGAGTGTTCCGACAACCGATAGGGTAGTCGAAGAGCCCTGACATATGCGTATAGCCGATGCGCTCACGGCTTCAGGGCCACACGGTGCAGAAATCACGTTAACGGTCACAGAAGAACACGCGGTAGTGTTGCAGGTGCCTTCAGCGCGCACGAAGTAGGTCTCGGTGGCCGATGGCGCCACAGTGATGCTGGAGCCTGTGCCCAGGAATGTTCCACCGCAGGATCCGCGGTACCACTTCCACTGCGCACCCGTACCGAGCGAACCACCCGATACAGTGAGGGTCACCGCTGTGCCCGCGCTCACGTTGTTGGCAGAGGCCAGGGCAGCACTCGGTGCAATGTTCAATGGGTTGATGGTAAGTATGAGCGTCGCCGTATTGGGACAACCGCTGGCGTTGGTGGTCACATACGTGTACGTGCCCGACTGCGTGTACACGCTACCGTTCCATTGGTAGCTGTTGCAGGTAGTAATTTGCTGAGTGGAGAAGGTAGGCTGACCAATAGTAAGCACCAATTGTGCGATACTGTCGCAGCCGGCAGCAGTTGTCGTTGCAAAGCTGTAAGTTCCGGACGTCGTATAGGTTGAGCCATTCCAGGTGTATGGGCCACACGCATGAATGGTTTGCGAGCCGAACGACGGAACTTGCGGAATACCGGCACAGCTGCAGTCTTCCTGAACGATATCATTGAATGTGCAGGGACTACCATCATCGCAGCGAGCACCAATCTCGCCGAATTGAGTATAATATAGTACAGTTGTGAATGCCGTATTTCCGCATACATCAGATGCAGACCAGTTACGCGTTAGCTGAAAGCCAACGTTCAGTTCCGTGATATCATCCCAGTAATCCAAGCCGACTTGACTGCAGTCATCTTCCGCAACAGGATATTCCAGCGGAATGTCGTTGAGGCAATTGAAGGTTCCTCCTTCCGGCACAAACGTAAATGCCGGCGAAGCGGTGTCGGTGAAGATATAAGTTACCGTTATCGAGGAAGCATTTCCACACTCATCTTGAGCAATGTAAGTAAGGGTAGCATTTGGTGATGAGGAGCAACCACCCGGAATGTATTCTACATTGGTTTCTAGGGATATAAGACCAGAGCAGTTATCTGATACATCAATGAAAGGAAATGGGCTACCGCAGGTCAGATAAACAGTCGAGGGTGTTGGTGCGAAGACCGGTGCTGTATAATCTAAACGGCGATAAGTAAAATAACGTTCAGTTACGTTGCCGCAGTCATCTTCAGCCCGAACGAAAACTACTCTTGTTTGATCGCATGCAGTTCCGGATTCTGAATAGCTAATTACGATATCAGGCGATGGGTCACAATTATCCGTAGCGGTAAAATCAAGTGCGGGCCATGGCTCCGAACACGATACCTCCGTTGGACCGAATGGTATTACGATGTCAGGAGCGGAGGTATCGCTGCTGATGTAACTGATAATAAGTGTTGCTCTGTTACCACTAGCATCGGTTGCCTCAATACTATAGGTGTATGTGTAAGAGCAAGCGGTGCCTTCGAATGTTGTGGCGATAGTAGTGACCGGAGTGGGGTCACAGTTATCCACCACAGTAAAGTCCGGTACAGGAATGTCGTCTTGGCAGGTCAGGAAAACGGTCGTGGGACCCGAGTATAGTATTAGCGGTGCAGAGGTATCGGCGCGATAGATCGTCTGATTATAGGTTGAACTATTACCGCAAACATCGGTGAATGTGTAGACGAAGATCGTTGCGGGTTGACCGCGAACAATACCATCGTAAGAGTCAAATGTCGTTGTTACTGATCCGCAGTTATCGGTAACAAGGAGATCACCGATGGACGGGTTGGGTAATGGATCACTGCAGCTGATGGTGATATCAGGCAGTGCGCTAAGCAGCGCCGGCGCCTGGTCATCGATGAATACAAGACGGCGTGTCACCAGCGTGGATTCATTGCAGTTGTTGGTTCCAATCCAGTTTTGAATCACAGTGGTGGTGCATCCATCGGAAGTTTGCGAAGCATTGAAGGTCAGGAATACAGCTGAGCCATCGGTCATGTAGAAGCCGGGATCGAAGGGCGGAATTGCGGCATTGCAAGCCAGGGTGAGGTCTTCCGGAGTATTGGTAGCGATGGGCACTCCGAAGCATTCGTCAATGGCGTTGCAGTTGCCGTCGTCATCACTGTCACCGGTGAACGTACCAGTGCACGCGCAGTCAGCATTATAAACGTCATTAATCGTGCATGGGTTGTTGTCATTACACGGCGCGCCGGGGAAAACCAAGGGACTGGCATCATCGCAATCCAGGCCGTTGAGTGAATAGCCCGGTAATGATTCATCACACGTGGAAAAGACAACATCACCAGAACCAAGTCCATCGCCATCCTCATCGAGGTAGAAGTCGTACTGTGTTAAAGCTTCTAATTCGATTGAAGCAAGGACGGTTTGTCCGTCAATCGTGGCCGAAACCGAATAGGTCGTTGATTGTGTTGGGACTACCGCAATGGTTGAGCCGATGGCATTATTGGACCAGAAATAATTGATGGTTTGCAGCGGTTGGTCAACGCTTAGGTAAACAGTGTCGCCCGGACAGAAGCTGAGTGAGGAGGGCGTAATGGAAAAGGCACTGAAGATGTCGCATATACCGTCATTGTTTAAGTCGTACAGTTCTCCTAGGCAGGTGCAGTCCTCGAGTACCACATCATTAACAGTGCATAAGGAGCCATCATCACACGGTTGTCCTGTTACTTGCAGGGTGTCTAAGCCGTAGAAGAAAGAATTGGTTGACCTATTTCCGCATCCGTCTGTTGCGTTAATCGTCAGGGTGAACAGACCGCTTATGGCGTCAATGGATTGCGCGTAGTCGATGACAATTTCTTCTAGAGGTGAGCAATTGTCGGTCGCGGAAAGTTCGAGGTTGTAGGGGTCGAGGCAAGCGGATGAGCCTTGTTCAAAAGGGAACACCAGCACGGGAGGCTGTTCGTCGATTACGTGAACGGTATAAATATATTCTGATAAATTACCGCAATCATCGGTTGCGATGTACGTGTACACAAGGTCATAGTTAGAGGAGCAAGTTCCTGCAATGGTGTCGCTTGTTACGGTGATGACAGCCTCAGAGCAATTGTCGGTATAGCGCAATGGAACAAGTGGCAAGTTGTCGAGCTCATCGCAGGCGATGAATGTTTCGCTCGGAATGTCGTAAAGCACGGGAGCTTCTGTATCGATGGTAATGGAAAAAATGGAAAGTGAACTAGTATTACCGCAAGCGTCTGTGGCAAAATAGGTGCGCACCGTGCTGCCGGCGCAGCCACCGCTAACGGGTTCGTCTGTGAAGTACAATTCGACTTCAGGACTGCATACATCCTGAACGGACACGTCGGGCCATTGAATTGGACTGCCGCATGGCGTGTTGAACTCGAGGATGTCGCATTGAATAACAGGGGGTGTAGTATCCTCAAATTGGATAGTGCGGGATACGATTGTGGTATCGGCGCATGCCCCTACGGCGGTCCATATCTGCAGGATGCTTCCTGCGCAACTGAAGCCGAAAGCTCCCTCTTCGAAGGTAACAGTTACTTCAGAGCCATCGGAGGCAAAGAATCCCGGATCGAAGAACGGTACATTATCGCCGCACTCGAGGGTGAGGTTTTCGGGCAGTTGTTCTGCGATAGGAGCACCGGGGCAGGGCAGATCCAGGGGCTGGTGAAACCCTTGCGTAAGGACGGTATTCCCGCTGCGCAGTGTCGTCACAAACGTTTCCCCAATAGTATAATTGAGTTTAATGCCGCCGCCTTGTCCGGAGCCATACCCCGAGCAGATGACACGCGGGGTGAGGGTTTGGGCGCAAAGCATTGATAATTGGAAGGTTACTAGTAAAAGTAAAATTCCTTTTTTTGAGGATGGTTTCATGTAATTTGGAATTGTTGAGAATGCCATTTGGATTTCTGCCTTGAGGAAATTATTTATACTTCTCAAATGAGAATTTGATGTTTTGGTTGTTCAAATTGATGGTCTCTCCTGGAGACAGCCAGAAAGGCGTAGGTATCGGGAAGTCAAATGTGAATGTGGTATTAATAGTCTCAGTTGGAGGACAAGTATTGCAGTATGGATTTCCAGATACACTGCCAGCCGATCCTCCGTTTCCACTTCCATAAACGTTTGCGTAAAAACCCACACCGCTAATTGAGAAGATTTCGTAGGAGGGAATTGTATAAAAGCAACGATAAGCTTGATAGGGGCCGCCACAATTATAATATGTGCCTGGAAGAGAGATATTGCCATACCCTGGAGTTTTATAAATTGAAACAACTTTCCAATATTCACCTTCTGGCACAGTGTAGATTCCTTGTTGAAGTGTTCCAACGCTGACCAGTGTAAGCACTGAATCAGCTGAAGGGGTGTAGTTGGAATTATTGGATGAGTTGTTAGCGCTTGAATTATTCCCGGCACTTCCCGCATACAACGCATACGGCACGCTCATCAATTGCTGTGTGCCCATGTCAATCCAACCATTACCCAAGTCGATTTCTACCTGCAGGTACTTCGTGGTAAGCCCCCAATTAATGGCAGTGAAGGTTCCCGTGACAGGCGCACCCGCTCCGAACGCAGTGGAGAACAAACCAAACTCATCGGTTTGCAGGCTGTGCGTTTCGGCATAGCTCACGGTGCCGGTTGCTGTTTGCTCGTGCAAACTGAAGCGCGCTTGGAGTGCACCGCTAGCATAGGGTTCACCGGTGGTGGTTCTCGCAATGGCCTGGTAGGGGATGCCTGGGGGGGATTGGGAGAAGGCGCTTTTTGGGAGAAAAATTATAAATACTAAAAGTAATATTATATTTGACTTGATCATTTATTGTTTTGTTTAGTAGGTTATTATACAATATCCATTTTCTCCATTAAAGCCTTTGTCGTTTCCTGCTACTCCTGTATTACTCGGGGAGCAGCCGCAATTGCCGCAATTTGTGCCACCACCGCCACTTGAATAGCAATAGGGGAGGTTTGTAATATATCCTGTAGGTAAATAGGACCTGCTTGTTACAGGGTAATTGGTGTTATAGTCGCAATTAATTATTTGGCCATTCACAACATAGTCGTTGGAGCACCACCAATTGCAATTGTATAGGGAAGTACCGCCACTTCCTCCTTGTGCGGATAATAAATTCGAAAATGAACTTGTTCCACCTGACTGACCAGAATTATATGGTAATCCTCCTGTACCTCCGAGACCAATTGTAATCTGGTACGTTTGACCTGGTGTAGTCGTCACAATTTGCTTGTTGTAGCCTCCCGAGCCACCAACTCCGCCTTCAGATCTTGGAGCGGGATAGGGTGCAGCATTGCAACCTCCTCCGCCTCCACCTCCTCCCCACAATTCAACCTGAATTTGTGATACCCCTTGCGGACATGTCCACCCAGTGGTTGATCCAATTCCCACTCGAACACCTTGGTTAGGAAAGAATGAACTACTGCTAATCTGAATGCTTTGAGAAGTGCTGTCTGAATATAAAATCTCTAGTGTCGAATTATTTATGTTCATTGATTCAATACCGCGGCCAGTTTGTCCGTTTAACCCCGCTGCTCCTGCAATACCAGGTTCACCCTGTGCTCCAGTCGGCCCCTGCGGTCCCGCCGGCCCATTCGCCGCATACAACGCATACGGCACACTCATCAACTGCTGATTGCCCATCGTGATATACCCATTACCCGCATCTACTTCCACTTGCAAAAACTTAGTGGTTTGCGACCAGTTGATGCCGACAAAGGTGCCTTGCGTGGCAGTGCCTGCGCCGATGGTGGCCGCAAACAAGCCGATTTCGTTGGTGGTCACAGCATGTGTTTCCTGATAGCTCACCGTGCCGTTGGCTGTGAGTTCATGCAAAGTGAAGCGAACGTTTACATTCGCGTTGGCGAGCACTTCGCCACTTTCATTGCGCACCTCGGCTTGGTAGGGAATGCCGGGAGGGGCGGGGTTGGTGGTTCCATTGCCTCCTGTTCCTCCCGTGCCTCCGGTATCACCATTTCCGGCGCTGCTTGAAGACACGGCGTAAATCGACTGAATTTCTTCGAAAGCGAGTTGTCTGTTGTAGATTGAAAAATCATCAATTGCTCCATTGAATGCCCCGATAGTAAGGGTGCAATTATCGGCAATGGGAACATATTGACTGCTGCCGGTACACATGAGCTGGCCATCGATATAAACTCTATAGGTGACCGGTCCGGTAACGACCACATGATGCCACTGTTCTATTCCGGGAAATGGGCAGCGCATAATGCCGGCAAGCGAAATAGCGGGGTGTATTATTCCGAAATCCTTGGAATTACCGTGAAAGAAAAAATCTATTCCTGTATGAACTCCAGAGCTGTTGGTGCCGCCCTCAGCGAATATGTAATCCAAATAAGGATTGAGATCTTGATCGGTTTTCATCCAGAAGGAGAATGTAAACGTTTGGCCACCGGTGATGGAGGCTCCGGTGTATGACATCGGCCCACCGTTGACAAATTGATACGAACGATTGGTGTTGCCAAATCGATCAGGATGAAGCACAGCTCCTGTATTAAACAAATGCTTCCCGTTCCCACTCTCATCATTGGCGTTCCCATTAAACGGGTACCACGCCACGAGGCCGTTGGTGGGGAGGTAGGAGGGGAGTTGGGCTTGCGTATTACCAAAGCAGATGATGGCCAAGAGTATCGGCAAATTATCTATAATTAAACCTCTGAAGTGATTCATTCGTTGTACTTTCTTAAATTAGTCCCTAATACAGCGCACGGAGTAACCAGCAGTCCTACCTCCATCAAAACTGAAGCTAGTTAGGCTATTAGAACTTGCGATTAAATAGTAATAAAGTGCGCTTTGACCATTGGGCTGAGTTGAGCTCCACCAGAATCCTACATTTGCAAAGTTGAAAAAAGTTCCTGAGTTATTTATACGATATCCCCCTGGAATGCCAGAAAAACCGCTAATGTTCGTGCCTGCAGCATTAGGATTTGGCCAGTATTGAGTTCCTGCGCTTTTTAATTTTCCGCCCGAAATAGATGCTCCCCCGAGATTATTACTTAGTATAGTCCATTCCGGTTCGCTAGGAATATGCCAGCCCGTTGGACATAATTTGCGGTTATCCACAACTGAGTACCAATTGTAAAGTTTTCCGTAAGGACAATTATATGTAGCACTGTCATTGTTATACCAACAAGTTGCCCCTGTCGTCAATCCGCTCCATATTGAGTTGCTGGTTATACTTGGTATATTCTCACCGTTATTATATTTACTTGTCTTTAAATTTTCCGCCATCCATTCCTGATTTCCAATGATGATGGTTTTGTAGACATTGCCTTCCTGGTCGGTCATGGACCCATAGTTCAAGGCACTATTATGGACTTGGAGAGCGCCACAGGTATGGCCGGTTATAGCAGTTGGAGAGTTGGCATTAACTAACCTGCTGAAGGTGCACGTTTGACCGGCAATGTTGATTTGAAAATTCGCATTACCACTTGTGGATGGAGTTCCACTTATGGCAAACAACAGTGTGCCAGAGCCTGTGGCAAACGATCCCGGTGAAAGACTGGCCGTTAACCCTGTAACTCCTGTTGAAGGTATGGAAAGTGTATAGTAAATACCACCGTTTCCACCATTGTATGCTATGGCAGTGGAAACTCCTGTTGCTGAAATCCCTGCAATCAGGTTGCCGTTATGGGAGTAAGAATTGCAGTTGAGCTGAGTAATGGTGCCGGGACAAATTCCGCCTGTGGTCCACGTTGGAACACCATTGCACATGGTGAGTGTTTGCGACTGCGAGCCGGGGGGGATATTGGTCCAACTCGATCCGTTCCAGTATGAAATTTCACCTGTAGTTGTTCCATCTGTCAAACCATTGCCCGCCGGACCCTGTGGCCCCGGCGCACCATCGATTCCTGCAGGACCCTGAGGACCAGCCAGCCCCTGCGGCCCCGCCGGTCCATTCGCCGCATACAACGCATACGGTACACTCATGAGCTGCTGATTGCCCATGGTGACATACCCATTCTCGGCATCGACTTCCACTTGTAAGAACTTCGTGGTTTGCGACCAGTTGATGCTGGCAAAGGTTCCTTGCGTTGCCGTGCCTGCGCCGATAGTAGCGGCAAACAATCCGAGCTCGTTGGTGGTGATGGCGTGCGTTTCCTGATAGCTCACCGTGCCATTGGCTGTGAGTTCATGCAAGGTGAAGCGGACGTTCACATTGGCGTTGGCCAGTACTTCGCCGCTGTCGTTGCGCACCTCGGCTTGGTAGGGGATGCCGGGGGGGGCGGGGGTGGTGGATGTCGTTCCGCCGCCAGTGTTGTTGCCTGTTGCGGTGTAGAGTGAGGAAATCTCGGCTTGCGTTAGGGCGCGGTTGTAGATGGCGATATCATCCAATTTACCATTAAAAAACTCTCCGGAACAACATGATATAGCGCCAATTGAAATTGGTAATAACTGACTTAGATTGTTGTTATCAGTATATGTGTGGACCAGATCTCCATTAATATAAAATAACCATGAATTACCTTGCTTAACGAATGAAATCAGATTCCAATTTGCCTTAGAAAATGTCGGGAAGAATGACGCATTAGCTCCACAAGGATTCCAATTTGTTCCATCTCCAATGCAATAGGAAAAGCCGTAGGGTTGGTTTAAGAAATAAGTGTTATAACCCATCGACTCGAAGCGATGGGGACTTGTGTTGTAAAAAGTATTCGTATTATTAGTAGAGTCTGCTAATAGGAACCACATATTGATCGAGTGATTAGATCCTACGGGGTAAAACGAATTATTGACGTCAATTCTAGATGTTTGACCGTCGAAATAAAACGCTTTATTAGCAATGCCGTTTCTATCAGTTGTTAACGTCGCTCCACTCACCACCCCATTATTCCCATTCCCACTCTCGTCATTGGCATTGCCATTAAACGGATACCACGCTACGAGGCCGCTGGTGGGGAGGTAAGAGGGGAGTTGGGCGTGGCATACGGATGCCAGGAAACAGAGTATAATAAGTGGATTCCGTAATAAATTTTTCATATCAATAAACAACTTTTAAATCGCCGAGCGAGGTTCGGTAAAGGTCGCCCGCCTGCAGACCTCCGGCAAGGGCCTGGGCGTTCGTTTCGTATACAGGCATGCCCTGGGTTTCGAGCATGCGTGCTTTCTGTGAGTAAAGAGCATAGGGGATGCTCAAAAGCTGCTGATTACCCATGTTGATATACCCGTTGCCGGCATCTACTTCTACTTGCATAAACTTGGTGGTCTGTGCCCAGTTGATAGCGGCAAACGTTCCTTGCGTGGGAGTGCCTGCGCCGATAGTAGCGGCAAACAATCCGAGCTCGTTGGTGGTGATGGCGTGCGTTTCCTGATAGCTCACCGTGCCATTGGCTGTGAGTTCATGCAAGGTGAAGCGGACGTTCACATTGGCGTTGGCCAGCACTTCGCCGCTGTCGTTGCGCACCTCGGCTTGGTAGGGGATGCCGGGAGGGGCGGGAGTGGTGTTCGTTGTGCCTCCACCGGTATTGGTTGCTGTTGCGGTGTAGAGAGCGCTTACTTCTGTGGCAGTAAGAGCGCGGTTGTAGACAATTAAATCGTCAAGTGTGCCATTAAAATATTGAAAGCCTCCGTCCGCTGGTCCAAAGCCTCCAATATAAAAGTCTTTGAAGATACTTGGATTTTGAATAAGGCTTGTAGTAGTTGACGATTCAAGGATACCATCAACATATATTTTGAGTGAGCTTGGAGTGTAAGTTCCAACAATATGATGCCATTGTCCGTCATCAAGTATTGTTTCGCCGCATACTGTTGCGTAATCTGATGTTCCACCTGATGATGTAGTTCTCCATGAATTTCCTGCAGACTTCAGTTGACCACATCGAAATTGACTATTTACGTAAGTTGATGGGCGACCTTCACTTTGAGCAAAAAGTAATTGTTGTCCCTGATTGAATAGGCCATTCACTTTTAGCCAAATTGAAACACTTCCAGATGTTGGACTGAGGTTGGCATTATAAGGTATGCGAATGAAGTTGTTGTTAAACTGGTAGGCCGAATTAGTGCTGCCGAAGCGATCACTGACCATAATGGCCCCATTCACCACCCCATTATTCCCATTCCCACTCTCATCATTCGCATTGCCACAGAAGGGCCAATAACCTACGATGCCTTGCTGGAGGCTGCTTGGTAGTGAACATGAATTGGTGACTGCGTTGGGTTGTGCGGTGTAAAGGCCTTGAATTTCGGCTTCGGTCAGAGCGCGGTTGTAGATGGCGATGTCGTCGAGTTGACCAACTAATGATTGAGGAGCATAGTTTCCTGGTGATATACCAAATCGGCATACAGAATTGCCGGATATTGGAATGTTGGGATGCCCGCCGTATCCGCCGTTACCTACACTTGTTCCAGGTGTCTGAGGAACGAATGTACCATCGATATACAATTTCATCTGAAATTGCGAAACGACGGAAGAATTGGACCCATCCCAAACGCCTACTGCGTGATGCCATTGGTTATCGTTGTAGTTCGCAACTGTAGTGGTTAGGTCTGTATTTCCGTCACCATCGGTTCCATATAAAACGCCATAACCACCAGCAGTTACACCATCAATGTTGACTAACATCCTAATTGAATGATCTCCGCTATTTTCTTGCCGACCTGTCAGAATCCAGCCTCCATGGTTCGTTTTGAACCATGCAGATACCGTGTAAGAATTAATATTAGTTTGTTGTAACGAAGTAGTTATATTATCGAGGTTGCCATTGAATGAATAAGCCTTATTCGAGTTTCCAAATCGATCTGAAGTTAATGTAGCGCCTTGTGCTTGTCCATTGTACCCATTCCCACTCTCATCATTGGCATTCCCGTTAAACGGGTACCACGCAACGAGGCCGTTGGCAGGCAGGTAGGAGGGGAGTTGGGCGAATGCGATGAAATAATTAAAGAGTATGCACGAAACGGCAAACAGCCGCAAACACAGCGTTTTCATGGTGATCGGTTAGGTAATTAAGCAAGGCCTCTCGCGTGATTAATCGCACTTGAGCGTGACGAATGTACATGAATTCACTTCGGTGAAAAACGCGAGATATTCACTATTTGTCAATAGTAATGCCCCTCGGCTCCTCCAGCGTCACCCGCCCCGGCCGAGCGGAGCCGAGGCCTTTATTTTTCGCGAAATGTCCGGTCCCCGAGCGAAGCCGAGGGGCGCTAGTTTGAAAGGGGACATTTCACAACATAACCGAGCCCGGTCCCCGAGCGAAGCCGAGGGGCGATAATGTGTCAAAGACTGATCTTTCACCAATGCGAACAAGGCCTCACCCCCAGCCCCTCTCCACAGGAGAGGGGGGCAGGGCAGGTGAGGCCAATTGCGGCCGCCCTTCGCCCTTCGCCTTTCGCCCTTCGTCCTTCGTCCCTCGCCCTTCGCCATTATAGAGTGCCGCCCCGCTGGGGCTCCATGACCAAGGACGTCCTTCTAGCTAGTGATATTTCGCCCCGATGGGGCTGCTGAAAGGCGATGGCCCGAGTAATAATCAGTCTCCAGTCCCCAGTCCTCAGTCTCCAGTCCCCAGTCCCCAGTCCCCAGTCCTCAGTCCCCAGTCCCCAGTCCCCAGTCCCCAGTCCCCAGTCCCCAGTCCCCAGTCCTCAGTCCTCAGTCCCCCTGCAATCCTACAATCCTTCAATCCTACAATCCTCTC
>Ga0315902_10010784_pt1 | contig 12074 bp, 10 predicted proteins | sample LakEriMetagenome_9_FD_203523 | JGI IMG/M metagenome (GOLD analysis project Ga0315902, IMG submission 203523) | Freshwater fungal communities from buoy surface, Lake Erie, Ohio, United States - Buoy 12 MA117 | ecosystem: Environmental > Aquatic > Freshwater > Lake > Lake biofilm | place: USA... | reverse complement strand
GGCAATCATTTCAAACCAAAGTAATATCTGCTTTGATTACGGATGAACGAATGATGGATACACTTTCAGATGTAATCCATAAGAAATTCTTTGAATCCGAAGCAAATAAGTGGATAGTGGATGAAATTGTATCACATCATAAAGATTACAATAAAGTACCTTCATTGGATGTATTTAAAGTACAAGTATCTAAACTTGATAATCAATCTTTACAAAAAACAATCGTAGCTCAACTCAAAGAGGTATATTCTCAAATTGGTAATACTGATTTAGAATACATTAAAAATGAATTTACAGCATTTTGTATTAACCAAAACTTAAAGAATGTAATTGTACAATCAATCGATTTACTAAAATCAGGCAACTATGATAAAATCAAAGAGTTGGTTGATAAAGCAATGAAGGTTGGTGTTGATGCTGATTTAGGTATGGATTACTTAACGGACTTTGAAGAACGTTATGATGAGAGTGCTAGAGATACTGTGGCAACCGATTGGGAATGTATTAATGAATTAATGCATGGTGGGTTAGGTCCTGGTGAATTAGGAGTTGTAGTAGCACCATCTGGTGTTGGTAAGACTTGGGTGTTAGCAGCATTAGGTGCAGCAGCCGTAAAAGCCGGAAAGACCGTAGCTCACTATACTATGGAACTTTCACAAGGATATGTTGGTTTACGATACGATACTGTGTTTACACATATCGCATCTTCCCAATTATCCGAAAAGAAAGATGAAGTATTGCATAAATTAAAAAGATTAAGTGGTAAACTTAAAATCAAATACTATCCACCAAAAGGTGCAAGTTCTAAAACAATCCAAGCTCATTTAGAAAAGATGATAGCAGCCGGTAATAAGCCCGATTTAGTTATTGTGGATTATGCTGATTTGTTATTATCACATTCAAACAAAACCGATAGTACATACGCCGAACAAGGTGGTGTGTACATTGATTTGAGAGGAATGAGTGGTGAATTGGGAATACCAGTTTGGACAGCATCACAAACCAATCGTTCCGCAATTGACAGTGAAGTTATTGAAGCTGATAAGATTGCAGATTCTTACGCTAAAGTAATGAACGCTGATTTCATTATGAGTTTGAGTAGGAAAGCCAAAGATAAACTTAGTAATACTGCGAGAGTGCATGTTATGAAAAATAGATTTGGACAAGATGGTATCACATTCCCAGCGAAGATGGATACAACACATGGTACAATTGACATATACACCGCCACATCGGCAGATGGTGTATTAGTACAAAAAGCAAGTGCAAATGGGAATGAAATAGAAAGACAACTATTACACAAAAAATATGTTGAAACTATGCCGGTTGGAAACAAACCGCAATTAGTTACAGGATTAGGATAACAATTAAAAAACAAAAACTATGGCAACAAGTCAAGAATTATTCGAACAAATCAAAGGTCATTTTACAACTTTTGAAACTGAACACAATGGTACTAAAAAAGTAAACAAATCAAGAGCTAGAAAAGCTATTGGTGAGTTGAAAAAATTAGTAACTGCCTATAAGAAAGCTTCAACAGAAGAAGGAAAGGCGTAATATGATAGGGGGGCTACGGCTCCCCTCTTATATGTTATAATAGACACCTATTTTAACAAATAAAAATATTTTAAAAAAAGTGGATTTTTTATCCACAAACGTGTATTGTTTAGTCAGTCAACCCATATTTATATTTTCATTTTGGGGTTTTCCTGAAAAAATTATTAAACAATCAAATCACAAAAAATTATGGACATTTCAACACGAATTTTATCGGACATCACAGTATATATGAAATATGCGAAGTATGTACCGGAATTAAACAGAAGAGAAACATGGGAAGAATTGGTTACTCGTAATATGGATATGCATATTAAGAAGTTCCCAAAATTAGAAAACGAAATTAGAGAGAACTACAAATTCGTGTATGATAAAAAGGTATTACCATCAATGCGTTCAATGCAGTTTGCTGGTAAACCAATTGAAATTTCACCAAATAGAATTTACAACTGCGCATTCGCACCAGCAGATGATTGGAGAGTGTTTTCAGAAATTATGTTTCTTTTATTAGGTGGAACGGGTGTAGGTTACTCTGTTCAAAAACATCACGTTGATGCTTTACCTGAAATTAGAAAACCAAATGCAGATAAGACAAGAAGATTTCTTATTGGTGATTCTATCGAAGGATGGGCAGATGCTGTGTTAGTATTAATGAAAGCATACTTCTTTGGTGGAAGTAAACCGCAGTTTGATTTTAGAGATATCAGACCAAAAGGTGCAAGATTAATTACTTCTGGTGGTAAAGCACCTGGACCTCAACCACTTAAAGAGTGTTTGATTAAGGTAGAAGGTATATTAGATGCACACAAAGACGGTGATAAATTAGAACCAATTGAAGTGCATGATATTATTTGCCACATCGCTGATGCAGTATTAGCAGGTGGTATTCGTAGAGCAGCACTTATTTCATTATTTTCAGCAACCGATGAAAAAATGATTAGTTGTAAGAGTGGTGCATGGTGGGAAACGAACCCGCAAAGAGGTAGAGCAAATAACTCTGCAGTTCTAATGAGACATAAAATTACCAAAGATTATTTTATGGACTTATGGAAAAGAATTGAAGCAAGTGGAGCTGGTGAGCCTGGTATCTACTTATCAAACGATAAAGATTGGGGAACTAATCCGTGTTGTGAGATTGCATTAAGACCTTATCAATTCTGTAACTTATGTGAAGTAAACGTAAGTGATATTGTAGACCAAACTGATTTAGAAGAAAGAGTAAAAGCGGCATCATTCATTGGAACATTGCAAGCTGGATATACTGACTTCCATTATCTAAGACCAATTTGGCAAAGAACAACTGAAAAGGATGCGTTGATTGGAATATCTATGACAGGTATCGGAAGCGGTGCTATTTTAAAGCATGATATGAAGGCGGCGGCTAAAATTGTAAAAGAAGAAAATAAAAGAGTAGCTGATTTAATGGGAATCAACCCTTCGGCAAGATGTACAACTGTAAAGCCTGCCGGAACAACATCATTAACATTAGGTACATCATCTGGAATTCACGCTTGGCATAATGATTACTATATTCGCAGAGTAAGAGTTGGTAAAAACGAAAGTATTTATTCTCACTTATTATTAAATCATCCTGAATTGGTTGAAGATGAATATTTCAGACCACATGATACTGCAGTAATTGGTATTCCACAAAAGGCACCAGCGGATGCAATCTTTAGAACTGAATCTCCAATTCAATTATTGGAAAGAGTTAAGAGAGTGCATAGTGAATGGGTTAAACCTGGACATAGAAGTGGTAACAATACACACAATGTATCTGCAACCGTTTCAATTAGAGAGCATGAGTGGAAAGCAGTTGGTGAGTGGATGTGGGAGAATAAAGAATTCTATAACGGACTTTCAGTATTACCGTATGATGGTGGAACTTACATTCAGGCTCCATTCGAAGATTGTACAAAAGAAAAATATGAAGAACTTATGAAGACATTGCATGATGTTGATTTAAGTAAAGTTATAGAGTTAGAAGATACAACTGACTTAAGTGGTGAGTTAGCGTGTGCTGGTGGAGCTTGTGAAGTGAAATAAGATGCACGATAATTTAGTACAAAATATAGTAAGCGGGATATATGGCTCGATTAAAGGAAACCGATAAAGACCTATATTATTTCGAAGGTAGTAAGGTAGTGTTTACACCAGAATATCACATAGAGCGTGGCTACTGTTGTGGGAATGGGTGTAGACACTGTCCTTACGAACCTAAACATATAAAGGGGAATAAAGAATTAGAAAAAGAATATAAAACAGAAAACGATGGTAACGATTAAAAAATTCGGAGCAGTATGGTGTGGTCCTTGTAGAGCATTGGCACCTGTATTGGAACAATTAAAGACAGAATATGCTGGTAAAGCAACATTCATTGAATATGATGTTGATAATTCACCAGAAGAATCTCAACAATATAATGTAACATCAATTCCATTGGTAATTGTTGAAAAAGATGGTGTTGTTCTTGAAAGATTTCAAGGCTTATCATCTAAAATAGCATACTCAAATGCTATCAATGAGGCTATAAAATAAATTTGGTAATATCCAAAAAGTTTCGTAAATTTGTTATATGTGTGGAATAATAGGCGGTAATTGGTTTACTTCTAGTAAGCAGACCCATACCCATTTACAAAAAATAATTCATAGAGGTAGAGATGCTTCTATTGTAGACGAGATAGATAGTGTCTTTGTTGGACACAATCGTCTTTCAATTCAAGATTTATCTTCAACAGCAAACCAACCAATGTGGAATGGTGATAAGACTGTATGTATTGTATATAATGGAGAGTTGTGGGATAGTAATTACACAAAAGAATTAAAAGATAAAATCACAATTCCATTTAAAACAAAATCTGATACTGAAATAATTCTTAATGCTTATTGTGAATTTGGAACTGATTCATTCAAAGATTTGGATGGGATGTTCTCATTTGCAATAGTTGATACTAAAATTAATAAAGTACTTGTTGTTAAAGATTATGTTGGTGAGTTACCTTTATGGTATGCAATCGATAACGATGGTAAGATGGTATTTTGTTCTGAAAAGAAAGGATTACCAATATCAGAACTTTATGAAAAACAAGTAAAGGCAATTTATCCAGGTACATTTTTAGAATACGATTATAAAACATTAGAACATCAAACTATAACTTATTATAAACTTCCAACTGAAATAATAAACGATGATAGAGAAACTATCGTTACAAATATCAGAACAATGTTGGAAGAAGCTGTAAAAGTTAAAATGGTATCCGATGTTCCTATTTGTACAATTTTAAGTGGTGGTATTGATTCGGTAATTACTACTTATATTCTTTCCAAAATTAAACCTGACATTGAGGCATTTGTTGTATCTATGGGTGATGGTGATACTAAAAATGATGATATAAAATATGCCAGAATTGCTGCCAAAGAGTTTGGTGTAAAACTACATGAAATCATACTAACTGAAAAGGATGTAGAAGATGCCGTTAAAGAAACACTTTATGTAATTGAGCAAGGTAGATGGCAAAACGTTGGTAGTGCAATCGCTCAAATTGCATTATCTAAAAAGATAAATGAGTTAGGATTCAAAGTTGTATTTAGTGGTGACCTTTCGGATGAAATATGGGGTAGTTATGGACATATCCAAGCATTCCATTATAAGCCAGAAGATTATGATAAGGCGAGAAGAAAGTTAGTAGAAGATGTTCACAAAACAAACTTCTTAACTACAAACCAATCTATTATGTGGGGCGGTACAGTTGAGGTTCGTACTCCTTATAGTTGGAGACCATTTGTAGAATACACATTAAACATTCCACCATTATATCAAAAAGAAGGTGGACATATGAAACCACTATTAAGAGCTGCATTTAAAGGAGAGATTTCCGATGAACTATTATATAGACCTAAAGTTTACTTCGCAAAAGGATGTAGAACCGGTGATATGATGGAAGCCAAAAAAGATATTTTGAAATCTCAATTAAAATCCTTATATTTGTATAAAGACCAAATAAACCAAAATAAATTCTTTCAATATGCTTAATTTTGTAAAAGCTGAAAAAGGTACAACCGAAATGATTGAAGCTGTTAATCAGGCTTCTACTATCATTGATTTGTATCCTGAAATATTTCCACACTTATATAAGCAAGGCTTTAAGTTGGAAAAGTATATTGAAAAAGGTGGTATGATACTGCAAGATGGAGTTGTTATCACTTTTGGAAAATATAAATCTCATGGTAGAATGAGTAAAAATGCTACCACATATAAAAAGAAAGGAGATTTTATTCTTCATCAAATTGCAACTAATCATTCCAAATCAAATGCTTCAAAAGAAGTATTAGATGAATTTGTAGAATATTGTAAATCACAACACGCTGAAAACCTATTCCTAACCGTTAGGGCATTCAATTATAGAGCCGTATTATTTTATGAAAGATATGGATTTGTAAAAGATAGTGATATAACTTGGACTAGTAAAAAAGACGGAGTTATAAATGGTATAGTTTTCAGATTAAGATTAGTTGCTAATAAAAATATAGAAACAGTATGTATTTAAATTACTTTGATAAATTTAAAGGTATGATTCCATATCTTCACATTGAAGCTGAAGAATGGGCACACATAAAAGCAACATTTGATGTAAATGATGTTAAAGAATCATTAGCGGATGTTGCTATGACATACGAACTTCCTTATGCAGAAATAAGTGAAGATGAAGCTAGAAAAGAATATTTAGCATTAAAAGGTATTCGTTGGAATGAGTTGTTTACGGAAGGTGAATGGTTTCCACGAAAAGCATCGGATTTTAGATATAGTTTAGATTTTCAGGGTAAACCACAATACATTCGTAGATTAAATACCGGTAACGATGCATCTAATCATTTCCAACAAGCAAATCGTTGGAGTGTTGATGGGACAGTTTCACCTGGTCCTGTAAGAACTTGGGCGAGTAAAGAATTTATGACAACTTTAATGGGTGGATTATACACTCTTAAATTTGATGAAGTTGGTAGAAACCAATTAAGAGTATGTTTGAGTTTGAGAAAATATATTTGTTCTCAATTTAAACCAAATGCGGCTAAAGTGTTATATGATTTCTATGAGGCTAAAAACGTATTAGATATATCAGCAGGATGGGGTGACCGTTTATGTGGGTTCTTTGCTTCTGAACATGGTGAACATTATGTTGGTATAGACCCTAGAAAAGAGAATCATCCTATATATCGTAAACAGGCTGATTTTTATACTAAACACAATTCATTCTTCGAAACTGAAAAGAAGGCAGATTTTATAGTATCGCCTGCGGAAGATGCGGACCTTACTCAATATGAAAATCACTTTGATATTGTATTCAGTTCACCTCCGTATTTCAACGTAGAGAGATATTCTTACGATGATACTCAAAGTTGGGTTAGATATAAAAATATTGATGCTTGGAATAAAGAGTTTTTACATAAAACAATTGCAAACGTTTGGCCTACTTTAAAGAAAGGTGGTATTCTTGCAGTTAATATTGCGGATGTGTATGCAAGTTCCAAAGGAGATGGTAAAGGTTATAAAGAGATATGTAATCCAATGAATGATTTTATTCAAACATTAGGTGCAGAATACGAAGGTTGTTTGGGTATGGAAATGGCCAAAAGACCGGGTAGTGCAGGGGCAGGTGCTATTATTGAAGGTGATGAAGATAGATACACCGATGAAGCATTGGCAAAAGCAGCAGAGGCGGGTGATAAAACATTTTGTGAACCTATTTGGATTTGGAAAAAATTATGATAATAAAAGAATACTTTAAAAAGTTTTATGGGATGGAGCCGTATATTCGTATTGAAAAAGACGAATGGCAAACTATTATCCAAACTTATACAAAGGAAGAAATTATAGATGAACTTTCCGAAGTCCTTCACACATATCCACCGCCGATTCCAAACATTAGCGAAGAAGATACATTGGATGCATATAAAAAACTAAAAGGTACTTGGTGGCCTGATATTTTAGTTGAAGGTAAATGGTTTCCACGTAATGAGAGAGTATCAAAGTATCCATTAACATATGATGGTTCTGAATATTATTTCAGAAGAACAAACGTTGGTAATAATGCATCAAATCCTTTTCACATTGAAAATCGTTGGAAGGTTGATTGGGTTAGAACACCATCGGGTTGGAAAACTTGGCAAACGGTAGAAGGTATTAAAACGATTGTAAGAGCTTACTTTACATTAGATAAAATGTTATTAGATGTAAATTTAGAAACTTTGAAAATGGCAACAACATTAAGAAAGTATGTAGCATCACAATTCAAACCTGTCATCGCAAAAGCATTCTATGATAAATTTCAAAGTAAAAATGTTATGGATTTTTCAGCAGGATGGGGTGACCGTTTAGCTGGATTCTTTGCCGGAGAAACAACAAAGTTTTATTTAGGTATTGACCCGAATAGTAACAATCATTCCAATTATCAAAAACAAATTGAATTCTATAAAAAACATACAACATTCTTTGAAGAAGATAAAGATGCAAAGATGTTAGAAGCGGCAGCGGAAGATGTAGATTATTCGGAGTATGAAAACTTCTTTGATACAATCTTTACATCACCACCGTATTTCAATACTGAAAGGTATTCATTTGATGATACTCAAAGTTGGATTAGATATAAAAAGTTTGATGATTGGAACACCGGTTTCTTTCATACAACTTTGGAGAAAATTATACCAACCTTAAAGAAAGGTGGTATATTGGCAATCAATATTGCAGATGTATTTTCAGCACCAGATAAGGGGTATGTAGATATAGTTAATTCTATGAACGATTTCCTTCAATCTAGGGGGTTAATTTACAAAGGGTGTATTGGTATGGAAATGACAAAAAGACCCAATAGTGGGGGTGCTGGGATGGCTGTATCGGAATATTACTCCGATGAATTGAAGGAAAAAGCAGAAGAAACAAAAAACCACGCATTTGGAGAACCAATATGGATTTGGGAAAAATAAATTTGGTAGATTCAATAAATTATCGTATATTTGTATTCACAATTTAAAATTTAAACATAAACAAAAATGAACAAAGCAAAATTAACAAGATTTATCCAAAAGTATAGTTTGGGTGGATTGGTAGAATCAGTAGCTTGGAAAGCAGGAGATAACAAATTAGTTACTCGTTTTATTTCTGATGACAAAACTGTATTGGGTGAGATTCAATTAGACAACTTCGCGTTTACTTCACCTGATTTAGGTGTGTACACAACTTCAACATTATCAAAACTACTTTCAGTAGTTGGTGAAGATATTGAATTGGAAGCACAAGAAATCGAAAGTAAAGCAGTAAACCTTTTCGTTAAGAGTGAAAACACAAAGGTTCAGTTTCAATTGGCTGATTTGGCAGTTATTCCAAATGTTCCAGATTTGAAAAAACTTCCTGACTTCGATGTTGATATTAATTTCGATGGTGCGTTTATTGATAAGTTTATCAAAGCTAAAAACGCGTTGAGTGAAGTTGATACATTTACTATTCTTACCGAAAAGAAAGAATTGAAAATTGTATTAGGTTATTCAAACATTAACTCAAATAGAGTTGTGTTCGTAGTTGATAAAGCATACGCAGGTGATGTTAAACCAATTTCTTTCTCAGCAAAATATTTGAAAGAAATCTTAACTGCAAATAAAGAAGCAACCGCAGTTGTACTTAAAGTATCAACACAAGGTATTTCGCATGTTGAATTCAAAATTGACGATTTCACTGCAAAATATTACCTAGTAGAACAACAATTAACCGCCTAATGAGTTTTAATTACGAGAAGAAATATTTCTATGAAAAGAATGACTGGTTGTACGAACCAGAAGTAAACTTATTATACGAAGATGTTCTGAAAATGCCATTCGCTGATTTTGAAAAGTGGGTGGCATTTTTCAGAGAACTCGCTGTAAGAAAGTGGAATGAAACTGGTGCACCACCTAGAATTGGTGTTGATGAATCAGAAATGATTGAGCAGTTTTCTAAACTACAAACTTACAAAGTAAATGAGTTTGAAGAAAAAGATGATGACGGTAACGAAGTCATCTTTAACTTTAATAAGTTCGCTACGCCGGTCAATCAATTCTTTCCTGCGATGTACAAAACAGGAATCGGTGGTTCGGCATATGATAAACCGAAACCATCTATCTATGATGTATTTGCAGATGACACCTATTTGCCAGAGTTTGTTAAGCAAATGAGAAGATTGACAAGACAAGATGGTATGTATCGTTTTTCTAAAACTTTACATTTAGATAATCCAGAGTTTCACAATTCACATATCCAAAGTGGTAAAGAGTGGATTGAAAAATGGGTAGCAGGTGATAATAAGTATGGATATGGATTTTGTCTATCGCAAGCAGATAGTAAAGTTCCATCACCACCAATTACAGCACAAGAGGTTAAAGACCTTTACAAAGCTGGTATATTGAAATACGAAAATATATCTTCACTTAAAACTGCGGATTGGGGTGAAAACATTGATAATTTAGTTGATGTTCCTAAACAACCTATTCAGATTAAAATTTATCCATTAGGACAAACAATATTTCCTGAAGCAACTGCGGCATTTCGTATCGGTATGGGTACACAAGCGGTTGTAAACTTCCCACCACTTACTGCAAAGTATTTGTATCAAAGGTTTACTCAACATATTAAAGAGCAGGATGTAATCAACATCTATGACCCATCAGCGGGTTGGGGTGGAAGAATATTAGGGGCATTAAGTGTAGATGATAGAAATATTCACTACATAGGTAATGACCCAAATACTGAAAATCAAATACCTGAAATCGGTAAGACACGTTATGAATATCTAGCAGAGTTCTTTAACAATAAAGTACCTGGTGCATCTAATCCGTTTTGGGGACACGCAAATACATATGAAATCTTTACAACCGGTTCTGAAGTTATTGCAGATGACCCGAGATTTCAGAAGTATAAAGGCAAGTTAGATTTTGCATTTACTTCACCACCATACTTTGATAGAGAAAGATATTCCGATGATGATTCGCAATCATTTAAGAAGTTTGGTAACTATGAAAGTTGGAGAGATGGGTTCTTAAAACCAACACTTACAACAATTTTTGAATACCTACGAAACGATAGATACGTTTGTTGGAATATCGCAGATATCAAAGTTGGACCTGATAAATTCTATCCATTAGAGCAAGATAGTATTGATATACTTACACAATTAGGATGTGAGTATAAAGGTAAGTTGAGAATGACAATGAGTCCTATGACGGGAATGGATTTATCTAAAGCAAAGAATTCTATGCAGATAGAAGGACAGTTTTACAAATACGAACCAATTTTTATATTTTATAAACCATAACATAATAAATGTATCAAAATATTTTCTTTGAAAGAAATAGAAATTTAATTCACCTATGGGATGATACTTTGGGGTATCGGACATTTCCTTATAAAAAATATGCATATGTTAAAGACCCAAATGGGGAATATCAATCTATGCATGGTGACCGTTTAAGTAAAGTATATAAATGGGAAAAGGATAGCGGAGAAGAATTATTTGAATCCGATGTACCGGAAACTACTAGAGTATTAGTTGACCTATATGGAGATGATGTACCGTCCAAAGGACACATCGTTTTGACTTTTGATATTGAGGTAGAAATGATAACAGGACTTCCAAACATTGAAAAAGCAGAAAACGAAATTACTTCAATAGCAGCATACGATGATGCTACAAAAGAATATCACGTATTTGTTGTAGATAAGAAAGGTAAAGTAAAAGGTAAATCATTTCAAAAAGATGGTAGGGATGTGCATGTTCATATCTTTAATACTGAACGCGAACTCTTATCGAAGTATTTAACTTATGTTGAAAGTGTAAACGCAACGATTTGGACAGGATGGAATATTGATTTCTTTGACGTTCCATATCTTTACAATCGTATCAAAAACGTATGTGGAGAAAATCAGGCTAATCGTTTATCTTGTATAGGTAAAACATACTGGTCACCATATCGTAATCGTTATAGTATTGCGGGTGTGAGTATTATGGACTATATCGGATTGTATAAAAGATACAACTTTGGTTTAGAAAGTTCATATACTCTTAATCATATCGCAACAAAAGAATTAGGCAGAGGTAAGATTGAATACGAAGGAAGTTTGGATGACCTTTTTGAAAATGATTTAGAAAAGTTTATTGAATATAACATTACTGACGTTGAGTTAGTTGTATCGATGGATACAAAACTTCAATTCATTGAGTTAAGTAGAGCGATTTGTCATTCTGGATTTACTCCATATGAGGATTATATTTTCTCATCAAAGTATTTGGAAGGGGCATGTTTAGCATATCTTAAAAAGAAAGGATTAGTAGCACCGAATAAACCAAAGAATCACAAAGATAAACTTGCAGAACAATCTGAAGCCGGTGAAGAAAAATTCATTGGAGCTTATGTAAAAGAACCAATTGTTGGAAAGTATGATTGGATATATGACTTGGATTTAACATCCCTATATCCATCAATCATTATGACTC
>Ga0315902_10010783_pt1 | contig 12075 bp, 8 predicted proteins | sample LakEriMetagenome_9_FD_203523 | JGI IMG/M metagenome (GOLD analysis project Ga0315902, IMG submission 203523) | Freshwater fungal communities from buoy surface, Lake Erie, Ohio, United States - Buoy 12 MA117 | ecosystem: Environmental > Aquatic > Freshwater > Lake > Lake biofilm | place: USA... | reverse complement strand
ACCGGCGCGGTGTGTGCCCGGAAGGCCTTGCGGACGGTGGCGCTCGCCGCGTCCAGGAGGATCACGGCGCCGTCGGGCCGACCGCAGGCGGCGCTCGATCCGGCCGAGGCCATCGCGGTGATCCCCCCCGTCTCGGCGACCTCGGAGGTGCGGGCGGCCCGCTCGCGCTTCCAGAGCTTCACGGTGCGGAAGGAGCCGGAGGCGAGGGTGTCGTCGAGGGGGGAAATGGAAAGCGCCGTGATCGTGTCGCGGTGGGCCGAGTCGGCGGGGACGCCGGCGTCGGCTGTGGCCGGATCGACGAGCGCCCCGAGGAGAGCGCCGGAGGCGGTGTCGTAGAGGCTCAGGCGGCCGGCGCGGGCGGCGGCGGTGACACGGCCGTCGTTCGACATCGCCACGGCGAGGACGGCGCCGGTGCCGGGGGGAATGGGGCGCCAGGCGATCGCCCTGCGCTCCATGGCGGGGCCGGCGGTGGCCCCCTCGTTGATCCAGCGCTCGAGGAGCCCGAGTTGCTCCGGACTGAGCGCCTTGGCCCCCACCTTGTTGTCGGGCGGAGGCATGAAGTCCTCCTGGAGGTGGGACGAGCGGAGGAAGACGGGGCTCTCGGCCGACTTGCCGGCGACGACGCCGGGGCCGGAGTCACCCCCCGCGACGATCGCCTTGTGGGAGTCGAGGATCAGGCCCCCCTCGTGGATCTTCGGGTTGTGGCAGGCGGTGCAGTTGGCGGCGAGGATCGGGAGGATCTCGTCCTGGAAGCGGACGGCGTCGGTGCGCACCGGGGGCGTCACCGGCAGGCCGTCGGCGCCGGCGACCGCCGGAAGGAGCGCGGCGAGCGCCGGGGCGGCGACGAGGCGGGCCAGCGACGGGTGGATGCGGAGGGTGCTCATCACGGGGGATCCTCTCTCTGTCCTGGAGCGATCGACGCGGGGCGGCCCCGCGGGATCGTGGATCGACGCTTCATGCGGTGGGGTGTCGGTCCCCCTTCGGTCTGCGCGGCTCACGGCGCCTCGACGACGACGGCGACCTTACGCTCGGTAACGACATCCCGATCGTAAAACTTCACCTTACCCTTCAGGGTTATCTCGTGACGGCCGGGGGGGGTTTCGCCGGTCGTGACGACCTTGAGCACCCCCTGCGCCTGGTCGCCGGGCACCGTGACGGCCGCGACGGCGAGGCCGGGCACCGCGGTGGCGGGGGCCGCCTCGAGGAGGGTGTCGCCGGCGAGGCCGTAGCGGCGCTCGAAGGGCACCGGCAGGTCGATCGCGGCCCCCTGCTTCACCGCCACCTGCTCGGGGATCGGGCCCCACACGAGCGGCGTCTCGGCGACGCGGAGCATGATCGACGGCACCACCACCGGCACGTCGATGTCCTTCGGTGCCGCCGCGGCCGCGGCGTCGGCGGCCACCTTCTCGCGCCGCACGCGTTCCTCCTCGGCGGCCTTGGCCTTGGCCTCGAGGTCCTTGACGAGCGCCTCGGCCTTGGTCTTCGCCTCGGTCTGTTCCGCGGTCGGCTGCTGGCCGGCGGCCTGGACGTCCGCGATCGTCTTGTCGGCCGCGGCGAGCGTGACCTTCGCCGCCTCGTGGGCCGCGACTCGCTCCTTGACCAGCGCCGCGATCCGCTCGTGGTCGGCCTTGGCGAGTTCCGCGGCCTGCGGGTTCCGCGCGTAGGCCATCTTCGTCCCGCCGCGGAGGAGGATCTGGTAGATCCCGGCGGGGAGCTTCGGGTCGAGATCGATCTCGGCGGAGGCGGTGGTGGCGGCCTCCGCCACCGTGATCTCCGGCACCTTGAGCTCGCCCGGCAGCCCCGGGGCGGTGAGCTTCACCTCTCCCTTGGCACCGGGGCGATGGACGACCGCCAGCGGGATCGACACCTTCCCGCCCCGGGCGGTCTCCCAGACCTTCGTCTCGGTCGGCGTCACGCTCACCGGCGCCGCGTCGGCGGTCACCACGAGGGGCAGTTCATGCAGTTCCCGCAGGACGCGCGGCTGATTCTGGTTGTCGGCGTTCCAGCGGAGCGTGGCGACGCGCGCCGGCCGCACCGCCTCGGCGTCGCCGATCTTCGCCTTCCCGACGACGCGGATCGTCCCCGACCAGGGCTTCATGCCGTCGGCGGCGGTGAGGACGAGGTGCGCCCGGTTGGTGCGGGCCGGCGCCACCGCCGGGCTCGCCGTCACCCCCGCCGGCAGCCCCTCGGCCTCGATCGTCACCTCGTCGGCGAAGCCGTCGGCACGGAAGACGAGGACGTCGATCGTCGTCGTGCCGCCGACGTCGATCACCGGGGGGACGACGTTCGCCTTGTTGGCATCGGCCCGGTTCTGCTCGGCCAGCAGCGTTACGACGCGGAAGTCGGGGGCGGGCCTGCGGGCCACGAGCACCCAGGCGTTCTCGGGGGAGGTGCGCGAATCGGCCTTCAGATCCCGCACGAGGATCCGGTAGGTGCCGTCGGCCGGCGCCCGAAAATCGAGGATCGGATCGGAGGAGGGACGGTCGATCGCCCCCCCCACGAACTCCGCCGGACCGTCGTCGGCGTAGGCGACTTCCTTCCCCACCGGCTTGCCGTCGGGGCCGGCCGTGACGCTCTCCACGAGGAGGCAGGGGTCGACGGCGTGGCCGAGGCGGTTGGAGACCAGGTCGAGGACGAGCGCGTCGCCCGCCTTGGCCTCGAAGGAGAACCAGTCGCGGTCGCCACGCGGGTGGAAGCGGCCGGCGACCACACCCGGCAGCGTGATTGCCTGGGGCGCGGCGGGCTGGTCGTTCGGCTCGGTCTCGACGACCGGGGCGCTCGCCGCGAGGAGCGCCGAAGCCAGCGGCTGCGCGGCACCGGGGACGTCGCCGAAGAGGTCCACGAGATCGGCCGTGGCGTCACGGGGGGCGAGGAGCCGGTGCTCGACGCGCTTCGTCGCCCCCTTGGCCGGGTCGCCCGTGCGGGCGTCGATCGTGATCTTCTCGAGCCCGGCCGTGCCGTCGCCGGTGGAGAGGCCGGGGAGACCGGCGGGCGCGCCTCCGGGGAGGCCGACGCCGTAGACGTCGACCTTCGCCGACTCCCCCGCCCGCGCCACCGGCGGGAAGACGAAATCGACCTGCGGCCCCGTCGAGACGCCGAGGCGGTAGTGGACGTCGTCGCCGCCGCCGGCGAAGAGGTCGTGGACGCGGACGACGTAGCGGCCGTCGGCCGGCGCGGTGAAGTCGAGGAAGGGATCGTCGTCGTGCCGGCGCCGGGCCGAGGCCACCACCTTCCCCGCCGGGTCGAGCATGTCGAGCACCGGGGTCATCCGCGAATCGATCCGCCGGGCCCAGATCTCCGCCCGGACGCGCTGACCCGCCCCGAGCACCAGGGCGTAGTGGTCCGACTTCCCGGCGGTGGCCCGCGCCGTGACGGCCGCATCGGCCGGGATCTCGAGGGCCTTCGCCGGTGCGTCGATCTCGCCCGGCTTGGCCACCTCGGCACCGCCACCGACGGCGAAGGTCCGCGCGTTGCTCGCCCCGAAGCGTCCCACCGCCACGACGTCGTAGAGACCGGCCGGCACCTCGGGGGCGACGGTGACCACCATCGTCCGCGCGATCGGCCGCGGCTGCGGGTCGTACTCCGTCGGCTGCGTCATCGCCGGGACGGCGGTGATCCCCGGGTGGGAGAAGAGGAGCTTCTCGAGGTCGTCGAGATCGGCCCCGAGGAGGGTGACGGTGACCTGCGATCCCTGCTTGGCGCCGGAGGGCTGCAGTGCCGTGAGCGCCGCGCGGGGGAAGTCGGCACGGACGGCGGGAGCGACGACGGCCGCGGCCAGCGCGACGAGGATCGTCGCCGTGACGGGGACGCGGGAGGGACGGGTGGACGACATGGTGGTGCGTTCCGCGGAAGGGGACTCGAGCGCGGTGACCGCGTGCCCTCCGTGGCGTCGCTGCCGGCCGCACCGGGAACGGGGGGCGGGCCCCGGCTCCCGGGATTCCCTCCCGGGGCGCTGGGCTCCCCCGGGCGCGGGAATCGACGGAGGGATCAGTGGTTGAAGAGGAATTCCTTCGTGTTGAGCAGCGACCAGATGACGTCCTCCCAGGCCGACTGCCGATTGTCGGCGTGGCCCTCGAGGTACTTCCGGACCAGGCCCGTCTCCTCGGCCGTCGGGGCCCTGGAGAACGACACGAGATACAGCTCGGCCACCTTCGTCGCGTCGTCGCGGGCGGCGTCGGCGACGAGCCTCGAGGCCCGCCCCTCGCCGCCGAGCTTCCCGAGGATGTCGGCGGAGTTGATGAGGTGGATGCTCTGCGCGAGGTTCGCCTCCGAGACGCGCTCGCACTCGCAGGCGCTGTCGCCGTTGGGGCGACCGAAGACGGTGAGGAAGTAGTTGTTGAAGTTGGGGTCGGGGAGCTGGATCGACTTCGTCCCGGCGAGCACCCCCGCGAACGAGGTCTGCTTGCCCGTCAGCGTGTCGATGGCGTCGAGCGCCACCTCGGCCGGCACGCGGCGCGGATAGAAGCGCGAGAAGCTCTGGCGGTCCTCGGCGTTGTACTGGTTCGGCTCCGCCGAGAGCTGGTAGGTGTTCGAGCGGCAGATCGTCCGGATGAGGTGCTTCATGTCGAACCCGTGGCGGGCGAAGTCGGCCGCCAGGGCCTCGAGGAGCGCCGGGTTCGTCGGGGGGTTGGTGAGCCGCATGTCGTCCTCGGGCTCGACCAAGCCGCGCGAGAAGAAGTGCTTCCAGTAGCGGTTGACGAGCGAACGGGCGAAGAAGGGATTCTCCGCGGAGGTCATCCAGTCGGAGAGCGCCACGCGCGGATCGACGTCGGAGGGGATCTCCGCCGGCTTGCCGCCGAGCACGGCCGCCTGGTGGGTCCCCTTCGGGCCGGCCGCCTGGGGGGTGCCGCGGTTGTGGAAGATCTGATCCTCGCCCGGCTGGGCCCCCTTCTTGCGGCCGATCCGCGAGAAGAACGCCGAGAGGGAGTAGTAGTCCTCGGTGCTCCACTTCTCGAAGGGATGGTGGTGGCAGCGGGCGCACTGGAGACGGAGGCCGAGGAAGAGCTGGGAGAGGTCCTCGACCTGCTGGTTGGTGTCGGCGACCTGCCGGAACCAGATCGTGGCAGGGTTGCCGCCGGCCTCGCCGGAGGCGGTGACGATGTCGCGCACGAACTGGTCGTAGGGCTTGTTCTCCGCGAGGCTCGCCCGGATCCAGTCGTGGAAGGCGTAGCTGCCGTGGCGGTGGAGCGTGTCGTCGGTGCGCTTGTTGCGCAGGATCGCCGACCACTTGTTGGCGAAGGCGTCGGCGTAGTCGGGGCTGTCGAGGAGCCGGTCGACCAGCCGGTCGCGCTTGTTCGGGTCGGCGTCGGCGAGGAAGGCCCGCGTCTCCTCGAGCGTGGGGATGCGGCCGGCGATGTCGATCGTCGCGCGGCGCAGGAAGGTGGCGTCGTCGCAACGGGGCGAGGGGGGGAGACCGAGGGCCACGAGGTTGTCGAGGACGAGTTCGTCGATGAAGTTGCGGGCGAACTCGGCCCGGGCGGGGATGCCGTTGCCGGGGGAATCGAGCGGGATCGAGGTGCGGAACACCGCCACCTGGCTCATGTAGCGCACCATGAGCGCCGCGTTGCCGCTCCGCGGCGGGCCGCTGCCGCGCTCGGCGGCCGAGACCAAGCCGGTCTTGTCGACGGAGACGAGATCGGGCGCGTTGACCTCGTACTGGGCCATCGGGGTGACGTCCTCGCGCGAGCCGTCGGAGAGGAGGGCGGTGACGCGCACCTGCTGCGACTGCCCCGGATGCATGACGCGCTCGGTGGGGAAGACCTCGATCCCGACCACCTTCGGCGCGTCGGCATTCCCGGGCTGGGCCCCCTCGGCGATCCAGCGGGCGATGATCCGGTAGGAGGGGGAGCCGGTCTCGATGAGCTTGCCGCCGCCGTGGGGCACGATCGCGGCGGCCTTCATGAGGAGCAGGCTCTCGTCCGGGGCGGTGACGGAGATCCGGCGTCCACGGGCCTCCTTGACGAGGTGCTCGTGATCCTCGGCCGGTTCGAACCCGAGGAGCGAGAGTTTGAAACCGTTCTGGCCGCCGCTCTTCCCGTGGCAGCCGCCGCCGTTGCAGCCGTATTTGGTGAACACCGGCACGACGCGGCCGAAGAACTCGACCGGCGGATCGTTGCCGAAGCGCTCCACCGCGAGGGGGACGCGGGTCTCCGTGCCGTCGGCGATGCCCGGGATTCCCGACACCGTGACGACGATCTCGCCGTGGCCGTCGGCGGCTGGCACGACCACGCCCGAGGGGGTGACCGTCGCCAGGGTGGCCGGTTCGACGCGGTAGACGGCGGCCCGGGTGATGTCGCGGGAGTGGCTCGAGTCGCCGCCGGCGGGAAGGGCACTCACGACCAGTTGGCGACGGCCCTCCGTGCCCACGATCCGCACCGGACCGCCGTCGGTTTCGCCGGTCGAGACCTCGATCCGGGAGGGCTCGTCGGCGGCCAGGGCCGCCGGGGCGGAACCGATCAGGGCGAGGGCGAAGAGCGCGGCGGGAAGGGTGGTCGTCCACCCGGGAGAACGGGCGCGGCGCTCGGAGGACGACGGCAGCACGGACGAAGCCATGGCTTTCTCCACGGTGGAAACCCCTCGCAGCACCAAGGAAGTATCCCCCAAAGCGTCTTCCCCCGCAAAGTCGACCGTCGACAGACGGGGCTTGTTCGAATCTAAAGTCTTTTCTGGAATGAACTTGTGGCGTGGTGAACGACCCTGGGCACGGCCTGGGGTTCGGACTTTCTTGTCCGAAATGGCCTCCCGCTGACCTTCGGGCAAGGCGAGACCGAGCCCGGGGTGGCGCCCCGCAGAGTGCGGCAGACTCGTCCGGAGGACGCCTGCTACGCTGCCAACCCCACCACCCCGACCCGGCCTCGGGTCCCCACGGCCGGTCGGCGGCCCCACCGCTCCCCGCGTCCCCGAAGCACCCATGACGTCCTACTCGCTCACCCATCTGCGGCAGCTCGAGGCCGAAAGCATCCACGTCATCCGCGAGGTGGCCGCCGAGTTCGAGAATCCGGTGATGCTCTATTCCATCGGCAAGGACTCGGCCGTGATGGTCCGCCTCGCCGAGAAGGCGTTCTTCCCCGCCAAGCCCCCGTTTCCGCTCATGCACATCGACACGACGTGGAAGTTCCGCGACATGTACCGGCTCCGCGACGAGTACGTCGCCAAGGAGCTGGGCCTCGAACTCCTCGTCCACGTCAACGAGGAGGGGCGTGCCCTGGGGATCTCCCCGGTGACGCACGGCAGCAAGGTGCACACCGACGTCATGAAGACCCAGGCCCTCCGGCAGGCCCTCGACAAGTACCGCTTCGACGCCGCCTTCGGCGGGGCCCGCCGCGACGAGGAGAAGAGCCGGGCGAAGGAACGGGTGTTCTCCTTCCGGGACGAGTTCCACCGCTGGGACCCGAAGAACCAGCGGCCGGAGCTCTGGAACCTCTACAACACGAAGGTGAAAAAGGGGGAGAGCATCCGCGTCTTCCCCCTCTCCAACTGGACCGAGCTCGACGTCTGGCAGTACATCCACCTCGAGAAGATCCCGATCGTCCCCCTCTACTTCGCCGCCGAGCGGCCGATCGTGTGGCGCGACGGGGTGATGATCATGGTGGACGACGACCGGCTCCCCCTCGAGCCCGGCGAGAAGCCCCAGATGCGCCGCGTGCGCTTCCGCACGCTCGGCTGCTACCCCCTCTCCGGCGCCGTCGATTCGAGCGCCACCACGCTCCCGGAGATCATCCAGGAGATGCTGCTGACGACCTTCTCCGAACGCCAGGGCCGGCTCATCGATTCCGACGAGGCGGGCTCGATGGAGAAGAAAAAGAAAGAGGGCTACTTCTAGTTGTCCCGCCGGGCCCTGCGGCGGACCGCGGCCGGAGCCGCCGGCCGCTGAAGGCCCCTCGACGCCGGCGAGTGCCCCGTCTCCACAGATCGCCGTGTGGCAACCCCAAACCGACATCCGACATGTCCCATCAATCCTCCCTCATCGCCAAGGACATCGACGAGTACCTCGCGCAGCACGAGCGCAAGGAGCTCCTCCGCTTCATCACCTGCGGGAGCGTCGACGACGGGAAGAGCACGCTCATCGGCCGGCTCTTCTACGAGTCGAAGATGATCTACGAGGACCAATTGGCGGCGATCGCCAAGGATTCCACCCGCTACGGCACCACCGGCGGCAAGGTCGATCTGGCCCTGTTCACCGACGGCCTCGAGGACGAGCGGCAGCAGGGGATCACGATCGACGTCGCCTACCGCTACTTCTCCACCGACCGGCGCAAGTTCATCATCGCCGACACCCCGGGCCACGAGCAGTACACGCGCAACATGGCCACCGGGGCCTCCACGGCCGACCTGGCGATCATCCTCGTCGACGCCCGCCACGGCGTGATGACGCAGACGCGCCGCCACAGCTTCATCGTCTCGCTCCTCGGCATCCGCCACGTCGTCGTCGCCGTCAACAAGATGGATCTCGTCGGCTGGGACGAGGCGGTCTTCGAGCGGATCCGCGCCGACTACCAGGCCTTCGCCTCGCGCCTGGAGATGCCCGACGTCCACTTCATGCCGATCTCCGCGCTCGAGGGGGACAACGTCGTCACCAACAGCCCGAACATGCCCTGGTACTCGGGCTCCCCGCTGATGACGCTGCTGGAGACGGTGTACATCGGCTCCGACAGGAACCTCGAGGACTTCCGCTTCCCGGTGCAACTCGTGGTCCGGCCGAACCTCGACTTCCGCGGCTTCGCCGGCACGATCGCCTCCGGGATCGTGCGCCGGGGGGACGAGGTGATGAGCCTGCCGTCGCGGAAGAAGAGCCGCGTGAAATCGATCGTCACCTTCGACGGCGACCTCGAGGAAGCCTTCGCGCCGCAGAGCGTCACACTCACGCTCGAGGACGAGATCGACTCCAGCCGCGGCGACATGCTCGTCCGCCCGGGCAACCAGCCCAAGGTCGACAACCGCTTCGACGCCACGATCGTGTGGATGAGCGACCAGCCGCTCCTGCCGGGGAAGCAGTACCTCTTCAAGCAGACGACGAAGGTCACCACCGGCGCGGTGAGCACGCTCCGCTATCGGATCGACGTCAACACCCTCCACCGTCAGGACGCGCCGAGCCTGGGGCTCAACGAGATCGGACGCTGCGCGATCACGCTCACCGAGCCGATCATGCACGACGCCTACCGCCGCAACCGGGCGACCGGCGGCTTCATCGTGATCGACAGGCTCACGAACGCCACCGTCGGCGCCGGAATGATCCTCGATCGGGAGCCGGAGGAGGGGCGGTCGGGGGCCCACTGGGACGACGCGGTGCCGGAGGGTGTTCACGAGGCCGCCAGCGCCGTGACGGCCGCCGAGCGGCAGGCTCGCTACGGACAGAAGCCCGTCACGGTGCTGCTCGTCGGTCCGACCGGGGCGGGGAAGTCGACGCTCCTGCAGGCCGTCGAGCGGAGGCTCTTCGAGGCCGGCCGGGCGGTCGCCGTCCTCGACGGGCAGTCGCTCCGGGCCGGTATCAGCCGCGACCTCGGCTTCAGCGCCGCCGACCGCAGCGAGAATCTCCGCCGCGGCGCCGAGATCGCCCGCCTCTTCAACGACGCCGGGCTGGTCTGCGTGGCCGGCTTCGTGGCGCCGGAGGAGGCGGTGCGGCAGAAGGCGGTCGAGCGCATGGGCGCCGAACGCGTGATCCTCGTGCACCTCGCCTGCCCGATCGAGGTCTGCCGGCAGCGCGACACCGACGGCCTCTATGCCAGGGCCGAGTCGGGTGAACTCCCCGGCGTCCCCGGCGTCTCCGCGCCGTGGGAAGTACCCGTGAGCCCCGACCTCGTCCTTCCCACGCACGAGTGGCCGGTGGGGAAGTGCGTCGACGCGATCGTCAAGCTCCTCGAGGACCGCGGCGCGATCTGACCGCGCGCGATCAGGGGGCGAGGCGCTCGAGGAGCCAGCGTCCGCCATCGCGCCGGTAGCGGAGGCGGTCGTGGAGCCGGCTGGGGCGCCCCTGCCAGAACTCGATCCGCTCGGGGACGAGCCGGAAGCCCCCCCAGTGCGCGGGCCGGGGAATCGCGGCGTCGTCGGGATGCTCGGCGCGGTACCGCGCGAAGAGTTCCTCGAGCGCCGCCCGGTCGGCGATCACCTCGCTCTGCGGCGAGCTCCAGGCGCCGATCCGCGACGTGCTCGGACGGCTGGCGAAGTAGGCGTCGCTCTCCTCGGCGCTCGTCCGTTCGACGCGTCCCTCGATCCGTACCTGCCGCTCGAGGATCGCCCAGTGGAAGGTGAGGGCGGCGAAGGGATTGGCGGCGAGCTCGCGCCCCTTGTGGCTCTCGTAGTTGGTGAAGAAGCAGAAGCCGCGGGCGTCGAAGCCGCGGAGGAGCACGATCCGCGCCGAGGGACGGCCGTCGGGGGTGGCGGTGGAGAGCGTCATCGCCTAACGTGGAGGGAACCTGGTTCGGCAATGACTACAACTCCCAGTGGTTTCAGTCGACGACGTACTCCCCGCTGATGTCGATCACCGCGGAGGCGTCGAGCGTCGTTCCGGAGATCGATCCGGCCGGGGCGGGGAGCGTGCTGTCGCTCGTCGCGGGGGCACTGGCGCTGCGCGAACGCCGCCGGCGGGCGTGAGGGGGGATACCGAGCCAGCGCTCAGGTGCGGGCGATCGGCCGTGTCCGCCCGGGAGCGGTGTCGGGCATGGACGTCGCGATTCGGCCGGGAGAAGGTGCCCGCGCGCCAGGTAGACTCTCGATCCCGGTCAGCCCGTCGGTTCGAGCGGATGGCGGAAGCGCAGGCCGATGAAGCGGGCGTAGTCGCGGTCGGTGGTGATCCACTCCGAACCCGTCTCGATCGCCAGCGCCGCGTGATAGGCGTCGGCCACGAGATTGCCCCGGGCGGAGCAGCGCCGGCAGAGATCGAGAAAGATCCTCCAGTGGCGGGGACCGGGGGCCAGGATCGTCATCCGCTCGTGGGAACGGAGCTGGTCGACGTAGTCGATCGCCCGGGCGAGCGGCGTGGGGGGATCGAAGACGCGCGGATGGGTGAGGATGCGCAGGCAGCCGCTCAGGACCATTTCCGAGACCGCGCATCCGGCCGGGGAATCGAGTGACGCTTCGAGCCAGCGCCGGTACTCGGCATGGCGGTCGGATTCCTCCCGGTGCGCGTAGACGAGCACGTTGACGTCGAGGAGGATCACCGCTCCTCCATCCGGTCGAGCAGGTCGGCGCCGCTGTCGAGATCGATGCCGGGGCGGACACCGCGGCCGCCGTAGGTCACGAGCTTCGTGGGGCCTGCCTCCGGCGGCCGACCGGCCGCCGAGAGGGCACGGACGAGTGCCTCCTCGACGATCTCGCTGAGCGTGCAGGACCGTTCCAGGGCCGCTTTCCTGGCCCGCCGCAACAAGTCATCGGGAAGCGTGACGGTCGTTCGCATGCATCAAGATGTAGATGCCTAGCATCGTGATGTCAAACGGTCGCGTGCGGAGGCCTTGATTGGAGATTCCGTGGGAAGCAGCAAATGCTTGAAGGCAGCCGCGCCCTGCCGATGGCGGCGATTCGGAGGACCATTGACACTCTGGGGGGGGGGGGGGGGGGGATAGCCTTGCGGAACCTTCAGGGGTTTTTGTCCTTTTCCGGCGTGGCAGTGGTGTGTGCTGCCTTGCCTCCAGCCACCACCATCGAGAGCCCTCCCATGCGTTGGCGCTCCCTGTCGGTGCCGGTCGTCGCCTTGGTGGCGAGTCTGTTCGCGGTGGCCAACGCATCCGCGGACACGATCCTCACATCGACGATGGGTGCGACGAATGACGCGTGGTCCGGTTTCGCCAACACGAACTGGATCGCCGCCCCCTTCCAGACGACGGCGACCCTGACCCGGATCACCGCCATCGAACTCGGGTTGCGGGATCTGGGGAACTACGCCGGCGGCGACTTCTTCGTGGAGATCAAGGAGTCCATCGCCGGCGCCGCGGGGCCTGGTGGCCATACGGGGCCGGGAGGGTCTACCTGGTCGGTGTTCTCCGGGTCTTTCACGGCAGGAACGATGACCTTCACGGGACTGTCGCTAAATCTGCTGCCGAACTCCCAGTACTTCGTGGTGGTCGGTGGTACGAGTCTGAA
>Ga0315902_10010782_pt1 | contig 12076 bp, 9 predicted proteins | sample LakEriMetagenome_9_FD_203523 | JGI IMG/M metagenome (GOLD analysis project Ga0315902, IMG submission 203523) | Freshwater fungal communities from buoy surface, Lake Erie, Ohio, United States - Buoy 12 MA117 | ecosystem: Environmental > Aquatic > Freshwater > Lake > Lake biofilm | place: USA... | reverse complement strand
CTGATCGAGATCAAGGGGGCCGGCGCCAGGCGGAGCACAGTTCCCCCCGGAGGACACCAACATGAAGATCAAGGTTCCAGGGTCGGGCTGCAGCAAGTGCCGCAGCACGATCGGCTTCATCGAGCACCCGACGCGGCATCTGTTCTTCACCGGCAAGGGCGGCGTCGGCAAGACCTCGCTGTCCACGGCCGCCGCGCTGACGCTGGCCGATGCCGGCCAGCGGGTGCTGCTCGTCAGCACCGATGCCGCGTCCAACCTCGACGAGATGCTGGGCATCGAACTGCGCAACACGCCGGTCCCGGTGCCCGGGGCGCCTGGCCTGTCGGTCCTCAACATCGACCCCGACAACGCCGCCGAGTCGTACCGCCAGCGCGTGCTGGCGCAGATGGGCGCAGGCGCGACTGCAGAGGAACTGTCGACCGTGCGCGAGCAGCTGTCGGGTGCGTGCACGACCGAGATCGCCTCGTTCGACGAGTTCTCGTCGCTGCTGGCCGACGGCGCGCAAGCCTGGGACCACATCGTCTTCGACACGGCTCCGACCGGGCACACGCTGCGCCTGCTCAGCCTGCCCAAGGCCTGGGCCGGCTTCCTGGATGGCAACGACCGCGGTGCCTCGTGTCTCGGGCCACACTCGGGCCTGAAGATGCAGGAGGCCCGGTTCAAGGCCGCACTCGATGCGCTGAGCGACCCCGCAAGGACCACGGTCGTCCTGGTGACCCGACCCGACCGCGGCGCGATTGCCGAGGCGGCTCGCACCTCGGTCGAACTGCGCGAGCTGGGACTTAACAATCAGCGCCTGGCCATCAACGGCGTGTTCCACGCCAGCGACCGCAGTGACGCCACGGCCTGTGCGATCGAGGCCCTGGGGCGGCAGGCGCTGGACGCCATGCCGGCATCGCTGCGAGCGCTGCCGCAGGATCGGGTACCGCTGCGCCCGTTCGACACCGTCGGCCTGCCCGCCCTGCGCGCCCTCCTCGTTCCCGGTGCCGCACCGGTGGCCCTGCAGGCGAAACCGCAGGACGCAGACCGCCACCCGATCCCGGGTCTGGCGGCATTGGCCGATGACCTGGCCGCGGGCGGTCACGGCCTGATCATGGTGATGGGCAAGGGCGGTGTCGGCAAGACCACCATCGCCGCGGCCCTGGCCATCGGCCTGGTGCAGCGCGGCAAGTCCGTGCACCTGAGCACCACCGATCCGGCGGCGCACCTGGCCGGCACGCTGGAGGGCGAGCTGCCGGGCCTCAAGGTGAGCCGCATCGACCCGAAGGTCGAGACGCAGCGCTACATCGACAAGATCATGGCCGCCCGATCCCCCCAGCTCGACGCGCAGGAGCAAGCCTTGCTGCTGGAGGACCTGCAGTCACCCTGCACCGAGGAGGTGGCGGTCTTCCACGCCTTCTCGCGCATCGTCAGCGAAGGTCGAAGCGCCTTCGTCGTGCTGGACACCGCGCCCACCGGACATTCGATGCTGCTGATGGACGCGACCGGGGCCTACCACCGCGAGATGACGCGCGAGTTCGAAGGCCGAGGCGCGACACGTGTCGTGACGCCGCTGATGCGGCTTCAGGATGGGGCGTACACCAGGATCATTCTGGTGACCCTGCCCGAGGTGACGCCGGTGTCGCAGGCCGCCGCGCTGCAGGACGACCTGCGCCGCGCCCGCATCGAGCCCTACGCCTGGGTGCTCAACAAGAGCGTGCTGGCGGCGGGAACACACGACCCCGTGCTGCAGGCCCGGCTCGCGGGCGAGAGCAAGCAGATCGAGCGCATGTCCGCTGGCCTCGCACAGCGGCTGTACGCGCTGCCATGGCTGTCGGTGCCACCGATCGGCCTCGGTGAGCTGTCGAAGCTGGTCCGCGCGCCGGCGACGGCAGCCGCCGTCGCGGCCTGAGTCACCACCTAACCCGGAGGTTCTGCATGTACGGATTCACCACCACGCTCACCGGCCTGCCGTTCGACGAGGCGGTCGTGAAGACCACCGCCGCACTGAAGGCCGAGGGCTTCGGCATCCTGAGCGACATCGACGTCCAGCACGCCATGAAGGAAAAGCTCGGCAAGGACATGCCGCCCTACCGCATCCTCGGCGCTTGCAACCCACCGCTGGCGCACCAAGCCGTCACGGCAGTGCCGGACATCGGGCTGCTGCTGCCCTGCAACGTGATCGTGCGCGAAGACGCAGTCGGACGAGTCGTCGTCGGCTTCCTCGATCCTCAGATCATGGTCCAACTGGTCGACAGACCGGAAGTGCGCGCCGTTGCCGATGCCGCCGAACAGCGGCTGCGCCGGGCCTGCGAGAGCCTGGGCGGTAGCCCGACCCAGGCCACCTGAGAGGCGATCCGGTCGGACTTGTCCGAGTGCTGATGCAGGATCTTCAGGTTCAGCCGGTTCGGCCGGCCGCAGACGGTCGGTTGGACGGGAAGCGCTGTGGGTCGTCGAAGGGTGCGCGGATGGCGGCTCTCGCCGACCGAGCACTCACGCCACTGTTCAGGGTTGTGGGACACGCCAGTGCCACCACGAAAGACTCACTCCACCGTCACACTCTTCGCCAGGTTCCGAGGCTTGTCGACATCGGTGCCGCGGGCGCAGGCGGTGTGGTACGCCAGCAGTTGCAGCGGCACGACGTGCAGGATGGGGCTGAGCAGGCCGTAGTGCTCGGGCATGCGGATCACGTGCACGCCGATGTCGCTGGCGATGCGGCTGTCGGCGTCGGCAAAGACGTAGAGCTGGCCGCCGCGGGCGCGCACTTCCTGCATGTTGCTTTCGAGCTTTTCGATCAGCGCGTCATTGGGCGCGATCGTCACCACCGGCATGTGCTCGGTGACGAGTGCCAGGGGTCCGTGCTTCAGCTCCCCGGCGGGGTAGGCCTCGGCGTGGATGTAGCTGATCTCCTTCAACTTGAGCGCGCCTTCGAGCGCGATCGGGTAGTGCAGGCCGCGGCCGAGGAAGAGGGCGTTCTCCTTGCGTGCGAAGTCCTCGCTCCAGGCAATGACCTGCGGCTCGAGCGCGAGCACCGATTGCAAGGCCACCGGCAGATGGCGCAGCGCCTTCAGGTGGGCCGCTTCATCGGCGTCCGACAGGCGGCCGCGGACCTGGGCCAGGGCCAGCGTCAGCAGGTACAGCGCCGCGAGCTGGGTCGTGAAGGCCTTGGTACTGGCGACACCGATCTCGACCCCGGCGCGTGTGATGTACGCGAGCTTGCACTCGCGCACCATCGCGCTGGTGGCGACGTTGCAGATCGTCAGCGTCTGCTCCATGCCCAGGCTGCGCGCGTGCTTGAGCGCGGCCAGCGTGTCGGCGGTCTCGCCGCTCTGGCTGATGGTGACGACCAACGTCCGCGGGTCGGGCACGCTGGTGCGGTAGCGGTACTCGCTGGCCACCTCGACCGTGGTCGGGATGCCGGCCAGCTGCTCGAGCCAGAAGCGTGCCGTGCTGCCGCTGTAGAAGCTGGTGCCGCAGGCCAGGATCAGCACCCGGTCGACCTGCGAGAACACGCGGTGCGCACCGTCGCCGAAGAGCTCGGGGCTGATGCCTTCGACACCTTCGAGCGTGTCGGCCAGCGCGCGCGGCTGCTCGAAGATCTCCTTTTGCATGTAGTGCCGGTAAGGCCCGAGCTCGGCCGCGCCGCTGTGCGCAGTCACGGTGCGGACCGGCCTTTGCACCGGCCGGTAGCGGCCCTGGGCATCGGCCGCGGTGACCCACATCTTGCCGAGTTGCAGATCGACGACGTCGCCTTCTTCCAGGTAGACGATCTGGTCGGTCACGCCGGCCAGCGCCATCGCGTCGCTGGCCAGGAAGTGCTCGCCCTCGCCGACACCCAGCACCAGCGGCGAGCCGTGGCGGGCACCGACCACGCGCTGCGGTTCGTCCCGCGCGAACACCGCGATCGCATAGGCCCCACGCAAGCGCGGCAGGGCCTGCTGAACGGCCTCGAGCAGGTCGCCGGCGTACAGGCTGTGGATCAGGTGGGCGATGACCTCGGTGTCGGTCTGGCTGGCAAAGACGTAGCCCCGCGAGCGCAGTTCGTGGCGCAGTTCGTCGTGGTTTTCGATGATGCCGTTGTGCACCAGGCCGATGCGGGCCACCGGCGGGGCTGGCTCGTCGCCGTCAAGGCTGCCGAAGCCGGTGGCCATCGCGTCGACATGCGCCCCGGCGCTGAAGTGCGGGTGCGCGTTGTGCACGGCCGGCGCACCGTGCGTGGCCCAGCGCGTGTGGGCGATGCCGGTGCCGCTGGCGACGCCGTCGATGCGCGTGTTGGCCTCGAGTTCGGCGACACGGCTGGTGCTGCGCGCGCGACGCAAGGCGCCGTCCTGGTGCACGGCGACACCGCAGCTGTCATAGCCCCGGTACTCCAGCCGCTTCAGGCCCTCGATCAGGATGGGGACGATGTTGCGCGAGCTGACGGCTCCGACGATTCCGCACATGGTGTTTTCGGACCTTGAGAAGATGAGGTGCGCGATGCTAGGGCCGGGGTCTTGAAGCGTTTTGCTCAAGATCGGAAACCTTGTGAACGAAATCACCATGACAGCACAGTCATGACCTTTCGTTTCATCAGTAGCTGATCCGTGAACTATTATTTCTCGCATGGATCTTGATGCCACCGATCTCCGCCTGCTCGAACTGCTGCAGACCGACGCCTCGCTGTCGAACCAGGCCCTGGCCGAAAAGGCCCACACCTCGCCGGCCACGGCGCTGCGCCGGGTCAAGCGGCTGGTCGAATCGGGGCTGATCGAACGCCAGGTGGCGCTGCTGGACCCGCACCGGTTGCCCGAGGGGCTGACCGCCATCGTCGAGGTCACGCTCGACCGCCAGGGCGCCGAGCACCTGCTGGCCTTCGAGCAGCGTGCGGTGGCGGAACGTGCGGTTCAGCAGTGCTGGCGGGTGTCGCCGGGGCCGGACTTCGTGCTCGTCCTGCACAGCCGCGCGATGTCGGAGCACGACGCCCTGGTGCGCCGCCTGTTCACCCAGGACGCCAACGTGCGCAACGTCAAGGCCTTCTTCAGCGTCGCGCGGGCCAAGTTCGATCCGCGCTTGAATCTCGAGCCCACCCCAAAAGACTGACCCCGCGCAAGGCGGGGTCAGGGGCACGTTCAGGACTGGGTGCCGTGGGGCACCGGATGGATCAAGGGCGACGCCGCAGCGACCAGATCCCGATGACCAGCAGGCCCAGGGCGATCAAGGCGTAGGTCCCTGGCTCGGGCACCACCACCGTGGGCTGGACACGGTCCGGAAGGTTTGAAAACTCGGGGGCAGACACCGAGAGGGCAGCGAAGCTGTCGCTGGTCTTGACTTCAGCGACGGCAGGCGCAAGGCCCGAAAACGCAAGCGCCATGGCGCAGAGCAGACGGGCGGAAGTGGACGAGGAGGTGGACGTGGACCGCATGACGTGAACTCCCGAAAGAAGAGACATGTTGCAGTGCAGTATCGGGAGCCTCCCTCGGCCTGTCACCCCCCCCAGTCGAGCGCCTGATGCCAAATCCAGGCTACAAAAGTGACCAGCCGTAAACGAGACCGGCGCCGGGGCCGCAACCGGCTCCAGGTCTTCGGCAAAGGCCTCGCTGCGGAACATTCCCGGCTGGGTGTCGGCCCAGGTGTCGGCAAAGTCCCTGGGCTCGGACCGAGCGCGGGCCGAGGCAGCCGAATCGTCGAGGCCGACAAGCCAATGGCGGAGGGTGGACGTCATGATGGGCTTTCGCTGAACGGGTGGCGACAGTCTGGCTGACGCCTGTGGCAACACAATGTCAGCCATGCCCACCACGCTCGAAGGCCAGCTCGTCGTTGCGATCTCGTCGCGGGCCCTGTTCGACTTCGAGGAAGAGAACCGCCTGTTCGAGGCCGGCGACGACCGCGACTACATGGCGCTGCAGCTGGAGCGGCTGGACCGTCCGGCTCAGCCCGGTGTGGCGTTTTCGCTGGTTCAGAAGCTGCTCGCCTTCAACCAGGGGGCGCCGTCGCCGCGGGTCGAGGTGGTGGTGCTTTCGCGCAACGACCCGGTGTCGGGCATGCGAGTCTTCCGGTCGGCCCGCCACTACGGCCTGCCGATCCAGCGTGGCGTGTTCACCCGTGGCGAGCCACCCTGGCGCTACCTGCAACCCTTGGCCGCGACGCTGTTCCTGTCGGCCAACGAGGCCGACGTGCGCGCCGCACTGGCCACTGGCGTGCCTGCGGCCCGGGTCTACCCGGAAAGCGCGCGGGCCTCGGTTCGGCATCCGCAGGAGGTCCGCATCGCCTTCGACGGCGACGCGGTGTTGTTCTCGGACGAAGCCGAGCGCGTCTATCAGAGCCAGGGGCTGCCGGCGTTCCAGGCCCACGAGTCCGAACATGCCGCCAGACCGCTGCCGGCCGGGCCCTTCAAGCCGCTGCTGCACGCACTGCATCGACTGCAGGCCGAGCCCGGCGCGGCGATGAAGCTGCGCACCGCGCTCGTCACCGCGCGCAGCGCGCCGGCGCACGAACGCGCGATCCGCACCCTGATGGACTGGCGCATCGACGTCGATGCGGCGATGTTCCTCGGCGGCCTGGCCAAGGGCGCCTTCCTGCGCGAGTTCGAGCCTGACTTCTTCTTCGACGACCAGACCGGCCACATCGAAAACGCCGCGGCCCACGTGCCCGCTGGACATGTGGCGGCGGGCGTGAGCAACGGAGGCTAGAGCGCCCTCTCCCGCGCGCGGGAGAGCGCGGGAGAGGTTTGGGGTGAGGGCTGCGGCCGGCTATGGCACCGGCTTGAAGTCGCCACCCCAGGCGATGCTCACCGCGTCGGCGTCGAGGTACTTGCGCCAGGCCGCGTTGGCCTGCTCGAGCGTGACGGCTGCGATGCGCTCGTTGTTGCCCTGGAAGAAGTCGAACCGGCGACCCAGGTGCATCAGGGCCTGGGCTTCGCCGGCCACGAATCCGTCCTGGGCCAGCGCCAGACGGCGCGCATTCAGCAGGCCGGACTTGGCTTCCTCGATCTCGGCGGCCGTGAAGCCGTCCTTCAGCGCCCGCGCCAGTTCAGAGCGCCAGGCGGCCTCGACCTTGGGCTGGTTCTGCGGCGCGAAGATCGCGGTGCTGACCCAGCGCGAATTCAGATCGGTGCGGCTCGGCTCGAGGAAGGCGCGCACGTCGTAGCTCAGGCCTTCGCCCTCGCGGATGCGCTTCCACAGCCGGGAGTTGCCACCACTGCCGAAGGCCCGGTTGGCGACGACAAAGGCGGCGAAGTCCGGGTGGCTGTCGTTCAACGGCAGCGCCAGCGCGGCCATCAGCGTGGCGTTCTGCTTGTCGGGCGTCTGGATCGTGAAGCGTTCGGCCTTGGCCTTGACCAACGGCCGCGGCGCACGGACAAAGGCCGTGGCACCCGCCGCCGCCTGGCGCCAGGTGCCGAAGGCCGCTGCCAGTGCCTTGTTCACGGCCGCGACATCCAGGTCGCCGACCGCCGTGAACTCACCCACCGCAGCGCTGTAGAAGCGGCGGTGGAACTGCTTGAGCTGCTCCACCGTCACCGCCTGCACCAGCGCCTGCTGCTCGTCGAAGGTCCAGGCGTAGCGCAGGTCGCCCACCGGGTACGGGTTGCCGTGGCGGTTGATGGCCTGGGCGACCAGGGCCTCGGGCTCCTTGCGCTGCTCTTCCAGCGACGCCAGCCACTGGCGACGGACCTCGTCCAGGCCGGCGGCCGGCAGTTGCGGGTCGCGCAGCACCCGGCCGACCAGTTCGATCGTCGCCGGCAGGTTCTCGCGCACGGTTTCGATGCTGACCGCCACGCCTTGGCCCGTGGAACGGAAACCGACCTGCGCACGCAGCTTGTCGAAGCGGTCGCGGATCTGCTGGCGGCTCAGTGCGTCCTTGCCGCTGCCGGTGCCGAAGTCCAGCACCGCGCCGGTGATCGCGGCCACGGCCATCTGGCCCTTGAGGCTGTCGACACTGCCGAAGTGCAGCTGCAGCTGCGCCTGCACGACGCGTCCACGGGTGCCCTTGGGCAGCAGCTGCACCTTCAGCCCGCTGGCCAATGCGCTGCGCTGGCTGCGCTGCTCGATGTTGGCCGGCGTCGCGTCGAAGTCCTCGGCCTGCGCCGACTGGGTGTCGCCCTTGTAGTCCTGGACCAGGGCCGCGACGTCGACCTTGGCCGGCGCCGGTGCGCGTTGCGGCTGCGGTGTCGGCAGGTAGGTGGCGACGGTCCGGTTGTCCGGCCGCAGTCGCTCCACGGCGACCCGGTTGACGTCGGCCAGCGTGGCCTTGCGGATGTGGTCGCGCTTTAGGAAGAAGAGCCGCCAGTCGCCCAGCGCGATCGCCTCGGACAGCTGGACGCCGACCGATTCGGGGTCGTTGAAGCCCTGCTCCCAGGCATTGAGCCACTGCACCCGGGCACGGTCGACCTCCTCGGCCGTGATCGGCTCCTTGGCGACACCGTCCAGCACCGCCAGCATCTCGCTGCGCGCCTTGGCCACGTCCTGTCCGGGCGCGAGCTGCAAGCCGACGACCACCAGCCCCGGCTCGGCAAACGACAGCCCGGCGCCAAAGCTCGACGCCGCGAGCTTCTTTTCGACCAGGCGCTTGTGCAGCCGGCCCCCGGGCGCGTCGGCCAGCGCCGACGCCAGCAGCACCGAAGCGGCAAAGTCCGGGCTCGAGCCCGGCGGCACGTGGTAGCCGGCGTACAGGATGGGCACCCCGCCGACGCGGCGCACGGTGACGCTGCGCTCGCCGTCCTGGGCCGGGTCCAGCGTGTAGGTCGGCGGCAGCACGCGCGTGGGCTTGGCAATGACGCCGAACTGCGCCTGCACCGTGGCCAGCACCGCAGCAGGCTCGAAGCGGCCTGCGACGATCAGCGTCGCGTTGTCGGGCTGGTAGTGCAGGCGGTAGAACGCCTGCAGGCGCTCGATCGAGACGTTTTCGACGTCGGCGCGTGCGCCGATGGTGTCGCGTCCGTAGGCGTGCCAGTCGTACATGCTGCCCAGCAGGCGCTGGAACAGGATGCCGCCGGGGTTGTTCTCCCCCATCTCCATCTCGTTGCGCACGACGGTCATCTCGGTGTCGAGGTCGGACTTCGCGATGAAGCTGTTGACCATCGCGTCGGCCAGCCAGCCGAGGTACCAGCGCAGGTTGTCGTCGTTGGCGGCGAAGCTGGCGAAGTAGTTGGTCCGGTCGACCCAGGTGCTGCCGTTGGCGCGCAGGCCACGCTTGGTGAACTCGCTCCAGACGTTCTTGTGCGTCGGCGTGCCCTTGAAGATCAGGTGCTCCAGCAGGTGGGCCATGCCGGTCTCGCCGTAGTTCTCGTGCCGCGAGCCGACGTGCACGGTCAGGTTCACGGTCGTCGACGGCTTGGAGCTGTCGGGCACCAGCAGCACGCGCAGGCCGTTGGCCAGCCGGTACTCGGAGATGCCTTCGACGGTCGCACCGGCGGTCACGCCGGCGGGCAAAGCGGCAGTCGCTTGTGGCTGAGCCGTCGCCAAGACCGGGACTGTCGCCATCCAGGCGCCGAAGGTGACCGCGGCGGCAGCGCGGCGGAGTGCAGACAGGGTCGTCGTGGGCATGGTCATTCGGGTGCAAAAGCAACATCGATGCGGCCAGTGTAGGGGCCGGCACCCCTTCATTCACGGGGGCAGGGCCGTTTGCACCGACCGGGTGTCACGGCGTGTTCATGGCCGGTGCCGATGATCGGCCGTTGGTTTTCATCCCCACCGACCCGAAGGACATCCCGTGACCCAGAACCTGCTTGCCGGCGCCGCGCTGGCCCTGATCTCCGCCACCCTGCCAGCCCATGCGGTGGTGCTGGTGCAGTGGAACTTCAATTCGGTCGTCGCCGACGGCAACACCAGCACCGGCACGACGGCGCCGAGCTTCGGTGTCGGCACCGCCGCGCTGCAGGGCACGACGGCGACCTTCGCCACCGGCAGCCCGACCGACACCCCGGTGGACAACTCGGGCTGGAACACCACCGGCTATCCCGCCCAGGGCACGGCCGACAAGACCGAAGGCGCGGCCTTCTTCTTCAGCACCGCGGGCTTCACGAACGTCCAGTTCAATTGGGAGCAACGCCACAGCAACACGTCGTCGAAGTACGCCCAGGTCCAGTACACGCTCAACGGCGGCGCCGCCTGGGCCGACGCCCCGATCGGCCTTTTCCTGGCCATTGGCGGCGACACCTGGCACTCGCGCAGCATCGACCTGACCGGAGTTGCTGGCGCCGACGACAACGCCAACTTCGGCGTGCGCGTGGTCTCGACCTTCCGCCCTGGCACGATGGCCTACGACCCCTCCAACCCGGGCAGCACCTACGGCGGCAACGGCACCTGGCGTTTCGACGGTGTCGTGGCCAGCGCAGCACCGATCCCCGAGCCGGGCACCTACGCGATGCTGCTGGCCGGTCTGGCCGCGGTCGCCTTCGTCGCACGACGCCGCGGCTGACGCAGACGCAACCCGGCACGCCTGTCGACCCCGTGAACAGAGGGGTCGCGGCGCTGCCGGACCGCCCGGCAAAGGCAAGTCGCGTGTCACAGTGATGTCACGGTTGCCGACGCAGCCGAGCCCTCATCGCCAAACCCCAGGAGCCCTCCATGCACTCGACCCGAATCGCCATCGCCAGCCTTGCCAGTCTGGTCTTCGCTGCCGCCGCTCAGGCTGCGCCCATTGCGCTGAACTCGCCCGCCGCCACCTACAGCCAGAGTTTCGATTCGCTGGCGGCTTCCGGCACCAACCCCTGGGCCAACGACAGCACGATCAACGGCTGGTCGCTGTTCACTTTCGGCGGTTCCGCCCCGGCGACGATCATCGCCAGCAACGGCGGCAGCAATTCGGGCTCGTTCACCAGCTACGGCGCCAACGGCGACAGCGAGCGCGCACTTGGCGCCCTGGGCTCCGGTGGCAGCTACTTCGGCTCCCCGGCGTCGAACACGGTGGCCGGCTACATCGCCGTCGCACTGCAGAACACGAGCAATGTCGCGTTCGACAGCGTCACCGTGGGCTTCGACGGTGAGCAATGGCGCAACGGCGGCAACACCACCGCCCAGACGATGGTGATGGAGTACGGCTACGGCGCAAGCTTTGCCGGCGTCACGACCTGGACAGCCACCGGCTTCGACTGGACTTCGCCGGTGACCGGCAGCACAGCGGCCGCTGTGGTGGGCAATACGGCCGGCCTGGTGAGCGGTGTCGGCGGCACTCTGGCCACGGCCTGGGTCCCGGGCGACACGCTGTGGCTGCGCTGGATCGAGCGTAACGACACCGGCAACGACCACGGCCTGGCGATCGACAACTTCCAGGTCAGCGTGACCGCGATTCCAGAACCCGGCACGGTGGCGCTGCTGCTCGCCGGCCTGGCAGGCGTCGGCTTTGTCGTCCGCCGCCGCCGCGTCTGATCGCCCAACCCGACAGAACTCCACGCCATGAAAACCCACTTCTTCAAGCCCACGGCCGCCGCCGTGCTGGCCTTGCTGGCGGCCACGGCCGCGCAGGCCCAGCTGATCGGCGACCTCCAGGGCTCCCGCCACCTCTCGACCTTCAACAACGTCAGCGTCACCAACATCGCCGGCATCGTCACGGCGGTCGACGGCAACGGCTTCTGGTTCCAGGACAGCGGCGACGGCAACGCCGTCACCTCGGACGCCATCTACGTCTTCCGCGGCGGCAGCGGCACCAAGCCCGCCGTCGGCGACGCGGTCCGCGTCAACGGCCGGGTGCAGGAGTTCCGCCCCGGCAACACCGCGACCAATCTGACGACGACGCAGATCAACGCCACCGCCAGCTTCAGCGGCAGCTGGACGCGCACGTCGGGCGGCAATGCGCTGCCAGCGGCGGTGGTCCTCGGCACCGGCGGGCTGTTTGCGCCGGGCGCGATCGCCGGCCATGTCGGCAACGTCGAGTCCGCTGGCTACAGCCTGCAGCCGACGCTGTACAGCATGGACTTCTACGAGAGCCTGGAAGGCATGCGCGTGACGGTGCCGCAGGCGACCTCGGTGGCAGCACGCAACAGCTTCGGCGAGATCGCGCTGATGCCGACCTCGCAGCTCAACGCGCCGGGCTTCGTCAATTCGCCACGCGGCGCTGCAGTGCTGAACGGGGTGCACTTCAACGGCCAGAAGCTGTACATCGACGACCGCATCGCGGCCAC
>Ga0315902_10010781_pt1 | contig 12077 bp, 14 predicted proteins | sample LakEriMetagenome_9_FD_203523 | JGI IMG/M metagenome (GOLD analysis project Ga0315902, IMG submission 203523) | Freshwater fungal communities from buoy surface, Lake Erie, Ohio, United States - Buoy 12 MA117 | ecosystem: Environmental > Aquatic > Freshwater > Lake > Lake biofilm | place: USA... | reverse complement strand
CATCTTTTCGCCGTGCTGAGCCAAGATGACGATCTGCGTCGCGTATGATGCCGGTGCTATACAATGAGGTTACGCCTAGCCTACCTCCGTCGCTTGGATGGTCCCCTAAGGCTTCCTAGATCGGGTTAAAAAAGAAGGGTGGATCTTGGATGGTGATCGCCGTACTCCAAAGAACGTAGGAAATCTGCACGCATATCGCGCATAAGCACTGCGGGTGTGCAACATCATTTTTACTGCAGGAGTATCCGCCGTCTTTTGACAAGCGCCCAGAGATGACCAGAGGTGACCATAGATGAGCAGAGTTTGCCAAAGGCAAGGCTGCTTAGGGAATTCGGGATAAGCGTTCCATTCAGTAGTGTAAAGAAGGTTCAAATCAGCTATGAAAACAGACTGCAGCTCGTAAAGGCTAGCCTAGAACAGCTCTCGTCCTCCAGCACAGAGCCTTACACCCGGATTCTGCCACTGATCTGCTTCAGCCAGCTTGAGCTCCTGAATGAGAGAGATATGGAAAAAATTTTTTCCTCGGTTAGTTTCTCAGGCACTCTCCTATTCTTCTTGTTCTTCTCCTGAATCGGCAGAGTACTGATTTCTTTCTAGCCAGTGCTCCATTTCCTTGTCCAAGGTCTGCAAATTTTAGCGAATGGTCTGAAGATAACTAAAATTTGCCATTTTAACCGTAATCTTTGTTGTATCGAACTTCATTGTTTGGAAAAAGATACTTCAAGTGCTGAGAGCTTCCTTTGTAACACAAAAGCACCTCCGAATCTTGTCTATCTCACTAGGTGGGGAATTCATTGTACTTTGAAGCCCCATAGACGAGAAGCTCTGCAGGAGTTTAGGTGAGGAACTTCCCAAGTACATGCGAGGACAAGTGAAGAACATTAAACATCTGAAGGAAATAAGATGTGTGTGGCGCACATTCTGCAAGAAGAAGTGCTGATGTCAGAGCATCCATGCTTGAATTTTATTGGAGGTTTGATAGAGAAGGCCGGGTCTCAAAGAGCGTGTTCACAATTTTCCATGATGACGCATCTATTTCTCCTTAGAGAAATGGGCATTGCAGGTTAATAATTGCAATGATGACGCATCTCTTTCTCAGAAGCCACGAGATCATGCTGAAATGAACAGTTATCAAGTTGCTCTCTCTCGCTTCTCTGATTTCTTGGCATCATCGAAAGAGGACTTAAGAAGTCTGAGGATGGAAAGCATCACCCGTTGATGGGGCCGAAAAATACACGAAAAAAATGAAAAACTTCAATCATTGCCCTTGTCAGTACTTGTAGCGCTGTCTTAAGGAGAAACAAACAGTAGATGGGTTGTCCAACTACTACTTCATAGAGACATACCTTTCGACCGTCTGGTTACACTCGCGAGCTTTTGAGAGAGTGCTCTTAGTTGAAATGAGATTAAGAGAATGATTCTTTATTTGAATCACCCATGCTTTCACAAGCATGGAGTAATCCTTTTCTCAGATCGATATTGATCTTCTTCTCCCTCGGAACGAGACCGAGCAGCCCCATGCTTTTCAAGTCTCCCGCTCTGATCCAGTCTCGTGTCTTCATGCATCATTGCATTAACGAATGCAGTAAACTTTTCTTGAGTAAGTTACTTTGTCAGTTCACCAGCAGTCATGAGTTCGGTAGAGCGGTAGACCAGTTGCACTTCAACAGCATCAATCATTTCTCGAGTGAAATGATATCGAATCTTGATATGCTTGGTTCCTGACTTGATCATGCTATTCTTTGCAATGGAAATGCATCAGTGGTTGTCGTCGGACATAATCGAAGGAGAACGTTGTACAAATCCAAGATTCCAAAGCATATTCCTTAACTAAAATGATTCTTGCACAGCATAAGAGAGAGGGGCCTCAGCAGTAGAGAGAGCAGTTGCATTCTGCTTCTTGGAAGACCAGCTCACAATTCCAGAGTTAACTTTGAACAAATAACCTTGTATTGACTTACCCTCACCTTGACATTCCCAAGATGCATCAGAGTAACCATACAACTCCAAACTTTCACCAGGTCGTCCTCGAGAGTATCGTGGATGATAATCCTTTGTAAAGTGGAAATAAGGGATCACTCTTTTAGCAGCGATAGACAAACTTGGAAAGTTCTCCAATAACAAAAGCAATGCCAGGGTTTGTCCCAATCATTGCCTACACCAATGAACCGACAAGACTCTGGTAGAGTTGTTCATCAGATTCATCCACCAAATCTCCCGCTGAATAGAGTTCCTTCTTGAAGTTAGTGGCTGTAGGAGTCTTAACAGGCCAGTCTTGCCTCCCAAACCTTTCCAGAAGTGTTGTCACATATGTAGACTGCGACAGCAATACAGCATCGTAACTTGAATACCAAGACACCAGGACAGATCACCGAGATATGTCATCTTGTAGTTTGCCATCACTTCTTGCTTGATGAATTCCAGGGGCTCATCTAAATTTCAAGTTAGAATTAGATCGTCTACGTAAATTGGAATAATTGCAAACGAGGCTGTCGCCTTGACGTCTTGCTCCGCTCGAACGTAGAGACATGGGTCAGACTTACATCGGCTAAATTTGAGTCGCTGAAGAGTACGATCTACAGCTTCATTCCATAAACGTGGGGCTTGCTTCAGTTCAGAAAGACCCTTCTTCAAATGAAGTGCAAGCTGAGAATCCTTGTTCTTTTGCAAACGCATTGGAGCAGTCACTCATCCAGGAAAGTGTACATAGATCTCCTCCCCTACGGATGGAGTAATGCCGTAATGACATCCACCTAAAATCACGTGCTCTTCACTGTTGACTACTTCTTTCTTCTATTCCGATGCATTCTTCGGCTCTATCATCCAGCGACTTCCTGTTTTGCCTGTTTTGCTTGGGAACATACATGTAGGCCTTGCATCTGTAGATCCTGAAGTGAGAGATAGAGTTCACAAGGAATAGATTTCTTTGAACTTGTAAACTCATTCTTAATGTAATATGCAGCACACATGGCTTCTGCTCACGAGTATGGGTAGATCAACGGCCTTAAACATGGACCTCATCGTGTTTAGGACAGTCCGTATCTTCCTCTCAGCAGTTCAATTCAACTGAGGAGTGTAATCAGGAATCTCATCGAGAACAGTACCTTGATCACTGAGGTATTTTTCAAACTTCTTAGAATTGTAACACCTGAGGTACGTAACTCTTTTGTTGAGAAGGTTCCAGGCGTGCTCACAGAAGGATTTGTAGAATTTGAGAGCCTCCGACTTGTTGATCAGTGAAAACGCCTTAGTAAAACCACAGTAGTCGTAACCTAGGATACGAAAGTACTTGTACATTCCAATAGCAGTAACTTCCATTGGACGTTTGATGTCCTTATAGATCCTTGCGCAGGGTTCAGAAGAGTGCCTCCCGCTGGATCGAAAAGGCTTGCGGTCAAAGTTTCCTAAAGCAGAGCCAGAGAAAAGAGAACTTTCGTATTTATCCTCTTCAAGATTTGGAATTCCCAGCACGATTTCCTTCTTGGACGTAGCAACAATTGCCTTAGTCCCAAGGTGACCAAATGTCCGGTGCCACACATTTGTTGTGTCAGTCGCAACTGCAAATGCAACCTTCTTGTCGATCATTGTAACCGTTTCAGGGGCAGGAGGGTACGTAACAACCACGAGACACTCAGCAACGTAGAAAGATCCAGATTTCGGGGTTGCCATGACTGGGCCTCGCTTAGACTCAATGATGTAGTGGTGCTTCAGAATTCTCAGGCTCAAACTTTCTAGATCAACTTTGGAACGGAGATCAGATTCTTGTGTAGCCCAGGAACAAACAGTTCTCCTGTTAGGGTAAGTGTTCTTCGCACACCGATCCAACTACAGCAGCAGTGAGTCTATCACCACTCGCCACACTGCTTTCATAGGTTTGCAGTCGGATATCAGCTTCTTGTGTCCTGTCATGCTCCTCAGTCCAGTATCCACTTCTGAGCACATGTCTCGCGTGCAACACTGTAGAGGTAGTGCGTTACACCTCCATCATTGCATACAGTGTAGACTTGGTGTACTGTAGCGCTTGCATCTTCTGACTTGCCAGATTTCTTGAAGGACCTTTTGGGACCCTTCTTTTTGTGACAGCTCTTTCCAAAGCGCATCAATTTGGGCACCATGAAAGGGTAGTTCTTCCAGCACTTATCCGACGAATGATTCGTCCGTCTACAATGGCAACAAGGCGTGTGTCCATCTGTTGCACTGAAACCAGTGGCATCTCTGTCCACAAGATTGCGTGCCTCGATGACAAATTTAGACTCAATGCTTTCGAGAGTTAGCTTCGCAAGATCACTTGTTAATCGAATTGTTTGAGAGGGGAGTCTGGCGATAGCGTATAGCAGGCCCAGGCAAAAGAGCTTGTGTAGCCTTGGAATATGGCGAAGGAGCGGTTTGAGAGCCAGCTGTGGATCCATCGTAGAAGCCATGGAGAGATAGAGGGGTTTGCAGAGAGCTTCTGGAAGAGGATGTCAGTGTGGACACGATCATATGCTTTTGTGATGCCAAGGAAGATCCCCGAAAAATGTCGCTTGTTGGCAGCATTGACGGCAGAGATGCGATGAGCAAGCCGAACTACATGTATGGCCGAGACACCTGCTCTACATCCAAGTTGATTAGAACGAGGCGTAGCCTCAGCTTGGAGAAACCAGGTGATGATCCTTTCACAGAGCTTGCCAATTTGGTTGAGGAGTGAGATGGGATGAAACTCAGGGGACTTAGGCTTAGAGATGAGGTGAATAATAGCCCATTTCCAACCAGGAGGGACATGAGACAGAGAGATGTATGAAAGGATGATGAGTCGGAGGAGGGAACGGGGATGCCATCTTCTCCAGCAGAAGAGCCAACCAATGGTTTGAAGATTGCTCTTTGGAGGATTTCTTCCGTGACAAATTCACTGAGCGCGTCAAGAGGAATTCAAGCACCTTCTGGGATGGAGCAGTTGGAGAGTTCGTCGCCGGGGGAGCGGTGTTCGTCGCCTGGCTTTGTTCTCCTTCTTCTTCTTGAGTTCCTTGAGTTGGTTGTCACAGAACGGGACCAGACATCTGGGATGGCGTTCCTTGTAGAGTCAACAAGGGCGTCGAGCTCAGATGGCATCGAGTGGTTTGGGAGAACAGAGGTTCTTGAAGCTAAATCCAGCAATCGTCTCAGGGGCGAAGACCCCGTCGAGGATGGATGCCTAAACAATGCCAGCCTCAGTGAAGGTGGGCCTCTCGGGAAAGGAAAGGGTGGTATGAAAGCTTCGTTGAAGGAAGGTGTCCACTTCGCGTCCAGCGGAATTGGAGAAGTCGCCTTGGCCGTTGAATAGCCCATTCACGTTGAATATCCCTGCTAGGATGATTCCATGAGTTTCAGAAAACTAGAGAACGAGGCAAATGTTGTCTTTGGGTGGTGCAGGATGGGCGTAGATGAAGGCAAGAAGCACATAAGTCTTCTCACCATTGATCTGGATGGCAGCTGCTTCGATACCCGGGATGCTGGAAAGTGACCTGGAGAACGTGGTGTGGGCTCGCCAAGGAATTCTTTTTCTTCAGAAGACTGTGTAAATGAACTCAGAGAAGTGCAGTTCCAGCAAGGAACTGTCAGCGAGGGCTGTGTTCTGGAGGGTGTCGTGGAGTCAGGGGAACGAAAGAAGGGCAAAAGGTATTCCAAAGATCGTTGGATAGAGCTTCCTCCTTTTCCCCGAGGCTTGATGACGATTGTGGAGCCTGAGCAGATACCCAGTTCGTCGAGAGAGGTCTCAGCAAGAGGGATGAATGTGCTGGCACAGGAGATCCGGAAGGAGTCGAGGTACACGTCAGGTCTTGGGAGCGCTAGAGAAGAGGTTCATCCAGACGCTCTCAGCATCTGATCCTTGTAGGCTGAGGTCAGAAAGGGAGAAAGGATCTTGGGCTTCGTCGACTTTAGTATCGATGGAGTCGCTATGTCAGTACCTGTAGCAGTAGGGAGAGGGCCCACAGGAATCTGCCAGGTGGGAGGGGCGTGTTGGTCGTGGGAGATGACAGCGACAGAACGGGAGTGAAGTCGGGGCTCTCTCGGTAGCCAGACGCGATCATGTGCTCGAGGGCGAGGAAAGCGAAGACAGACCTGGATGATGCTTCGAGGGCAGTTGAGAGCGACAGGGTCTGTGCGTCCACAGAAGCCATAGAAGACGGCGTCGCTTTTCTCTTCACAGGAGGATCTGATGTGGGATTGATCGCCACAGATAGAGCTGGGGAGAAGTAGTCAGCCTCAAGCCAGAGGTCGGGGACTTGGGATTCCTCGTGGTCGCCGTGGACAAGTGTGACCATGGATCGCAGGGCAATTTGGACCTCACGATAGGAGAAGAAGCAGTAGACAAGTCTAAACATTGAGGTTTCAGGGCCAATACAGGAGAATGGCTGGAGCCTTGTCTTCATGGGCTTGGGAGAGGTGGAGAACGTCCTTGTCGAATGGGTGGAAGAGCAGGCGGGTGGCAATTTCGACGAAGTCTGAGTGAGCCAGGATGCTGAATCTTTTGGCAATGGCTCTGGAGTCCACAAGCCTGTGAATCTTGGGTCTGGGAGTCTGAGGCACGGAAGAGGAGGCCTGCCTTGTCGAACTTGGTCGCGGTATTTACTTTGGTCTCGTAGGCGAAGAGAGTGGCCTGGACAGCTTTAAAGGTGTCAAAGGCGTCTTTGAAGAAGAGAAAGATGTCGGGAAAGGGTCTGGGGAAGGGCAAGGAGCTCGTTTCGTCAATTGACGGGTCCAGTTGACGGCCGAGCTGATGGGGACCCAGCTCCAGTGGAGCCTGAAGGGGGATGGGGGAGACTGGAAGGGAGGGAAACTAAGATGTAGCTTCTATCCTCTCATGATGGTGGCGCGTGGCTGAGTGAGATCAGTATTGATCTTGTTCTCGCTCGGAACGAGTCCGAGCAGCATCATGCTCTTCAAGTCTTTTCTAAGAAGCACAAAACCAACCCCTAGAGTCTTTTCGTTGTCGAGGCTGTAGACTCGCATGTTGCTCTTCTAAATTCGTCTTGATTATAATTTGAATTGAGGACATGGTCAGATTTGTGCTGTTGTGCAGACAGTCTGCGCTTGTAAATCGTACAAGAGTTCATCCAGTTTTATGCCCAATGGATGGATTTAAAGTTTTAGAGGAGTGGTTTACATCTGATTAATTCTCTTCGTATTCAAGATTGGCAAGAAATCATCTGTTTGTCCTCATTCTTTTTTTGAATTGTTCCATTGTGTTCTCTCTTAGATAGACTCAGATTCTTTTTCAATCTTTGATGACAAGACTGATTCAGGTATTCGTGCTCGTATAAAGGTAAGATTATGTTCTCTTCCGCTGACATGATCAATCATTCTTGTCTGAGCAAGGATGAAGCAAGAACCATGAGTTTCTTCCTTCCAAAGCGATTCAGATAAGATTTTCACAAGTTACGCCCATGAATACCTATTCTGATCACAAAGTCACAGTTACCTTCTGGATGGATTATGAATTCTATGCGCTGCATCGAGTCACTCTACTTCACCCTACCTTCACGCCGACAACTCTACCAGAGTGCTGTTTCCCAGTCAATTCCAAAATCTCGAAGAAAATGAGAGGATCTCTACTCGCTGTGGCCATTGTCTTGCTAGAGTTGTCATGGGCTATTCATCCAATCTTTTGGGGCCTAGAGGCATTCAGGAAACCCAAACAATGGACGGGTACCTTTGTTACACAAGATTTCGCTCATCATGACGAAAATGGCCATGTGAAGCTCAAGTATGAGGCTGAACACGTAGACAACCTGGTTTCGATTGTACATGCTGATCTCAAGTATCTGCGTTGCGAAGGAACTATTGTTGAGTTTGAATTCGATAAGGAAGAACATGTGGTGACCGTCAAAGAAGGAGACATTCTCGTTGCTGGACCTATGCATACGTGCATCAGTCCTCTCTCTCAACTTGCTGATCCATTGCTTCGTCATATCGAATCGGTTGAGCGCAATGGAAAGAGATTTCGACTTGAGACTCGCTTGGCTGAATTCCATCATGTTTTCAAACATGCCAGTGTTCATTTTGAGGCAAACAAGTTCCCTTCTTCTCACTTTCGTCATCATGAGCTGTTTCCTGAGTTGTTTGAAGAAAATGGCTCTCCTTATGGACTCCAAGAGGCATTTCTGCCTCCGTTTGATCCCCTTGGCTGGCTTAGCAATGGAGTGAATATGGTTGGAAGCACTCTAAATGGCTTCAAGAATGCTGTTGGCAACGTAGCCAGAGGTATGGTGGGATGTTTCAAGGAAGAACCTATTGAAGTCAGTGCTGCTAATAGTTCCACTCAAGTTAGAACAGATTTTCTCAGTTTCAACTACAATAGGGCAAACAAGAAAGCTGACAAGCCATTGAGTATGCACCCAACTACTCGGCTTGTTTGTGATAATTGCTTTGTTCGTGCTGGGGTTCAGGTTGTGTTCAAGATGGATGTCAAGGATTTCAAGCTGCAGTCTTTTGAGTTCGTCACAAGTCCAAACTTCGAAGGTTCTGTCAGCATGGCTGCCAAGAATCTCGTTGCCAATTGGAACTATAGAACACCGACTCAATCTTTCACGCTGCAGCCTACCGCATTCTTTGTAGGACCGATCCCAATTCGTCTCAACCTCACAATGGCTACTTCATCTGGTGTTAAGGCAGACGTGAACGTGAAGACCAATCTGGGAACTACTGCTAATTTTGGGATTTCAGCTAGAGTTGGTGTCACGTTCAATGCTTCTACTGGATGGTCTTTTGTTCGTGATTTCAGAGGCAATGCTGTAGGAGGAGTGAATGAACTCGGTCCTCAAGCCCGTATGAATGCCATGGTAGATGTCTTTCCAACTGCTGTTTTCGGGCTGAGTCAGATCGGCTATGTTGGAATTGGACTATCGTTCTTTGTGGAAGAACATATTACTTTTGACCCTAAAGGGGAAAAATGCCGGACTCCTCATGGTTTGGATTGGGGAATCTCGTACACAATGATCTATGGAGTGGGAGTTAATATTGGCAATCTTCGATGGGGTATTGAACAGAAATCTGATCCTGCTGCCATGGTTCGTCATCCTATTTCTCAAGGATGTATGGATAATGTAGCCAAGAATGCGGCTGGCTTTTTCGTTCCTACTCCCTTTGTCACTGTAGGGCACTTGTGGAATGGAGAAACCAAGCAGAAGGTAGCCGGGAATAATGAGGGATGTCTTGAGATTGTTTCTGGACAGATTTCTGCTACCGTCATTCAGACTGACTCAAAGAACAACTCGATGGTACTACTCCTTGCATACAATCTCATGTTTCCCGAGTCAAAGTATTGCAGCTTGCAGCAAGAGTATTCGATCAAGCTGAATAACAATAACAAGGGGAAACTGGTTCCATCAACTCGCAAATCGCCTACTTCATTCGACGAGTGTTCTGATGGAGCTCATATTCCATATCTTCAACTTGATGCTGTCTTGTCCAAAGATCTTCGATCATGGCAACTCAAGACTAATGACAACTGCTGGTCCTTTGTTCTTGATGATTATCCATCCAAGAATCAAGTCTCCAGTTTCCAATGACAGTCATGCCTCCAGTCTTGAGTAAAATCAAACATGACATGGATTTAGTTGGGTGTGCACGAAGCCTTTGGTTTCTCTGAGAAAGCCTGTGGTGCATTCAGGTAATTCACAAGACTCGCAACAACACGATAATTGGATCCCCCGTCAGAATAGCCAATTCTCAGTTCTCCTTGAGCCCAAACGTGAGTGGTTGTTAGAAAGTTGGGATACGACGAAGAAACATCACAAAACAATAAAATGGCTAGATCGTCTGTGAAGCCAAGGAATGTCGACACTCTTGTAGCGTGAAAGTAAGAAGAAGTAGCAGTTCGAACACGCATCCGTGGCTGCTTGGCCAACCACTGAGCCACTTGTTCTCTGACATGCTCTTTAGGGTAAGGCAAGTCAGGAACTGAGAGGATTTCTGCGCGATGACTCTTCGCTGCAAGACGAGTACATCCTGACATAGAAATGTAACTAGAACACGTAAAAACCTTGACAAGTTTGGAATATACCATCTTTCAGGAAAGACATCGTACTTGTGGTAAGATCTGAGAGAAGCAAAGCGAATGCAGACCAGAATCATCACATAAATGAGCCAAAAGACTCGTAAAAATGTAGCCATCCTAGAAATCGAATTGTAGAAGAAAAACTTTCTTCGAAGACAACTGAGACTGATCACAGGAATCACGAGGATTGCCATTGCGATGCCAAAGGGATGATTAGCAACTGAGGCGAGAACAAGCTCGAGAAAGGCAAGAAGCCCAAAGAAGACACTGATGAAGATTTCTTTGCGAGGGAGCACCCACCAGTGTTTTTCAACCTCGTCATAATGTTCTCCGTCCTCAGTGAGCATGTCTTCGTCAGGAACCTTGAGTGGATGAGTCTCTTTCACATCCACTGCCGTCATCGAAACCGGAAACTAATACAACCACACTGTAAGGTGAGTAGGAAGACCGTATGCACAAGATGAATTGACTCGGAGCTCGTGTCCTTGGGATTGGGGTGGGGCAACGAGACCTCAGTTCAGTTCGGCATGTCTTGCGTGGCCTTGGACTTGTGTCGACCTCAGTCCCCTAGTCCTTGCAATGCAGTGCAGCGCAACGAGGCAGCAGAGAGATTTTCAAGACTTGACATCACTCAAGTCAGCCATTCCTTGTTTAGTGATGAAGGATGAGCTAGTCCATATGCATTTGCCCTTGAAACATGTATATGAGCCACTAGTACTGTTTTTCCATAGATTGCAGTCGTGTAATCAGAAGTCCGGTTTTTTTCATCGACCATGTGCAATAGCAATCACTCTGGCCTAGGTCTACACTAGTCAACTCTATTTGAGAATTTCAACACTCGCCTGGAAAGTGAAGATAATAAAGACAGGTTCCTTTAAGGTCGATTCGGAGCTCAGTCTTGACGTATGTATGGGCGGTTCAGGTGTATCGAGGGTCTTTGGGAGAAGTCAATGTCCAGGCAACACCATAATTCTTCACAGCACGGAATAATCATTTGCAGCCAAGGTAAAAAATTGGAGATCAGAGGATGTAAAGCATGTTCCTTGGATAGCCAATCTAATGTCGCTTCTCGTTAGAGATCCTGAGTGGTATGCTATTAAGCCGTAAGAAGTCACGGTCTTCTCAATGGAAATCTAGATTTTGTCGATGATAACACAACGCTTCCACACCTTTTGTCAAAGCAGCAGTCATGAATAATTCATGAATCTGAAATGACTTTCAATCCTAGCAGATCCGTGAAGACTCGGAAGCAATTTGCAACTGAATACTTCGCGAATGTATCTGCAGTCTTTCGGTTTCTCGACACGTAAGTGACTCAAAGCTCTTCGTGCCTGTGTTTGCCTTCCAGACATTGGTATGTGAGGTCGTATATCGTTTGAGCTTAGAAAATCGCTCTGAGTATCTTGAATTCCGATAGAAAGCATGATTCAAGATACCAGACTTCTCCCAATGAAAAGTAAAAATCCTGGATGTTCATGAAAATGAAACAGACTTCTTTCAAAAAAATACAGGGACCCATTTCAGAATGACTTGAAAAATGTTCAAGAAGAAAGAAGAGGAGAAGTTGGAAGCACTTTCTAGAAGCTTGTTTCAACCAATACAAGGTTTGCTTGTTCAGCAAAACCTGGAGACTATTTCTGCAGATCTCATCATCTTCAAGTAAAGAACGCAGAATCAACGTCTATCTGTTTCCACAGCCATTCTATCTTCCGACAATTGCAGAAATTTGGATCCAATGCCTTGTAAAGGCAACAGAGAGTCTTTGAGAGCAAGCATCTAACTTGAGATAATAACAACAACATGACTGGAAGAATCTCGAGTTTCAACATGAGTGAATGCTTCCAAAAAAGCAACGAGGTATCTCTGTGACTATTCAAAACCTCTCAAACGGCTTTCCCAGAGCCTTGCCCTTTCATTTGTGTTTTTGATTTTTTAATTCACTTGCCTTTGATGAATAAAGTCCTTCTGTTGGTTGACCAAATTATTGTAAGCTATTTGTTGATTCCAAGAGTGTTTATTCTTCATAGCATGAGGTCGGTACTTCCTTGAGCACGTGCTTTGT